>SKEY01000068.1_pt1 | contig 163594 bp, 142 predicted proteins | sample 4843871 | NCBI WGS metagenome assembly SKEY01 (sample SAMN11008797, study PRJNA524170) | human gut metagenome | biome: Human fecal sample; material: Feces; isolation source: fecal sample from pouch patient p36 | host: Homo sapiens | place: Israel: Tel-Aviv | collected 2016-12-04
GCCATAGCTGCTGTTTACACGCTTTGATTTATATCCATTGCGGTAATCATCGCTATCAGATCGTTCAGATTTTTGGTAACCAAGATGATCATCCATTTCTGCTTCCATCATCTCTTTGATGGTGCCTCCAAGCAGATCCTTAAGTGCATCCTGGATATCTTCAGCGGTTTCAATATCATACTCCTGAAGAAGCTGCTGAATGATGTTTCGCTTTCCTTCTGTCATTACTACTTTGTGTACAGGTTTCTTTTCTCTTTTTGCCATAATAAAAGGCCTCCTATGATTTATATTTTACCATAGAAGACCTTGTTGTTATTAGCTATTTACAGAAAAAGTTTCACACACTCGTTTCTGAAGAAGTCGATATGGAATTAATCATCAATGCCGTATTTATTTTCTAGTGCTTCTTCTGCTAATTCCAGTTCATCTTCCAGTTTTTCAATCGTGCGTTCTCTCGCTTTGTATGTCTCGAAGCTAATCTCTTTCATCTGGTAAGCATACTCAAATTCATCGTCAAGCTTATCCAGTTCGTCATCGACTGCGTCTACCTGTTTTTTCAAAGCGTAGAATTGTTCGTGATTCTCAGATGCATTTGTAGATGTTTTTGCATTGTTTACACTTTTTGTTATATTACGGATATCGTTTTCATAAGAAGAGAAATCATAATCCTTTTCGTTCGCATTCTCTGCTGCGTTTTCTGTATTACTGATATTATCATCATTGTCATCTGTATTTGATGTCACAACTTCCTGTGTCTTAATTTCTATATCTTCTGCTGCTCCATTATTGGATGAAGTGCATCCTGTAAAAGCAAATATTAATGTGAGAGATAATAAAACTACTAATATTTTTTTCATAATGTGTTCTCCTTCCGTCTCTTGGATGTTTTGTTTTTGCTGTTATATGTATCATATAGGGGGAAGATTAAAAAAAAATTAAAACAAATAGTAATTTCAAAAAATGAAAAAAAGGACTCTAGCACACGAAAATGATTGGTATTATAATAATTACATTATGAGATTACTGATTGTAGAAGACGAGAATGATTTAAGAAACATTGTCAAAAAAAGGCTTGTCAAGGAACATTACAGTGTAGATGCCTGTGGGGATGGTCTGGAAGCGATGGCTTATATCGATATGACTTCCTACGATGGTATTATTCTTGATATCATGTTGCCGGGAAAGGATGGATATGAAATCTTAAGAGAATTAAGGCAACGAGAAGATGATACACCGGTTCTGTTACTGACAGCAAAAGACAGCATTGAAGACCGTGTCAGAGGACTGGATCTTGGTGCCGATGATTACCTGATCAAACCATTTGCATTTGAAGAACTGCTTGCAAGAATCCGTGTCATGATGCGTAGAAAGCCACAATTTACATCCAATCAACTAAAAATAGCAGATCTTATTCTGGATCGTGACACAAGAAAGGTTACAAGAGCCGGAAATGAAATTGATCTTTCTGCAAAAGAATTTATGGTTCTGGAATGTCTTATGCGCAATAAAAATATCGTAATGACAAGACAGCAGATTGAACAGAATGCGTGGGACTTTGATTTTGAAGGTGGTTCCAATGTGATTGACGTATACATTCGCTATTTGCGAAAAAAAATCGATGCACAATACGAACAAAAACTTATCCACACTGTTCGCGGTGTCGGATATGTAATGAGGGAAAACGAATGAAACAGCTGACGATCAAGAAAAAAATTACGCTATGGTACACCGGAATCATTGCCGTAGTTCTTGGGACTATTTTAGTTCTCGTCCTTCTTTTTGTGGATAAGGTTGGAATTTCTGCGACAGAAGAAGAAATCAGTGCCGCAGTGACTGGTTTCTCTTCAAATATTAATTTTCAGGATGATTCCTTTTATCTTGACGGCGATACCGAATTTTACGATGACGGTATTATGTTTTGTATTTATGACAAAAACGGACGCTTACTTTATGGAACGATTCCAACCCAATTTCCAGAAGAAACTATCCTCAAGTCGAATACACCGCGAATGATAACCGGATCAAATCGAAAATGGATGATATATGACAGCGTTTACACTTACGGTGATGATGAGGAAATGTGGGTACGAGGAATTACCTCCGTACATTCTATAGAACTTTTCATGCAGACATCCGAGAAAATGCTGTTGATTGTATTCCCATTACTCATTATTCTGATCGGGGCCATCGGATATTTTATGATCAAGCGGGCATTGAAACAGGTGGATCTTATCTGCGATGAAGTTGAAAACATCAGCAATGGAAAAGATCTTTCCAAACGATTGTCTCTGCCAAAAGCAAAAGATGAATTATACGAATTGTCGGAGAAATTTAACGAAATGTTTGAGCGCTTGGAATTTTCGTTTGAGAAGGAACGTCAATTCACATCAGACGTATCCCATGAACTGCGGACTCCCATTGCTGTTGTCATTTCCCAGTGTGAGTACTTATTGGAAAATGAAAACTTATCTGCGGAAGATAAGGAAGAGATTGCAGTCATCTTAAGGCAGGCAAAACGAATGTCAAAGCTGACAAGCGAAATGTTAATGATCGCCAGAAACGAACAGGATGAGCAGCATCTGATGGAAAAACTGGATTTTGGATTATTAAGCGAACTTGTAATAGAAGAACTGCAGACAAAAGCACAGGAAAAAAATATTGAGATCACCCTGCAAAAGCAGGACAACTTATTTATGAACGGCGACCAGACATTGCTTTTGCGTATGATGATGAATTTAATAACCAATGCCATCAATTACGGAAAAACAAATGGACATATTCATGTTATCCTGAAGGTCGAAAATGACCAGATTGTCGGTGAAGTGAAAGATGATGGTATTGGAATAAGTGAGGAACACCTGGACAAAATCTGGGAGCGTTTCTATCGCATAGACAAAAGCCGTTCCAGAGAAAATGGTGGTACCGGTCTCGGTCTTTCTATGGTGCGCTGGATTGTAAACCTCCACAATGGAACCATTCACGTCGAAAGTATCGAAGATATCGGAACGAGTTTTATTTTCCGATTTCCGAAAATATAAGGAACTATCGCTATATATCCTTTTGGTATATTTTCCTTATTCTATCACAGTATCGTATTATTCTTCCATCCGTTTTCAAACCAAGTACTAAAATGTAAAAAAACTTGCAAATCCATCTTCTTTCCGTTAATATATTGACAGCAAACAGAGAAAGGAAAGAAGGTATGTTTCAAACAATTATTGGTGCAATCAGTTCTTTTATGTACAGCAAGCTGCTGGTCATTCTACTGATTGGTGCGGGAGTCTATTTTACAATCCGCACAAGATTTCCGCAGGTAAGATTATTTAAGAATGCTTGTGGATCCGTGATGGAAAAACCGGAGGATAAAGGGGCAATTTCCTCTTTTCAGGCACTTATGGTTTCAACAGCATCCCGTGTGGGAACGGGAAATATTGTCGGGGTTTCATCGGCGATTTGTATAGGTGGATTTGGTTCTGTATTCTGGATGTGGGTGATTGCGATCATCGGAAGTGCATCTGCACTGATCGAGAGTACATTGGCACAGATTTATAAGAAAAAAGGAAAAGACGGAAGCTGTTATGGAGGACCGGCTTACTATATTGAAGCGGCACTTCATTGTCGCCCGCTGGCAATTGTTTTCTGCGTTGCAATGATTTTAACCTACGCATTTGGATTTAATATGCTGGCATCTTATAATCTGCAGTCTACATTTTCAGTATTTTCTTTTTATGATGCAAAGATGAGTCCCTGGATCATCGGTGGGATTTTGGCAGTGCTGACAGGATGGTGTCTGCTTGGCGGCGGATCACGTATCGTAAAAGTAACTTCAATGGTTGTGCCGGTAATGGGGATTGCGTATATCGGAATTTCACTTTTGGTAGTAATTATCAATATTCAGAACGTGCCGGCAATGTTCGTGCGTATTTTTGAAGAAGCATTTGATTTCAAAGCAATTTTCGGAGCATTTTCCGGTTCAGCCATGATGCAGGGAATCCGCCGGGGACTCTATTCCAATGAGGCAGGTATCGGTTCCGCTCCGAATGCATCGGCTTCGGCAAATGTCAGCCATCCGGTAAAACAGGGGCTAGTACAGATGTTATCCGTATTTATTGATACTTTGTTGCTTTGTACAGCAACAGCAATGATGTGTATGTCATCCGGGATCGATCCGGCAAAAGAATTGCAGGGAGCACCGTGGGTGCAGGCATCTCTTCAGGAATCACTTGGTTCTTTCGGGCCGATCTTTATTACAGTTGCAATGGTATTTTTTGCATTTACAACTCTGCTCGGAAACTGTTTCTATTGTGACAATCTTTTAATCTACATTCACAAAAAACAGCCGGAAAAAGCTTTTATGAAAGGCTTCAGACTGGTATCGGCACTTGTAATCTTTCTGGGCGCAGGAATGGAGATGTCTCTTTTGTGGGATCTTTCCGATGTACTGATGGGGGTTATGGCGCTCATTAACATTCCGGTTATCCTGATTTTATCAGGGATTGCATTTAAAGCGATCCAAGATTATGAAGTGCAGTTAAAACAGGGAATCAACCCGGTTTTTAAAAGTGCAGACATCGGTCTTCGTCAAAAAACAGATTTCTGGAGATAAAACAGGATAATGGGGGAGACTGTCCGAACCATCGGATAATCTCCCCCAATTTCTACATCCTCTATTTTATAACTAAGACTTTCTGTGTTTTAATGGATAGCTTTTTACTTTTTGTTACTGTGGTATTTTTTATAGAAATAAATATAGGATATTCCACCTGGAATACTGATCCAGATAAGCATTGTCACAACAGACACAATCTCAAAATCAGAAATTGTTAATGCACAGGCTATATACAGCAATACCATCGGAAATGAAATAAATCCTAAAATTCTATGTGCAATCTTCCAGGTATCTTCATCACGCACAGTCCATGGCAAACGAAGGCCGGTATGTCTGTTATATGGCAACTTCGGCGATACAATACCTATAAAAACCATTATGCAAGACAATAATACCATAGCAAATAGTTTCTCTCCATTTTCCGAAAAAGTAATGACATCAACTGCACTCAGAAAAGCAAAAACAATACCAATGATTAAAATGCTAATATTGCAAAGTGTGGTAACACGGAAAATACCAATTCTTAAATCGTCAGTTGTTAGACTTGTAAACAAAGCCAAATTACGATACAGTACGATAGCTGCAATCAGCATACATATTCCTGCCATTAGAATTGATACGACTTCATTTTTCACACTCATTGTAATCATCATAGATAAAAATGAAACAAACAGAATCAGACCTCTTTTCTGGTTTGCCTGATACAACAACTTTTCTTTTTGCTTTTTTCTTGCCAGCTGTTCATTTAGTTCCGCCAATTCTTCCGCCAAATTCCCATTACTATGGATACTCTCCTCAATTCCAAGCAATTGACTAACCGATACATCAAGCAAATTTGCCATTTCAATCAAAACATCTGCATCCGGAATAGATAATCCCTTTTCCCATTTTGAAACTGTCTGCCGAACAACATTTAACTTTACTGCCATTTCTTCCTGGCTCATTCCCCTTGTTTTTCGGAAATGCTTTATATTCTCATTAATCATAATTTCATATCCCTTCTATTCGATATGTACATGTACATTATAAATTATACGAATATGCTGTTTCCGATACAAGCAATGGAAATTAACATTGGCTATTTTTTCTTTGCACTTAAAAGTTAATTTGTGAATACCCGATAATTCTCTTCCTTATCGTAATCCTTGTGGATTCCATCATCCTCATACATCGTATAACTGCTGTTTTTATATCCGATAAGCTGCAGATGTTCGGTATCAATATCTTTCACACACTCTGCCACTTCTGCAACCGGGATGCATTTACCACTTCGAATGAAGAGCGGTACTTCATTTAGTGCCACATCTACATAATGAATACCTTTTGCGAGAACCTCTTCAGAAATGCTTCCGTCCGGCAGGAACTTGATAAATTTCATTTCTTCCGGCAGATAAACATAACGGCCTCTTGCGTTCTGCTCGTAGACCGGAGCGATCATGATCTCGTTTCCAAGCATCAGCTGATCCTCTATCCTGATTGCTCTCTTGTCATCCGGATAAACAAACCCAAGTGGTTTGAAATACATGTCATCATTCAGCACAGCTTTCATGTACTCACTGTACAGATACGGCACAAGACGATATCTTGTATTAATGACAGCGCGGAAATCCTCGATTTTTTCAAATTGATAACATTCCTGCTCTCTTGTTCCCGTTGCTGAATGATTACGCATCAGTGGTGTGAATACACCAAGTGCAAGAAAACGAAGCAACAGTTCTCTTGTCGTATCACTGCCAAATCCTCCAAGGTCAGCACCTGTATACAGGAAACCGCACATATTCAGAGACGGCAGCATCTTCAGGTTAAGAAGGATATGCGACCACCAGGATTTATTATCGCCTGTCCAGATTCCGCCATAACGGTGCATTCCGATATAAGAAGATCTGGAAAACATCAGAAAACGTTTTTCCGGGTCAATGCGTTCAAAAGCTTCTCCTGCTGCTCTTGTCATATTGTAGCCAAAAAGATTATGTACTTTGTCATGACGGATCTTTTTGCCATCGACATTGTGATAAAATCTTTTGTAATCTTCCGGATTATTTGCAATACTGAGCATCTTGTCCTGCATTTCCCAGGGATGGGTCTTGCCTTCGGTATCCTTTGCAAACTTTCCGGCAAGTTCTCTTGCCTCTGCAAGGCCTTCGGAAGAATAAAAGATCGCAGGCTCATTCATATCATTCCAGAAACCTTCTATTCCCTGTTCAATCAGAAAACGATATTTGTCCCCGAACCATTTTCTGGCTTCCGGATTCAGCATATCCGGAAAATGGGTATCTCCCGGCCATACAGCTGCAACAAAATCACTTCCGTCTTCTCTCTTGCAGAAATAGTTGTTTTTGACACCTTCCTCGTAAATCTCATATCCCGGCTCAACCTTCACACCGGCATCAATGATCGGAATCAGGCGAATATCCTGGTCATCCATTTCCTGCACAAATTCTGGAAAATCCGGGAAATTTTCTTCATTCACTGTGAAATCTTTGAATGACTGCATATAGTCAATATCCATGTAAATCATGTCGATTGGGATATGATTCTCCCGATATCCTTTTGCAACAGTACGGAAATCTTCTTTCGTCGTATACCCCCAGCGGCTCTGTCCGAAACCAAAAGCAAACTTCGGCGGGATATAGCTGCGTCCAATTACGTGGCGGAACTGTTTTACGATATCATAAGCATTCTCACCTTCAAGCACATAGATATCCAGATCGGCATTTTCGCAGGATACCCTGAGTGTATCCTCTCTGTCATATCCGATATCAAAGGTCAGTTTCGACGGATAGTCAAAAAACAATCCAAACGTAGTCTTTCCACTCACAATAATAAAGTTGTGGGCTCCGTACAAAGAACGCTTGTCCTCTGTGTGTACCGGATCATCTGTGCAATTACTGATATAACAATACCCTCTCTTGTTGATTCCACGATTGGCTTCACCCAGACCATAGACAATGTCATCTTCATCCATGATATAAGTAAAAACAAATCCTTCCTCCTGACTGACCTCTCCATATGGGAGAACGCCCTCAGTTGTTTCAATTTTTTCAGTCAGTGCCTCCGTATTAAATGGAGTTCCATATCTATATTTTCTAATCATTTCTCTGTCACCTGGTGTTTATAATATAATACAAATGCTTCATATGGGTTCAGAATAATTTTTCCGTCGAATTCTTTTCTTCCAAGGTTTGTGATCAGACACTCTGCGCCTTTAAATTCTTCCGGCACTTCTACTTCTGCATTCTTGTCGCTAAAGTTGCAGACGGTCAGAAGTTTTTCCTGATCCCCTTTTCTTGTGTAAGCAAAAATCTGCTCGTCTTCACGATAAAGCGGTTCAAATTCGCCATAAACAATAATTTCTTTCTCCTTGCGCAAGCTGATCAGTTTCTGATAGTAATGGAAAACAGAATCCGGATCTTCAAGCTGCTGTGCTGCATTGATCTTTTTGTAGTTTTGGTTTACTTTGATCCACGGCTCACCATCTGTGAATCCAGCCTGTTTGCTGTCATCCCACTGCATCGGAGTTCTCGCATTGTCACGGCTTCTCAGCATCAGACATTTCATCATGTGTTCCGGAGTCATAAGACCTGATTCCGTAAACTCTTCAAAGTAATTAATACTTTCAATATCACGGTAATCTTCCAGTTTGTCAAAATAAACATTTGTCATACCAAGCTCTTCCCCCTGGTATACATATGGCGTTCCCTGCATCATGTGAATACAGGTAGCCAGCATTTTTGCGGATGTTTCTCTGTATACCGGATTGTCATTTCCAAAACGGCTGACGCTTCTCGGTTGATCATGATTACCTAAAAACAAACTGTTCCATGCTTTACCCTGGAGTTTCTCCTGCCATTTGATCATGATGTTTTTAAACTCTTTAAAATCATATTTTTGAGTTGTCCACTTTCCATAATCTCCGCATCCACTCTCCACATGCTCAAATTGGAATACCATATTCAGTTCATTTCTGTCTTCACCCGCATATTTCTGTGCTTCTTCAATTGTAACTCCAGCTGTTTCACCAACTGTCATGATATCATATTTTGAAAGGACTTCATGATTCATTTCCTGAAGAAATTCATGGACTCTTGGACCATGTACGCTATATGGTCCAAAATCGCCATAAAGTCCGTTATTCATTTCTCCATCCGGAAATCTCTGATCTTTGGAAATCATACTGATAACATCCATACGGAAACCATCAATTCCTTTTTCACACCAGAATTTCATCATATCGTAAACTTCCTGGCGTACTTTTTCATTTTCCCAATTGAGATCCGGCTGTTTTTTTGAAAACAGATGCAGATAATACATCTGTGTCTGCGGATCATATTCCCATGCAGAACCGCCGAATGCTCCTCCCCAGTTATTAGGTTCTTTTCCGTTTACCGGGTCTTTCCAGATATAATAATCACGATATGGATTATCTTTTGACTTGCGGCTTTCAATAAACCAGTTATGTTCATCCGATGTATGATTGACTACAAGATCCATCAGAATCCTGATGGATCTTTTGTGTGCTTCACACAACAATTCCTCATAATCCTCCATAGTTCCATATTCTTCATAAATTCTACGGTAATCAGAAATATCATAACCATTATCGTCCTGAGGTGATTCCAGCATCGGAGAAATCCATAACACATTTACCCCAAGTTCTTTAAGGTAATCGAGTTTCTGTATGATTCCTCTGATATCTCCCACGCCGTCACCGTTACTGTCTTTAAAACTCTTAGGATATATCTGATATACTACACTTTCTTTCCACCATTTTTTCTCCATGCCAAGTCTCCTCATTTCTAATTATTTGACCGCTCCTGCAACCACACCATTCATTATACTCACCTCATCCTTGCAGTATCAAGAGGTTTCTCGCAAAACCACAAAAGGTAACAAAGTTTATTTCCTGCTTTTATACAGTTTATACAAAGAAAAACAGGTTATTGCACCTGCTCGCATATATATGTAAAAAAAGAATCCTGTCATTCTTTGACAGAATCCCTCTTTACCAGATAGACTGGGTTTTTTATATTTAATTCGTTCAGCGTCTCTCCCTGAATCAATTTCATCAGACGTTCCAACGCCACATGTGCTTTTTGTGGAATATCCTGATGAACTGTTGTCAGTTTCGGTCGAATCATGCTCGCGTAAACACTGTCATCATATCCTGTAACAGAAATCTGCTCCGGAACCATGATTCCTTCGTCAAAAAAGAAATTTATTGCTTCTATCGCATTATAATCTGAAGAAAAGGCCAGCGCTTTTGCTTCAAGAAAGCGTGGAAGAAGTTCTCTGTATTTCCTGAGACGAAGATTTCTTTTACCCGGAATAACTATATATCTGGAACGACTGCAGAATCCCCCTTGTTTTTCCATCGCCTGTTTGAATCCCATCCACCGATAGTAATCGCTGTCCTGCTCTGTTTCTGCAACAAACAATGCTTTCTTATATCCACAGGAATACAGGTATTCTCCGATCTGATACCCGCCTGAATAATCATCTATACCAACATTCTGGAATGTATAAGTCCCCTTCGGATAAGCATCGATCAAAATCATTTTTTTGTTTAATCTGTGCGAAAGGTTATGATACTGCTCTTCATTGTATCCCAGGATAATCAATCCCTCTACATTCCATTTTGAGGCAATATCCACTACATTCTGAATGCTTTCACCGCCAATAAGCATAACATAATATCCATTTTCTTCCATTTCCATCTGAATCGTTCCAATCAGTTCTCCCACGAATGGATCCTGAAGTGACTGCATACCATGAGCGTAAGTAAATCCAAGTACTACGCCTATAATTCTGGAACCATGACCGGAAAGCATCATGGAACCCATATTCGGAACATAGTTCTGTTCTTTAAGAATAGCCGTGATTTTATCGATCGTTTTCTGGGAAACTCTTTTCGTATTGCCATTTATAACATTGGATACCGTGGTGCGGCTGACGCCTGCCATATCTGCAATATCCTGAAGCCGAATCATAAAACCTTCCTCCTGTATTCTTATTTCCTTACAATACTGTTTCCTGCTTATTTGTACTCAGATACTTTCGTTTCTGCAAAAGTCATTTTCGCTTATATCAAATTTATAATATCATAGGCAGTTAGGTTTGTCACATAAAGGTTTGCAATTTCAAACTGCAAGACCGCTGTAATTGCGACTGATAAAATTAACCATTGTCTCCATGAATATATTAGAGATATAATATAAATACTGGTATCTGATTTTTCTGAATACTAAGTATCTAAAAATGGGGAATGATAAATGAACAAACAAGAGAAACAGATTTTCACATCCGACAAGTTGAAAGAAACAGCCATCATGACGATAGCAGTGGGCATTATCGCCGCGGCCGTATATTTCTTTTTGATTCCGAGTATGACCTCGATCAGCAGTATATCCGCGCTGGCAATTGTTATGTCGCATTATATACCGTTGCATGTGTCAACGATCACAATGATATTGAACGTTGTCCTACTGCTGATAGGCTTTGTGACATGCGGAAAGGAGTTCGGAGCAAAGACGGTTTACACCAGCATCCTGCTGCCGTTGTATCTTGCAGTATTTGAACACATATTTCCGGATTTTACCTCGCTGACAAACAGCAGTGAACTGGATGTAATATGCTATATCCTGGTCGTAAGTATCGGCCTCAGTATTTTATTTAACATGAATGCATCTTCCGGCGGACTGGATATCGTAGCGAAGATCATGAATAAATATCTGCACATAGAATTAGGAAAAGCAATGTCCATCTCGGGCATGTGTGTGGCACTTTCTTCCGCTCTGATCTATGACAAGAAAGCTGTCGTTTTAAGTGTGCTTGGAACTTATTTTAATGGTATTGTGCTGGATCATTTTATCTTTGGCCAGAATCTGAAACGGCGTGTATGTATTATTACAAAATACGAAGAAGAAGTCCGTCAGTTTATCTTGCATGAACTGCATAGCGGAGCAACATTCTACGAGGCGACAGGCGCATATAATATGCAGAAGCACAGAGAGATCATTACGATCGTGGACAAAAGTGAATATCAGAAACTGATGAATTATATTATCAAGAAGGATCCGGAAGCATTCGTGACAGTGTATACAGTGTCTGATATGAGATACCGTCCAAAGGTAAGATCCTTTTAGGCGGGAAGAAGCTCTACAGAACACTTTACGCAGCTGCTTGAATATCTGAACAGAAAAGAGTCGCAGCCTGTTCCATCAGGGAACAACTGTGACTCTTTTTATTTTGTCTTCCATTTTTGTGACATTACTTCACAATATCCAACTGCCCGACAATTCCGATATATCCATCTGTTTTTATTGATGACCATAATGTGTGCAGTTTCAGATCACACATCTGCCTTTCACCTCTTACTTTTAACATTACTTTTATTGAAACTTCTTTGTTTTTACTTGATACTGAATCCAGCGAATCTTTTACGCGCTGAATATCCTCTTCGCTTATATCATATACTCCATATGAATCAAATCCCGGAAGATCTCTCTGATACTCTTTCTGCGATTCTCCGTCTGTTAAAACCAGTTTTCCTGAAATCGCATTATACTCCATTGAAATCTTACCGCTATTCTCCTTAAAGAACTTTATTTTTTCCTGCATGATCTCTATAACACGCTGGGAATAATCCTTGCATGGCAATGCATTTTGCCTCAGTATTTCTTCTGAGATCCTCTGCGCTTCATAATACTCTCTGTTGTCATCCTTTTCTTTCTTAAATGTTCTGGACAACTGAGGACTGCTCTCTTTCAGGCATTCCAGAAGAAGCGGATTAAACTGTCCGCACTGACCTTCCAGAATCATCTGGATTGCCGTATCATGATCATATGCATTCTTATAGCACCGTACACTTGTAAGCGCATCATACACATCAGCAATTGACACGATCTGCGCAGAGATTGGTATTTCTTCCCCTTTTAGTCCATCCGGATATCCTCTTCCGTCCCATCGTTCATGGTGCCACCGGCAGATTTCCCATGCAGTGCGTACCAGTGGCTTGTCCTGTGGAAAATCCATATTCCGGATCATAGACGCTCCAATCTCACTGTGGCTTTTCATGATCTTGAATTCTTCATCTGTCAGTCTGCCTGGTTTATTGAGGATTTCTTCCGGAATGCTGACCTTTCCAATGTCATGAAGGGAAGATGCTGTTATGATCAGAGCAATCTCCGCTTCTGTCAGATGATACGCATCTGTTTTCCTGATCAATTCTCTCAACAGCATCTCCGTTGCGACACGGATGTGTAATATATGTTCGCTGCTTTCACTGTTATGAGAACCTAATACATTGCTCAGGATTCCAATCATAATCGTGTTGTTTTCTTCTTTCTGATAGACCTGATCTACAACCACATTGATCAGTCGTTTTTGGTTTGCATAAAGTCCCAATGTATTCTGGACTCTTTTCTTTACGATAACTGCATCAAACGGTCGGCTGATATAGTCTGTGATCCCCAGATCATACGCTTTTCGCATAATTTCGACAGATTCTTCTGATGAAATCATGACAACCGGGACTTCATCAATCCACTGTAACTCCCTCATATGTTCCAACACCTGGAATCCATTCATCTGCGGCATATTGATATCCAGAAGCATCAGGTCGATCTCCGGATGCACTTCCAGAATCTGGATCGCCTGAGTTCCATTTTCAGCTTCCATGTAGTCATATCTGCTTCCAAGAATCTCCTTTAATATATCTCTGTTAAGTTCTGAATCATCTACAATAAGTAGTTTTTGTTTCTCACTCATCCTTTATCCTCACGATTTTTATTTTTTCCTGCTAATTCAGCAATAATCTCCACTAATAGTTTCATATCGATCGGCATTCCCAGACCGGTACCGCCAAACTTAGATGCTCCGCCTTTCTGCTCCTGCGCAAATAGCTCAAACAGATGTTTTTGGAATTCCTCACTCATACCAATTCCTGTATCCTGACATGTGAACTCAAAAGTCACAATTCCATCCTGATCGGAAGGAATCTCTCTGGCACTCAAATAAATCTTCCCATAATCTTTATTATACTTTACGGCATTACTCAAGATATTCATCAGAAGACGCTTCAGATGGATTGGGCTGCCTATAAGATCTTTATGAATGATCTCTGGTGTTTTATGTTCCACCTTGATTTCTCTTTCATCAGGCTTTTTTGATACTTCTGTTCTTTTTCCTTTTCTATTATGAGAATGTTTTTCTGTGATTTTCTGTAAATCATCCAGATTAGTGCTACAACAATCAGATAAATGAACAGGCACATGATCACATTTTGCAGAAGTGTCTGAAATATGATCGAATCCGGAACGTAAGCATAGATGTAATGGTCTCTCTGCTTCAGCATAACACCGTGACACCGGACTCCATTGATCGTTAAGCCCATCATGTGCCTACTGTCTGCATGATTTTTTAGCTTTTGGATTACTTCATAATCGGTTGTGCTTTGTCCAATCAGCCCGGTATTGTTTGAAGCAATGATCACGCCTTCATCTGCTACGATAATTGTCCCATCCCGGTCCTTCCGATAGCCATTCAACAAACTCTGTATCGTAAGCGTATAATTCGTTGCATACTCTGCAGAAGTATAATAATAAGTCACTACAACTCCCGGTGCATCCTTTCTTGCGCAGGCAGCCATATCAATATAAGCCCCGTCATTATGATTGATTCTCTTGGCATACACTTTTTCATCGTAAATTGCTGTATCCAGTACGATTTCTTTCTCTGCACATTCTTTTATTTCCGGCAATAAACTTTCGTTCGTACTGTATTCACATACTATAGTTCCATCTGTATCCAGAACCACGATTCCCGTCAGCCATAACTGCTCTGCACTTTCTTTCAATAGCTGATCATCCAGTGTTTTTTCATTCTCTGTTTCTGCGGCTATATTTTTGCTGACCTGCCGGGTTCCCTCAATGGCACGAAGCAGACTTTTGGATTCTGATGATTCATTATAATGTGTATATGTGGAACATTGTACTTTTACATAATTTACCGTGTCTAAAAGATTAGCCTCTTTCTTTTCTTTGTCTGCATTGCTGAAAAAACATACAGACAGCACGACAAGACATATCCCAACAGCTATACTGATGATCCAGAATTTTTTTTCTGTTGGGACAGATTTTTTATTCTTCTTCAAGCTGGTCCACCTCCAGATATTTTTCTGGGTCATCAAGATATTTTCCTATGATTTTTGCAGAAGTTCCGTCCTCTCTCATTTCATCCAGAGTCTGCTCCAGTTTCTCCGGCAGATCCCGAGTTTCATTTTTTGAGAAAGCGACTCCGATTCCGACTGTCATAAGTGGTTCATCCAGAATTCGGAATTTCGCATCATAATCTTTCATATACTGTATAACCGATTCCTCATGTGCACCTATTGCATCTGCATATCCCTTTCCAAGGAATGTATAGATCAGTTCCCTGTGTTCCAGGCTAATCAGATTACCAAGCTTTGGAATCCTGCTGTCTGTTCTTTTCAGAAAAATTCCTTCCGGTTTTGTTGTAGATTGTACGGCAAGTGTCTTTCCTTCCAGATCACTCAGGGTATAGATATCACTGTTCTCATTGACTGCAACCACCTGGTTACTGACCATATACGGACCGGCCCATTTATAATCATCCAATCGTCCTTTCATGGAGAAGCAGCCCATAATATTCACACGTTGTGCGACCAACAACGCATATTGCGCAACCATATTGACATTCCTTTCACAGGGTGTCATAATACTTGCGGAGATAGTATTTGGAATACTACAAAACTATACTCTGACTGAATCACAACAATTTCATATTGAACAGTTACCCCGCCAGGAAGTGGCGGAAAGCGAGCTTATATTTATTTAAGACATAAAATAAGACTCAGGGAATACGAAGAATAGCAAAAGCATTTGCAGGGATCAGTATACCTTGACGAATGCTTTTTTTTGTGAGGAGACCAATAAGAAATGACAGTTGAGATGTTAAAAGGAAAGATTCATCGTGCTACAGTAGTACAGGCCGAACTTGACTATGTTGGAAGTATTACTGTTGATGAAGACCTGCTGGAAGCGGCAGGAATTATGGAATATGAGAAAGTTCAGATCGTGGATGTAAATAACGGAAGCCGATTTGAAACTTATACGATCTGCGGCAAGCGCGGAAGCGGAATGATCTGCTTAAATGGTGCTGCGGCAAGATGCGTAAGTACTGGTGACAAGATTATTATCATGTGTTATGCACATTATGATTCTGAAGAAGCCAAAGAACATAAACCACAAGTTGTTTTTGTAGATGAGGAGAATAAGATCAGCCGTGTTACAAACTATGAGAAACACGGATTACTGAAAGATATGGCATAACTGCAAAAGTGATTGTAACTTATAAATGAAAATGAAATTTGTTGAATTCAGAACAAGAGGCTATCTCCTAATTTTGTTTTAAAAGGAGAACACCATGCAGGTAACAAAAACAGTAAAGGAAACAAGAGATTTAATTAAGAACTGGAAAAGAGAAGGGAAAACAATCGGTCTTGTACCGACAATGGGATTCCTGCACGAAGGACACGCAAGTCTGATCAAAAGATGCCGCGAAGAAAATGATATCGTTGTTGTATCTGATTTTGTAAACCCGACACAGTTTGGACCGACAGAAGATCTGGAAGCATATCCAAGAGATTTTAAACGTGACAGCGAACTCTGCGAGAGCCTTGGAGCTGATGTCATCTTTCATCCGGAACCGGAAGATATGTACCATGATCCGCATGCCTTTGTAAGTATTGATACTTTATCAGATACACTGTGCGGTAAGACAAGACCAATCCATTTTAAAGGTGTATGTACCGTTGTTTCTAAGTTATTTAACATTGTAACACCGGACAGGGCATATTTTGGTCAAAAAGATGCACAGCAGCTGGCAATCATCCGCAAAATGGTACAGGATCTGAATTTTGATATCCAGATCGTAGGATGCCCTATCATCCGTGAAGAAGACGGACTTGCGAAATCATCCAGAAATACATATTTAAGTGAAGAAGAAAGAAAAGCCGCACTTTGTCTTTCAAAAGCTGTAAAAGCCGGTCAGGATATAATCTGCAAGGGAATCAAGGCTGAAGAAGTATTAACAAAGATGCGCGAGATCATTGAAGCTGAACCTCTGGCAAAGATTGATTATGTATCTATGGTAGATGCACTGGATATGCAACCGGTAGAAATCGTAGAAAAAGATGTTCTGGTCGCTATGGCAGTTTACATCGGAAAAACCAGACTGATCGACAACTTTAGCTACGAGGTATAACCTATGGAAAATGTGATGAAAAAAATAGGAAAAGCCAGTTCTTTTCTTACAAAATATATTGGAATTATTATCATCTGCTTCTCTGTGATCGCATTTTTCTGGCGCGATGGGTTCGCGTGGACAACCAATTATACATCCATCTTTTTAGGTGTTGCCATGTTTGGCATGGGACTTACAATCAAGATGGACGATTTTAAGAGAGTTTTTTCAAGACCAAAAGAAATCGTGATCGGATTTGTTGCACAATATACGATCATGCCTGTTGTGGCATGGGGATTATGCCAGCTGATGCATCTTCCGACAGACCTGGCACTCGGCGTTATTCTGGTCGGATGTTGTCCCGGGGGAACAGCAAGTAATGTGATCACATATATTGCCGGAGGTGATGTGGCACTCTCTGTTGGAATGACGATCACTTCCACGCTTGCAGCCCCACTGATGACACCATTATTAGTGTATCTGCTTGCCGGTGCCTGGGTAGAAGTATCTTTCCTTGCAATGGTAATTTCTGTTGTGAAAGTTGTACTGATTCCAGTGCTTCTTGGTATTTTGATAAACTGGATCTTTGGAAAGCAGATTCAGAAAATATCAGAAGTACTTCCACTGATTTCTGTTGTATCCATCGTAATGATCATCAGTGGAATTGTATCTGTCAATGCGGAAAAAATCTTAAGCTGTGGTCTGCTCGTACTTGGAGTTGTGGCACTTCACAATCTCTGCGGAATGGGCATCGGGCTTGGCGCAGCAAAACTTTTACATATCGAATATGATAAAGCTACTGCGATTGCGATCGAAGTCGGAATGCAGAACAGCGGCCTTGCGATTTCTCTTGCAACAGCTAATTTTGCAGCTAATCCACTGGCAACGCTTCCGGGAGCGATCTTCAGTGTATGGCATAATATATCAGGCTCTTTATTCGCCGGAATCCGCCGTGGCGGAACTGGTACGAAAGAAGCTTGCCTGGAAGTAACTGAATAGATAGAAAGAAAAGCAAACGAGGATAGAAAACTACTTTCTCCATCCCCGTTTGCTTTTCTTTACTTTCCTAATACTACTGCTATTTTAATCTCTTTCTCTGTTTCACTAAGATCAAATGTTCCTCCATCCGCTACTGTAACATGTACTTCATACAAGGTATCTTCCGACAGTTTCTCTGGAATCGTTCCATCTTCTGTCTGAATCTTCCACAGATCTTCCGGAACCTCTGTCAGCTTACCGTCTTTTCCATAAGCATACAGCTTAAAGTCATCCGTTTTGCCTGCAAGCCCCTTCATTCGTATCGCCACAGTCGTACTTGGATGTACATTTTCTACTGTTATCTTATTCAGCCATCCTGCGACATTGCCCTTACCTCCGTCTTCCGTAAATTCTTCCTGCGTTAATATATTTCGCATTGCCTTGTCCAAATCTACTTTTCGGTAAGGCATTTCCGGAAGATATACGAACCGATCCTGCAGTCTGAGAAGTTCAAGATATCCGGTTGGACAGTACAATGCATTTCCACTGTTTCCCGCATACATACCGATTGCCATATTGTTATATCCTGGTTTGTCTGACACATCCATTGAAAATGCAGTCTCACCGGTCTCAAAATCTATCATAATAAACTGCCACATGCCACTGTCCAAGTCCTGAACATAACCGTAAATGTATCCTGTTGCGGTTGAAAGCTTCATCATCGATGTATCCCGGATATCATCTCTGCACCAGATACTCTTCATTTCATATCCGTCATCTGTCTTGATCGTATCAACACGCTCAACTCCCGGCATGACCATTTTATTTCCTTTCTGCAGCCAGTTCACATCATAGATATTTTCATATGTCTGTACAGATGAATCGTTATCTGCGTCCGCAAGCTTCGCACTTCCTGCTCCAAACCAGTTACATACGATTGTGCTGACTGTACCTTCACTGTTATCATATACGATTGCTGAATTTTCTACGGATACCTGCATTTCTTCCGGCAGCTCATCAATAACAGGCGTGCTTGCAACTTTTTCACCGGTCTTCATATCTAATGCCAGCAGATTCACCGGATTCTGATTATCTGTAAACATGACCAGATTGCTAGTTAGCGATGGCGAACATCCACTTCCCCACGCCAGACCGCCTCCGGTCGTTTCATCACCTTCTTTGCTGTCTTTTGCCCCTGCACTTTCATACGGAGTACACCATTCTACCTGTACACCGTTATCTGCTTTCAGTAGATAGCAGTTCTGATTTGTTAAGATGACTGCACCCTCTTTCGAAGAAGCTATTCCATTTTCTGCCCCTTCTCCAGGAGTTAATTCATATACAAATGTAGACGCTGTCAGATCAACCTCTTCTCCATTCAGAATTGCGTTGATCGCGTCTCTGGAAATGTATCCCATCGCACCTTGCTGCTGACGTTCCGGATAGATTCTGAATCCGCCGGTTGCAAACCAAAGATTTCCCTCATAGTCAAACACTACGGATAATAAATTCTGATCCAATGTCTTTCCGGTAATTGCCTCTGCTGCTGCTTTAATATCAATATCCAGCACTTTCTCAAATTCCGGCAGCACATTTCCTTCCTCGTCTGTTGCTTTCAACATAAGTACATGATTGTTGCTTGTCGGACACACCAGACGATTATTTTCATCAACAAAGGAATAGGAACTTTGTATCACATATCCTCCACCGTCATGCTGTTTTGGTGAGAAATATCCGATCGTCTGTGTTTCTTCTGCATTGATATCACGAATTGCAAGTCCTCCCAACAACGGAACAACTGAATGTCCATAATTGTCAAAAAATACCGCCGGAGACGCATTTGGATTCACCTTTTCATAAGAAACATTAATTTCTGGGTAAATACCAACAGGCAGTACCTCATCTGTTGAATCTGAATTATAACAATCATGGTGGATATTTGCATCATTTTTTGCCATATAAGGATTCTCATCAATTGCTTTTTTGGTAAGCGGTTTTATCGTTACTCCCGAGCTTACGCTTTCTGTTTTTGTCTGTTCCTGTTTCACCTCATCTGTCTTTGGTTCATTCGCTGAACAGCCTGATGTAACTGCAACTGCTGATATAATAAATGCTAAAAGAATTGTTCGCTTTTTCATATTATTCTGCCTCCTTTTTCTCGTAATCTGTAACTGTTCAGAGCCAAGCAGAATTTCATAAAACAGGTGTAAAATGCTTGCATTTTTAAGACTGTTTTTGAAATTTTATTTGGCGGATACGCCACACCGACGAAATGCGTAGCATTTTGGAGGTTGGCTCTGAACCGGTATATTTTTATTATAAAAAAAGCGCTGTTATTTTCAATTCTTCTGTCACGAATCATGGTAAAAATGGCACGAATTGTAAAAAACACCATCTCCTGACCGAATTACTTTTCAGCCGGAGATGGTGCCTTCGTTATCCACATTCTTCTGTTAAATGAAATCTTTTTTCCACATTTATTTAATGTTTTTCACATTCCGGATGTGGATTTCCCATTCCTTTTCACACTGCGTGCACTCAGCAACAATTTCTCTTCATTTTTAAAAATTAATATATCCCTGCAGCCAGATCGTACCTTTGAACCGTCTTCCGATCTCCGGCTCTCCCATCACGGAATCTGCCGGAACACAGATATCAAATGTCAGTTCATTTACATTCAGGCGCATCTGATACAATCTCACACCTGTCATTCTGTTGATCCTCTCTCTCACCGCCAGGATTTCTCCCATGATCGAATACATATCACATTCTGCTCCAAACGGCATGAAATACGTATCCACAATGGAAAATACATCCTCATTCGCCAATCTCTTTGACACCTTGGAATAGAGATCCATATCGTCAAATGTCAGCGTCTCGATTGCTGCCTGGTCTCCCTTGCGGGCTGCGTTCATCAATTCTCTTCTTGTATCTGACGCACGCTTTTCATTTAAAATCTGTTGCTCATTTTTATTGACCGGAAGCAGAATCATTCCATCTTGTGCCAATCCTGAAAATGTTACAGATGTCTGCACATCCTTTGTAAGACCGGCCTGTTTCTCCCGCATATATTCCACACCATTCTGCAGTGTGAAGATCAGACTGATTCCAATCTTGGAATCCTCACAAAGACCAACATACTGTTCTTTCTCAATCTTTCTCTGCACATCGATTTCTGCATAAGTTGTAACTCCGCTTCCCTCAAAATATGGGAAATAATATGCAGCTTCAAAATGTTCTTCATCATCAAGTTCTCCGCAGAGTGTGATCCCTACATCCTGACCGAACTCTTTCTGGAATTCGCAGAAATCTTCGCCCGGTCTGTAGGATACAATTGTCTGATGCGTAAAATTCTCTTCTACGTCTTTTAAGAGCTTTTTCAGATCTTTTCTTGTTTGAATATTTTCAAATCCAATTGCTTTTAAATACTGATGCATATTTTATTTGCTTTATATTTCTTTATTTGTTCTTTGGTGTAATTTCTTTGTTTCCACCCATGTATGGCTGAAGAACTTCCGGGATTCTTACAGAACCATCTGCCTGAAGATTGTTCTCAAGGAACGCGATCAGCATTCTCGGTGGAGCAACAACTGTGTTGTTTAATGTATGAGCGAAGTAGCTTCCGTTCTCTCCTTTGATACGGATACCAAGTCTTCTTGCCTGAGCATCTCCTAAGTTAGAGCAGCTTCCTACCTCGAAGTATTTCTGCTGTCTTGGTGACCATGCTTCTACGTCAACAGATTTTACTTTCAGATCTGCAAGATCTCCGGAGCAGCACTCAAGTGTACGTACCGGAATATCCATAGAACGGAAAAGATCTACTGTATTCTTCCACAGTTTTTCATACCATTCTTTGCTTTCTTCCGGTTCGCAGACAACGATCATTTCCTGTTTCTCGAACTGATGGATTCTGTAAACTCCACGCTCCTCAATTCCGTGAGCACCTTTTTCTTTTCTGAAGCAAGGTGAATAACTCGTCAGAGTCTGTGGAACCTGATCTTTCTCCAGTGTCTGTCCAATGAATTTACCAATCATAGAATGCTCACTTGTTCCGATCAGATAAAGGTCTTCTCCTTCAATCTTGTACATCATAGCATCCATCTCAGCGAAACTCATAACACCTGTTACAACGTTGCTTCTGATCATGAAAGGTGGGACGCAATATGTGAATCCTCTGTTGATCATGAAATCTCTTGCATAAGAGATAACTGCTGAGTGAAGTCTTGCGATATCTCCCATCAGATAATAGAAACCATTACCTGCTACTCTTCTTGCAGCATCGAGATCGATTCCATTGAATGACTCCATAATCTCTGTATGATATGGAACTTCGAAATCCGGAACAACCGGCTCACCGAATCTCTCAACTTCTACGTTTTCACTATCATCCTTACCAATCGGTACAGATGGATCGATGATATTTGGGATAATCATCATGTTCTTTTTCAGTTTATCTTCTACTTCTTTCTCTTCTTCGGAAAGTTCATTGATACGTCCATTGCTCTCTGCAACTTTCTTCTTCAGAGCTTCTGCTTCTTCGATTTTTTTCTGAGCCATCATTGCTCCGATTTCCTTAGAAGCTTTGTTCTTCTCTGCGCGAAGTGCTTCTACTTCCTGTTTGATTTCTCTGTTTCTCTTGTCCAGTTCAATTACTTCATCAACAAGTGGAAGCTTCTCATCCTGAAATTTATTTTTGATGTTCTGTTTTACTACATCCGGATTATTTCTTACAAATTTGATGTCTAACATGTTATTTACCCTTTCCTGTCTAATTTCTTTTTTACTATTTATTTTCTTGAAAAATAGCTTTCTCAAGACTTTCTCTTTCTTCCTCTGCCAGCTGAATTGTACTCTCACCTTTTACAATATCTTTCACATATGCATAACATCCCTGACGACTATGCATTATATTTAAAATCCATCCAGTATTGTTTTCATCTAACATTGTAATTGCAAAACTTAATTCGCCTCCCATTTCATGGAATGCATCATATTTTACGATTCCGACTTTCTGGTAATGCGTTCTCATTTTATTATAAAGTTCTGCAATCTCCTCACGGTTTTCTTCTACCTGATCTACGACTTCGTCGATCTTGTCAAACCGTTCAAAAATGGATTCCTCCAGTGATTTCCCATTCTTTCCCTTCATAAAGGTATTAAATACTTTTTCCAGGTGTTTATACTTATCATACACTAACACAAGTACGACAAGCAAGGCTACCTGCAAAATAAGTAAAATAAGAAATGCGTAGAATGGATCAATTCCCAGATTGCCAAATACTCCAGTCACTTCTACCATCTCCTTTTTAATTATGCTGGATTGTCATGAGCAACTCATAGATTCTTTCTAGATCATCCGGTGAGTAATACTCAATCTCAATCTTTCCTTTTCCATTTGCTTTCGCATGAACACTTACTTTTGTACCGATCAGACTCTTCATCTGCTCTTCAAGATTTGTGTATACGAACTGATTTTCTACTTCCGGCTTTTTTTCTTCCTTTTTCGGATTCTTCAGAGCCTTCACCAGTTTCTCTGTCTCGCGAACACTAAGCTTCTCATCAAAGATTTTGTTGGCAAGCATGTACTGCTGCTCTTCATCCTCGATTGCCAGAAGAGCTCTTGCATGGCCTGTACTGATCATATCGTCAATGATCATCTGCTGAACTCTGTCATTCAGTTTTAATAATCTCATTGAGTTCGTAACCGCAGTTCTACTCTTTGACACTCGTTCAGCAACTTCATCCTGTTTCAAGTTGAATTCTTTCAACAGTCTCTTATAAGCCATTGCTTCTTCAATCGGATTCAGATTTTCTCTCTGAATATTCTCAATCAAAGAAATCTCAACAATTTCCTGCTCTGTAAATTCTTTTACGATAATTGGCACTTCTTTCAATCCTGCCAGCTTTGCCGCGCGCCATCTTCTCTCACCGGCAATAATTTCATAATAATCCTTCTTCTTCTGAACAAGAATCGGCTGCAATACACCAAACTGTTTAATTGAATCTGCAAGTTCCATCAATGCATCTTCATCAAAATCTTTCCGCGGCTGCTCCCGATTTGGTTCAACTTTATTTATCTTCACCATGATCGGTCCTGCCTCTAAAATTTCTTCTTTCGGAGCTGCCTTTTTCTCGTCCGCTTTTACAGAAGGTTTTGCGCTTTTAACGTTTTTGTTTGGGATTAGACTATCCAATCCTTTTCCAAGTCCGCTCTTCTTCACAGGCATACTTATTCTCCTTTATTAATCACTTCTTCTGCTAAAAGCATGTAACTCTCTGTTCCTTTGGATTTTGGATCATACAGATTGATTGGAAGTCCATAACTTGGTGCTTCAGCCAGTCGGACATTTCTCGGAATAATTGTCTTATAAATATTTTGGTTCAGGTTATCCTTTACATTTTCCACTACCTGTAATGATAAATTTGTTCTTGCATCGTACATTGTAAATACGACACCTTCCATTTCAAGTTTCGGATTCAGTCTATCCTGAACAAGTTCAATCGTATGCATCAATTGACTTAATCCTTCCAGTGCATAATACTCACACTGAATTGGAACAATCACCGAGTCAGAAGTAGTCATTGCATTAATTGTAAGCATGCTCAATGCCGGAGGGCAGTCAATAATTATAAAGTCATAATTATCTTTTATCTTTTCAACTTCATCTCGTAAAATATATTCCTTATTGTCAACGCCAATCAGTTCAATCTCAGCGGCTGATAAATCAATACTTGACGGAAGCACATCTACACTCAGATTTTCTATTGGTTCCTTGCAAATACACTCCTCAATTTTACACTTACCAATAATAAGTTCATAAATTGTCTTTTCAACCTCATTCTTATCAACGCCCAATCCACTGGACATATTTCCCTGAGGATCCATATCTATAGCAAGCACTTTTTTTCCCGAACTAGCTAAAGAGGCCGATAAGTTGATTGCTGTTGTAGTCTTACCAACTCCACCTTTCTGATTCGCAATTGCTATCACTCTACCCATTATTTTTACTCCTTTCTCTCGGACATTCATTATTATATCACCTTTCTTTTCATTAATCTAGAACTAATCAAATGTTTCACGTGAAACATCGTTACTGTTCACACAATGTGCGACCAGCAACGCATCTCGCCATTTTAAATCGCCTTTGGCGATAGGGCGAGATGCATTTAAGCCAAAACATGCATCCTCCGTGTCAATCAGCGAAGTGATTGACACGGGAGTGAACAGTAACGAAACATCTTCCTTTTCATTTTCTTATTTTCTAAAATGTTTCACGTGAAACATTTTTAGAGATAAGCCACTATCTTCTATAATTAAACATTAAGATTTTTTCGCTTTATTTGAATTTAAGAATGTAGTATAATAAAGTAAGAGTTTCTTTTAATTCAGGCTCTTACTTTTATATAAAACAAACCACTATTATAATAAGGAAGGTGAATAATTTGAGTATTAAGAAAAAACTAACTTTTTTTACTACTTTAGCAGGAGTTTCTCTCGGTGCAATGCATATTGCCAACCGTGTATTAGAATATATCTCAACTGCTGATAAATTAATCAATTCTGATGAATATGAATACTATAACTGGAGATTCGGTAAAATCGCATATAAGAAAACTGGTGAAGGATCACCTTTACTTTTAGTGCATAATCTCAATGTATGTTCTTCTTCCTATGAATGGAGAAACAATATAGAGGAACTTGCCAAATCCCATACTGTATATACAATTGATCTTTTAGGCTGCGGTTGTTCCGACCGTCCGGGATTAACATATACTAATTATTTGTATGTAGAATTAATCACGAACTTTATCAAACATATTATCGGAGAAAAAACTGATGTAATCGTTTCTGGTGAATCCTGTCCATTTGTACTGATGGCCTGTGCAAACGATGAAACAATTATAAATAAAGTTATTATGATAAATCCACCGAATTTGGTAGGCTTGGCAAAGATTCCTACAAAACGTAGTAAATTCATAAAGAATATCCTCTATTCTCCTATTCTGGGTACATTTATCTATAATATGTATGTAAATAAGAAGACAATTGCTCATGCCCTCTGCTCTTCTTATTATACTCAGAATGAAATTAGTGAAAAAGATATTCTCACCTACTTTGAAGCAGCACACAAAGAACATACAAATTCCAAATATCTTTTCGCCTGTCAAAAGACGAGATATACGAATGCAAATGTTCTTCACTGTCTGAATAAATTAAATAACAGCATCTCCATTATTGTAGGAAATAGTAATCCTGAAAATTCTCTGGCAGCCAGTGAATATCAGAACTATCTTCCTTCGATTGAAATTGCAGGAATGGCCAAGACCAAACAACTTCCTCATATTGAAAAATGTGACGAATTCATTGAAAATGTAGAAATTTTCTTGTCAGACGCTGAAGAATGTGAATAGAATATCGCATAAATTAGAAATTTTACTCACATCATATTTTTTCTAAAAATTAGAGTTATCCACATTTTCCACATGAGATATCCACACAGAGTGAATATCTCATGTGGAAAATGTGGATAACTCCTTCTTTTTTTGAGGATATCTTCTTTTTAGACTTATTTTCTGACTATTTCGGCATTTTTCAACAATACACTCAAAAATGAAGACCTGTTCACCAGAATGCCAGTAAACAGGTCCTCCTATATTTGCTTATTTTAATGGTTCTTTTGCCGGTAATCCTGCTTTTCTAGGATATTTTCCCGGTGTCTGCTTTGTTTTTTTGATTTCAACAAGTGCACGACCCATGTCGGTTCCAGGTAATTGGAACTTATCCACATTCTTTACTTTTCCACCTAACAGTGAAATCGCATGTTTTGCCTGCTGGATTTCTTCTTCAGAATCTCCACTTTTATAAGAAACAAAACTGCCATTTACAGCTACAAATGGAAGGCAATACTCACTCAATGTTGACAGATTCGCAACAGCTCTTGAAACGCAGAGATCAAACTGCTCTCTGTATTCCTTTTTCTTTGCAAAATCTTCTGCTCTTCCATGAATTGTACTGATATTTTCCAATCCTAATTCTTCAATTACTGCATCTAAGAACTTAATTCGTTTATTCAATGAATCAAGAAGTACAACCTTCAGATGCGGAAATGCAATCTTCAGAGGAATCCCCGGGAAACCAGCTCCTGTTCCGATATCGATCACGCTCTGCACCTTCTGCATCTCCTGTGTTCTTGCGATTGTCAGACTATCTGTAAAGTGCTTCAGATTCACCTCATCATACTCCGTGATCCCTGTCAGATTCATCACTTTATTCCACTCAACAAGCATCTCATAATACTTGTCGAACTGCTGCTTCTGCTGCTCATTTAATGTGATTCCGATTTTTTCTAATTCTAGATCAAATTTACTCTGTGCGTTCTCTCCCACTCTATTCTCCAATCATTACTTCCAACGGAACAGTTTCACCAATCCTACAATACCATTCCGCGGAATATTAATATAGCATTTTTAAATTCTCATGTATTGATTTAACTAACCATTTATTTACTGCTCAAATATACAAGAAGTACGGACACATCTGCCGGTGAAACTCCTGAGATTCTGGATGCCTGGCCGATTGACGACGGACGGATCTTATTCAGTTTCTGCTTTGCCTCAAGACGAAGACTCTGAATCTCATCATAATTAATATTTTCTGGAATTCTCTTGTTCTCAAGCTTCTTAAACTGCTCTACCTGACGCATCTGACGCTTAATATAACCATCATATTTGATATTAATATCAACCTGTTCTTTTACATCATATGGCAGTTCTTCTCTGTGCTTATCGATCGGTGCAATCTTCTCATAAGACAACTCCGGTCTGCGAATCAGCTCTGCAAGTGTTGTTCCTGAGGTCAGCGGTGTGCTTTCATAGGATTCAAGCAATGCCTGTACAGCTTCTGTAGTACCTACATTTGTGTGCTCCACACGCTCGATCTCTTTCTCGATCATCTCTTCCTTTTTCAGCAGTTTCTGGTATCTCTCCTCATCGATCAGTCCCACTTCGTAACCAATCTTTGTAAGACGCATATCTGCATTATCCTGGCGGAGAAGCAGTCTGTACTCCGCGCGTGAAGTCATCATACGATATGGTTCATGACTCTCTTTTGTAACAAGATCATCGATCAAAACTCCAATATATCCCTGAGATCTGTCGATCACGATACCTTCTTTTCCCTGCAGCTTTCTCGCCGCATTGATTCCTGCGATCAGTCCCTGGGAAGCAGCCTCTTCATAACCTGAACTTCCGTTAAACTGTCCACCACTGAACAGACCTTCAATCTCTTTGAATTCCAATGTACTCTTCAACTGTCTCGCATCAATGCAGTCATACTCGATCGCATACGCATTTCGCACGATCTTCGCATGTTCCAGTCCCGGTACACTTCTGTACATTGCATACTGGACATCTTCCGGAAGTGAACTGGACATTCCACCGACATACATTTCATTCGTCTCAAGTCCTTCCGGCTCAATAAATACCTGATGACGGTTCTTGTCCGGGAATTTCACAACCTTATCCTCGATAGACGGGCAATATCTCGGTCCCGTACCTTCAATTGCTCCTGAATAAAGCGGTGAACGATCCAGATTGTCACGGATGATCTCATGTGTTGTCTCATTCGTATAAGTCAGCCAGCAGGACGCCTGATCGATCTGAACACTCTCAGGATCTGTAGTAAATGAGAACGGTACAACCCTCTCATCTCCTTTCTGCTCCTGCATCTTGCTGAAATCAATCGTATTCTTATCAATACGCGCCGGTGTACCTGTTTTGAATCGATACATCTTAATTCCGAGTGCTTTCAGACTATCTGTCAGGTAGTTGGCACTCTGAAGCCCGTTAGGGCCCGTATGTGTGCTTATTTCGCCGTAAATACAGCGTGCCTTTAAATATGTACCCGTACAGAGCACAACGGCCTTACAGCGGTAAATAGCGCCTGAGTACGTCTGTACTCCTGTGATCTTCCCATCCTCTGCCAGGATCTCTGTCACTTCCATCTGACGGATATCTAGATTCTCCTGGTTCTGAAGCACCTGACGCATTGTTTTACTATAATTTGCCTTATCCGCCTGTGCACGCAGTGAATGCACGGCAGGACCTTTTGAACTGTTAAGCATCTTAGACTGGATAAATGTCTGGTCAATGACTTTTCCCATCTCTCCGCCAAGTGCATCCAACTCTCTGACCAGATGCCCCTTTGAGCTTCCTCCGATATTCGGATTGCATGGCATCAGCGCAATACTGTCCACACTGACCGTAAAGATCACTGTCTTAAATCCAAGTCTTGCAGTCGCAAGTGCAGCCTCACAGCCCGCATGTCCTGCGCCTACAACGACAACATCATATTCATCTTTATTTTCCCATACAGAACTTGCTGAATATTTCATTTACTAAATCTTCTCCTATTGATTCTCCGGTAATATTTCCAAGTGATTCATAGGCATCCATCAGATCGATCGAATAGAAATCCTCCGGCATGCCGGCATCAATGCTGAAAATGACTTTCTTCATACTCTCTCTCGCATTGACCAATGCATTTTTCTGTCTTGCATTTGTAATATAAACCTCTTCATTGAATGAGAGATCTCCCTTTAAGAACATTGCTTTCACGGTGTTCTCAAGTTCCTTGATTCCCTGCTCTTCCTTCGCAGAAATCGCAATCACAGGAATCTGCTTCTGAACACCTTTTTGTGAAATCCTTTCGCGGATCATCTCTTCTGTCACTACGGTATCCAGATCCGACTTATTAAGCAGAATCACTGTTCTTTTATCATAAATCAAATCAAAGATTTTTTCATCATTTTCGTCAAGATTTCTTGATGCATCTACAACATAAATAATAAGATCTGCCTCTTTTGCGTATTCTTTCGCCTTATCGACACCCATTTTTTCCACGATATCGTCTGTCTGACGGATTCCGGCAGTATCTATGATATTCAAAGTCAGTCCCTGCAGACGGATTTGTTCCTCCAGAACATCTCTTGTCGTTCCTTCAATATCTGTAACGATCGCACGGTCATGACCAGCTAGAATGTTCAGAAGTGAAGACTTTCCTGCATTCGGTTTTCCAAGAATTACTGTCTGGATTCCCTCTTTCATGATCCTTCCATCATCCGAGGAATCAATCAGTTCTTTCAGCTGCCCGATCACCTCTTCTGCTGCCTCCTTTAGCACCTCACCGTATCCATCGACACTGATATGCTCCGGGTCATCCAGCGCAGTCTCAATAAACGCTGTATGATAAATGATCTTCTCACGGATCTCTTTGATCCTGTTCTTCACACTTCCCTTGAGCTGGCTGATCGAACTCTGTAACGCATACTCATTTTCTGATGTGATCACATCAATGACCGCCTCTGCCTGTGACAGATCCATCTTGCCGTTTAAGAATGCCCTCTTGGTAAATTCTCCCGGCTCTGCCGGTCTTGCTCCCGCCTTTAAGACCGTCTCCAAAACTCTGCTTACAACATAAGTTCCACCGTGGCAGTTGATCTCAACTGTGTCTTCTCCTGTAAATGTGCGAGGTCCGCGCATCACCATCACAAGTACTTCGTCAACTGTCTCATCTCCATCCATTACATGTCCATAATGAATCGTATGCGTTGGCACTTCTGTAATCGTTTCTTTCCCTTTATATACACGATCTGCTATCTCCAGCGCTTCACTTCCGCTGATTCTTACAATTCCGATTCCCGAATTAGTCATACCTGTAGAAATCGCTGCAATCGTATCCTGATTCATGCCTTATTTCCTTTCTGTTTTCTCTTTACATTATTTCCTTTTTTCTATACTTTACATAGAAAAAAGGACGTTCCACACCTCACGAAAGTATCCGTGAAGCGTAAACGTCCTTTCGCTTCCGATTCATAAACAGTATTATTTCTTCAAAGTAATAACAACTTTTCTGAACGGCTCTTCTCCCTCGCTGTGTGTCATCACATAAGGATCTGACTGCAGTGCTGAGTGGATGATTCTTCTCTCATAAGGATTCATCGGCTCAAGTGCTACCGGTCTTCTGTTTCTCTTTACCTTATGTGCAATGTTCTTTGCAAGGTGTCTCAGAGTCTCTTCTCTTCTTGCACGATAGTTCTCTGTGTCAAGCTTTACTCTTACATAACCTTCCTGATGCTTGTTCGCTACACGGTTCGCAAGATACTGCAGAGAATCCAGAGTCTGTCCTCTCTTACCAATCAGGATTCCCATGTGCTCTCCACTCATATCTACACAAAGTGCACCGTCCTGATCGATCTCAGTCTTAAGCTCAACTTCCATGTCCATGGCTTTCATTGTATTCTTGAGGAAATCTTCTACTGCTTTGATTGTCTGAGGCTGAACTTCTACAAGTTTTGTCTCTTTCTTAACTTCCTCTTTTACTTCTTTTTCTACAGCTTTTTCAAAAGCAGCCTTCTGAGGTTCATCCGCTTTCTTTTCTGCAGCTGCTTTCTGAGGCTGAACTGCTTCAACCTTCTTTGGCTCTACTCTCACAGGTTCTTCTACTACAGGCTCTTCTACCTTCTCCTCTTTCGGTTCCGGTTTTCTTCTTGCTTCAATAACTGCCTGCTTCATTCCGATTCCCAGGAATCCTGCGCTTCCCTTCTCGATTACTTCGTACTCCAGTCTGTCGCTTGTTACACCAAGCTGGATCAATGCTTCTGTGATCGCATCATCAACTGTTTTCGCCGATACTCTGATACTACCGTTCATCCCGATTCCTCCATCTTCAAATCCTGACCCGTCTCCTGCTTTTTAAGAGAACGGTTAGGAGTTACGAATCTTCCTTTATTTTTTCTTGCCCTTTTTTCCTTTGGAGCTGCTCTCATCTTCCGCCTTCGGCTGGTTTGTCTGCTGTCCGCTGTTATAACGGCTTACTAGATTTGCCTTAGAAGCAAGGCTTCCCGGCTTAGAATTCTGAGCCTTCTGCTGTGCTTTCTGGATCTTTTCTTCTCTCTCTGCTTCAGAAATTCCAGATTTTCCTTTTGTAACAGTACCCACATTACGAGTACTTGTTGTTGCCATCTTATTGATCTCTTTTGCAGGAGCTCCGTGTTTCTCACGTTTCTTCTGTGCTTTCTCCTGGTTCTCTTTGATCATCTCATCAAGAGACTTTGTGCTGAGATATTTGTTGATTGCAAGCTGCTGAATACATCTTACTGCTGCACTTGCTGCCCAGTAGAGACCAAGACCTGCCGGAAGTGTGAATCCCATAAATACTGAGATCAGCGGCATTGTGTATGTCATTGTCTTCATAGAGCTTGCCATCGGGTTATCTTTGTCATCTCCTGCCGGCTGTGGCTGAAGCTTAACACTGATAAACTGTGTCAGACCTGCAAGTACCGGAATAAGTACCGCAAGGATGATCCCTACAACGGATCCGTTGTGGAATGCAGTTGTCAGCTGTGTCAGCGGCTGCTCTCCGATATTAATTCCAAGGAAACTGTTCAGATGAGTAACCTTATCCATTGTCTGCTGTGCAAGATCCGTGATACTCGGCATCTTTTCCATCAGCGCATTCCATGTAGAATCCTGGAATTTATAAAGTACATTTACAATTGTATCTGCCTGAGAATAATCATAAGCCTTTGGGTTCATAAGAACCGGGCTTGCTTCACCGATCGTCTCCATGATCTTCTGGAAGCCATTTGTATTCATGATTGCTTCTGTCACAGGCATATAAACATCTTTAACACCTTTTACATACGTCGGAATATCACGGATAACCGGATACAGTGCGAACAGAATCGGCATCTGGATCAACATCGGGAGGCATCCACCTGTCATGGAAGTTCCATACTTCTCATAAACAAGATTGATCTCTTCCTGCTGCTTCATCATTGAAGCCTGATCTTTCTTTCCTTCGTATTTTTTCTGAATTTTCTTGATCTCCGGCTGCATAACAGCTGACATCTTAGAAAACTTCTGCTGCTTGATTGTAAGCGGAATCATCAATGTATAAATAATGATTGTGAAAATAATGATACAAACACCAATATTCTCAATACCAATCTTGCTAAGTACATTGAAGATACCATTCATTACCTGACCTAAAAGCCAGGCAATCTGTTTGATAATCGGCCAGTCTCCATAACCTGAAGCCAAAAGTCCGTATACTTCCATTACTTATCCTCCTTAAGGTACCGGATCATATCCACCTTTTGAAAATGGATTACAGCGCAGGATTCTCCATACCGCCAAAGCCCCTCCCTTGAGTGCTCCGTACTTCTCGATTGCTTCCAACCCATACTGTGAGCAGGTTGGATAATACTTACAAGTGCATCCGCCCTTCATTCCGGACAGATATTTCCTGTAAAAACGAATCATCCATAACAAGACATACTTCATCTGCGCCACTTCCTTATCATTGTCTTATCAGACATATATGTGATGAAGCTTTCCGAGATGGATCAGTGCACTTTCCACATCATGATAATTCTTATCCTTTGCACTTGTTCTCGCGATTACTACTATATCATATCCACATCGGAAATGTTCTTCTGATAATCTGTAACTTTCTCTGATCAATCGGGTAAGATGATGTCTTACCACACTGTTTCCAACCTTCTTACTAACTGATATTCCCAGTCGGTTCTTATTCAGTTCGTTCGGGATTATATACATTACAAGACATTTATTAGCGAAAGATTTTCCATTCCTGTAGACTGACTGAAAATCTTTATTCTTTTTTAAAGACTCAGAAAATTTCATCAATATCCTCTTCATTCCAGATAACAAAAATCCTGTTATCATTTAATATTAAATAGAAGAAAAGGCCACATATATGCGGCCTATGCTGATAACTGTTTTCTTCCTTTTGCTCTTCTTGCTGCCAGAACTTTTCTTCCGCCTGGTGTGCTCATTCTTGCTCTGAATCCGTGAACTTTAGATCTTGATCTCTTCTTCGGCTGAAATGTCATCTTCATATTCTTACACCTCCCTTATGCCTGATATACCTTATAATAAAAGTATTCACAAAATTAACTTCGTTACTGCGCCTCAATATTAAAAGACACTGCTCTTAATTATAGAGGGAAAACCGCATAAAGTCAAGCTTTATCAACAATCTTTCCCTCAATTTCTAGCCTTTTTTCATTTTAAAGAGTTTTTCACATTTTCTGTGAATAATTTCACAGTTCTTCGAAACCCTTATATATCAAGGGATACAACTATTTTTTCACATAATTATACAACAGGTATACAGAAGTTATCCACAAAGTTATCAACATATGTGGATAACTTCTGTATAACCTGTGGAAAACCACTAAATATCGTGTTGATAAAATTTTTTTTATTCATAAAAAACCATATTTATCAACGTTTTAAGATGTTGATAAAGTTATACACACTGTTTTTCCATTGATTCTACAGCTTTTTTGATGTAGAATGTAATGGAGAGACTCTACCATTTTTAGAGTTATCCACATTATTTTAGTACGAAGTTAATAAAAAGTGGCTGTTTTTCACTTTTTTAACAAACAGTTGCTGAAAACATTGTATTTGGGTAGGGGGAAGTCTGCCCTAAAAGCCATAATCAGGAGTTGAATGTGGATAAGTCCTGAATTATTTGCGCTGGATTTTCAACCTTTCCATTATAATTTTAAAAAATTAGGAGTTACTATCGATGAACATTGTAGAACAAAACTGGGATCAGGTACTAAACAAGATGAAGCTGGAATATTGCTCATCCAATATTTCTTATACTACATGGATTGCACCACTTACTGTTTATGAAGTCAAGGACAATACCGTATATATTCTCGTCAAACTGAAGGCGAGTCTTGAACATATTCAAGATAAATATCTGCTTCCTTTTAAGGTCTGCATCGCCGAAGTAACCGGTACAGAATATGAAGTGGAATTTGTAACCGACAGCCCGAAAGTGATTAAGGAAAAGAAAGAATCTTCCGTCCAGAAGACCCGTGTAAATGCGATTTATGAAAAGGCAAACTTAAATCCAAAGTACACGTTCGACACATTTGTCGTTGGAAGCAACAACAATTTCGCTCACGCTGCTTCCCTCGCAGTTGCCGAATCTCCGGGAGAGATCTACAACCCTCTCTTCTTATATGGAGGTGTTGGACTTGGAAAGACCCATTTGATGCACTCCGTGGCACATTACATTTTGGAACATGATCCCTCCAAAAAAGTACTGTATGTCACAAGTGAAACTTTTACGAATGAACTGATCGATGCTCTTAAAGTAGGTAAGAACGGAAATGAATTGGCAATGACCACATTCCGCGAGAAATATCGCAATAATGACGTTCTTCTGATCGACGATATTCAGTTTATTATAGGAAAAGAAAGTACACAGGAAGAATTTTTCCATACATTTAATCACCTTCATGTGTCAGGAAAACAGATTATCATCTCCAGTGATAAGCCTCCGAAGGACATTGAGACACTGGAAGCCAGACTTCGCACACGTTTTGAGTGGGGTCTGATTGCTGACATCTCCTCTCCTGACTATGAGACAAGAATGGCGATTCTTCGTAAGAAAGAAGAACTCGACGGACTTGAGAAATATCATATTCCGGATGAGGTTATGCAGTACATTGCCAATAATATTAAATCCAATATCCGTGAGCTTGAAGGATCTTTGAATAAACTGATCGCTCTTTCTAATCTGGAGAATAAACCGATCGACATTCCTTTGGCTGCTGAGGCCTTGAAGGATATGATCTCACCGGATGATACCCGTGCAGTTTCACCAGAACTGATCATGGATGTAGTTTCTGAACACTTTAATGTACCGGTAACTGAACTAAAAGGTAAAAAACGAAACGCTGAGATCGTTCTTCCACGCCAGATTGTCATGTATCTGTGCAGAAATATGACCGATACACCACTAAAATCCATTGGTGCCCTGCTCGGTGGTAAAGATCATGCTTCCATTAGCCATGGTGTACGCAAAATTGAGAATGATCTGAAGACAGATGAAGCTTTAAACAACACTGTGAATATAATTAAGAAGAAAATCAATCCTGTATAAGGAAGATAACTCTATAAAATGTGAATAACTTGTCAGTTTTTCGCGTTAATTGTGGATAACTTTGTAGAAAACCTGTAGATTTCTATGTGAATAACGTTGGGATAACAAAACTGTGGATTTTTTGCCAAATTTTTTTCCCCACAGTTTCAACACGTTATTTTTCTGTAATCTACATAGTTATCCAAACCCGCAAACCCTTGATTTTAAAGGGCTGCAGGTACTTATCCACTTATCCACACCCCCTAAGGCGGAGGAGACGGAATCGATTTATATAAATATACATAAATTACGCGAGGAAAAAACGTTATCCACATATCAACTGTAACCTTGAAACCTGAAAGGAGTAATCATCAACATGAGAATCATATGCAAAAAATCGAATCTCGTAAAAGGAGTCAGTATTGTTTCCAAGGCAGTACCCTCTAAAACAACAATGCCTATTCTTGAATGTATTCTGATTGATGCAACAACGGATGTAATCAAACTGACTGCCAATGATATGGAACTTGGAATTGAAACTACAATTGATGGAATTATTGATTCCAGAGGTATTATTGCATTAAATGCAAAGATTTTTTCAGAAATTGTCCGTAAACTTCCAGACAATGATGTTGTTATTGAAACAGAATCTGACAATCAGGCAATTATTACTTGCGAAAAAGCGAAATTTAATATCGCAGCCCAGTCAGGAGATGATTTTTCTTATCTTCCGGCGATTGAGCGTGAAGATTTTATTACTATTTCCGAGTTTACTTTGAAAGAAGTTGTTCGCCAGACTATTTTTTCAATTGCTGACAATGATACGAACAAGATGATGACAGGAGAACTTTTTGAGATTGACAATGATGTTCTCAGAGTGGTTTCTCTTGATGGTCACAGAATTTCAATCCGGAAAATCGAACTGAAAGATGCTTATCAGCCGAGAAAAGTAATTGTTCCTGGAAAAACTCTTCAGGAAATCAGCAAGATTATTGGCGGTGAAGCGGATGCTGAAGTTGAGATTTCGTTTACAAAAAATCATATTGTTTTTGAATTTGACAGAACATTGGTTGTTTCCAGACTGATTGAAGGTGAATATTTCCGAATTGATCAGATGCTGTCCAGTGATTATGAGACAAGGGTACATGTGAATAAAAAAGAACTGTTAGATTGTATTGATCGTGCAACTCTGCTTATCAAAGAGGGAGACAAAAAGCCGATTATCATTGACATCAAGAATGAATCAATGGAGTTGAAGATCAAATCACAGATTGGATCTATGGATGAACTGATTTTCTGTACAAAAGACGGAAAAGATCTGATGATTGGATTTAATCCAAAGTTTTTGATCGATGCACTTCGTGTGATTGAAGATGAAGAAGTAGACTTGTATTTTATGAATGCAAAAGCACCTTGCTTTATCAAAGACGAGAATCAGTCTTACATTTATCTGATTCTTCCAGTCAATTTTAATGCAGCTGTCTAAACTCAGAAAATAATGGATTATGCGGAGCAGACGCCCTGCTCTGCAATTTTTTGACTTTTCAAAATCTAGAAAATTAAAAGTTTAAAAACATTTAAAAAGTTTAAACGAAAAATAAAGATCAAAAACACTGATAAAAATTAATTAAGGAGTGATAAGAAATGGAAATAATCAAACTGCGCCCTCAGGATGAATTCATTAAACTCGGTCAGGCGCTCAAGGCAGCCGGGTTAGTTGAAAGTGGTGTTGAGGCTAAGGACGTAATTCAGAACGGGCTTGTTCTTGTAAACGGAGAAATTGATACGAGACGCGGAAGAAAGCTTTATCCGGGCGATACAGCTTCTTTTGATGGAAATGAAATAAAAATTGAAAAATAATTAAAAAACGTGTAGAATAACATGTGAGAGGTTTTCTCGCTCGTGTTATAACGTGATGGCGGGGAAATTATGATAATCAAGTCTTTAAAGCTGAAAAATTACAGAAATTATGATTTATTAGATTTGACCTTTGATCCGAAAACAAATATTTTGTACGGTGACAATGCTCAAGGAAAGACAAACATACTGGAAGCATTGTATTTGTCTGGAACGACGAAATCTCACAGAGGAACGAAGGATCGGGATATGATACAGTTTGGGCATGATGAATCCCATCTGGAGACAGTAGTTGAGAAAAAGGGAATCATTTTCCAGATCGATATGCACCTGAAGAAAAACAGTCCGAAGGGAATTGCAATCGATAAGGTACCGATTCGCCGTGCAAGTGAGTTATTCGGTATTGTCCATTTTGTTTTCTTTTCTCCGGAGGATCTTAATATTATCAAAGAGGGTCCGGCAGGAAGAAGAAGATTTATTGATCTTGAGCTTTCCCAGCTTGATAAGATCTATCTGAATAATCTTTCGAACTATAACCGTATTATTAACCAGCGTAATTCACTTTTGAAGGATATCTATGGCTCGAACCAGCAGCATTTGCTGGAGACACTGGATATCTGGGATATGCAGCTGGCTGCTTATGGAACAAAGGTTTTGGAAAGAAGAAAAGAATTTGTACGACAGGTGAATGAGATTATTTCAGAGATTCATTTCCGTCTGACAGGCGGGAAAGAACAGCTGTCATTGACTTATGAATCAAGTATTGGTGAGATGTCGATGGAGCAGGCTCTGAAGAAAAACAGGGAGAGGGATCTGCGGATGAAAAGTACGTCTGTAGGTCCTCATAGAGATGATCTGTGTTTCCTGTCAGGAGATTTGGATATTAGAAAATTTGGTTCTCAGGGACAGCAAAGAACAGCTGCGCTGTCGCTGAAATTAGCTGAGATTGAACTGGTGAAGCGGATCATTGGGGATACGCCGATCCTGTTATTAGACGATGTTTTGTCTGAATTAGATAAAAACAGGCAAAACTATTTACTGGATAGTATTCATGATATACAGACGGTGATTACTTGTACGGGACTGGATGAGTTTGTAAATCATAGATTTTCTATCAACAAGATATTCCATGTGAAAAGTGGACATGTAGCAAAAGAAAACTAGGAGGTTTAAGAATGGGTGCATCAGGTACAGAATTTGACGCTGAATACGGAGCGGACCAGATTCAGATTTTGGAAGGATTGGAAGCCGTAAGAAAAAGACCGGGTATGTACATTGGCAGCACTTCCGTCAGAGGACTTCATCATCTGGTTTATGAGATTGTAGATAATGCGGTGGATGAGGCTCTGGCCGGATACTGTGATAAAATTCAGGTAGACATTAACAAAGACAATTCGATAACGGTCACAGACAATGGGCGTGGAATTCCTGTAGGAATCAACCATAAGGCAGGACTTCCTGCAGTTGAGGTTGTATTTACAATCCTGCATGCCGGTGGTAAATTCGGCGGTGGAGGGTACAAGGTATCCGGAGGATTGCACGGAGTAGGTGCATCTGTTGTTAATGCTCTTTCAGAGTGGCTGGAAGTAGAGATTGCCAACGAAGGCAAGATTTATAAACAGCGTTATGAGCGTGGTAAAGTATGCTATAAACTCAGAGTTGACAGAGAATGTGAGCCGGAGCTGAGAGGAACAAAGGTTACTTTCCTTCCGGATAAGGAAATCTTTGAGGAAACAGTATTTGATTATAATACACTGAAACAGCGTTTCCGTGAGATGGCATTCCTGACAAAGGGATTGAAGATTCACTTAAGAGATCTTCGTGAGGAAGAGATCCATGAGCATATATTCCACTATGAAGGTGGTATTAAAGAATTTGTAACATACCTGAACAAGAGTAAAACTGCGCTCTATGAGCAGATTATTTACTGTGAAGGTATGAAAGATAATGTTGCAGTTGAGGTTGCTATGCAGCATAATGACTCCTACAATGAGACTACTTACGGTTTTGTAAATAATATTACAACGCCGGAGGGTGGTACTCATATTGCGGGATTCAGAAGTGCATTGACTAAGGTATTCAACGATTATGGCAAGAAAAATAAGCTGCTGAAAGAGAATGAGCAGCTTTCAGGAGAGGATATCCGTGAGGGACTGACTGCGATTGTCAGTGTCAAGATTGAGGATCCTCAGTTTGAAGGACAGACAAAGCAGAAACTTGGAAACAGTGAAGCACGTGGAGCTGTTGATAATATCGTCAGAACACAGCTGGAGATCTTCCTGGAGCAGAATCCAAGTGTTGCAAAGATGATCATCGAAAAGTCTGTTATGGCACAGCGTGCCCGTGAAGCAGCCAGAAAAGCAAGAGATCTTACAAGAAGAAAGTCAGCTCTTGAGGGAATGTCCCTTCCGGGAAAACTGGCAGACTGTTCAGATAAAGATCCGTCCAAGTGTGAGATCTATATTGTCGAGGGAGATTCCGCCGGCGGTTCTGCAAAGACAGCCAGAGATCGTGCAACTCAGGCAATCCTGCCACTTCGTGGTAAGATTCTGAACGTAGAGAAAGCACGTCTTGATAAGATTTACGGAAATGCTGAGATTAAGGCAATGATCACAGCATTCGGAACGGGAATCCACGAAGATTTTGATATCAGTAAGCTGAGATATCACAAGATTATTATCATGACCGATGCCGATGTTGATGGAGCGCACATCAGTACACTTCTTTTGACATTCCTGTATCGTTTCATGCCGGATCTGATCAAAGAGGGATATGTATATCTTGCGCAGCCACCACTGTATAAACTGGAGAAGAACAAGAAGGTATGGTATGCATACAGCGATGACGAACTGAACCAGATTCTTACAGAAGTTGGTCGTGACAGCAACAATAAGATCCAGCGTTACAAAGGTCTTGGAGAGATGGATGCAGAGCAGCTTTGGGAAACAACTATGGATCCGGAGCACAGAATTCTTCTGCGCGTAACAATGGATGATGAGACCTCTTCCGAGCTCGATCTTACTTTCACAACCCTTATGGGAGACAAAGTAGAACCAAGAAGAGAATTCATCGAAGAAAACGCAAAGTATGTACAAAACCTGGATATCTAGTAGTTATAGCGACACAACAGGTAGATTCAGTCAAGCATGTTTCAAGTTTACTTGAAAGCATGATTGGATGAATCTATCTGGGTTGGCATTAGAAATGCCAACCCAGCGAAAAAATCGCCAGATTTTTGAGCTGTTGTGGAGCGTAAGAACGCGAAGACCAGTCAGATTTTTGAGCTGGTGTGAAGCGTGAAAATGCGAAATCCAGTCAGATTTTGAATATGATAGACTGACCCTAGAAAAAAGGAGACAAGTGATGGAAGACAATATTTTTGACAAAGTCCATGAAGTCGATCTGAAAAAGACGATGGAGACTTCATACATCGACTATGCCATGAGCGTAATCGCTGCCCGTGCTCTTCCGGATGTTAGAGACGGACTTAAGCCGGTACAGAGACGAATTCTGTACTCAATGATAGAATTAAATAATGGACCGGACAAACCGCATCGTAAATGTGCGCGTATTGTCGGTGATACGATGGGAAAATACCATCCTCATGGAGACAGCTCGATTTATGGAGCTCTCGTTAATCTTGCACAGGAGTGGTCTACACGTTATCCTCTTGTAGATGGACACGGAAACTTTGGTTCAGTGGACGGTGATGGCGCTGCTGCAATGCGTTACACAGAGGCACGTCTGAGTAAGATCTCTATGGAGATGACAGCGGACATTAACAAAAATACCGTAGATTTTATCCCGAACTTTGATGAAACAGAGAAGGAGCCTACTGTACTTCCGTCCAGATTTCCGAATCTTCTGGTAAATGGAACATCAGGTATCGCAGTAGGTATGGCAACGAATATCCCGCCGCATAATCTGCGTGAGGTTATTTCAGCAGTTGTTCAGATCATAGATGATCAGATTGCAGATAAAGAAGAGACGACAATCGAGGAAATCCTTGAAATCGTAAAGGGACCAGATTTCCCTACAGGTGCGGAGATTCTTGGTACAAGAGGAATTGAAGAGGCATACAGAACAGGACGCGGTAAGATCAGAGTGCGTGCGGTGACAAACATTGAGCCAATGCAGAACGGAAAGAACAGAATTATTGTTACTGAGCTTCCGTATATGGTAAATAAAGCACGTCTGATCGAAAAGATCGCTGAGCTTGTAAGAGATAAAAAGATTGATGGAATCACTGATTTAAGTGACCAGTCTAACCGTGAAGGGATGAGAATCTGTATTGAGCTTCGTCGTGATGTGAATCCGAATGTAATTCTGAATCAGTTATATAAACATACACAGCTTCAGGATACATTTGGTGTGATCATGCTGGCGCTCGTTGATAATCAGCCGAAGGTTATGAATCTTCTTGAGATGTTGCAGTACTACCTGCGTCATCAGGAAGATGTTGTGACAAGAAGAACACAGTATGACCTGAATAAAGCACAGGAGAGAGCTCATATCCTGGAAGGATTACTGATTGCTCTGGATAACATTGACGAAGTCATCCGCATCATCCGTGGTTCTAAGAATGTTCAGGAAGCAAAAGCAGAATTGATCAAACGCTTTGGACTCAGTGATGTCCAGGCACAGGCAATCGTAGATATGCGTCTGCGTGCACTCACAGGTTTGGAACGTGAGAAGATTGAAGCTGAATATGCAGAGCTTATGAAGAAGATTGAAGAGTATAAAGCAATTCTTGCTGATAAAAAACTTCTTCTTGGTGTGATCAAAAAAGAGATTCTTGTAATTGCTGAGAAATACGGTGATGACAGAAGAACTAAGATTGGATTTGATGAATTTGACATCTCCATGGAAGATCTGATTCCGCGCGAGAATGTCGTAATTACAATGACAAAACTTGGATATATCAAGAGAATGTCTATGGACACATTCAAGAGCCAGAATCGTGGTGGTAAAGGTATTAAGGGAATGCAGACTCTGGAGGATGATTACATCCGGGAACTGTTTATTACAACCAGTCACCATTACATTATGTTCTTTACGAACACAGGCCGTGTCTACAGACTGAAAGCTTACGAGATTCCGGAGGCAGGAAGAACTGCACGTGGAACAGCAATCATTAACCTACTCCAGCTGATGCCGGAAGAGAAGATTACTGCGATCATTCCGCTTCGTGAGTATGAGGAAGGCAAGTATCTGTTCATGGCAACGGAGAAAGGTCTTGTGAAGAAGACTCCGATTCAGGATTATGCAAATGTCAGAAAGACAGGACTTGCGGCAATCGTACTGCGTGAGGATGATAAGCTGATCGAAGTTAAGATCACAGATAATACAGAGGATATTTTCCTCGTTACAAAATACGGTATGTGTATCCGTTTCAATGAGACAGATGTACGTTCCACAGGTCGTGTTTCTATGGGTGTACGCGGTATGAACCTGACAGATAATGACGTTGTGATCGGTATGCAGATCGAAAGCCAGGGCAAAGATATGCTGATCGTATCTGAGCGTGGTATGGGTAAACGTACAGACATGGATGAATTTACTCGTCAGAATCGTGGCGGTAAAGGTGTGAAATGTTATAAGATCACAGAGAAGACAGGAAATGTTGTCGGAATGAAAGCTGTAGATGAAGACAGTGAGATCATGATCATCAACACAGAGGGAATTATTATCCGTATGAAGTGCTCTGATATCTCTGTTTACGGCAGAATCACATCAGGTGTAAAACTGATCAACCTGAAGGAAAATGACACTGTAGCAAGCGTTGCGAAGGTGAGAAAGGCTTCTGCCGAGATCGACGGTGAAGAAGTTGAGATTTCTGATGAAGATGAGTCTGAAAAATCAGAGGAAGGATCAGTTTCTGAGACAACTGAGCAGGAAACAACAGAGGAATAAAGTTGTTATGTTTTACAGAAGATTGTAAGCTGTCCTGAAAAATAAAAAGATAAGAGAAAGTGGATGGAGTTTACTTGATTACAGTGAACTTTAGCCGCTTTCTTTTTTGATTATAAAGAATTGAAAATGGAATCAAAAGGAATAAAAAAGAGACGGAAAAAATAAAATAAATCAAGAAAAAAACAGATTGGAAGAGTGAAATGAAAAAGAAAACAGGATACTTTTTTCTTAAGTTTTTTATACGTGCAACCATAGGAATGGCGTTGATTTTTATAATAAACAAATATGTTCTTCCAGCAGATTCTTCAATTAATGTCGGTTTGAATCCGATGACCTTTTTGACATCCGGAACCCTTGGAATTCCTGGGGTTTGTCTTCTTTATAGCATTACATGGTATCAATTTTTGTAAGTTTTTTACAAAAACATTATATTTTTAATTTTGGTATGGACAAAACAGAAGTGCCCGTATATAATCTCACTTACCAACAGAAAATCATCTGTTGCAGCATCAGTGAATTGGGGAATTACTGATGTATCTTTTGCATCGAAGCGTTGGACCTTCGGTACAATTTCTTTATTCAGGCTGTATGATCGCAGCAAAGTTTCGAATTATGACAATTGAGCAAAGAGCAGTAAGAGGAACTGCTGAGAATTTTGTGATTTGTGATACACAAAAGAGTTATTCAGAAAATCTGTTCAGAAGATTATCTGAGAAATTATCCGGTTATTTTCAGTTTCATGTATTCCATGATATTGAGAATCTGAAAATAGCAGCCAAGAGTATGCAGGTAAATATTCTGCTGATCGGAGAAGAGTATGGAAAAGAAGACCGGGATGAGATTCCGGCAAGACAGAAGTATCTTCTGATCGGCGAGAAGATTCCGAACGAGAGAAGTCCCACAGAGATTCCATTCTTCCGGTATCAGAGTGTCAGCAGTATGCTGGAACTTTTACTTCAGGAAAAAGTTCAGGAAAATTCAGAAGTACAGACGAATCAGATCCAACTCGTCTCAGACAGATCGCAGACAGTGAAAGCAAATGTAAATGGTCTGATCGGGATCTATTCACCGGTTCATCGAATCGGGAAGACAAGGTTTGCCATGCGTATGGGACGAGTTCTTTCAGAATCGATTCCTACGTTGTATCTGAATCTGGAAGGGTATTCAGGATTAAATTATTACCTGCCGGAAGAATCCGGAATGAATCTTGGAGATCTGCTGTATTACATGAAGCAGGAAAGTATCAATCCGGTATGGAAGATCAGTACTTTGATCAGCCATATGAATGGGGTGGATTATATCGCACCGATTCGGGCAGAACAAGATTTCAGAGAAGTGACAAAAGAAGAATGGAATCAACTTTTGGATCTGATTCTGGAGAAGAGTATTTACAAAGTGATCATTCTTGATCTTGGAGATACGGTAGACGGTCTGTATGATCTGTTAGGAAGATGCAGTAAAGTTTATACGCCTTACATTGAGGAAGGTGCAGCAAAAGCAAAACTCAATCAGTATGAAGAGAATCTTAGATCAGCAGGATATGGCGAGATTCTTAAGAAGACGGTAAGACGCAGAATGGGAAAGCCAAGAAATCCTGTTGCTTTAGAAGCATCTGCAAGTAAAATTACAGAATTTCCGGACAGAGAAAGGAAGTCGTAAGGATGATTAGAAAAGAGCAGCTGTATGAACAGATCCTGGAACAAATCGATCTTACGAAGGAGACGGATGATGAAGAACTGCAGGAGCTGATTCGCACAGTATTGGATGAGGCAGCAGATGAAGAATATATTTCGTTGAGTGATAAGATCAGAATCGGGCGTGAGTTATTCAACTCTTTTCGTAAACTGGATGTTCTGCAGGAGCTTCTTGAAGATGATTCGATTACAGAGATTATGGTAAATGGAATCGACCATATCTTTTATGAGAAAGAAGGAAGAATTTTCCGGTCTAAGAAGTGTTTTTTGTCTCAGGAGAGATTACTGGATGTGATTCAACAGATTGTAGGTGAATCGAACCGTTATGTAAATGAGGCCTCTCCGATTGTGGATGCAAGGCTGAAGGATGGATCTCGAGTAAATGTTGTATTGAATCCGGTTGCCGTGAATGGACCAATCCTTACAATCCGAAAGTTTCCATCGGAAGCAATTACGATGGAACAGCTGATCCGTATAGGCAGCGTAACTGATGAAGCCGCTAACTTTTTGAAAAAGCTGGTAGCAGCAAAATATAATATTTTTGTCAGTGGTGGAACAGGAGCAGGAAAGACAACTTTCCTGAATGCGTTGTCGAACTATATACCAAAAGGAGAACGCCTGATCACGATTGAGGATAATGCAGAGTTACAGATTCAAGGAGTTCAGAATCTGGTGCGCTTAGAAGCACGCGGACCGAATGCAGAAGGAGAAGGGGCTGTAACCATCAGAGATTTGATTAAGTCAGCACTTCGTATGAGACCGGATCGAATTGTTGTAGGAGAAGTAAGAGGAGAAGAGACGGTAGATATGATCTCTTCAGCAATGTTGAATGGTCACAGTGGTTCAATGTCAACAGGACATGCCAATAATCCAACAGATATGTTACACAGACTGGAAACAATGATGCTGATGGGGATTGATCTTCCGTTACAGGCAATTCAAAGACAAGTTGCATCGGCACTTGATATTATCATTCATCTTGGAAGACTTCGAGATAAGACAAGAAAGGTTTTGCAGATTGTAGAAGTGGAAGGTTATGAAGATGGAAGGATTCAGACAAAGGTTCTTTATGAATTTAAGGAGGAGGGGATGAAGAATGGAAAGATACAGGGATGCCTTATGAAGAAAAATGAAATCACGAATAAAGAAAAACTCCTGGCTGCAGGATATCACACCGTCTGAATATACTGTCGGAATCATAAAATGTACGGTGAGATTTCTTCTGATTTTGTATTTGTTTTATGAATCAATACTTCCGGCAATTCTCCTGTTCCCGTTATGGTTCTTATACATGAAAGAGTGGATGGAAGAGAAAGCAATCGGAAAAGAACAGGAATTCAGAAGGCAGTTCAGAGATAGTATCCAGACAATGGCAGGGGCACTTAAGGCAGGATATTCTGTAGAGAATGCAATCAGGGAAACAAATCGTGATCTGATCGGAATGTATGATGCGAATACAAGGATTCGAAAAGAATATGGTCAGATGGTAAGGAGGCTGGATCTGAATCTGTCAGTTGTAACTGTATTGAATGAATTTGCGGCAGAAGTAAAGCAGGAGGATGTGACGAATTTTATTACAGTTTATACAGCAGCTAAGGTCAGTGGTGGGGATTCCATTGCGATTATCAGAGATGCGGCCAGAACAATCGGAGAGAAGATCGATACAGAACGTGAGATACAGACCATGCTGGCTGCGAAAAAGCTGGAATTTGAAATCATGAGCGTAATCCCATTTATAATGATTCTCTACATGAAGATGACATTTGGTGAATTCTTAAGTGTCCTGTATGGTACATGGACCGGATGTATCGTAATGAGCATTTGTCTTGTGCTTTATCTTGGAGCATACAGGTTTGGATGGAGGTTGCTACAGATTGAGATTTAAAAAGAAGTGGAAAAAAGTACTTCAGCCTGACAAAGGAAAATATGGAATCTATAAAAAGACAGGAATTGTTCTTTTATTGTCAATTGTAATGTTTAGTGCAGTGTATGTCACAGATAATCATCGTCAATTAGCACAGGATGAAAATGGAAACCGGATTTTGGAAAGAAAAGGACAGGGAGAAGGAAAAAAGACAGAAAACATCCAGATGGAGACAGGCGAGTGGAAAGAGAAAATAAAGGTTCAGATTTCGGAAAAGAAGTATGCAAAAGAAGAGATTGGAGAACAGCTTTCTAAGGCGGCAGAAGAACTTCCAGCTCAGATCCTTGGTGAAAACAAAAGTCTGGATGAGGTCAGGTCAGACCTGAATCTTATTATGGAAATTCCACATACGGGAATCAGCGTGTCATGGGAACTTGATAACTACGAGGTTATGAACAGCAGAGGTGTTTTAAAGCAGGAGAAGCTGACGGAAGAAGGAACACTCGTCAAATTAACCGCTGTCCTTCGGTATGATGAGGAAAAAATGTCCTGTGAATTTTATGCACACCTGTTTTCCACACCGTTGTCAAAGAAGGAGGGGGTTCTGAAAAAGATATCCCAGGAAGTAGAAAAAGCAGATCAGGAACAGCGGGAAAAGGATTACCTGATATTGCCAGATCAGGTAGATGGAAGAAAATTATCCTGGAAGCCTGTGAAGGAAATGAGAGCATTTGGAATTCTTTTACTTGGTGGAGTGATGATTGTATTCCAATTTACAGCAGAGAAACAAAAGCAGAAAGAAAAACGAAAGAAAGAAATCAGACAGATGCAGTTTGATTATCCGCAGTTGATCAATAAATTCAGTTTGTATATAGGGGCAGGAATGACAGTGAGAAGAGCCTGGATTCAAATTGTAAAAGAATATGACAAAGAGAAACACTATCTTGGAGAAAGAACAGTGTATGAAGAGATGAGATATACAATGAATGAACTGAAGAATGGAAGACCGGAAAGTGAATGCTACGAGGCATTTGGAAGGAGGTGCGAGAGTCCGGTTTATCGAAAGTTCGGAATGCTTTTAAGTCAGAATTTAAGAAAAGGAACCAGGGGACTGACGAATCTGTTACAAAGAGAGGCGCAGGAAGCTTTTGAGGAACGAAAAAATATGGCAAAGAAACTTGGTGAAGAGGCAGGAACAAAGTTGATGATACCGTTGTTTCTTATGTTGGCAGTCGTGTTCGTGATCGTGACTGTTCCAGCGTTTTTGACGATTCAGATTTGAGAAAAAAGAGAGAAAAGAAGGAGAGATACAAGATGAGAAAATTATTGGTAAGAAAAAATAAAGATAAGAAATATGTTGCTGCGATTACAACAATTGAACTGGTTTTAATTCTGGTTATATTAATTGCGCTTCTGCTGATTTTTAAAGAACAGTTGATTAGTTTGATCACTACGATTTTTGAGAAAGTGACATCAGAAAGCTCCGGCATATAGCATGCGGTCCGTAAAAGGCGAAATTACTGTATTTTTAAGTTTATCATTTACTTTGTTACTTTCATTTATCTTTGGAATTCTAGAGTCTGCTGTGATTCAAGGATCAAAAAATTTCAGCAGAATTGACACAGATCGGGCAATCTATTCCGTTTTCGGAGAATATCATCAGGAACTTATGGAACAATATCATGTTTTTGGAATTGATCTTGGTTACAGGACAGGAAATTATGAAGAAGAAAATCTGATCCAGCGTTTGCATTATTACAATTCGGGTTCTACAGATCATCAAATCAAGGGAATTCAGTATTTGACAGATCAATCCGGACAGGCATTTCGAGAACAGGTGCTGGCTTATATGGAACAAAGGTATGGAATGGATCTGGTAAAAAAGTTTACCGGGACAACAGAGAAATGGGAACAGACAGAAACAAAAGAATCTGATATGGAGAAGAAAACAGATGAAATGACAAATGCAATGGAACAGGTGAATGACAGTCTTGATGCATCCGGCAGTCAAACGGAAGGAGAAGACGTGGAAGAAAGTCCAAGTCTGCCAGATGAGGAGAATCCGTTTCGTATTATGCAAAAGATAAAAAAAGAAGGAATTCTTTCTGTTGTAATTCCGAAAGGAAAAAAAGTGTCTGAAAAGAGTGTTCATTTGTCGGGGCAGGCATCAAAGAGAACTTTGAAAAAAGGATATGGGACATTCCCAACAAGAAAAGGACTTGATCAGACAACGGAGAAACTTCTGTACAACGAATATCTTCTCAAAACATTCGGCTATGCATTTCGGCAGGATTCAGAACCATCAGAAGGAACGGATGAGAGTGGAGAGAAGGAATGGCAGTCTGACCGGTCGGATGCTTTAGCATACGAACTGGAATATATTCTTCAAGGGAAAGGATCAGATAAAGAAAATCTGGAATCCGTGTTATTTCGTCTTTTTCTTCTGAGAATATCGGGAAATTATGGCTGTCTGGCAAAGGATATGGGACGAGTGGCAGAGGCAGAAGCGCTGGCTGTGACAATATCTGCACTACTACTGATGCCTGAAGCGGTAGAAGCTTTGAAACAGATGATACTTGTTGCGTGGGCAGGAGGAGAAAGTGTTATGGATCTTCGTTGTCTTTTGGATGGAAGAAAAGTTCCACTGGTAAAAAGTGCAGATAAATGGGTTGTTTCTCTGTCACAGCTGCCACTTCTTCTGACAGATGGTGGAAGTGTAAGGGGAAATGATTCCGGAGAAGGAGTCGGATATTCCGATTATATCAGGATGTTTCTCTTTTTGAAATCAGTGCCGGAAATTACAATGCGGACTTTAGATTGTGTAGAAGAGGCATTCCATTCCAAACATATTTTATTTCAGGCAGATCAATGTGTGACTAAATTAGAAATACAGAATAAGATAATCGTTTATAAAAATCTAAGTTACCAATATCCGGTTTATTTCGGATATGAATGAAGTCAGAATTACCCCCGGTGCAGATGCCCTTTCAGACCTTCTTTTGTACACCCCAAAACGTACACTCAGAATCCTGCAATCCCTCTTGCAGGAAACCCACACACTTTAGAAAGGAAAAGCTGCGATGTCAAATAAACAGGTAAAAAATACCAGTCCAACAAGAGAAAGGGCATCTGCACCGGGGGTAAGAGCAAGTGTAACAATAGAAGCTGCATTTGCAGTTCCCCTCTTCATGTTTGCAGTATTAAGTTTGATTTTTTTAATTGAAATCCAGAGTATACGAGGCTATATCCATGCAGCAGGAAGTGATGCAGCCAAACAGGCAGCAGAGTCAACGGCTGTCCTTCCTGTATTGAATACAATCCAATTAAAATCAGATCTGGTGAATCTGATTGGAGAAGAAAGAATTGAGAGAAGTATTCTGAATGGTGGCACATCAGCGATCAGTTGCTGGAAGTCTTATTGGATTCCGGGAACAGAAGAGATAAATGTTGTTATCGAGTACAAGATAAAGATTCCGGTTCCACTACTGAAAAGTCCTTCGGTGAAGTTGAAAGATGAATTTAAAGTCAGTGCATGGAATGGTTATCAAAAGGATAGAAAGGGAAATGAAGACGGACAGATTGTCTATATCACAGAAAAAGGAACAGTGTGGCATTCAGATTATCAGTGCAGCTATCTTCAATTATCTATTCAATATGTTCAATACTCAGAATTACAAAATATGAGAAATGAAGGCGGAGGAAAATACCATAAGTGTGAGCAATGTGTTTATGGAAAGGCAATGAATGGTGTATATATTACCAGTTATGGAAACCGGTATCACAACTCATTGAATTGCAGTTCTCTGAAGAGAACAATACGTGCAGTTCATAAAAGCGAAGTAGCAGGAAGAGGAGGATGTTCTAAATGTGCAAAATAATGGATGTATTCGGACAAAATGGAAGGCAAAATCTATGGATGTTTTTTCAAGCTGTTATAGCGGTGTATCTGTTGATTTTGTCAGTGATAGATATTCGTTGGAAGAAAGTAAGTGTAAGAAGTCTTTTGATTTTGCTTGCGATTGCAGTTTTATGTCAGGTACTATGCAGCAAAGGAGAATTCAGGATGATGGTAGCCGGTGGATTGTGTGGAGGAGTATTTCTCTTTTTAAGTTGGTTCACACAAGAGTCGTTTGGTTATGGAGATAGCATATTGATTCTGATCCTTGGAATTTTATCTGGTGGATGGAATCTTCTTTGGATTCTGTTTGCTGCATTTCTGATCGCATCTGTTTACGGAGGAATTATGATCGCACGAAAGAAGTATACAAGAAAAAATTCATTTCCGTTTATTCCATTTCTGACAGTTGCTTATCTGGGAGGCATGATTGGTGGAGTTTACTGAAAAATATACGAAAAAATACGTGAAAGGAAGTACAGTGGTAGAGATGTCTTACCTTATTCCTTTTTGCTTAATTTTATTTTTTCTGCTCATCACGATTATTTTTTACTTTCATGATAAGGCAATTTTAAACGCAGCGGCAGCGGAAACGGCTGTGACAGGAGTTGAAATGGACAGGAAAAAGATAGAAGATGTAGATCTGGATGCTTTTTTCCGAGAAAGGACGAGTGGAAAATTGATTTTTCTGGAAAATGTAACAACCAGAGTTGATCTATCAGGGAAGAAAATAGAGGTAGAAGTTTTTGCATCAAAAGGACGAATGAAGATTCACCTGATACAACGTGCAACGAAGGTGAAACCAGAAGAAAAAGTCAGATGGAAAAAATAGACTTCTGTAAAGCTGAAAAAGTGAAGGGGGAAGAAAATCAGATGAAAGAAAAAAAGATAAATCAGCAGAGCAGAGTGGCAGAGTCTGAAATCATAATAGACAGCGTACAACCGTATCGGGAGAATTATCAGATGCGGATGATTAAGAATAATCGGATTCCAGGATTATTGAGAGTAAGTGGATGTGGAATGGAAGGTGCAAGTAGATATTATTATCATACAGGACATTCACAGTCGTTGGAAACGTATTATAAAAATAAAGATATCAAAGCAGAAGAGATATTAAAACTGACAAGACAATTTCTCAGTGTTATGGAAAAAATGAAAGATTATATGTTAGAACCAAATTATCTGATGCTTTCAGAAAAATATATTTTTGAAAAGGATGAAAACTATTTTTTCTGTTTTTTCCCAGAGAATGAGAAGACCTGGCAGGTGTCTTATCATGAGCTGACGGAGTATTTTGTAAGGAAAGTTGATTATCAGGATCTGGAGAGTATTCAACTTGCCTGCATGCTTCATAAAGAAACGCTAAAAGAAACCTATGATCTGGAAAGCATACTGCAGCAGTATGAGGAAGAAGCAAAAAACAGGGAAGAAAAGTCCAAAGAAGAGAAGATCAGAGAAGAAAGTAAGAGAGAAAAAGACAGAAGAGAAATGGAAGAAAATCAAAACATTGAGGTACAGGAAAACAGCTATTATAACAAGGCGAGAGAGAATTATGCAGTGATGGAAGAAAAGAGATATGGTCCGATCAAGAAATTTGCAAAACGCTTTAAGTCTGGAAAATGGGGAGAATGGGAAGATCTGATAACAGAAGCCGATGACTATGAATGATATATAGGATGTGGTATAGTATACGCAGATTCAAAAACATATCATAGAAGTCAAAAGGGAGTCAGAAAGAATGAAAGAGAGACCAAAAGAAATAATGACGATCACGTTGATAGGAATCAATATTCTGGTGTTTATTGTTCTTACTATGATCGGACGGACTGAGGATGGTTATTTTATGTTGCAGCATGGAGCAATGTATGAACCATATATTATAGAAAATCAGGAATACTATCGGCTGTTTACCAGTCTTTTTCTGCATTTTGGAATCTCACATTTGTTAAATAACATGGTGCTTTTGTGGGCTCTTGGATCGATTTTTGAAAAAGAGGTCGGTAAAATTCGATTTTTGTTCTGTTATTTTATCAGCGGAATAGGCGGTAATCTGCTGTCATTGTACTGGAATACCATGCATGACAGACAGATTGTATCTGCCGGGGCATCGGGAGCAATTTTCGGACTAATGGGAGGGTTGCTTTGGATTGTATTTGCAAACAGGGGAAGGCTCGGAACGCTGTCAGGAAGAGGTATGCTGATTATGGTTGTACTGAGTCTCTATTTTGGATTTACCAGTACAGGCGTAGATAATCTGGCTCACGTAGGAGGATTGGTTTGCGGTTTCCTGACAGCGATACTAACCTATCGAAGAAAAAGATCAAAAGATCCTAACGGAATCTGATATTAATGATATCTGATATTTTACGCAGGAAGTGTGATCGATACGATTGTTCCATTGGTATGGTCAGATGTAATGTCGATCGTTCCATTATGTGCTTCAATGATTCTTTTGGAAACTGCGAGACCAAGGCCGGTACCGTTTTCTTTTGTTGTAAAGAATGGTTCATAAAGCTTATCAACAATTTCCGTTGGAATACCACAGCCGTTATCTTGGCATTGAATCAGAATTTTATCGTCAAGTTTCTTTGCACGAAACTGCAGACGTGGGGCATACTTACAATCGGCAAGAGCGTCTTTGGCATTTGTAAGTATGTTTAAGAAGACTTCCTCTAATTTGGTGCGATCACCATTGAATCTTTTTATATTCTTATCAATACTGGAAGTCATCTCAATCTTTGATTTCTCAAAGTTGAGAGACATGGCGAACAGAACAGCAGAGTTGCGAAGAACATGTCCAAGAGGAAAGGAAGCACGGTTTAACTGGTTTCCGTTGTTGAGTGCTGTCAGATCATCCAGTAAATCACACATATGTCTGGCGCCATCCATGCATTCTTCCCAGACACAGGAACCTTTGGCAGTTTCAGCATAAAGAGAGCTCATTAATTGCATAGAAGAATAAAGAACCGTCATAGGGTTGCGGATCTCATGCGCAATTGTAGCAACAGCAGCATCATGGTTCTTCAGAAGCTGGGTGATAATCTCTTTTGCATCTTTGTTTGTTTCCATCAGGTGGTTCATTTTTTCAAGATCGATATTTGTTAACATAATACTTACTCCTAATAGTTAGATTTTCTTGAGTTCGCTAAGAGTGTAGCACCACCGAAAACAGCATTCAATAAAAATCATTCGACTATTTTCGACCTTTTTCGACCTGGTGTCTGAAAAATGTATTCTCTTTTTCTGAAAAATGGTCTATACTACAGATAAAATAAAATGGAAAGAGGAAAGATCATGAGAGATGATAATTGTATTTTCTGTAAAATAGCAAATGGAGAGATTCCATCAGCAACATTATATGAGGATGAGGAGTTCAGAGTAATTCTGGATCTTGGACCGGCATCAAAAGGACATGCGCTGATCCTTCCGAAGAATCATTACCGCAATCTGTATGATATTGACGAGGCAACAGCTTCAAAAGCAATCTGTCTGGCGAAAAAGATGATTACAAAGATGACGGATGTACTTGGATGTGATGGTTATAATATCGTTCAGAACAACGAAGAGGCAGCTGGACAGACGGTATTCCATTTCCATATGCACTTAATCCCAAGATATAAGAATGACAATGTAGGTCTCGGATGGCATATGGGAGAACTTACAGAAGAAGATAAGAAAGAAATACTTGAAAAATTAAAGTAGTACTGGAGAAGATATGTTAACGGAAAATCGCGAATTCAATGAGATTTATGAACAATATAAAAATCTCATTCTAAAAGCGGCATACACTTATTCAGGCAGTTATAGTGCAGCGGAAGATATTACTCAAGACACTTTTCTGAAACTGTATATGGGATATGACAGCATGAAGAAGAAAAATATTTCTTCATGGCTGTTTACAACGGCAAAAAATGCGGCATTAAATTACAAGAAAAAGCATAGCCGGGAGATTTTCGAGATTGATGAGAATTGGGACAGTGAAGAGGATACCGAGAAATATGAAGCACAGGTAAAAAGTGCAGAGGAACAGTTTCTGGAAGATGAGCTTCAGAAACAAAGGTTAGAGCTTCATGAAAAGATTTTCACCAATTTGATGGAAAAGAATGAAAGATGGTACGATGCCATTGTTCTTGTATATTACATGGAGATGCCTCAGGCAAAAGCAGCAGAATTAATGGGCATTCGACTCGAAGTGCTTCATAGTCTTCTGCACAGAGCAAAGAAATGGATTAAGAAAAAGTACGGAACGGAGTACGAAGAAATGAACCGGGAAGACTAAGAGCAAAACCAAATGTTTACTGTTCAATGTACAAAGAAAAAGTGTATAAGGAACAGTGGTGCCGATAGTTTCCCGGTATCTTTTTGAATACTGTAGTTTTATGAAGACGGTTGCCAGTAGATGAACTACATTATTTTGTGGCAGCTTCCTCAATGAGGCCGATAATAGTAGCAATTGGATCCTGTTGCCTAGAATTGTGCATTGCATTTATGAACTGCTCACGGTTTTCGTACAGGTTATGAACTGCATCCAAAAGCGTTGCATTCGTAAGCTGTTCTTCCTCGATTACAAGACTGAATCCCTGACGCTCGAAAGAGTGTGCGTTAAGAATCTGATCGCCACGACTTGCACGGGCAGAAAGCGGAATCAGAAGATTCGGTTTTCTAAGAGCAAGCAGTTCACAGATTGCATTCGCACCGGCACGTGAGATAACAACATCTGCAAGAGCAAAGAGATCACGCAGTTCGTTTTTGATATATTCAAACTGGCAGTAGCCTTTGATTTCTTTCAGAGAATCATCAACCTTTCCTTTTCCGCAGAGATGGATGATCTGGAACTGTTTCAGCAGTTCAGGAAGGGCAGCACGTACAGCCTCGTTGACAGCTACAGCACCAAGACTTCCGCCGATTACGAGAATGACAGGTTTTTCATCTGTAAAGCCACACATCTTTCTGGCGGCATCCTTATCACCAGTAAGAAGTTCCTGACGAATCGGAGAACCGGTAAGAACAGCTTTTCCTTCCGGAAGAGCATCTAACGTCTCCGGGAAGTTACAGCAGACTTTGACAGCAGATGGAATTGCAAGTTTATTTGCCAGGCCAGGTGTCATATCAGACTCATGAATAATGACCGGAACTTTGCATCGCTTTCCAGCAAGAACAACTGGAACCGAAACAAATCCGCCTTTAGAAAAAATAACATCAGGCTTTAAGCCTTTGATTAACTTACGGGCTTCACCAAAGCCTTTGATCACACGGAATGGATCTGTGAAATTCTGTAGACTGAAATAACGGCGCAGCTTCCCAGAAGAAATTCCATGATATGGAATTCCAAAAGGTTCAATCAGTTCCTTTTCAATTCCATTGTAAGAACCTATGTATTGAATATCATAGCCTAATTCTCTAAGCTTTGGAATCAGGGCTATATTCGGAGTGACATGTCCGGCAGTACCGCCGCCGGTCAATATAATTCGCTTCATAAATTAACCTCCAGATTTAGTGTAGAGTGCTACTGTTCGAAGTAAATTGAGAACACTAGCCTTATAGCATCATATTACCCTTATTTGAAAAAATGTCAAGAAAAACGGGACACACAAACTGGAGAGAATAAGGTGAAGAAAATGAAAAAACTGAAAAAATTATCATTGGAAAATGAAATGAAAAAAGAAGCTGAACAGATTGAAAAGAAAGTCCGAGAGGATAGATCTCTGGATGACATTAAAGTGTCCGATGAGATGGAAAAAGAGCTTTTCAATAAGATTCAGGATTACGAATACGACAAAAGGCATAAAAAAGTCATCCGCAAAAAGAAGAAAAGCAAGCTTGTAATCGGAGCACTGGCAGCAGTGCTGATTTTGGTGTGCGGAAGTGTGATGACCAGCGTGGGGAGTAAGTCGTATTGGAAGACGTTGTGGAATAAAGAGGCAGGGGATGAGACTTTGTCTTACGTAGATGTTGAGAATATGGAGACGATGGAAACGGAAGATTTTGAAGTATTAGAGCTTGATAAAGAAATCGTCAAGGTGATGGGAGATTATTTAGTTCGTATGGAATATAAGCCAAAAGATATGGTACTAAAAAGATATATAATAGATAAAGAACAAAGGATGGCTGTATTATTTTATCAATATGGAGAAGAAGTAATTAAATATTATATGTATACCAATTCAACAGATTCATCATTTGGAGAAAAAACAGTTGATCAATTATTAGACGAATATGAGTTTCAAAATGGAAAGCATAGTATCTTAGTAAAGCAATATGAAATTAAGAATTCAGATGAAAAAAGATATATTGCAGAGTTTGAATATAAGGATATACATTATCAAATTAAAGGATCTATGGAAAAAGAAGAATTTGAAAAAATTCTGGAAAATTTATTTTTTATGTAAAAACCGCGTAAGTTTTTTCCTTCTCAGTTGTTTACTTATCAGAAGACAATGATAAAAGGGGGAAGATAGTCTTATGATAAGTAAAAAAATTGCATCAGTTATAACAAGTGTTATGGTTTTCTGCTGTATAGTAGGGGTATCTTTGACAAATGTTAGAGCTGATGATAGTAATCAAAAGGCAGTTGATGGTTCATATTTGACATCAGCAGATTCATCTACAGGTTATACACCTAATAACGAACGAGGAAAACATCTGATGGATGGTCAGTGTTCAATCTCAAAAACAGGAACAAAAAGAATTTATGCCTATGGGTCAACAACTGCTAATCATACCGTTGATGCAGTGGCAGTTATTGTTTATGTAGATCAATATAATGAGAAAGACGGAAAGTGGCATCAGATAGACGCATTTTCAAAGAAAGTAGAGAATGATTACTATTCAGCAATTTCTAAGTCAATTCAAGTTGATCGGGGATATTATTACAGAGTGCATGCAGATCATCTTGTAAGAATGGGGGAAGATCCTGTAGAGGAAACCTATTCTGTAACCAACGGCATCCTAGTCCCATAAGCATCTTTCTCCCACCTCAACGGCAGAAGATGCAGCCCGTGGGCTGGCCTAACAGCCGCTGCGCGGTGGTTCGCTCGGACACTCACAAATTAGATTCTAATAGATAAAAGTGAGAGCCTTGTTCCTTGATACACCACAATTAAATAAATGAGCACATAATCACCAAAAGCGGCTGTTAATCAGTCCATGGACTAGTAGGGCAGAAGGGAAGGATTGAATCAAGAGTAGCGATCCTTCCCTATTAATTTGCTATTTTTTAACTATTTTCCTGTTGCTTCTTTCAGTGCCTGAGCGAGCTGATCCGGGCAGGAAGTTTTCTTGAATCCACACTGGATTCCTTCCAGGCGTGAGATGGCCTCATTTACATCCATTCCTTCAACCAGGTGGGAAATTCCCTGCAGGTTACCGTTACATCCGCCAACGAAGGAAACATTATGAATCTTGTTATCTTCAATATCAAAGTGAATGCTCTGGGAACAGACACCTTTTGTTCTATAATCCATATCTAGATATCCTTTCTTTTTAAATTTTAGATCTTTAGTTACCTTTTGAATTATAGCAAATCAAATATAAAAAAACAATTTTTCTTTTCACATCTTTCATCATGATTTTCCTCAATACGACAATTTTGATTTTTGCTGTAGAAATCTGTAGAACGATTTATGCGGACAGAATATAAAATCAGGTTTATAATATCTACAAACGTAACGAAGGGGAGTCCCGAACAGTTACGCAATATTTTTAAAACCAGGAGGGGTTGCTATGTTAAGAGAACTGGCAGTGAACACAAGAGTCATCTATTATCTGATGGCACTTCTGGGCATAATCGGAGTGCTGGCGAAAGCAGTGAATCAGCAGACATTGAATCAGATGCTGAAGGCGGCAGGGAATATGTCCAAGAGTACACACCGACTGATAAAACTCGTAAGAGCAAAATACGAACATGCATGTATGGTACATGACAGTGTAGAGAATACGAATGCATTTGTGGAGAAATATATTTATGAATATAGAGGATTTTTGTTTGGGATTCATACCTGGAGACAGATGGAATTGTTGACGGTGTGGTTTGTTGGAATTCTTGCAGCTCTTGGTGCATTCGAATGTTATATTACTTATGGATTTTCAGGTGCGGCGTATCAATATATAGAAACAGGATTAGCAGAGATGGTACTTCTTTTTGTTATCAGTCATCTTTCAGACGAACAGTACAAGCTTAATGCTGTCAGGATGTATATGGTGGATTATCTTGAGAATAATTGTGTATTTCACATAAAGAGACAGCGGACGACGGATAAAGAAGAATTGAATGTGATTGCTGCGGAGAATACCGGAAAGCAGGAGTGGGAAGAAAAGAAAGGGGAAAGAGAGATACACAGAGAAGACGACGTACAGATTGGAAATAAAACGAAAGCAGAGAGGACGGAGTTGCCGATCAATATCGAGGGGGAACCAAGAACGGTAGAGCCGGCAAGGAATCCGTCAGGAAATTCAGAGAGAGAATTAGATAGAGATTCAGGTAGAAATGCAGAAAGAGAAGCGGCGATTCGTCAGATATTGGAAGAATTTTTAACATAACGAAAACTAAAATTTCTTGAGCAGCATTTGTAAATAAGGTATAATAAAAAGCAGTTGGTAGCCGCCGGTCATGGAATATCAAGAATGGCGGCAGGGAAAGAAGAACCAACTGCTTTTTTAGGGCTTATAAACATGAAAAGAAAGTAACTGATTAAGACAGGTACAAAGAGTAATAGGAGGAGTTGCCATGTTAAGAATAGGAATGCTGACCAGTGGTGGAGACTGCCAGGCACTTAACGCAGCAATGCGCGGTGTTGTAAAAGGAATTTGCAACAAGCGCAAAGATGTAGAAATCTATGGATTTAAAGATGGATACAAAGGTCTGATCTATTCGGATTTCAATATGTTGACATCAAGGGATTTCTCGGGAATCCTGACACAGGGTGGAACAATTCTTGGTACATCCCGTCAGCCGTTCAAACTGATGCGTGTGCCGGACAAGGATGGAATAGACAAGGTGGAGGCAATGAAGCACACATATCATAAGCTTCATCTGGATTGTCTTGTTGTTCTTGGAGGAAATGGAACTCATAAGACAGCAAATCTTCTTCGCGAGGAAGGACTCAATGTAGTGACACTGCCGAAGACAATCGATAACGATTTGTGGGGAACAGACATGACATTTGGATTCCAGAGTGCAGTTGATATCGCAACAGATACGATTGACAGAATCCATACAACAGCAACTTCCCACAGCCGTGTATTTATTATCGAGGTTATGGGTCACAAAGTTGGTCATGTAACTCTGCATGCCGGAATTGCAGGCGGAGCAGACGTAATTCTTCTTCCGGAGATCCCATATGATATTAAAGCAATCAAGAATGTGATCGACAAACGTACACAGGCAGGTAAGAGATTTACAATTCTTGCTGTTGCAGAGGGTGCGATTTCCAAAGAAGATGCAAAACTGAAAAAGAAAGAGTACAAAGAGAAGCTGGCGAACAGAAAATATCCTTCTATTGCTTACGAACTGGCAGAACAGATTGGAAAAGAGACAGACAAGGAAGTTCGTATCACAGTTCCCGGACACACACAGAGAGGTGGCACACCTTGTTCTTATGACCGTGTATTTGCAACAAGAGTCGGAGCGAAGGCAGCAGAATTGATCCTGAATGAAGAATACGGATATATGGTAGCCATGAGAAATGGTGAGACAGTGAAAGTTCCGTTGGAAGAGGTTGCAGGAAAGCTGAAATATGTTGATCCGAACTGTGGTCTGATCAAAGAAGCGAGAACAATCGGTATCAGCTTCGGAGACGAGGTGTAATTCATGTCATATACGGCGCTATACAGAAAGTTCCGTCCTTCTGAATTCGAAGATGTAAAAGGACAGGATCATATTGTTACAACGCTTCAGAACCAGATTAAGGCGAACAGGATCGGACATGCGTATCTGTTTTGCGGAACGCGAGGAACCGGTAAGACAACGGTTGCGAAAATATTTGCGAAGGCAGTAAACTGTGAGCACCCGGTAAATGGAAGTCCATGCGGAGAGTGCGAGATGTGTAAATCTATCGCTGCCGGCACTTCAATGAATGTGATCGAGATCGATGCTGCATCGAACAATGGTGTTGACAATATCCGTGAGATCCGGGAGGAAGTGACATATCGACCGACAGAAGGTAAGTATAAAGTATACATTATCGACGAGGTGCATATGCTTTCCATCGGAGCATTTAACGCATTGCTTAAGACACTTGAGGAGCCGCCGGAGTATGTTATTTTTATTCTGGCGACAACAGAAGTGCATAAAATCCCAATTACGATTCTTTCCAGATGTCAGCACTACGATTTCAAGAGAATCAGCATTGAGACAATTACAGACCGTATGCGTGATCTGATGCAGACAGAACAGGTAGAAGTGGAAGAAAAAGCACTTCGCTATATCGCAAAGGCGGCAGACGGATCTATGCGTGATGCACTCAGTCTGCTGGATCAGTGCATTGCATTTTATCTGGGACAGAAGCTGACGTATGATCATGTGCTTGAAGTACTTGGTGCGGTGGATACGGATGTGTTCAGCCGCCTGCTTCGGAAAGTATTGGAAAGAGATGTTGCCGGAGTTCTTGATATCGTGGAAGATCTGGTTATGCAGGGGCGTGAACTGACCCAGCTGGCCGCAGATTTTACATGGTATCTGAGAAATTTGCTTTTGGTTAAAACTTCTGATAATATAGAGGACGTGCTGGATGTGTCTACGGAAAATATGCTGCAGCTCAAGGAAGAATCAAAGATGATTGAACTTGATATGCTGTTGCGTTATATCCGTATATTCTCAGAACTTTCCGGTCAGTTGAAGTATGCGACGCAGAAGAGAGTGCTTCTGGAAGTTGCACTGATCAAGCTTTGTACTCCGGCGATGGAGACTGGTCAGGATGCACTTCTGGACAGAATCCGTGCGGTAGAAGACAAAGTAGAGAAAGGACTTGCTGCAGCCGCAGATATGCCGCAGCGAGTTGTTTACGTGAATGGAGATGATGCGTCATCATCCGGATCAGGTGTTGCGGGAAGCAGGAAGGCGAAACCGGAGCTGCCGAATGCAATTCCGGAGGATGTGCAGGAAGTGGTGAAGAATTTCCGTTCTATCGCAGATGAAGCGTCAGGTATGATCAGAGGCTTTCTTAAAAAAGCAAGACTGAGTCTTGGTGGTGACAATCGTTTGCTGATTGTACTTCCAGATGCTATGTCGGCAGATATGGTTGGCAGAGAAGATCATGTGCAGGAACTTGAACAGCTCATTGAAGAGAAGATTGGAAAGAAAGTCGAGGTAGATGTCCGTCATGTAGAAGAGGGCAGACACTTTGAGGATACATTTGTGGACATAGAACAGAAAATAAATATGGAAATAACAGTGGAGGATTAGACATGGCAAAGCGTGGAGGATTTCCAGGCGGCGGAATGCCGGGAAATATGGCGAATCTGATGAAGCAGGCACAGAAGATGCAGCGTCAGATGGAAGAGCAGCAGAAAGAACTTGAGACAAAAGAGTTCACAGCAGCTGCAGGTGGCGGAGCAGTAGAAGTAACTGTATCCGGCAAAAGAGAAGTAACAAAAGTAAAACTTGCAGAAGAAGTTGTAGATCCGGACGACATTGAGATGCTGGAAGACCTGATTGTAGCAGCGACAAATGAAGCACTGCGTCAGGTTGAGCAGGAGACAAATGCAGCAGTATCTAAGATGACAGGCGGATTTGGCGGTCTTGGAGGCGGAATGTTCTAATGGATTACTACAGTAATCAGATCAGCCGTCTGATCGAGGAGTTCTCGAGACTTCCGGGAATCGGGAATAAATCAGCACAAAGACTTGCATTTCATGTGATCAATATGCCGGTAGAACAGGTAGAAGGACTTGCGAATGCAATCGTAGATGCCCGCAAGAATGTCCGTTACTGTAAGGAGTGCTGTACGTTGACGGATAAGGATATCTGCCCAATCTGCAGCAATCCGGACAGAGATCATAAGACAATCATGGTAGTGGAGACACCGCGTGATCTGGCAGCGTATGAGAAGACCGGAAAGTACAACGGAGTCTATCATGTACTTCATGGAGCAATTTCTCCAATGCTTGGAATCGGTCCCGGGGATATCCGTCTGAAAGAATTGATGGAGCGTCTGCAGGGAGATGTGGATGAAGTGATCATTGCGACGAATTCCAGTCTGGAAGGCGAGACAACAGCAATGTATATCAGTAAACTTATCAAACCGGTCGGAATCAAGGTGAGCAGGATTGCCAGTGGTGTTCCGGTTGGTGGTGATCTGGAATACATTGATGAGGTAACACTGCTCCGGGCATTGGAAGGAAGAACAGAATTGTAAAAGCATTTGAGACACCGGCAGGAGGGACTGGCTATGGCGAAGAAAAAAGTTACATCTTCAGATGTGGCAAAGCGCGCGGGAGTTTCACAGGCAACGGTCTCGATGGTACTCAATAAGAAGTATAACGTCTCTTTTTCAAAAGAAGTAATCCAGAAAGTGGAGGCAGCGGCGGGAGAACTGGGGTATGAACTTCCGAAACGCAGAACACAGCGTGGAGAGCGACGAGAAAAACTGCTCGTTGTCATCAGCCCGAACCTGACAAACCCATACTATGTAATGCTTTTGCAAGGAATTGAATCAAGGGCAACAGAGCAGGGGTTCGGAATCTTTGTCTGTAATACACAGAGAGATTTAAAATTGGAAGAGCGTTATCTGAAAATGATCTCGACTCTGAATGCACAGGGAATTATCTATATGTGCAATCCGGGGAAATGCTTTCTCGGACAGCTCAAAGAAATGTCTGAAAGGATTCCGGTTGTTGTGATCAATAATCAGGAGAAGCATTTGGATGTAGATGCAGTGGAGTTGGACAATACAAAGCTTGGAAGATTAATGGGCAGACATCTTCTGGAACTGGGGCATCAGCATGTGGCATACATTACACCGCCATTAACTGCGAGACAGAAGCAGAGATTCCGCCGGGTGGAAGGTTTTCTGGATGAATTCAGGAAAGCCGGATATGGCGATCAGGTGATTGTAAAAGAAGCAGATGAAGAATTTGACCGGAATGTTCCGGGAATCGATTCAGAGTACCGCATCGGATATGATCTGACAAAAGAACTGCTCCGGACAGAAAAAGATCTCACTGCAATCGTGGGGCTGAATGATATGATCGCATTTGGGATTATGGATGCACTCCAGGATATGAAGTATAAAGTTCCCGGAGATGTCTCGGTTATGGGATGTGATAATACTTTATTTTCCAAAGTTAAGAAAGTGTCACTTACAACGATCGAGCATTTTGTGGTTCACAAAGGAATGGATGCCTGTGATATCATCATGAAAAAGATCAGTTCAAGGGACTGGAAGTATACGGAATTTGAACCGGTCAGTATTTATCATGTGGAATATGAGCCACAGATCGTGGTTCGTGGAACAACGTCTTATGCAAAGACAAAATAGTTGATGTATAGACGCTGGATTATTTAAAATTAATAAAAAATAATAAAATTATTACTAATAAAAATAACAAAAACAAACGATTCTGATTTTAGAAAATGTTGATAAAGCCTTTAAAATAAAGATTTTTATACAGAATAAAAACGATTGATATTAACTAATATTAATAAAAACGGTTAATATGTCGGATTATTAAGTGAAAAATGACTATTAATAATTTTTCAGACAGTTGACCTCAGGTTTTGGAAGCTATATAATCAGCTCATAAACAAACGAATTACTGCTGGAAAAACAGTGAGTTGTATCAGTGGTAAGAGGAAGATTCATGTATAGGAGGACTTAAAAATGAAATTTTTTATCGACACGGCTAATGTAGAGGATATCAAGAAAGCAAATGACATGGGAGTGATCTGCGGAGTTACAACAAACCCGTCTCTGATTGCAAAAGAAGGACGTGTTTTTAAAGAAGTTATCGCTGAGATCGCATCTATCGTAGACGGACCAATCAGTGGAGAGGTTAAGGCTACAACAACAGATGCAGAAGGCATGATCGCAGAAGGACGTGAGATTGCAAAGATCCATCCGAACATGGTAGTTAAGATCCCTATGACAGTAGAAGGCCTGAAGGCTGTTAAAGTTCTTACAGCAGAGGGAATCAAGACAAATGTAACTCTGATCTTCACAGCAAACCAGGCACTTCTTGCAGCAAGAGCAGGAGCTACTTATGTTTCTCCGTTCCTTGGACGCCTGGATGACATTTCTACAAAGGGAGTTGACCTCATTGCAGAGATCGTAGAGATGTTCGAAGTAGCAGGAATTGAGACAGAGATTATCGCAGCAAGTGTACGTAATCCAATCCATGTAACAGAATGTGCACTGGCAGGAGCAGATATTGCAACAGTACCTTACAAGGTAATCGAGCAGATGACACATCACCCACTGACAGATGCAGGTATCGAGAAGTTTAAAAAGGATTATATTGCTGTTTTTGGTGAGTAATCCGGGAAATAACGTTAAGACTGAAAATGGAATCAGAATGGAAATTAAAAAGGAGATATCATGAACAAGTTAGAGCTTATGAAAACTGCGAATGAGATCCGGAAAGGGATTGTAACAGCACTGCATAGCGCAAAGGCTGGACATCCAGGTGGATCTCTCTCAGCAACAGAGATTTTTACATACCTTTATTTTGAAGAGATGAACGTAGACCCAAAAGATCCAAAGAAAGCGGATCGCGATCGTTTCGTTCTTTCTAAAGGACACACAGCTCCGGGATTATATTCTACACTTGCGCAGAAAGGATTCTTCCCGAAGGAAGATCTCGTGACACTTCGTCATACAGGATCTTATCTGCAGGGACATCCGGACATGAAACACATTCCAGGTGTTGATATGTCTTCAGGATCTCTTGGACAGGGAATTTCAGCAGCTGTAGGTATGGCAATCGCAGGAAAGCTTGACAATGCAGACTACAGAGTATACACACTGCTCGGAGACGGTGAGATCCAGGAAGGTCAGGTATGGGAGGCTTCTATGCTGGCAGCACACAGAAAACTGGATAATCTTGTTGTTATCGTTGATAATAACAATCTTCAGATTGACGGAGAAATTACAGAAGTTAACTCTCCATACCCAATCGATAAGAAGTTTGAGGCATTTAATTTCCATGTAATCAATATTGATGGAAATGACTTTGATCAGATCGATGCTGCATTCAAAGAAGCAAAGACAGTCAAAGGACAGCCGACAGCTATTATTGCTAAGACAGTAAAAGGAAAAGGTGTATCCTTCATGGAGAACCAGGTGGGATGGCACGGAAAAGCTCCGAACGATGAAGAGTACAAGATTGCAATGGAAGAATTAGAGAAAGCAGGTGAAGCATTATGTCAGAAGTAAAGAAGATCGCAACAAGAGACAGCTACGGTAATGCTTTGGCTGAACTCGGAACAGAACATGATAACGTTGTAGTACTTGATGCCGATCTGGCAGCAGCTACAAAGACAGGTATATTCAAGAAAGCACATCCGGATCGTTTTATTGATTGTGGTATTGCTGAGTCTAATATGATCGGTGTTGCAGCAGGTCTTGCAACAACAGGAAAAGTTCCATTTGCAAGTTCTTTCGCAATGTTCGCAGCAGGACGTGCATTTGAGCAGGTAAGAAACTCTGTTGGTTACCCACACCTGAATGTAAAGATTGGTGCAACACATGCCGGAATCTCAGTAGGAGAAGATGGAGCAACACATCAGTGTAATGAGGATATCGCTCTGATGCGTACAATTCCTGGTATGGTTGTAATCAACCCGGCTGATGATGTAGAGGCAAGAGCAGCTGTACGTGCTGCTTATGAGCATCAGGGACCGGTTTACATGAGATTCGGACGTCTTGCAGTGCCGGTGATCAATGACAGACCGGACTACAAGTTTGAGCTTGGAAAAGGTGTTGTATTAAGGGAAGGAAAAGATCTTACAATCATCGCAACAGGACTTCCTGTAAGTAACTGTCTGGAAGCAGCTGAGAAGCTTGCAGCAGACGGAATTGATGCGAAAGTGATCAACATTCATACGATCAAACCTCTCGATGAGGAACTTGTTGTAGCAGCTGCAAAAGAGACAGGAAAAGTTGTTACAGTTGAAGAGCATTCCGTTATCGGCGGACTTGGAAGTGCTGTATGTGATGTACTTTCAGAGAAAGCTCCGACACAGGTTATGAAGATCGGTGTGAATGATACATTCGGTGAGTCTGGTCCGGCACTTGAGCTTCTGAAGAAGTATGGTCTTGATACAGACAGCATCTACGAGAAGATCAAAGCATTTGCAAAATAACCAGTTACATAATTAACAAAAAGAACGCTTCGCGCTTTCTGTTTACAGAATATCTGCAATCAGAGAGTACCGGAGCGTTTTTTTATGTTTGGAGATATTAAGAAAATGTTGTGCACGAAAAGTAATATTTGTCGAACTTACCTGACACTAATTGATAAAATCTCCCGATTTCCTTGTGCTATGTTAAGGGCAATCCCCGGGAAATTAAATAAAAGTGATAGAAAGGTGAGTATAAAATGGAGAGACAGATTCCAAAAAATGTGCGTCAGATAGGAAATGTGAGTGATAGTCCAAAAATCTATGTGGAAGATTATGTAGATACTTTTTTTCTTCAGTTAAGTGAAAAAAGCGAGAAAGAAAAACAACCAGAAGGAGCCTTTCTGATTGGTGAAATGCAAAAGCAGGACAATGAAGAATATATTTATATTTATGGTGCGATAAAAATAAAAGAGTTAAAAAAGGAGGGCGGTGAATACCTGATCAATGACAAGATATGGAAATGTGGTTGCGAAGAATGCAGCCAGTATTTTGAAGAAGGAGAAATCATAGGCTGGTTTGTGACAGAGCATGATTTACAGCTGGCTCCGGGTTCTATCAACGTAAAGCTGCATAAAAAATTATTTCCAAAGAAAAATACCGTCCTTGTTATGAAAGATTCGTCAAACCAGGAAGATGTATTTTTTGTACATAAGCTGGGAGATCTGATGGAAATTGGAGGACATTATACTTATTACGAGAAGAATCCGTGCATGCAGAATTATATGATTGCAAGTCGAAAAAAAAATGGGACGGTTCAGACAGAATCTGTGGAAGATACGGCTGCACAAAGCTTTCGTTCTCTGGTACGTGAACGGGGCGGTCAGAAAAGAGAAAGAAGGACAGGCAGTCTGATGTATGGGATCAGTACATGCCTTGTACTGGTTCTGATCGTGATGGGTGTTTCTATGATGAATAATTTCAGTAAAATGAAATCCCTACAGAATAAGATAAATGTGGTTGCCGAGGGGGAAAAGCAAACATCCTCACCTGATGTGAAAGAGACGAGTGGAGCAGCAACTACTATGGATAAAAATCAGGAAGCAGCAGATACAGAAAAGGAATCCAAAGAGATAACGGAAGAAAATGAAGGGGAAGAACAGACGGAAGATAAGAATACAGAAAGTGTTCCGGTTTCCGGGACTGCCGTTGCAGCAGATGAAAATGATGATATTTATGTGGTGGAAAAAGGAGATACCCTTGCAATTATCAGTAAAAAAATGTATGGAGATGTTAGTCATGTAGATGCGATCAGCCGGATGAATGGATTGCAGAATGGGAACCTGATCTATATTGGACAAAAATTGATATTGCCATAAATCCGTGTTATACTGTGAAAGACAAGTGAAAGCTAAAAGTGTATCAACAGAAAAAGGTGCACTGGACAAACGATAAGGGGAGCAATATGGCGCGAAAGAAAATGTCGAATTTACAGGTGGTAAAAACGCAGGATGATAGAAAAGCGCTGAGACAAAGGGAAAGAAGGATCAAACGCCGGAGAAGAAAAGAACTTCTTACCTATATCATCCTGATTGCGATGGCAATCTGCGGAACATACCTCCTTTTAGATAGTAAGACTTATGGCACAGTCCGCAAGGCAGACAGTTACGCGAAAGACCTTTCGGACAGGAATAATTACGTTCAGTTTGCAGATGGAATTGTGCGTTATAATCATGACGGTGTGGTATTTCTAAATAAGGAGAATGAGGAAAAGTGGATTCAGCCAACACAGCTTCAGACACCGGTGATTGTTGTGAAAGACGATGTGTTTGCGGTTGCTGACAGCGGAGGCAACAGTATTCTCGTATTTACAAAAAATGGGTTGAAAGGTGAGATTCAGACGACATTACCGATTGAGAGAATCGCAGTATCGAATCAGGGAATTGTCAGTGCAATTTTAAAAGATGAGACTTCACCGAAGATCATATCCTATGATGCGGCAGGAAATATTCTGGTAGAGCAGCAGATTACAATTGGAAATACAGGATATCCGATCGCATTGGATTTGTCTGATGATGGAAAGGTTCTGGCAGTTTCTTATCTTTATACCAAAGGAACACAGGTGCAGAGCAGGATCGGATATTATAATTTTGATGCTGCCGGCAAAGAGAAGGCAGATAACAAAGTGACAGCAGATACTTATGAAGATATGCTGATCGGCGAGATTTTCTTTATGGGAAATGACAGATCTGTTGCAGTTGGAGATAATGGATTTGAGATTTATACAGGAAAAGATGCTCCAAAGCAGATAAAAGAAGTGAAAGTGAATCAAGAGATAAAAAGTGTTTTCCATTCGGATTCTTATTTTGGATTTGTCCTGCTTAATCAGGAGAAGTCAGGGTATGAGTTGAGAATGTATAATCGATCAGGAGATACTGTGTTCAGCAAAGAGATACAAGGAGATTATAGTCATGTAAAGATGGATGGAGACAATATCATTCTGTATGATGGAAGTAAGTGCTGTATTTATACAACAACGGGAATCCTGAAGTTTAAGGGAGACCTGGGAGCAGATGCACAGGAAATCTTTGATGCATTTGGTCTGAACAGATACTATGTGATGAGTGATAATGAACTGCGAATTGTTTATTTGACAAAATAGGAGAGATATATGGAGAATTGGTTGTTACTTGCAGTCGGGATTGTGTTTTTAGTCTGCATGATTGCCGGCTTTGTGAAGGGATTTCTCAGAATTGGTTTATCCCTTCTGTCAACAATATTGACACTGGTACTGGTGTCATTCCTTTCCCCATACGTGTCGGATGCGCTGATGAAGCATACACCGGCGCAGGACGTACTGGAGAAGAAGATAGTGGAAGCATTTATGCCAGAGCTTTCAGCAGATGATCTATTGAAAGCGAATCTCAGTGGAACACCTCTGGAGAATTTAACGGTAGACCAGATTAAATCATTAAGCGAATCAGGATGGGACAAACTGGGGATAACTGCACAGGATATCCTGAAAGTGGTCGGAGATCTTCCAAAGGATACACAGATCCGTGAGATTGAGAATTCAATGCTGCCACAGTTTTTGAAAGATGCATTGCTGGAAAATAATAATACTGCGATTTATGAAGAACTGGATGTTACAACTTTCCCAGAATATGTTGCGGCCTATATTTCACGAATGCTCCTCAATGTTGTGTCATTTCTTGTGACATTTTTGATTGCGATCATTCTTGTAAGCGCATTGATGTATGCAGTGAATATTATTGGTGAACTTCCGTTACTTGGTGCGATCAATCATCTGGCGGGAGGAGTGCTTGGAATTGGTCTGGGATGTATTATCGTATGGATCGCATTCCTTGTGCTGACTCTGATTTATACGACAGAGATTGGAACAACGTGTTATGCGATGGTTGAGCAGAGCGCGATCTTGACGTTTTTGTACAAACATAATCCGCTGTTGATCTGGTTACTTGGATTTCGGTAAGAAAAATAAAAGAAAAATATTAAAAATAGGGTTGACACTCTCAATAAGCTATGATATCATATAGAAGTTCTGTTGAGGACATACATATGGGGGATTAGCTCAGTTGGGAGAGCGCCTGCCTTGCAAGCAGGAGGTCACGAGTTCGACTCTCGTATTCTCCACTAGGATTACGGATTGTGCATTGCACAGTCCGTTTTTTGTTACATATACAGAGCAAGGCAATTAAAGACAGACTGTGCTACCTCGTGCTTGCACGAAAGTACTACAGTCTGTCTTTAATTATGTGGCGGATACGCCACAGCGATGAAATGCGTAGCATTTTAGAGCTACTGGATAAGGAAAAATCTGACAAGCTGTGTCAGATTTACGCAACAAAAAAACATCCCACAGCGCGAAATCTGTGAGATGTTCTTCATAACTCCCCCTGTTGGACTTGAACCAACGACACTTCGGTTAACAGCCGAATGCTCTACCGACTGAGCTAAGGAGGAATATTTCCTTGTCTTATCGACGAAAAATATATTATCATATTTAAATGGTCTTTGCAAGAGAAAATTTTAAAAAATGTAAAAATCTTAAAGAAATCTATTTTTATCTCTTTCAAGTCATAATCAGAAATCCAGCGTCATACATATATTAGACAGGAGGGCAGATATAAAATATATCGACAGTACTTCCTGAAAGGTAACAATTCAATTTAAGACAGGAGAGGGCAAAATGCGAAGAAAGCTGAGAAGACATTTTGCATTTCTGATGGCGGTATTGATGATGCTGTCGTTGATGGGTGTTCAGGTACTGGCAGAAGGTGTACAAGTTGAGGCTGTACAAACCACAGAGGGAACAGATTGTACCGTGCTCCCGGAAGAAACAGATGCGGAAGAGACTTCCCGATCAGAAATGCAGAAACCAGACGCAAAAGAATCTCCCCCTGAGTCTGGAGTAGTAACAGAGGAAGGGAAAAGTACCGATTCAGAGAAAATTTCAGTTGCTCTTAAAGATGAGATTCTTACAAAAGGTTCTCTGACAGCAAATGTTAGTGGAACAACAGAATCAGATCAGATTGCTTATCAGTGGCAGATAAGTGAAAACGGTCAATGGAAAGATATTGAGGATACAGCGACTGTGGATAGTAGAAAGCAATCCTATGAAGTTGCAAGAGATGGTGCACAGAAGACATTTCGTGTGAAAGTGACAGTAAATGAGGCGGTGACAGTTTATTCTTCCGAATACAAGGTGAATTATTATGACAAGCTTCAGAATGGAAGTTTTGAGACGCCAAAAGTATCTGATGTAGGAACACTGACTTATAAGAATGCACATTTTATTCAGGTAGCAAATGGAACGAATAATTTGTACTGGAAGACAACAGCGAAAGGTGCATATTTTGGCGCTGGAAATCAGAAAGATTATTATATCGAGATTGCAGACGGAAGCAGAAGTTATTATGGAAATACGGTTAATGATCCAAAGCCGGTTTATAACATCAGCAGTGCGGCACAGGAAAATCAGTTCGCAGAATTAAACTGTGAGGAACCAGGAGCACTTTATCAGGATGTTTTGACAGAACCGGGGACAGTCCTTCACTGGGGATTGGAACATGCCGGACGCTGGGGAACAGACACGATGGCGGTTATCATCAGCGATACGAAATCAATGAGTTCTGATTGGAATCCGGCAGGATCGGGATTTGATCAGAGTAATCCTGATGTACAGGCTGTATTGTCAGATGAAGCCGGCAAATGGACTTATCACTATGGAGATTATACGGTTCCGGCAGGGCAATATGTTACTCGATTTTATTTTGTGGCAGTAGAGGCAGCAAATGGAAATCTGTCAAATGGAAACCTGCTCGATAACATTTCTTTTGGAAAGGATCTCCCAAACCCACCGGCAAAAACAGGTAATCTGATGATTACAAAACAGGTGGAGGGAATTGCAGCGAGTCAGATTCCGGACGAGTCCTTTACATTTCAAGTAAAACGGGGAGAAGAAGTGATCGAAGAAGTGAAGCTTCCGCAAAATGGTCAGTGGAGTGCATCTCTTCAGGCGATTGAACCTGGGGAATATACAGTGACGGAGATTGCTCAGGAACAGAATAACTACAGGCTGGGGCATACCTTTTATCTCGTGGGACAGGAAAGTCAGACAGAGGGGATGACAGCACAAATTGATGTAGCGAAGGAGCAGACTGTAACAGTAACATATACGAATCAGTATCAACCGCTTATGGTTGTTCCGACAGGAGTAGAGAACAGGATGTTTCCTACAATCCTAATAGAAACAGCAGGCATAACAGGAGGCGCGGTTTTTCTGTTTCTTCGAAGAAAGAGGAAAGAAAAAGATTCATGAAATTAAAAGGAGAGATTCATCTTTTTCTGATTCGTCTTGCATTTCTTCTGGTGTTTCTGTGGGTTTTGTTCGGGATGTTGTTTGGCATTACAACCATGAAAAACAATGATATGTCGCCACGCATCAGTGCGGGAGATCTGCTCTTTTATTATCGACTGGAAAAACCGAAAAGCGGGGATGTGGTGGTCATTCAGAAAGCAGGAGAGAAATATGTGGGCAGAGTGATCGCAACCGGCGATGATACGGTAGAGATTACAGAGGACGAAGAGGTAAAGATCAATGGAAGTAAGATTGTGGAAAATGATATTTTCTATGATACACCGCAATACGAAAGTGACACGGTCTATCCACTGACGCTGAAGGGCGGAGAATATTTTATTCTGGGAGATCAACGGGAAAATGCAAAAGACAGCCGGTATTTTGGAGCTGTGAAGGGCAAGGAGATAAAAGGCAGAGTAATTACGGTGCTCCGCCGGTCAGATATCTGAAACCCGGAAATCAGAGTAAAAAGTGAGGTAGAGATTATGAATAAGAAAACAGCAGGACGTATTTCAGCAATGGCAATGGCGAGCATGATGATGATGTCAGTTTGTGTGGTAAATGCGGCGGCCGAGGAAAATGAACCGATCACACAGTTGAATCTGAAGAAAACAGTGACAACGGATGGAAATACATACCAGCCAAACACTTCATTTTCGTTTCATGTGGAGAATGGTGAAGCGGCAGAAAATTGGAGAGATAATGTAGTATATGCCGGTGTGACAGGTGGAATCAAGGCCACCCAGACAATCGGATTCCAGCCATCAGGAGAAGATACACTGGCAGCAGTTTACAGCAAGAATGCAACATTGGAAATCAATGCAGAGGTATTTGAACATGCCGGTGTTTATCATTATGTTGTGACTGAAGATGCAGGTTCTTATGAAGGAATCGATTATGATACAGCAGGCAGAGATGTTTATCTTTTTGTATATAACGGAGCAGATGGAGCACTTTATGTTGGAAATGTAATTACAGAAAATAACGGTGAAAAAGGTGATCTTGAATTTATCAATGATTATGGTGCAGAAAATGATACAACACATGATGTGACAATCAAAAAAACGATCACAGGTAATCAGGGCGTTAAAAATAAATCCTTTGAATTTAAGGTTGCGGTGAATGGTGGACAGGGAGAACTCTACAAAGTTGTAGTGAAGAAAAATGCAAATGCACAGGCACTTACAGAATACATCACAAGCAATGAAGCAGAAACTTCTTATCAGATTTCTGATACAGGTTCGATTACAATTTATGGATTGACAGAATCTGATAAATACACTGTAACAGAGACCGATGCGAATAAAGATGGATATACCACTACGATTGACGGAGAAACAACTGCGACCGGAACAAAGACAGGAACTACAAAAGAAGATGGTACAGTAGTTCAGTATGTGAATGAGAAAGATGCGGCTGTAGTAACAGGCGTCGCAAAGAAATACACACCATACGTACTACTTGTGGGTGCGGCAGGCGCACTTGGATCAGTTTTCTTTCGTAGAAAAAGAGCATGATAAACGAAACGACAGAAGGTCAGGAGGCAGGGGAGCAGAGGGAAGAGCTGTTTTTTAAAGTTATAAAAGCGGGAAATAAGATATTGGAAATTCTGGCAGCGCTCTTTATTATTCTTATGCTTCTTTATGGTGCATATTCATTATGGGATACCTGCCAGATCAACCGACGTGCGTTTATCAGCGGAGAATTAATGAAATATAAACCTGCAGGGAAAATGGATGAAAGTCCGTCCCTGCAGGAACTTCAGAAAATCAATCCGGATGTGTGTGCCTGGCTGACTGTAGACGGAACAAAGATTGATTATCCGGTTGTGCAGGGAGAAACAAATCTGGAATATATCAACCAGGATATTTATGGAGAATTTGCTCTTTCAGGAAGTATTTTTCTGGATAGCAGAAATGACAGAAAATTTATTGACAGTTACAGTTTGTTATATGGTCACCATATGGATAATGGCGCAATGTTTGGGGATGTGATGAATTATAAAGAAAAGGAATATTTTGAATCACACAAAACAGGTACGCTATATTTGAATGAACAGTTAGAAAAAATCCAGTGGTTCGCCTGTGTGGAGACGGATGCGTATGATGAAGTTATTTATAATCCACAAGATTATAAGAAAGAGAATCTGGAAGAATTGATGGAATATATAAAGGCACATGCGGTGCAGTATCGTCTTCCTGAGAAAAAAGGAAAGGAGGGGCGGGACAGGATCATTGGCTTATCTACTTGTTCCAACGATCAGACGAATGGAAGAGTAATACTTTATGGATTTCTATATGATGTGGACAGATAGATCAAGAATGATGTAGCGCAACGCCGTTGCATATTTGTCTGTTGAATGTTAAAATGTGAATGTCATTCAGATTCAGGTCAAAGTTAGAAAAAGAGCGGAAATGGATCTGGATAATTTCGAAAATCAGGGAAATAAAGGCAGGCAGTATACAATGACGATAAAAGAGATTGCACAGATGGCCGGGGTGTCCAGCGCAGCAGTATCAAGATATTTGAATGGCGGATATGTGAGTGAACAGAAAAAGGAACAGATCCGTAAAGTGATTGAGAAGACGGGATATCAGCCGTCTACTCAGGCAAGAATCCTAAGAACCGGACGTGCACATCTGGTCGGTGTGGTGGCTCCGAAGATCAATTCAGAATCAATCAGCCGGATTACAGCGGGAATTGAACAGGTTCTTTCGGCAAGAGGGTACCAGATGCTTCTTGCAAGTACGGATAATCAGCCAAAGAATGAGCTGATTTATTTGAGAATCTTTGAAAGTTATCCGGTAGATGGAATTGTACTGATCGGTACAGTGCTTACAGACGAGCATCGGAGATTTTTAAAAGAATCAAAGGTTCCGGTTGTGGTTGTGGGACAGGAGACGGAAATGGCAAGCTGTATCTATCATGATGATTTTGGTGCGGGAAGAGCAATGGGACAAGAAGTTGCGTTGAAAGCACTGAAGCGGAATGGTGGAAGACCTGAAGATTGCAAGATTGCATATATTGGTGTTACTCGTGAAGATAAGGCGGCAGGTGCTGCCAGAGAAGACGGGTTCCGCAAGGGACTTCAGGAAGCCGGGATTACTTTCGATGACCATCGGTACAGACGCGAATCAGAATTTACAATGAGCGGCGGATATGAAGCAGTAGTGGATTTGTTGAGTGAAGAAAATGGAATCGATATCATATCATGCGCAACAGATACGATTGCAGCGGGAGCAATCGAGGCATTGATCGCACAGAGTAAAAAGGAGGTTCCGGAGTCGGTTCAGAATTCTGGTGCAAGGATGCTACACATTTTGGAACAGTCTGGTATCTGTGTCACAGGATTTGGTGATAATCAGATGTTAAGGGCTGTGACAGGCGGTATTCCAACGGTTCATTTTGGGTATAAAACGAGTGGAATCAAGGGGGCAGAGCTCTTACTTGAACAGATTGAAGAGAAAAATCCGGTGCCGGTGCATATGAAGCTGGGATTCCAGATCGTGAATAGATTTGAATGAATGTAACTAAGAGCATAATGCAAGTTAAACAAAACAGAAGAATCAGAATTAGTAAAAATGCCATCTTTACAAATGGCATTTTTTTATTTAATATAAAATCATAAAATATGAAAACGATTACACATAAAATAGAGAAGGAAGGGAGCGTAATCATGGATTACAGGAAAACAGCCCAGGAGATTCTGGGATATGTAGGTGGAAGTAAGAATATTGTATCCGCAGCGCACTGCGCAACGCGTCTTCGTCTTGTTATCGCAGATAATAGTAAGGCTGATAAAGAGGCAATAGAGAGTGTGGACGGAGTAAAGGGAGTATTTGAGGCATCTGGACAGCTTCAGATTATTCTTGGAACAGGAACAGTGAATAAAGTGTTTGATGAATTTATCGCGATCGCAGGTATTACAGCAAGCACAAAAGCTGAGGCAAAGGAAGCAGCGGCAGAGAAGCAGAATTGGTTTATGAAGGCCATCAAGCTGTTAGGTGATATTTTCGTACCTATCATTCCGGCCATCGTAGCAAGTGGTTTCCTGATGGGAATCATGAATGCACTGGATTTTATGAATGCAAATGGATTTTTAACAATCAATACAAATAGTTCTATTTATGTATTTGCGAATCTGTTCAGTAATATCGCTTATACATTCCTGCAGATCCTGATTGCATTTTCAGCTGCGAAAGCATTTGGTGCAAACCAGTATCTTGGAGCTGTTATCGGTATGATCATGATTCATCCGTCATTACAGAACGCTTATACGGTTGCAACGGAAGGAGTACAGCAGACACAGAGCGTATTCTTCGGACTGTATCACATCGACATGGTTGGATACCAGGGACATGTAATCCCGGTTATTATTGCAGTATGGATCCTTTCTGTATTAGAAAAGAAGCTGCACAAGGTAGTTCCGGCAGCACTTGACCTGTTTGTAACACCACTTGTCAGCGTATTCGTGACAGGATATCTTACACTTTCCATTGTAGGACCAATCTTTGTATGGGGTGAGAATGCGATCCTTGGAGCAATCCAGTGGATGCTGACACTTCCGCTCGGACTTGGAAGTCTGATCATGGGAGGTTTGTATGCACCGACAGTAGTAACAGGTATTCATCAGATGTACACAGCCATTGACATCGGTCAGTTGGCAAAATATGGAGTAACTTATTGGCTTCCACTTGCAAGTGCAGCAAATGTAGCACAGGGTGCGGCAGCATTAGCAGTTGGAATTAAATCAAAAGATCAGAAAGTTAAATCCCTTGCACTCCCGTCATCACTTAGTGCATTTATGGGAATCACAGAGCCGGCAATCTTTGGTGTAAACTTAAGATTCTTCAAACCATTTATCGCAGGATGTATTGGTGGAGGATGTGGAGCTCTGTATGCATCACTTGTACATCTTGGAGCAAAGGGAACAGGAGTAACAGGTATCTTCGGTATTCTGCTTTGCCTGAATCAGCCGCTTCAGTACATTATCGAGATGGCAATTTCAGTAGGAGTAGCATTTGTGATCTCCTTCATGATTTACAAAGATAAAGAGCCTGCAACTCAGGCAGCCAGGACAGAGGCAGCGGTTGAGAATAAAGAAGCAGAAGCAAATGCGGAAGAGACAGAGAACTCTGCTGAAAAAACTGTTTCTGTAGAAGAAATCACAAGTCCGGTAAATGGAACTGTTGTTCCGACAGCAGAAGTCGCAGATGAGACATTTGCATCAGAGATGCTTGGAACAACTATTGCAGTTGAGCCAACAGATGGAAAGATTGTAGCACCATGTGACGGTGAAGTAATGAATATCTTCGATACAGGGCATGCAGTATGCATTGCAACAGAAGCAGGAGCAGAGCTTCTGATCCACATTGGAATTGATACAGTTTCCATGGATGGAAAAGGATTTGTAAAGAAAGTAGCAGACGGAGCAAAAGTTCGTAAGGGCGATGTGCTGATCGAAGCAGATCTGGATGCTATCAAAGCAGCAGGACATCCGGCAACTACGATGATGATACTGACGAATGCAGATGACTTCAGCAAAGTAGAGAAGACAGCAGCGGGAACAGTTACAACAGCTGATCTCGCAATGAAGATTGAGAAATAAATTGAACAGTGATTAAAAAGATACAGCCGTTTTATTCAAAGAAGAATTCTTGCAGAATAGAACGGCTGTAAATGGAAAAAGGGAGACAAGAGCATGAATGCATTAACAAGGGATCTGATCAAACTGGTAGATATGACGGAAGAGATGATGAAAGAAAAAGAGCAGAAAGAAGGAGCGGATTATCGTGAGAAGCTGCATCTGATGCCTCCTGTTGGCTGGCTCAATGATCCGAACGGATTGTGCCAGTTGAATGGGATCTATCATGCATTTTTTCAGTATTCTCCATTTAATGCCGAAGGCGGCGTAAAGATGTGGGGGCACTATACAAGCAAAGATATGATCGACTGGGAATACCAGGGAGTAAAGTTATATCCGGATCAGCCATTTGATTGTCATGGTGTATACTCCGGATCAGCATTTATCGAAGATGACAAAATGTATGTTTACTATACAGGTAATGTAAAGTTGGAAGACGGAGATTTTGACTATATCAACACAGGACGCGAGTCAAATACGGTTCTTGTTGTCAGTGAGGATGGAAAGACATTCGGTCCGAAGAAAGAACTAATGAGAAATGTTGATTATCCGTCAGATCTGACCTGCCATGTGCGTGACCCGAAGATATGGAAAGAAGGAGATACTTACTACATGATTCAGGGTGCGCGTACAAAAGAAGATGTCGGACAGGCATTGATCTTTGAGTCAAAAGATAAAATCAACTGGAATTTCAGAAGCCGCGTGGAATCAGAAGAACCATTCGGATACATGTGGGAATGTCCGGATTATTTTGAGGTAGACGGAACAAAAATTCTCTCGGCGTCTGTGCAGGGACTTGAGGGTGGTATCTGGGACGACAGAAATGTTTATCAGTCCGGATACTTCCTAGTAGATGGGGATATTCTGGAAGACTATAAACTCTCCGAGTATCAGCTTTGGGACTATGGATTTGATTACTATGCCCCACAAAGCTTTGAGACAGAAGATGGCAGAAGAATCCATATCAGTTGGATGGGAATGCCGGATTGTGAAGAATATACCAATCCGACGATCGCAGAAGGGTGGCAGCACTGCTTCACTTTTCCGAGAGAAGTATTTGTAGAAGATGGCAAAGTTTGTCAGAGACCGGTCAGAGAATTGCAAAAGAAGAAAACTCTTGTGGATAAGTCAGCCGGAATGTTGAAAAAAGATGGATATAAAGTCTATGATGTGAATATCTCGGGCATTCAGAACAATGAATTCAGGACAGTGATTGATGAAGAATTGATTCTTGAGTACAAAAATGGAAGATTCGAGATGCATTTTACAAGCCAGGATAAGAATTCAGTATCTGCCGGAAGAGGAATGCGTTATATTGCATTGGATTCTGTTACAGATGTAGAAATCTTGGTAGATCATTCTTCCGTGGAAGTGTTTGTGAATGATGGAGAAGCTGTATTTTCCACACGATTTTATCCAAAGGCAGACAGTCTTCTGGTAGAGGCAGAAGAGGCGCAGATTATGATGTATGAGATTCAATAGAGAAAAAAATGAATGAAAAAGAGGGCGTGGATTTATTCGTTGATATCACCACATATCAAATGATGAATCCGCGCCCTCTTTTTTGAATCAGCAGGATTGGAAATGTGAAATGTCACAGAAAATGTGAAAGAGATCTAACGCTGTGAAGGGGGGCATAATGTACAAAAAGTATTGTTGAAACGCCAGAGTGTATGTATTATATGTACAGAGTAATTCATGAATGAAAAAACACTGTTGATGACAGAGAATTTGTAAACAGTTGTAAACAAGTTACGTAGGAGGAATGAGGATATGAGTGAAAAGAAAAGTACTTTGATGCAAAAAGTACAGCGCTTTGGTGGAGCGATGTTCACGCCGGTGTTATTTTTTGCAGTCTTTGGAATTATTGTGGGTTTCGCAACTTTATTTAAGAATAATCTGGTATTTGGATCTTTGGCAGATCCTGAGACTACCTGGTACAAGGTCTGGGATATCATTTATAATGGAGCAAACACGGTATTTAAACAGATGCCATTGATATTTGCAATTGGTCTTCCGGTATCACTTGCAAAGAAACAGCAGGCAAGAGCATGTCTTGAGATATTTGTAATCTATGCTACCTTTCTTTATCTGACAAGTTCTATTTTGCAGTACTGGGGGCCGGTTTTTGGTGTTGATTTTGAATCTGTAGAAAGAACAAGCGGACTTGCAACAATTGCCAGTGTAAGAACATTGGATATGGGAATTGTTGGAGCACTGATCATTGCAGGAATTGCAGTTTATCTTCATAATAAGTTTTTTGACATGGAAGTGCCGAAATATGTTGAGACATTCAAAGGTTCTCCAATGGTTGTACTAATTGGATTCTTTGTTATGATTCCTGTTTCTGTTCTTGCATGCCTGATCTGGCCACATGTACAGGATGGAATTGCCAGTGTGCAGAGCTTTCTTGCAAGCACAGGAGTCTTCGGAGTAGGGATGTATACATTCCTTGAAAGATTGATGATTCCGTTTGGACTTCATCATTTCATTTACGCTCCATTTTTATATGATTCAGCAATTGTTGACGGTGGAATCAAGGCATACTGGGTTGCGCATCTTTCAGAATTCGCTTCTATGAAAGGTTCTCTTGCAGCAATGTTCCCGGCAGGAGGATTCGCTCTTACAGGTATGAGTAAGATGTTTGCACCACTTGGAATCAGCGGAGCAATCTATGTGACAGCAAAACCAAATAAGAAAAAGAAAGTACTTGCACTTTTAATTCCGGTATTGATTACAGCAATGTTCACAGGAATTACAGAGCCACTGGAATTTACATTTCTTTTTATCGCTCCTGTTTTGTATCTGTGTCATGCAGTGCTTGCAGGATTGATGTCAGCAATCACATTTGCATGTGGAATCAGTGGAGATTTCAGTTTGGGACTGATCCAGAATGCGTCTCTGAACTGGGTACCTCTTTGGAGCACACATGGTGGAAGCTATGTACTTCAGATTGTGATTGGATTGATTTTCTCAGCCATCTATTTTGTACTGTTCCGTGCATTGATTCTTAAGATGAATCTGAAGACACCGGGAAGAGAAGCAGATGATGAAGAAAGTAAACTGTATACAAAGAAAGAATACAAAGCAAAGAAAGAAAATAGTTCAGACAACAAATATCAGATAGCAGCAGAAGTTTATATGGAAGGTCTTGGCGGAAAAGAAAATATCATCGATGTAACAAACTGTGCTACCCGTCTTCGTGTATCGGTGAAGGATGTTGATAAGGTACTGCCGGATGCATATTTCAAAGAAAATGGCGCGCATGGTGTTGTGAGAAATGGAACAGCGCTTCAGGTTATTGTTGGTCTGAGTGTTCCCAACGTAAGAGAAGAATTTGAAAAATTACTGTAGAAATAATAGAAAAAAGAGGAAAATATAATGAAAAAATTTAACATTACAATCGCCGGAGGCGGAAGTACTTATACACCAGGAATTGTATTAATGCTTGCAGAGGAGTCTTATCGATTCCCGGTAGAAGAAATTAAATTATATGACAATCTTGCGTCTCGTCAGGAGCCAATCGGAAAAGCAATGGAAATTATGATGAAAGAGCAGCATCCGGAGATTAAGTTTTCTTATACAACAGATCCGGAAGAGGCATTTACGAACATTGATTTTGTATTTGCACATATCAGAGTCGGACTTTATGCGATGCGTGAACTGGATGAAAAGATTCCGCTGAAATATGATGTTGTTGGACAGGAGACTTGCGGACCAGGAGGAATCGCATATGGAATGAGATCCATTGCAGGTGTTCTGGAGATTCTTGATTATATGGAGAAATATTCTCCAGATGCATGGATGCTGAACTATTCCAATCCGGCAGCGATTGTGGCAGAAGCGACAAGAAGACTCCGTCCGAATTCAAGAATTATCAATATCTGTGATATGCCAGTTGCACTGGAAAATATTATGGCAAATATCCTAAATCTAGAATCAAGAAAAGAAATGATAGTAAAATATTATGGATTAAACCATTTTGGATGGTGGACAAGCATTACAGATAAAGCAGGAAAGGATCTGATGCCTGAACTGAAGGCATTTGTGAAAGAAAAAGGATATGCGAAGGAGACGGAAGATTATCAGCACCGTGCCCAGAGCTGGAAAGATACTTATCTGATGGCAAAAGATGTTTACGCATTGGATCCAGAGACAGTACCGAACACGTACCTTAAATATTATCTGCTTCAGGATGAAGTTGTAGAGCATTCAAACAAAGAATATACGAGAGCAAACGAAGTAATGGATTCTCGTGAGAAAGAAGTATTTGATACGGCGAAAGGCATTATCGAAAAAGGTAGTGCGGAAGGATATACTTTTGCAGTCGGAGCACATGCAACATTTATTGTCGATCTGGCATGCGCACTTGCATTTAATACAAAAGAAAGAATGCTTCTGATTGTACCAAACAACGGAGCAATTTCCAATTTTGATCCGGAAGCAATGGTTGAGATTCCATGTCTTGTTGGAAGTAACGGACCGGAGCCACTGGCAGTAGGAAAGATTCCAGAGTTCCAGAAGGGACTTATGGAGCAGCAGGTAGCGGTTGAGAAACTTACGGTAGATGCGTGGATGGAACATTCCTATCTGAAGTTGTGGCAGGCACTTACGTTAAGTAAGACGGTACCAAGTGCAAAGATTGCAAAGAAGATTCTGGATGAGCTGATTGAGGCAAACAAAGAATACTGGCCGGAACTTTCATAATAAAATAAAAGACATAGTAGAAATACGATTGCGTCTAAAGAAAAAACTGGTGTGCAGTAGCGCAGCAGTTTTTTTCTTGTGTTAAGCAGGAAGGAGCAGGGAAGAATTGTGGAATAAATAAGAAGATTGTGATAGTATAGAAATAATAAATAATCGAGAAAATGAGGTGATGGCATGAAATTAGAGGCGTTAGTCAGCAGACATTATGATGAATTGAATCCAAATGATCTTATTATCTGGCGGTATATTACTCAAAATAAAGAACAATGTCTGAACATGACGATTGAAGCACTCGCACAGTTATGCAATGTATCTCGGAGTACGGTCATGCGTTTTGCACAGAAGATTGGCTTATCCGGCTATAGTGAATTAAAAGCCTGTCTGCGCTTTGAACTGGAAGAAGACGAAGTGCCTGTGTCACGTAATTTGGTATCCTTGATATGTGACAGCAATATCAAGGCCATACATCATTTCCAGTCACAGAACTACGATGATATCTGTCAGATTTTATATAATGCGAAAAGAATTTTTATGTATGGGACGGGGAGTCTGCAGAAATCAGTCTGCCGGGAATTTCAGAGAATGATGTTGTCGTTGAATATTCTGGTTAATGATATTCCGGCGGAGGGTGAAGTGCGCAAAGTTGTAAAACTGATGAAGCCGGATGATATCTTTTTTGTTGTATCAAAATCAGGAGAAAGTGATTTTATACGTAATATTATGATTCAGGCGAACAGCAAAGGTGTGACAACAATCTCTTTGACTCGATATGGGAATAATACACTGGCCAGAATGAGCACCAAAAATTTGTTTGTAAATATAGAGGAAGTCACTGTATTGGAGGAGACCAATTTTGAGTCTATGACATTGATGTTTATCATTCTTGAAATTTTATTTGCAAAGCTAGTAGAGTACAGGACGAAATTTTACATAGAGTAGTTGAAAAATTCTTGGTAGAATTAGTGATTTTAAAAGTGATAAATTATGATTGAAAAAAAAGTTGTTGCGACTTATAATAAAACTACAGATTCCCCACAGATGAAAGGTCTGTGGGGATTTTTGCGTTATGAATTCAAACAACCGGAGGATTTCCTTTATGATAAATTTTAAGAAATACGGAAAGCGCTGTCTGTCTCTTTTCCTGGCGGCATCTATGATATTGATGCCGTCAGTACAGACATTTGCTGAGGAAGAAACGGCGGCAGCCACAACAGATTCAACTCAGACAGAGGAAGAAGACAGGGAGACACAGCGTCAGAACTGTTATGCGATCGCACCAGATTCAAACAGTGTGGAGAACTGGCCACAGGGACCGGCAACTTATGCGGATTCCGCAATCGTTATGGATATGAATAGTGGGGCGGTTTTATATAGCAAGCAGATTGAAAAGAAGCATTATCCGGCGAGTATTACGAAACTTTTGACAACATTGGTTGCGTTGGACAATGCAGAGCTTACAGATACGGTAGAATTTTCCCAGGACAGCATCTCCTTTCTGGAATATGGCGATGCCCATATCGGCATGACGCCGGGGGAGCAGATCAGTATGGAAGATGCGCTCTATGCCGTTCTGCTGGCATCGGCAAATGAGGTCTCTTATGCAGTAGCTGAGAGTGTTGGCAAGAAGATGGGCGGAGGTTATGACACATTTATTCAGGCGATGAATGATGAGTCAGAAAAACTTGGATGTACAGGTTCACACTGGACGAATGCGAACGGACTTCATGATGAACAACATTATACAACGGCGCATGATATGGCAAGAATTGGTGCAGCAGTTTATCAGAAGGAAGCGTTCCGGACAATTTCCCAATCGTTAAGCCATACGATTCCGGTAACGAATCTGGTGAATGAAGAACGTACTTTTCAGCAGAAGCACAAGATGCTCTGGCCACAGAATGATAATTATTATGAATACTGCAAGGGCGGTAAGACCGGCTACACAGATCAGGCAAGAACAACGCTTGTGACAATGGCAGATAACGGAGATATGCAGCTTGTTGCGGTTGTACTTTATGATTTTGGAAATGATGCTTATATAGATACTCGTGCGATGTTTGATTATGCTTACAGTAATTTTTCGAAAATATCTTTGAAGGATCAGAAGCTTCCGGAAGGTGTGAAGTCTTATGAAGATGAAGATGCTTATATCGTACTTCCGAAGAGTGCACAATTTTCTGATGTGAAAGCAGAAGTGAAGGAAGACAGCAACAAGGATGGATCCGGAACAGTAACATTTACTTATAAAGGGCAGGAAGTAGGCAGTGTGAAAGCTGCGATAGAAAAAACAGAGGAAAGCAGTGCAGCTGTTTTGGGAAAAAAGAAAGATAAGACAACTTCAACTGTCGTAACCGGGATTTCAAAGTTTATGAAAATTGTGATCGGAGTTGTAATTGCAGTTGTGATTTTATTGATCATCATTGTTGTACTTGCGAATTACCGGAAGCAGATAAGACGTCGCAGAAGAAAAAAAGGAAAAAGAAGAAATGCAAAGAGTGGTAATGTGAAAAGAAAGAAGAAACGCCGCAGATAAGAAAACAGAAATTTGCGAAAGAACGCTGAAAACAACGTTTTTTCGCACTTTTTTTATCATAATAAACCTTGACTAGAGGCAAGAATCTCTTTATAATAAGCCGTGTGTAGAAGTTCACAGATAAAGCGATGACGGAGACAGTAGGATTTATCCGAACGTTACAGCGAGCCGGAGATGGTGGGAGTCCGGTGCAAGTAAGAGATTTTTGAAGATCACTCCAGAGCAGCAGTTCCTGAAACAGATGTAGAAATGGAGAGTAAGGACTGACGCGTGTCCGGCGTTAAAGGATACCATATGCAGGTCAGAAATCAGACCTAAGTATGATGTAACAGGTGGTTTAACGAGAGAAGTTCAGGCTTTCGTCCTATTACAGGACGGAAGCCTTTCTTTTTTTAAGAATCATAAAATAAACTCAGGAAAGGATAAGAACATGTATAAGAAAGTTTCAACTGACATGAATTTTGTCAGCCGTGAAAAAGAAGTTGAAAAGTTCTGGGATGATAATGAAATCTTCCAGAAAAGTATGGATGAAAAAGAAGGGTGCCCGGATTATATTTTCTATGATGGACCTCCGACAGCAAATGGTAAACCGCATATCGGACACGTTTTAACTCGTGTTATCAAGGATATGATCCCAAGATACCGTACAATGAAAGGGTATATGGTTCCAAGAAAGGCCGGATGGGATACACATGGCCTTCCGGTAGAGCTTGAAGTTGAGAAGCTTCTTGGTCTTGATGGAAAAGATCAGATTGAGAAATATGGTCTTGAACCATTTATCAAGAAATGTAAAGAGAGTGTATGGAAATACAAAGGAATGTGGGAGAATTTCTCCGGTACAGTTGGATTCTGGGCTGATATGGAGCACCCATATGTAACTTATGATAACAACTTTATTGAGTCTGAATGGTGGGCTCTGAAGCAGATCTGGGATAAGGGACTCCTTTACAAAGGATTTAAGATCGTTCCTTACTGCCCGCGTTGTGGAACACCGCTTTCCGCACAGGAAGTTGCACAGGGATACAAGGATGTTAAGGAGCGTTCAGCAATCGTTCGTTTTAAAGTAAAAGATGAAGATGCATATATTCTTGCATGGACAACAACACCTTGGACACTTCCATCCAACCTTGCACTTTGTGTAAATCCGAAAGAAGATTACGCAAAGGTTAAGGCAGCAGACGGACATGTATATTATATGGCTTGCGCACTGCTTGACACAGTTCTTGGAAGACTTGCAGAAGAAGGCAAAGATGCTTATGAAATTCTTGAGACTTACAAGGGAACTGATCTGGAAGGAAAAGAGTATGAGCCGCTGTATCAGTGTGCAGCAGACGAGGCAGCAAAACAGCGCAAGAAAGCATTCTATGTTGTATGTGATGAGTACGTAACTCTGACAGATGGTACAGGAGTCGTTCATATCGCACCAGCATTTGGTGAAGATGATGCGAATGTAGGAAGAAAATATGATCTTCCATTCGTACAGCTTGTAGATGAGAAGGGTGATATGGCAGAATCTACACCGTTCGCCGGTCTGTTTGTGAAGAAGGCTGATCCGGAAGTATTAAAGGATCTGGATGCAAGAGGACTTCTTTATGATGCACCGAAGTTCGAGCATAGCTATCCTCACTGCTGGAGATGTGATACTCCACTGATCTACTATGCACGTGAGTCCTGGTTCATCAAGATGACAGCAGTTCGCGAAGACCTGATCAGAAATAATAACACAATCAACTGGATTCCGGAAAGTATCGGTAAAGGACGTTTCGGTGACTGGATCGAGAACGTTCAGGACTGGGGAATCAGCCGTAACCGTTACTGGGGAACACCACTGAATATCTGGCAGTGTGAGTGTGGACATATGCACTCTATCGGAAGCATTGAAGAACTGAAATCAATGTCTGATAACTGTCCGGATGATATCGAGCTTCACCGCCCATACATTGATGCTGTAACAATCAAGTGTCCGGAGTGTGGTAAAGAGATGCACAGAGTACCGGAAGTTATCGACTGCTGGTTCGACAGTGGATCAATGCCATTTGCACAGCATCATTATCCATTTGAAAATCAGGATCTGTTTGAAAGACAGTTCCCGGCAGACTTTATTTCCGAGGCTGTAGACCAGACAAGAGGATGGTTCTACTCTCTGCTTGCAATCTCAACACTGCTGTTCAACAAGGCTCCATATAAGAATGTTATCGTTCTTGGACATGTTCAGGATGAAAATGGACAGAAGATGAGTAAGTCTAAAGGAAATGCCGTTGATCCGTTTGATGCACTGGAGAAATACGGTGCAGATGCGATCCGCTGGTATTTCTACATCAACAGTGCTCCGTGGCTTCCGAATCGTTTCCACGGAAAAGCCGTTCAGGAAGGACAGCGTAAGTTCATGGGAACACTTTGGAATACTTATGCATTCTTCGTGCTTTATGCGAACATTGATAATTTTGATGCAACAAAATATACTCTGGAATATGATAAACTTCCGGTTATGGATAAGTGGATCCTCTCCAAGATGAACACAATGGTAAAAGATGTAGATTATAATCTTGGCAATTACAGAATCCCAGAGGCAGCACGTGTGCTTCAGGACTTCGTAGATGATCTGAGTAACTGGTATGTAAGAAGAAGCCGTGAGCGTTTCTGGGCAAAGGGAATGGAGCAGGATAAGATCAATGCTTACATGACTCTGTACACAGCTCTTGTTACAGTATCTAAGGCAGCAGCTCCGATGATCCCGTTCATGACAGAAGAGATTTATCAGAACCTGGTTCGTAGCATTGATAAGGATGCTCCGGAAAGTATTCACCTTTGTGACTTCCCGGAAGTTCATGAAGAACAGATTGATAAAGAACTTGAAAATAACATGGAACATGTTCTTGACCTTGTTGTTATGGGACGTGCATGCCGTAATGCATCCAACATCAAGAACCGTCAGCCAATCGGAAAGATGTTTGTGAAAGCAGATTTTGATCTTCCGGAATTCTATCAGGAGATCGTTGCAGACGAGCTGAATGTTAAAAATGTTAAATTCACAGATGATGTAAGAGACTTTACTTCTTATAGTTTTAAACCACAATTAAAGACAGTCGGACCGAAATATGGTAAGATGTTAGGTGGTATCAAAGCGGCGCTTAACGACATCGATGGAAATGCAGCAATGGATGAGCTCAACGCTACAGGTGCACTCAAACTGGATGTAAACGGACAGGAGATTGAACTCTTCAAGGAAGATCTTCTGATTGATACAGCACAGATTGAAGGATATGAATCTGTAAATGACAACGGAATCACAGTTGTTCTCGATACAAACCTGTCACCAGAGCTGCTGGAAGAGGGATTTGTACGTGAGATCATCAGCAAGATCCAGACAATGAGAAAAGAAGCTGATTTCGAAGTTATGGACAGAATCAAAGTTACATACGAGGGTAGTGAAAAGGCAGAAGCTGTCTTCGAAAAGAACAACACACTGATCGCAGGTGAGGTACTTGCTGATGAAGTTGTAAAAGCACAGCCGGATGGTTACGTGAAAGAATGGAAGATCAACGGCGAAGCAGTTACAATGGGTGTTGAGAAAAAAGGAGAGTAATAAACATGTTCAGTAAAAGATTCGAGAAAAAAGCGTTTAAAGCGGCAGTAAAGGATAACGTTAAGACACTTTACAGAAAGACAATCGATGAGGCTACGCCGCAGCAGTTATTCCAGGCAGTATCCTATGCAGTCAAAGATGTGATTATCGATGATTGGATTGAGACACAAAAAAGATATGATGAGACAGACGCTAAGACAGTATACTATATGTCAATGGAGTTCCTTATGGGACGTGCACTTGGCAACAACCTCATCAATATGACAGCATATAAAGAAGTAAAAGAAGCACTGGAAGAGATGAATATTGATCTGAACGTGATTGAAGACCAGGAGCCGGATGCGGCTCTTGGTAATGGAGGTCTTGGACGTCTTGCAGCATGTTTCCTTGATTCTCTCGCTACACTGAATTACCCGGCATATGGATGTGGAATCCGTTATCGTTACGGAATGTTCAAACAGAAAATCAAAGATGGATATCAGGTAGAGGTTCCGGACAACTGGCTGAAAGAAGGAAATCCGTTTGAGATTCGCCGTGAAGAGTACGCAAAAGAAGTACGTTTTGGCGGAAATATCCGTTTCGAGAAAGATCCTGTTACAGGAAAAGATAAATTTATCCAGGAAAACTATGAGTCTGTCATGGCAGTTCCGTATGATATGCCAATCGTTGGATATGGCAATCACGTAGTAAATACACTGCGTGTATGGGATGCAAAACCGATCACAGACTTTAAACTTGATGAATTTGACAGAGGAAATTATCACAAAGCAGTAGAGCAGGAAAACCTTGCAAAACTGATCGTTGATGTTCTCTATCCGAACGATAACCATTACTCAGGAAAAGAGCTTCGTCTGAAACAGCAGTATTTCTTTATTTCTGCAAGTCTTCAGGCTCTGATCGAGAAGTATAAGAAAAAACATGGTGATATCAGAAAACTGCATGAGAAGGTTGTTATCCAGATGAACGATACTCACCCGACAGTTGCAGTTCCAGAATTAATGCGTCTCCTCATCGACGTAGAAGGATTAAGCTGGGAGGATGCATGGGAAGTTACAAGTAAGACTTGTGCTTATACAAACCATACAATCATGGCAGAGGCACTTGAGAAATGGCCAATCGACCTGTTCTCTAAACTGCTTCCACGTATTTACCAGATTGTACAGGAGATCGATCGTCGTTTCCTGATTAAGGTTCGCGAAATGTATCCGGGAAATGAAGAGAAAGTCCGCAAAATGGCAATCCTTATGAACGGACAGGTTCGTATGGCTAACATGGCAATCGTTGCAGGATTCTCTGTAAATGGTGTTGCACAGCTTCATACAGAGATCCTTGAGAAACAGGAACTGAAAGATTTCTATCAGATGATGCCTGAGAAATTCAACAATAAGACAAATGGAATCACACAGAGACGTTTCCTCGCACATGGAAACCCACTTCTTGCGGATTGGATCACAGATAAGATCGGTGATGGATGGATCACAGATCTGTCTCAGATTGCAAAGCTGAAACCACTTGTTGAAGACGAAGACGCAAGACGTGAATTTATGGAAATTAAATACCAGAATAAAGTTCGCCTTGCGAAATATATCAAAGAGCATAACGGAATCGATGTAGATCCTCGCTCTATCTTTGACATTCAGGTAAAACGTCTGCATGAGTACAAACGTCAGCTGTTAAATATCCTGCATATCATGTATCTGTACAATCAGATCAAAGAGCATCCGGAGATGTCCTTCTACCCAAGAACATTTATCTTCGGAGCAAAGGCAGCAGCAGGATACCTTCGTGCGAAAGAGACAATCAAACTGATCAACTCCGTAGCAGATGTTGTAAATAACGACAGAAGCATCAACGGAAAGCTGAAAGTTGTATTTATCGAAGACTACAGAGTATCCAATGCAGAGATTCTTTTCGCAGCGGCAGATGTCAGCGAACAGATTTCAACAGCTTCCAAAGAGGCATCCGGTACAGGTAACATGAAGTTCATGTTGAACGGTGCACCGACACTCGGAACAATGGACGGAGCAAATGTAGAGATCGTTCATGAAGTCGGAGAAGAGAATGCATTTATCTTCGGTCTGAGTTCACAGGAAGTAATCAATTACGAGAATAATGGCGGTTACAACCCAACAGATGTTTACTTTAATGATTGGGAGATCAAACGTGTCGTAGATCAGCTGATGGATGGAACATATTCTAACGGCGATCACAACATGTATATCAATCTGTATAACTCACTGCTGAATACACAGTGTACAGACAAAGCAGATACTTACTTCATTCTGAAAGACTTCCGTTCTTATGCAGATGCACAGAAGAGAGTAGAAGAAGCTTATAGAGATCAGCAGAGATGGTCTAAGATGGCAATGATGAACACAGCATGCAGCGGTAAGTTCACATCTGACAGAACAATCGAAGAGTATGTTCGTGATATCTGGCATCTGGAGAAGGTTGAAGTTCCATCAGGACAGGACCTTTTCGAATAAGCAATTACACGGAGAATGAAACCAGATAAGTTCTAAAATAGGACAGCCTTCCATACAATAGAGTATGGAGGGCTGTTTTTATGCGTGATACAATTAGAAATAAAATAAAGTTATTTTTTGCATTTCTTATCATACTGTTTTTACTTCCTTACATCATTTCTGTTTTTATAAACGGAAAGAATGCGGTGCAGGGAGCTGACAGCGATAATGCATCTGTGTATCTCGCAGGAATACTCGCAGGAGAAACAGATGGAGGATATGAAATAGAAGCATTGAAGGCACAGGCGGTTGTTCTACGTACAGAGTTGTACAGAACAGAGAAAGAAAAGCAAACTATTTTGGATAAATGTCTGACGCAGACTCAGATGAAGAAAAAGTGGGGGCCAAAATACGAAGAGAATTTGAAAAAATGTCAACAGGCAGCACAGGAAACAAAAGGAATTGTATTGTGGTATCATGAGACCTTTGCATGGGCACCGTTTCATCAATCCAGTAATGGAAAGACCAGAGACGTGCAGGAGGTACTTGGGAATGCAGATTATCCGTACATCACAGCAAAAGAATGTCCGCTTGACAAGGCGGCAGAAGATGAAATTCAGGTACATTTGATAGAATATAAAGAGATACAAAAGAGATGTAGAGAATTCCTTGTGGCAGAGGAACAGAAAAAAGCGGAAAATGGTTATGGATATGAAGATTTTGAAATTCAGGAATGGGATTCTTCCGGTTATGTCCGAAAAATGAGGATTGGAGAGACGATATGTACAGGAGATCAGTTCCGTGATGCACTGAAACTTCCTTCGAGTTCATTTTCTTTTTATGAAAGTCCACACGGGTTGAAGATTGCAACGGTTGGAAAAGGGCACGGATTCGGAATGAGTCAGTGGACTGCACAGGAAATGGCAAAGGATGGGAAAAATTATGAAGAGATCCTGCAATATTTTTATGAAGGAACAGAACTACACCACATAGATGAATAAGATCGATCATTTCAGGCAATGCTATAGCCAGAGGTGATGATTATGAATAAAAATGAAAGACCGGCCTTTTTGAAAGGAAAGGGAGCTGCAGTTGGCGCAGTACTTTGTTTTGTTGCGGTAATTACAATGGTTGGGAGCTACACATACAATCATTACAAAAAAGATATGGAGCAGCAGATCAAAGATGCGCAAACAACAGCAGAACAGCTTACAGAAGATGATAGTACATTGGCGAATACAGATGATATTCTTCCTACAGACACAGATTCAGAAGAGGATAATGCAGAAAACCAGGAATCCCAAAAGGATGTTCAGCAAGAGAATGAAAACAGTATGGAGAATGGAAATACATCCACAGAGGAAATTCAAAGCACGGCATCTTCAAATACACAGAATGTGTGGTTTACTCAGGAAAGTACACTTGCCTGGCCGGCAAGCGGAGCAACACTTTTGAGTTTTAGTATGGATCATACAGTATATTTTCCAACATTGGAGCAGTATAAATATAATCCTGCACTGATTATTGGTGGAACGCAGGGAGAAGTAATCCACGCAGCGGCAGCAGGAGTTGTAGAGAGTATTGAACAGACTGCCCAGACAGGAACTACCGTGACACTTGATATGGGAAATGGGTATACTGCGGTTTATGGCCAACTGGATGAAGTGGCGGCAGCAGTTGGAGATTATATTGCAGCCGGAGAGGAAGTGGGAACACTGAATTCACCGACGAAATATTATAGTGTCGAAGGACCAAATTTATATTTTGAAATTATGAAAGACGGGGCGCCGGTTGACCCAATGAATTTTATGGAGTAAAGTTGTATTTGTTTGGATAAAATGAAGGAATCAAAAGTTTGATTACGGGTGCAGGATCAATACTATATTGTATGGGATAGTTACTGTTCACTCCCGTGTCAATCACTCCGCTGATTGACACGGAGGATGCGTGTTTTGACTTGAATGCATCTCGCTCCATCGCCAAAGGCGATTTAAAATGGCGAGATGCGTTGCTGGTCGCACATCGTGTGAACAGTAACATCGGATACAGGAAAAGTTTTCTTGATAATATACTATGATGTGAGTGTCAAAAGTAAATTTTGCCACTTACATCATAGTTTTGGTCTTGGATAAGAGATTCATGATATAATAAATAGCAAGCATCGAAAGAGTAATGCGGGAGATAGCAGAGGTGAGTTTTTGAATTATACATATATGCTAAAATGTAGTGACGGAACGTTATACACGGGCTGGACAAATGATCTGGAAAAACGTGTGGAGGCGCACAATTCCGGGAAAGGTGCGAAATATACGAAGGCACGCAGGCCAGTTGAATTGGCTTATTATGAGGAATTTGAGACAAAAGAACAGGCAATGAAGCGGGAATATGCAATTAAGCAGTTAGGGAGAAAAGAGAAACAGGAACTCATTGCCGGCAAAAAAGTTAAATTATCAGATGAAAGAAAAGAGAAAGAAGATTAAAAAACCTGCCCATCGGGAATGTAACATTTCCCGATGGGCAGGTTTATCACAGCAGAAGCAATCGCATCTGCTGATAAGGTTTGTTTAGCCGAAGTATCTCTTAAGCAGTCCTTCGAATGCTTTTCCGTGTCTTGCTTCATCGCGAGCCATCTCGTGTACTGTGTCGTGGATTGCATCCAGGTTAGCAGCTTTCGCTCTCTTTGCAAGATCGAATTTACCTTCTGTAGCACCGTGCTCAGCATCAACTCTCATCTCAAGGTTTTTCTTTGTGCTGTCTGTTACAACTTCACCAAGAAGTTCAGCGAATTTTGCAGCATGCTCTGCTTCTTCGTAAGCAGCTTTTTCCCAGTAAAGTCCGATTTCCGGATATCCTTCTCTGTGAGCAACTCTTGCCATTGCAAGGTACATTCCTACTTCAGAGCACTCTCCTGCGAAGTTTGCACGAAGATCTGCAAGAATATCTTCGCTGACACCCTGTGCAACACCTACAACGTGTTCAGCAGCCCATACTTTGTCTCCTTCCTGCTCTTTGAACTTAGAAGCTGGTGCGTGACAGACTGGACATTCAGCCGGTGCAGCATCTCCTTCGTGAACATAACCACATACTGTACATACAAATTTTTTCATAATGATAATCTCCTTTTTCTTATTAATTTTTTTTTATAACTTAAGACTTTCTAATGCAGTCACTGCATTCCCCATAAAACAAAGTGGAACTTGAAGTGATGATTCCATCAAAATTCTCCCCGGCCAGCCGGTTCACTTCTTCAATACTCTTCATATCCAGTTCCAGATCCAGTAACCGTCCACAGCTTGTACAGAGAAAATGATTGTGCGGAATAACATTTCCGTCAAATCGATCTCCGCCGTCAGGTGTTGGGATCTTGATCGCTTCGCCGATATCTGTCAGCAGATTCAAATTCCGGTAAACAGTACCAAGACTGATATTAGGAAAATCCTCTTTAACATGCAGATAAACAGTGTCGGCAGTGGGATGCTCTTTTGTTGAAGCGAGATAATGCTTGATAGCTTCTCGCTGTCGGCTATATTTAATTGCAGCCATAGATTCACCTCTTTCTGAAATTGAATCAATAACAGTAACGATTACTGTAATTAGAATATAACTTATATTTTAAAAATTGTCAATAGAAAAAAATAAGTTTTTTTTATTTCTCCTGACAAAATATTACAAAATAATTAACAAAATGGACGTTGAGATTAATAAAAAAGGGGAATAATTACAAATGGTGGAGGGCGATAATTATGAAAAAACTATTAAAACAGTTGACATATCTATGGTTGATTGATAAAATTACGGCGTAACAAAAATTAACAATTATGTAACAATTAAAACTTCCCACAAAAGATAAGGCTGGAAATAAAGGAGGTTTTATATGAGTAACATGCGGATGAAGCATAAGCTTATCATGTCAATGATGGCAGGGATGATCATAATTCCGGGGAGTGTAGTCAGAACACAGGCGGCAGAAACTGATGACAGTGAGAAGAGTCTGGTTCCGGTTACAGGAATTGAAAACATTTTGGAAGCATCATATCAGACAGAAATAAAGAACAATATCAATCTGTATCTGGTGCCGACAGAAGAGGGAGAGTATTTGAATATAGCGTTTTCTAATACGGGGGATTATACCTATATTAGAAGCGAAGCAGATGAAAACAGTGAATGGGTTGGAAAATTATATTCTGATTCAGCGGCAGTTGTGTTGGAATATTTGGATGGATGGACAAAGATTCGGTCGGGAAATGCAGAGGGGTATGTTCCGACCGAAACATTGTTCACAGGAGAAGAAGCCCGTTCGAGGTCAGATGAGTATACAAATGAGAATGTTACAGTCACAGCAGATTGTCTGAATGTCAGAAAAGGACATGGGACAGATACTACCGTATTAACCCAGATCGGTCAGGGAGAAGAATATCTTGTGACAGCAGATCCTGTAGATGGCTGGTATCCGATACAGGTCGGTGAAGTTAATGGCTGGGTGTGCGGTGATTATGTTATAGAGGAAAGTTCTTATTCTTACGGGGAGACAAAAGAGGAAGAACAAAAACGAATGGAAGCAGAAGAAGCTGCGGCTGCGGAGGCAGAAGCAGAAGCCCAGGCTGCAGAAGCGGCGGCTCAGTCAGTTGCGTCAGGGCAGGAAGTTATTGATTATGCCTGTCAGTTTATTGGGAATCCATATGTGTGGGGCGGTACAAGTTTAACAGATGGAGCAGATTGTTCTGGATTTGTCCAGTCCGTGTATGCACATTTTGGTATAAGTCTTCCACGAACTTCTTATGAACAGCGAAGTGCAGGATATGAAGTGAGTTATGAAGACGCACAGCCGGGGGATCTTATCTTATATGAAGGACATGTTGGTTTATATATAGGAAATGATCAGATCGTAAATGCAATGAATGAAGCTCAGGGAATTGGTATCAGCAGTGCAACGTATACAAATATCGTGGCTGTCAGACGGATTTATTAAAGAATAATAGAAAGAAAACAATGCATTGTCCAGAATATGTGTGGGAAATGAAAGATTTGACTGTAAATTCTAAAATCGATATTTTCCAAGAAAAATATACGGATAGTCAAAATGCACAAAATATGACAAGAATATTCAAAATAGCAAAAAAATAAAAAAAAGTAGTTTTCAACTTATCAACATTGAAAAATCGAAAAAATGAGGAAAAATAAAAGATTCCCTGAAAGTTATCCACATTATCAACAAAGAAAGATGTGAATAGTGTGGATAACTTTTGGAAATAAAAAGAACATTCGTTTTGGCTATTGTTATGAAAATGACGATTTGTCGAAAAAAAAAAGAAAACTGATTGACTTTTGAGTAGTGTGATAAACGGAAAAAGTTGCGTGAAAAATTCAGAAAATTTCATAGAATGATAACGTAAATTATATACTAAGTGCATAAGGAACAGATAAAAAGTTCCCTATGCACTTATTTTTTTTAGCAAAAGCCCCATGGTTGAGAGGAAAGGAGGTATTTGGGTTAATGGCAAAATTCAAATATTTAACATATGACGATAGATTAAATATTGAAAAAATGTACAAATCTGGAATGAGTACACCTAAGATTGCGAATGCACTCGGAAAAAACTACAGTACAGTCTATCGTGAATTACATAGATACCCTGATGATTACACTGCAGATAAAGCTCAAGCAGATGCAGATAGTAAAAAAAAGGGGAAGTACGATATTACGATAACCCCAAAAGGAAAACGTTTTACTTATAATAATAGAGTAGAGTTGGAGCAAATGATCAAAGACGGAAAATCTATTCCAGAAATGGCAGCACACTTCGAGAAATGTACCCGTTCTATTACAAGAGAAATGGAGAGATGCATAGGAGACTATTCTGCGGACGAAGCACAGAAAGATATACAAAAAGCGAAGGAGAGACAAAAAATGGCGGCCAGAACTGCAGTGGCAACCCGGATAGAAAAAAACGAGAAAGAATATAAAAAAATTATTCGGGCTTGTTTGAAATTAGATCCCAAGGCTGACATCATTGATATAAAAATAGCAACGGGATTTCCGATTGAACGAGTTGAAAAATATTATGACGAGATATATCAAGAGGTTGTAAAAAAGAAATAAAAAAAGAACACCCCGACCAAAGCGTGTTCTTTAAGGAATTGTTCCTAGCTTTTGAAAAATTCCTTGTACATTTTTATTATATCGATTTTGTAATATTTGTCAAGTGGTGAAAAATAAATCAATGTGCCGAAATTCGGCACATTGTAGAAGGGAGGGTTCAGATGTCAGGAGAAAGCGGATATCTTAAAATGGATAGTAAAAAAATTAAAGATGTACTTCGGCATCATAGTGAACTAACCCAGCAGATACACAAACAAGTGCTTGAGATTCGGGAAAAATTAGATGAAGTACAACAGCAAACGATAGAAATGGCATCTTATCCAAAGATAGATTTGTCCCAGGAAGGTGGAGGAAGAGGAACACATAAAGATCTTGCAGATGTATACCTTAGATATCAAAAGCTTGTAAATGAGCAGGAAGAACAATTAGCTGCTGAAATGCATGTTCTTACTATACATGCTGAAGGAATTCACAGATTATATCTATGCTTTCAAACATTGATCGGGGAGGAACATGATATTATAGATCGACTGTATGTGAAAGGTGAATTGTATAAATCAGTAGAGCAAGATATGGGATTAAATCATCGAATATTCGAGGGTAAACGTAAGCAGGCTATCAGAGATATACAAAAGTTGTATGAGAGTGATCTGAGTAATGCGCAAATTATTTGCATTCAGAAAGAGAATGCTTGTGGGAAAAAAGGGAAAAGAAAAGTCGAACAAGAATATCAGTATGAGCAGATGTCATTAAATGATCTTTTTAAAGCATAGAGAAATAGGCGAGATGAAAGAGAGGAAAAAATATGAGTTGTCAGGAAGAACAGCAGGAAGAAATTGAAACAATCGGAGAGCTGATAGAGAATTTTGCCGGAGATTTGGTGGGCGGTACTTTCTCCAACGGAAGTGATGAAAGAGATTATGCCGACCAGTGGTTTGAGCGTTGTTGGTTTGGAATGATCCCAAAGCCTACACTTCTGAATCATCTCCTTTGTTGGGGATATGACCCAGAGGACTATCTGAACGCAATGGACAATATCGAAACCGCTAAGGAAGAAAAGAAGTATCTGGAAGAACACCCAGAAGAAGCAGACGAGGAAGAAGCGAGCTATCTTGATGATGATATAGCGGACTGGGAAGAAGAACTGAAAAGCATGAGAGAGGACTGGAAACCAGAGAATGAGCCAAATATGGATGAAGAAATCGAACGTATTAAGAAATGGGTAACAGACAGAATTCTTATTTTTAATCATAAATAAAAGAAGACAAAAAATAATAATAAAATAAAATCATGAAGTAATTCATAAAACCAATCAACACAACACATAACATGTACCGAATTTCGGTACGGAAAAGGAGCTTAAAATGAAAACAATAGCAATTGCAAATCTTAAAGGCGGAGTAGGAAAAACAACGACATCAATTAATTTGGCATACAGCTTGATGTCATTGGGAAAAAAAGTACTGTTAATTGACTTAGATCCACAGTGTAATAGCACAAAATTCTTTGCGAAAGTGAATTATACTGGACAAACAGTACGGGATGTGCTCATGAATCCCGAAGTAATTAATCATAGTATTTACCGCACAAAATATAAAGAAATTGATATTATGCGTGGTTCAGCAGAAGAAAATTGCCAAGGAGAATATCAGTTACAGACTGCATTCGGAAAATTAAAGAAAGAATATGATTATTGTCTAATAGATACACGACCAGTCTTTGACAGTCTGACAAGAAATGCTTTTCACGTTGCCGATATTATGCTGACGCCAATTAAGTTTGATAATTACTGTAGAGATAATTTGGCATTGGTTGAACGTTTCGTAAACGAATATGCGGATGAAAATATGGAATGGAAGATCTTTGCTAATATGGTTGCGAATGGAAAATCGCAAAGGGAGACAATGGCTGATCTAATTGGAAAACATGACTATCCGATTATGGAAACCTGTGTGAGCCGTTCAGCAGTTGTAGACAATGCATTGAATCTCTACAAACCTGTGTTAAAACATCGAAAAAATAGTTCTGTGGCACAAGATTACCTGGAACTGGCAAAAGAATTGATAGAAGCATAGGGGGAAAGAATCATGGCTAAGATATCAAATGTGTTTTCAAAAGAAGAAGTAAAAAAGTCGGTACATCCTAAAAGGATTACGAAATGGATTCATTACACAAAGCTTGTTAGAAATGAGAAACAATATTGTGATGCAAAAGATAAAGAAGAGATTGAGGGGTTGGCAGATATTATTGAAGCAGACGGAATGGTTCTGCAGGATTTACTGGTAAAAAAATTAGATGCGGATGAGTACAAGATTATTGCAGGACATAAAAGACATGCTGCATGTAAATTACTGGTTGAAGAACGAGGAAAAAAGGAGTTTGAATTCTTGCCTTGTTTTGAGCAGAATATTAGTGATATTCAGGCAGAATTCTAGATCTATAGCAGTAATTGTCATCATGAGGAAACACCTTATGAGATTATGCACAAATTGGAACGAATGCAGTATTTAATTAATAATTATCCGGAGGAATTTCCGGAAATTCAAGGTGGTCGAATGGTAGATCGTCTTGCAAAAAAATACAATCTCAGTAAATCTACGGTAGGTGAATATTTGACAATCTCCAAAAATTTGGGGGATACAGCAATGGATGAATTCCAAAAAGGAGAAATTGATAAGTCAGCAGCGGTAACATTGGCAAGTATGCCGGAGGAAAACCAAAATCAGGCATTATCCCAGGGGCGAAAAACAGATAAAGAACTAAAAGCATATAAAAAAGAAGTTCTTGAGCCGACTTCAAACGAAATCCTTACAGCTTATGACGAACTTGATATACGGGAAATAGATTGCCCGGATCGGAAAGAAACATGTAAGAAATTAATCGAACGATATGGAAAATCACACTTGGGACAAACTTCGGATACAATAAACATTTCTTGTACTCCAAAAACAATTACAATTAATGGAAAAGAGATTACATGGAATCGTTTTGTAAAACTGATTGAAAAAGTAATACCAGCTTATCAAGTAGAAGTTCAGGCAAAAAAAGAAAAGAAAAAACTGTATTTTGAAAAAAGAGAATTGCAAGTCTCATATGAGACATATGACAGACTCATTTCCGGACAACAGAGATGTATTCTTGTAAAAGACGATACCTATCAAGAAGCAGAGCTGGTAGATATTTATGCGATTGGTTCTGATGGATCTGAAACAGAAGCAATCGAGTTCACGATTACTTATATTAATAAGCAGGATTCCGGAATTGAGAAAGGGTATTCGATTCTAAACCTGGAAATGATACCAATATTTTGTTAGGAAGTAAAATATGAACAGAAGAGTGAAACAACTAATAAAAAAGTTTGCGTTATTTATTGTATTGTTCATCCTTAGACATCTGGCAGATTATCTGCCGGATGCACTTTGGAGTCTGGTGATTCAGATTGGATTAGATGGAGCTGCATTAATTGTTGGAATTAGATTGTTAATGGCGGTAAACCAAAATATGAATAATCATGGTAATAATGAAGATTAAACTAATATACCACCTTGCGGAATTGCTGCATGAATTGGTGAAGTCCGTGGTCTCAAAGACACAAGGTGGACTGCATATATACGATGCAATTGCCGTATATATGCTTGTGTTGATGGTGATGGCAGAAATTTGATTGATTTCTGCCATCAGTGAAGCAAAAAAATTATATGAAAAATAGATGTACCGAATTTCGGTACGCCAGTGAAGGAGGATGGACTGATGAGTTACGGTGAACAGCAGAAAGAAATCGAAACAATCAGAGAGAGAAAAATCACAGTGAAATTGTCAGCCGCAGATTGTGACCGACTGGTGATAAAGTGTGGGGAGCATGGTCTGACAATCGGAGAGCTGATAGAGAATTTTGTCGGAGATTTGGTAGGAGGTACTTACTCCAACGAAAGTGATGAAAGAGATTATGCGGATAGATGGTTTGAGCGTTGCTGGTTTGGAATGTTTCCAGAACAGACACTCCTAAGTCATCTGCTTTGTAATGGATATGAACCAGAGAACTATCTGGATCTGTTGGATTGTATCAAATATGCAGAATACGATAAGGAACGAGCAAAAGAAGTTCCAGAAGAATATGATGAAGAAGAATTGTCTTTCATTGATGGCGATATTGCAGAATGGGAAGAAAAACTGCATGATATGAGAGAAAACTGGGAGCCAGAGACAGAGCCGAACATGGGTGAAGAAATCGAACGCATTAAGAAGTGGGTAGAAGAAAAAGAGGAACTTCTTCTGAAAAATGAAAACAGAAGACCACAGACAATAGAACAGTTTCATATCAAACAATGGATAGATGACACTTTTGTTAAGGGTTGTTTACGAGTGGAATATACGGGAAAGGACACTGCAAAAATTATGGACAATAAGGGCGATATTATCTGTGTAGAATATAAGGATGGAGAAGTACGCGAATGTCAGGAATAGAGGAACAAAAAGTAGTGAGCGTACCGAATTTCGGTACGGAAGAAAAGCAGAATATGAAAAAACGAAAAAAAATGACCTTTTATAGAGTATTACAAGAAATTACTGATAAAAGAAATGTGGAGGGGGAGATAGTAGTTGTTGATCCGAAATGTGACAAATTGAACAAATAGAAAGAACCTTGAAAATAGAATATTGGAAGTTGGTATAAGAATATGATATGATACTCCTAAAAACAAAGGGGGAATCATATGGAACGAAATGATAAATGTTTTTGTGGAAGCGGAAAGAAATATAAAAAATGTCATTATCATATTTCTGGAGAAAGCAAATTAGCAGATATGTATAGAAAAAATGCAGCATTTGATGAAGCTTGTCAAAACTTAGAAATTACTAATCTTTGTGTAGATGGATGTAGTATATGTTGCTCAGATTATTTTTTTGTTAGTGAGAATGAGTTCTTAATGATAGCAGAAAATTTAATGAGTGAGGGTGAGAGCATTGAATCTTACATAGAAAAAGCGAAAAATACTGAAAAAATTATACAAGAACAATATCCAGAATTAATTGAAAAAATGAATAAGAACATGTCTGGAGGGCAACATGACTTCTTGAGTTCAGAGTATTTTTTAGATACTGAAAGATTGGAAGATTTTCCAAAATGCATTTTTTTGAATAAACACCACAAATGCTCTATTTATAATGTCAGACCGATTATTTGTAGGACTTATGGGACTATGGATTGCTGTGCTATTATTGCAAATCCTAAAGTTTCGATACAACAGCAAGATGAGTTAATGAAAAATATGCTGATCAGATCGAAAGATAAAAAAGTAATAATAAAACGTCCGTATCCATTGTTTTATTGGTTTGCTAGATTTTTTGATAAACCATTGGTAGAAGTAACATATAGGAAAATAGAGCAAATAAGAAAAGCCACGGAAACAGATTATTTTGAATTTAGCAAAAATTGTATAAAATAAATCGTAAAACCAACTATCAATAGCGACAGTTGGTTTTTTTAATAAACAATCATATTAAAAGTGTATGTACCGAATTTCGGTACAGAAGGGAGAGGAAAGTATGAATAAAGCAATCTTAGTAGGAAGGCTGACAAGAGATCCGGAAGTAAGATATTCCCAGGACGAGAATCCCACAGCAGTTGCAAGATATACAGTTGCTGTAGACCGCAGATTCAAAAGAAATAATGAGCCAAGCGCAGACTTTATACAATGTGTTGTGTTCGGTAAATCAGCAGAGTTTGCCGAAAAGTATTTTCGCCAGGGAATGCGCATTTCTGTTTCCGGTCGTATCCAGACAGGAAGCTATACGAATAAAGATGGCGTGAAAGTATATACGACAGTAGTAATTGTGGAAGAACAGGAATTTGCAGAAAGTAAATCTGAAAGTAAAAACACTTCTAATCCAGTGGAAGAGTCATCAGCTGATGATGGATTTATGAATCTTACAGATGAATATGATGACGAATTACCATTTCATTAATTGTTTGTACCGAAATTCGGTACAAATGAAAAGGAGTTTTAAATGATTTTTTTTATAATTGCAGCAATCATTCTAGTGCTTTTTATTGGATTTATAATTGCGTTTTGTTTATGCAAAGAATCAATAAATTGGCGTAGTCAAAAATATAACTATGATTTGGAACAAACGAAATCTGAAAACAAATAGATTATCTATAAAATGATTGCTAATCCGAAATGTGAGGTAAGTATTAATGAGTTATGGTGAAGAGCAGAGAAAAGAGATTGAAACAATTAAAAAAAGACAAATCAAGCTTGAGTTATCAGATGCAGATTGTGACCGGCTTGCGAGAAAGTGCGGGGAGTATGGTCTGACAATCGGAGAGCTGATAGAAAATTTTGTCGGAGATTTAGTAGACGGTACTTACTCCAACGGAAGTGATGAGAGAATGTATGCACAACAGTGGTTTGAGCGTTGTTGGTTTGGAATGTTCCCGGAACCTTCGCTTCTCAATCATCTACTTTCCGAAGGACATGAACCACAGCATTTTCTTGATGTATTAAACAACATTGAAACTGCAAAAAGAGACATAAAGCAATCCCAAAAGGACATCGCAGAGCCTACGGACGAATGGAAGAATATTTATCATCACAAATACAACGATGATTTTACAAGCTATAAAATTGTTCATGCATATAATAACGTGGAAGAATTCATCGAACACGAAAAAGAATGTCTAGAATCATATAAAGATGACCTGAGAGAGTGGACAGAAGAAAGAGATATGATGTTGGAAAATTGGGATTCGTCAAATGTTGATTTAGAAGAAGAAATAGAAAATGTAAAAAAATGGGTGTCAGAAAAAGATAACTTACTTAAAATTATTGATAATAAAAAAACTGACATAGAAAAAAAAGAAAATAAAAAAGTCAAAAAAACATCGGGTATAAGAGTTCGTTAAATGTTTTCTTCTCATGTACCGAATTTCGGTACATTGTTGAATATACCCTTCTATATTATGTAACTTATTACAGCAGGAGGAAAAAACAATGCAGCTTGCATATGATACATTGCTAAAATTAAATAGTGTCAGCAAAATGGAAATGAATTTTTTCCTCCAGTGTGTGCGTTATCAAGACGAGCACAGAAGAGTGATTGGTGTTTATTACAAAGAATTCATGCAGGTATTAGGGATGAAAAGTAAGCAGACATTTTATAATGTTCTGCGTTCTTTGAGTGAGAAAAATTTACTTTCATATACTCAAAATGTCAAAGGGGATTTCGATATTTATCTCGAAAATCGAACATTTTCACAGCAAAAGACACCAGATTACATAGATCTAAATAAAGTACTTTTTCAAAGCAAAGAATTTTTCAAAATGAAAGCACATGAAAAATATATGCTTCTTGATCTTATGCGTTCTACGGCATTAAATAGAGGAATTCGTGTTATTAATGTAAAAGAGTTTTACCATAAATATTGTAATATATTACAAGTATCAAAAAGAATGATCCAGGTCTATTTACAGACATTACGCAAATATTTTTCTGTCCATATTAAGAATGGTAAATACTACATAAAATTTTTGGGTGGAAAATTATTTCAAAAACCAACAAAATCAATCAAAGGAAAACGAGCTACATATGTTTGTATAAATACAGCCGCTGATCAGCAAAGAGAGTATGTGGGAAGTGTATTGCTGCGTCGAGAACAGCTTGCAAAAAAACGAGAGGAGGATGCGTCAGATCTTGGGAAATTGACACATCAGTATAGCAAGATCATTAAGGAAAGAGGAGAGGATACGATATCGATCATATCTGCAGTATTACATCGTTATGCAGAGGAAAGTATTATATTTGATGTCAAACATTTCCATAAGATGCTTAGAAAAGCCCTAAAACTGGAAAATTCACTGTGAACATTTTGCTCATGGTTTCTTTATGGTGCAAAAAATAGGGGATAGTCCATAAAGAAAAAGGGATAAATGAAATTTATGGAGAAAACAAAGGGTGATCAGAAGAAAATCAGTAGCATTATAATAATGTTTTGGTGATTCTGATAGAAGCCTTATTTTTTTGCTGTTTTGTGTGGTCTAAAAAATATGTAGAAAAATATAGAGCAGTCTAATATGAACGTGTTTTTTGAAAAAATAGATGGTGGTAAGTCTAAAAAACAAGTAGAAGTTTGTGTTTGAAAGTCCATTTTTGTGCATATCGGAAAAAGATGATAATCCATTAATAGAGCCGTTTATGGAGCATATTCGGTTGAAGTATATTAATTCTGTATACATTCTTATTTTTATGTACCATATATTCAATCTGTTACGAAATAATTTCATACATTGTATAAATAAAAGATTAATAAAACATAAAAAGTCTTTAGATTTTAAAATAGATATGTTATAAGAAAGATGTATAGATATACAACAGAAACTAGTACAAAAGATAAAATATTTCCAGATTATTTGACAGGTTAGATAATAAGAATTACGAGGGAGTGATAAATTATGAATTTTGAAAATTTGGTACTGGGAAAAGAGTTTTATTCGTATATTTTAGATATAGTGTTTTGGATATATATAGTTGTACTTATATTATATATTATTTGCCGTTATGCAAAAAAGGAATTAGTAGATGCACTTCATCTTAATATAAAATTTATGAAATTCGTACCGAGAATATTAATAAATGTAATAATTATATTTTTTGTTTTCGGATGGAATTATAAAAGTAGGACAATAGATTTTTCAATAAAAGATGATATGTTAGTTACAACCTTTTTGGTAGGAATACTGGCAATTATGGATTTGATATCAACACTTGCAAATTTATATCATGAATTCAAAGAATCAAATGAAAATAAAATAAGAAAAGAATTAGATGAACTAAAAAAAAGAATAGAAGAGTTGGAAAATAATAATAGGTGATTAGAAAAGAAAATCAAAAAAGTGTACCTAAAGTAACCTAGATAAGTAAAAAAGCCTTTGCTATAATATAATTAGCGAAATGGAAATAAAAGAAAATGTTGCACAGAAAAATGTTAAGTGTTCTGGGAAATATATCTATTACAAAAAAAGATTTGATCAGAAATTTGGATTGAATCTTTTTTTATTGAAAAAAAGAGATATGCCGGGAGATGATTCTGATTTCTTTGACAACGTCATTGAGTGGAAAAAAGGTGCACAATGTGCGTAAAAGGGATTGAAAAAACACACACTGTGTGTTATATTAAAACTAGAAACACGTACAAAGTGTATAAAAGTTGGTGGTAATGATGAATGAAAAAAAGAAATATATTGACATAGATAGTGTCGTTGGAAATCTGGATGAAGTAACGGTAAAAGACTTACGAAAACAAGCGGGGATGAGCCGTAAGGATTTCTGCAATAGTTTTGAAATTCCGTATCGCACCTTACAGTCCTGGGAACTTGGAGAGAGAGAAATGTCAGATTTTTCAAAACGATTACTGGCATATGTCATAAAAACAAGTGAACTGGTGGAGAATTATAAACGAGATTTAGAGAAGCAAGTGGAAGGAGAGCAGGATGGAGAAAAAAAGGAATAATACAGAATTAGATTTGGACGAGGATGGAATTCCAAAATTGGAATATATTCAAGTAGGCGAATTCCTACTGCCGAATCTGTCACTGGAAAAGGTGGATGGATATATAGGAAGATGGGGAATCATGAGAAAAGAGTACCTACAAAAACACAAACCAGCTGTCTATTCTTCGATGCTTTTGATGGATGAATTAAATCAACATCTGATTGATATTCAGAAGATAGCAGATGAAAGAATGGATGTGTTGGAAAAACAATTGCTGGAACGTGATCCGGCACCGGATAAAGCCAAAGATGGTATGGCATGGACAAGACATATGAATCAGATCAGACATCAGGCAGAGGAATATGTAAAAAGTGAGATCATTTTCAATTAAAAAAGGGAAATCTATTTTTCAATGATTGTCCCTTTAAGAAATGAAATTAAAGTAGCTGCCGCCCTACCATATCCGGTCGCATATGCTCCGGGTGAGACGTGCTAGGTACTTCCTACATAAAGTAAACAATTAAAGTGGTAAAAACTTATGTTTTTTAGAAAAAGAAGGGATGAAGCATGAAACAAATATTCATAAAATTAATATTTTTGTATAAGTACATCATGGATAAAGAGGTGCAATATATTCTCTTAGTATTTATTGGATTATGGTTTGTTTGTTGCTTCTTAAGATTCACATCCTCCATAATTTTTTCAAAAATCATTCCAGTAATTTTTGCTCTCTGCATGATTGTGTTTAGTGTAATTGCGTTAATTTCATTTCAATGGCTCTACTGGATGATGTGGCTGATCATGTCATGGGGAATTCTTATAACAGAAGATATTTACATGCATCGGGCTAAAAAAGATGATCTTAAAAGACTTACTCAAAGTGAATTTATGTACCGATGTAAATGTGAGACTTTAGAAAAAAATATCGAAGATTTGAGAATTTGTAATAACTTGTTGGAGAAAAATTTGAAAATCAGGGAAAATGACTATAAAGAATTAGAATCATCTGCTGCGTATTGGAAGATGAAAGTAGGACAACTTAAATTTGAGCAGAAAATTGCTGAGGATGATATCAAAGATTTACTACAACGTCTTGATGCTACGGAAGTGCCTGGATTAAAAAAGCAAATTCAGGAATTAGAGGAAGAAAGAGAACATTATCGTGTCTTGTATGAACGAAAGGAATGGGAGTTGAAACAAGCGAGAAATGCAAAGCAAGGCTTTGATATATATAAAAATTGCGATTCATTGGACAGCTTGTCTAAACGAAAAAAGTTGTTGCTTAATATTTTCCATCCAGACAGTGAAGGTGGAGATAATGAGAGTACACGGTTCATATTAGAGCAGTACAATATGAGAAAAATCAATTATCAGTAAACAATGTACCGAAATTCGGTACAACATGAAAAGGAGAGAAAAGGTATGAAGAAGTATCTAAAGAGAGGGCTTACAGTTTTGACTTGTGCGGCAATGTGTATCCAGTCACCACTCATAACAATGGCGGAAGAAATACAAAGAACAAATGGAGAAGCTTCAGCATATCAGGCAGATAATTATGGAGTTGCTACGCAAGCACAGAAAGAACCGCAGTGGATAAAAGACAGTGCCGGATGGTGGTATCAAAATGCAGATGGTTCTTATCCAAGAAACCAGTGGAAGATGATCAATGGAAGTTGGTATCACTTTGACTGGAACGGCTATATGCAGACCGGTTGGCAGAAAATTGGTGGAAGCTGGTATTATCTGAATGCCGGAGGAGATATGAGGACCGGTTGGTTGCAAAGCGGTAATGTTTGGTATTATCTGAAATCCAGTGGAGCAATGGCGAATGGTTGGGAAAAAGTCGGAGGTAGCTGGTATCATCTCAATTCCAGTGGTGCTATGCAGACCGGTTGGTTACAGCTTGGAAATACTTGGTACTATCTTAACTCCAGTGGAGCAATGCAGACTGGTTGGCAGAAAATTGGTAGAGACTGGTATTATCTGAATGCCGAAGGAGATATGAGAACCGGCTGGCTGCAAAGCGGTAATGTTTGGTATTATTTGAAGTCCAGTGGAGCAATGGCAACAAATGAATGGGTAGACGGCGGAGTCTATTATGTTGATGCAAATGGAGTCTACATTTCAGGAGAAACACAGACAACTGAAGGATGGAATAAAAATAGAACTGGTTGGTGGTATCAGAATGTAGACGGTTCTTATCCGAGAAACCAATGGAAGATGATCGGTGGAAGTTGGTATCACTTTGACTGGAATGGCTATATGCAGACCGGATGGCAGGTAGTATGGGGAAGCTGGTATTATCTGAATGCCGGAGGAGATATGAGAACCGGATGGCTGCAAAGCGGTAATGTTTGGTATTATCTGAAATCCAGTGGAGCAATGGCGATTGGTTGGGAAAAGATTGGTAGTGACTGGTATTACCTTAACTCCAGTGGTGCGATGCAGACCGGATGGTTACAGCTTGGAAATACCTGGTACTATCTGAAATCCAGTGGAGCAATGGCATTAGATGAATGGGTAGATGGTGGAAAATACTATGTGGATGCAAATGGAGTCTACATTCCAGAGAAAAAGCAGGAATCCACAGAAACACCGGAAACAAAGCCAGAGACAAAGCCAGAGACAAAGCCGGAAACCAAGCCGGAAACTAAACCAGAGACAAAACCGGAAACAAATAATAAGGAAGACTCTGATAAACCGGAATCAAAACCGGAGCATGAGCATAAATATGACATTGAGTTGAGCCATATTGTGCATCACGAGGCAACCGGCCATGAAGAACAGTACGTTGTCAAGGAAGCCTGGGATGAAGAGGTAACAACAGAAGAGGAGTATGCATGGAGCTGCTGCAATGTATGTGGAGCTGATTGTACAGACAATCCGAGTGAACATATGTTTGAACATGCATTAGCTTATGAAGGTGGAGGATGGCATACAGAGTATGGTACCCGCCTGGTTACAACAACCGTACATCATGATGCAATCTACGGAACACGCTGGGTACAGGACAGCGAAGCCTATGACGAAAAGATTATAGATGGGTATGCTTGTTCCTGTGGAGCAAAAAAATAAAAAATGTACCGAAATTCGGTACACAAAAAAGAATCACAAAAGCGTGGTTCTTTTTTTGTACGCAATTTTAAGAGAAAGAGGAAGAAAAATGGGAATTCGAAGATGTTCCAGGGCTCCACCATGGAAAGAAAAAGCTTGATTTTAACTTTCTTGGAAGGAGGAGCAATAACAACTTAACTTAGAAATTAGGAGGGAAAGAAAAATCAGATGAAACAAAAAAGGAAAAAGAGAGGCCGAGTCTTGGCAGTTCTACTGGCAGTAATGGTATTGATAACGTCCTTCTCTTTTAACATGGTATCTGCCGAAGAGAATGCTGAAGCAGATAAGGTTCAAAGTGAGACAATCGCAGATCCATCAAGTAATGTGGCAGAACAGCAAGATGTTACCGATGGAGATAAAGAACCAGAGAAAGATGTTGAGAAGGATTTAGAGACAGAACGTCAAATGAAGCAGCTCTTAAAAGAAATTGGAGTTGGGTTTGCGGAATCAGATGCTCAAGCCAATACATCGAGTATGCCAAGAAGAGCGAAAGCTACAAGAGCTGCCGGTGATGTAATTAATACAGGTAGAATAAAAAGCAATAGCATTGGTCGAATCGATGTGATCGACTATAATGACCCTTCTTGGCCACAATTATTGACATGGAGAGAAGGACTGCTAGGAAACACAGATACAAAGGAACCACTTTTTTGTGCGGATCCTATGGATCATTTCAAAGCAGGAAAAAAAACAGGTGTGGATGCATCTACCATCTATAATAAAGAAACGATTCAGACAGTAGTAGCAATGATGTATTACTATGATCACTACATGTGCAAATCAATTAATAGTGATTACGAGTATCTTATGAAACAATGTGCAGTCTGGTGGGTACTTAATGCAGTGCATGGATGGTTTGCAGATGGAGTAAATATTGAAACAGGAAATGGTGTGAAATGTGCGTGTGGTAGCTGGATATCCGGTCATAAGGGTGAATATTATAAAAAAGGTTTAGTGTGGGCTTGGGAAAATTATAAGTATTTTACGGATGCGAAAGGTGTGATCTATCAGGGAAACGGACAGCCATTATCTTCCTGGTCGGGAACATACACTCCTAAGACTTACACAAGTCTTACCGTAAACAAACTATGGAATGACCAGGGAAATAAATATGATTCAAGACCATCTGATATAACAGTCGATCTGTACTGGTGGAGTAATAAGGATTCTACAAGACATTACTATAAAACAGCAAAACTTTCAAAGGCGAATAACTGGACAGTCACCTGGGATAACTTAGAGTATACGGATGGTGATACCACATATGAATATACGGCAGTAGAAAAAGGAGATGTGCCGAATTATTCGGGAAAAATGGAGTGGGATGGTTCGTATGAGAAAGGATGGACAGGCACTCTGACCAACAAATTAAAGACCTATACAAGTCTTTCTGTCAAAAAGTTGTGGGATGATCAGGAAAATCAATTTGAACTTCAGCCATCCAGTATAAAAGTAAATCTGTACTGGTGGAGTAATAAGGATTCTACAAGGCATTATTATAAGACAGCAACTCTATCAGCAGAAAATAACTGGTTTGTCACATGGGACAATTTGGAATATGTGGATGGTGACACTACATATGGATATGATGTAGAAGAGGAAGAAGTGTCAGAGTATACCGGAAAGATGCAGTGGACCGGCTCTTATAAGGATGGATGGGTAGGTTCTCTTACCAATTCCCTGAAAACGGGAAATGCAAAAGTTTTAAAGACATCTACCTCACCAGAGCTGACAGACGGAAATGAGTGTTATAGCTTAAAAGATGCAGTCTATGGAATTTATACCACTGCGGATTGTAAGGAGTCCTCTCTCGTTGCTTTAATGACAACCAAGGAGAATGGTGAATCAGATGCAGTTACAGTTCCAATCGGTACATACCATGTGAAGGAGGTAACAGCTCCAAAGGGATATGCACTGGATAAAAAAATCCATACGGTAGAAATCAAGCTTGGAGAAACGTATCTTTTAAAAGTATCGGATAAACCAACGATGGACCCGGTTGGTGTATTACTTGGAAAGATTGACAAGGAAACGAACCAGAACAAACCGGAAGGCTCTCTGCCGATGGAAGGAGCACTGTTTGAGGTGAAATTCTATGCAGGGGTACAAATGGATTCGGATCCGGCTGCAGACGGAAAGAAAGCAGATAAAACTTGGGTATTTAGAACAAATGAAAAAGGATTAACTTCATATGATAAAAAGTACGTAGTATCAGGGGATGAATTGTATATATCTCCTGATGGAAATCCAGGCTTACCAATTGGTACATTAACCTTCAAGGAAACACAGGCACCGGAAGGTTATCTTCTTAATCCGGAAATCTATACCGTTAAGATCACAAGCAATAACGATGGTTCAGAGTTTGTTTATACTTATAATGCTCCCGAAATCCCAGAGCAGTCACTGGATCTGAACCTTGTAAAAAAGGAACAGGGAAAAGATTATGTGATAGAAGGTGTAGTATTTGAGCTTACGAAACCGGATGGTTCAACCGAAACAGCAACAACAGATGCAAACGGAACATGTAAGTTTAAGGCATTGGGTTATGGGAAACACAAGGTACGAGAAATCTCCGCACCAGGTGGGTATGCTGTAAATAATGGAGTTGTAACCTTTACCGTAGCGAAAGATAATTCGATCATCGTGGATTCCAATACATCTGTAGATGATTCCATGAAGTTTAGCGTAGAGTCTGATGGAACGGCATTATTAAGTGTAGAGGATACACTATCACCGTACAAATTAAAGATCACAAAGGTCAATGAAAAGGGAACTACACTGGAAGATGCAGAGTTCACCATCTATGAAGATAAAGAATGTAAGCATGAACTAGCCAAAGTTGTTACGGATAAAACAGGAATCGCTACGACAAATCCGTTAGCTGTTGAGAAATTGTATTATATCAAGGAAACCAAGGCTCCACAGGGTTATCGGATTCCGCAGGATGCACAAGGAAAAGATTATGTCTACGAAATTTATACAAAGATCAATGACCAAAAACAGTATGAATACTATGTAAACGGTCAGGTTCATACAGAAGACTCTGGAGATTTTGCAATTGAAGGAACAGCAAATGAACGGATCGTTAATCTGAAAGTAGAAAATCAGACAACATTACAGATGCCAAATACAGGAACACATACAACATTGCTGATCGTCTTACTGGGAATTTCCTGTATGACTGTTGCATTAATCCGTCAGACAAAACGAGGGAAAAAGGAGAAGAAAGATGAGAAAAGCGAAAAATTGTAATAAAAAACGAGCAGCCATAGTATTAACAGGAACACTTGCTTTAACAGGTGTAGTCAGTGCCATACCAATGCCGATGCTTGGAAATCCGTTGGCTGCAGCTGTTTATGCGGCTGATGCTACCAATTATAGTACGGTAAAAGGTATTGCTACAATGGGAAGTGGTCAGGCACATATCGATATTACAGGAAATGAAGGACAGACACTTATAGGAAAGCAGTTCAATGTGTATAAACTGTTCAATGCTGAAAATGCAAAAGGCGGAGAGTCCATTAACTATACATTTAATCCGGTTTATGAGCAGGCTTTAAAAAATGTAGTGTCAAAGGCACTGACAAAGGCAGGAACAACGGTCACAGCTGCAAATGTCACGGAATATCAGGTGATCGACTACATCCAGTCTTTAAATAATTACCCAGTTGAAGGAGCTACTACAGAGCAGAAACTGGAAAGCCGTTACAGTGCATTTCGTTATTTCATTGAAGAGTTGAGAGATGAGATGACAAAATTAAATGAAGTACCAGAAGTAGTCAACGTAAAAAATGTTCGTTCTGATAATTCTATTCGCCTGGACGGACTTGAATATGGTTACTATGTCATTGATGAAGTGTCCAACGTAGAAGGAACACATTCCGCAAGCTCTCTTTGTATGGTAAATACTGCAAATCCTGCAGCACAGGTTATGATCAAGTCAGATTATCCAAGTATCACAAAGAAGATCCAGGAAGATGATTCAGATGCAAATATCAAAGATGCAGACAGATGGAATGATATTGGAGATTATGAGATCGGACAGACAGTACCATACAAATATACATCAAATGTTCCGGATATTAATGGATATGATACTTATTACTATGCATGGCATGATGTAATGGATGATGCGCTGACATTCAATGCAAAGAGTGTAAAAATTGAAATTTCCGGAACAGTAGACGGAAAAGCCAAAACTTATACGTTGAATAATGATGAGTTTACTGTGACAGAGAAGCCGGACAATGGCGATACTTTTATGATCGCAGTCGCTGACCTCAAGGCAATTGTGGATCGTGAATTTGATGAAGTCGACAACCGGAAAGAGAATACCTACGGACAGACTGTAACACTTACATATAATGCAACACTGAATGATAAAGCTGCAGAAAAAACAGGACGTCCAGGATTTGAAAATGATGTCCGCCTTGAGTTCTCCAATGACGCTGATTCAACAGGAGAAGGAAAGACTGGATATACACCATGGGATACTGTTGTATGCTTCACCTACAGATTAAATCCAATCAAAACGAACGATCATGACAAGGTGCTGGATGGAGCAAAATTCCGTCTGTACTCAGATGCGGATTGCAAAAATGAAGTATATGTAAAAGAAGGACAGGATGGATATATTGTCATCAACCGTGATTCCATTGGTGGTACAGACCACACAGGTGGCACGAAGCCAGATACAGCTGTAGAAATGGTATCTAATGCAAACGGAACATTTAATATCTACGGACTTGATAGCGGTACTTATTATCTGAAGGAGACTGACGCTCCGGATGGATATCGTTTATTAAAAGACCCGATCAAGCTGGAACTCAAAGCAACATTTACAACAGAGCGTGACAGCTATGTGAAAGGTGATGGTGCAACAGATAAGACGCTTACAGCATTTGATGCAAAAGCCAATATCAAAACCTTCTACAATGGTATCAGTAAGTCAGAGGACAAAACACTGGAAACAAGCGTAGAAGATGGTTCTGCAAACATCACGATCGTGAACCGGGTTGGAAAGAAACTTCCGATCACAGGTACATCTTCTGTAGTGATTATGCTTGGAGCAGGTGTTGTTCTTATGAGCGTTGCCATTGCAAAAGGACGTAAGAAAGACGAAGAGATCTAAGCAAAAAGGAAGGAGATTGCATGAGAAAAAAATGGAGTACGGGAGTCATATTCATCATTGGATTTGCACTCTGCTGTCTTCCAATTATCTGGAATGTGATCGAGCAGCGGCATCAATCAGATGCCGTTGCTACTTACCAAAACGCAGTAAGCAAAAAAGATGATACAAAGCTTAAGGAGATCATGGACAATGCAGCTGCATACAATGACATGCTTTACCAGACAGGCGGTGCAGTTGTAGATAATTCTGATACCGAGATCTTAAGTGACGAAAGCTATGAAAAGCAGCTGAACATATCTGGGAATGGAACAATGGGAAGTCTGGATATTCCAAAGATTAATGTGGAACTGCCGATCTATCATGGAACGGATGATACCGTACTGTCAAACGGGATCGGACACCTGCAGGGAACGAGCCTTCCTGTGGGCGGAGCAAATACCCATTGTGTTCTGACCGGACACAGAGGACTTCCAAGCTCCAAACTATTGATCCGCTTGGATGAGATGGTAGAAGGAGATCTGTTCTTCTTAAGGATTGGAAATGAAACACTTGCATATAAGGTGAATAAGATACAGATCGTAGAGCCGGAAGATGTCTCTGGTCTGCAGATCGAAGCAGGAGAGGATCTGGTGACACTGGTTACGTGTACACCATATGGAATTAACACCCATCGGTTACTGGTGACCGGAAAGCGTGTGGAATATAAGAAGGCACAGCATGATGCGATCAAACAGGAACTTCCATCTGTGAGAGAACTCATCTTTTTCCTCCTGCCATTTTTGTTTGCTGCAATAGCAATCGGATTGTATTTGTGGAACAGAAGGGAGACATATGAAGATGGTAAGATATAAGCAGATACTGGCCGCAGCGTGTGTATTTGCAGCTCTTGGTGCATCAAACGTAGCTGCGGCAGAGACAACATTAAATGATAATGATCTTGTGATCGATAAAACGGTCACGGTCATTGGAGATCAGGTGTTGCCGGACAGTGAGGAGCTTGCAAAGGTCGAAGAGGTAAAAACCGGAAGTATCCAGGTGGTGTTGACGGACGGAAAAGCAGGCACAAATAAAAGCAATGTGATGTTCAGCTGTCAGAAAGTGGCAGAGATCGTGCATGGAGAGTATGTACTGACAGATAGTTATAAAAAGAGTGAAGTAGATTTGAATGCAATCGAGAATGCAAATGATCTAAAAACTGCGGCAGAAAAATTGCTTACAACTGCGGGAGAAAGTACAAGTGCAGCACCGACAGATGTAGATGGATTCGTAACATTTAAAAATCTAGAGGTAGGTGTATATCTGATTTATGCACAGGATACAGAAAACTATGACACGGTAGAACCATCCTTGATCGCAGTACCGACCTGGAATGATTCAGAAGGTGAGATGCAGTATGATGTTATGATCGCACCAAAACATACGGAAAAGCCGGAAAAGGAAGACAATGTTGCACCGCAGACAAGTCTTCAGGAGAACACTTGGAAGTATGTCACAGTGGCAGGAATCTGTGTGTGCGGAGCATTGCTTTGTACGATTTTGTATAAGAGGAAACATTAAATGAGAGACAGAGTATACAGATTTCTGATCGTGCTATTCCTTGGAATGGCAGTAGTATTTTGTATTCTTGCCTATCACGAACATAAACCATTTCTGGATGCAAAGATCAGTCATGAAGCAATTAAAAAAACGGCTGTAGTACCGGAAAGTAATGAGGATGCATCAGATCCTATGAACAGGAGGATTGATTTTGAATTACTTAAGGAAGTCAATCCGGATATCATTGGATGGCTTTATATCCCACAGATCGGAGTGGATGAGCCCATCTTACATGGCAGAACAGATACAGAATACTTAAACAAAGGATTTGATGGAAAACGAAGTGTACTAGGTTCGGTATTTACCTTTGCTCATGTAAATGAAAACTTGTCAGATCCGCATATCTGTCTTTTCGGACATAACATGATGTCCGGGCAGATCTTTGGAAAATTAGATGAACTTACAGTGGATGAAGACAAAGTACAAAGCATTTATATCTATACGCCAGAGCGAACCAAGGGACTTACAATCGTGTCTGTATATTCCTGTCACAAAAAGGATGCGGTATTCCAGGATGATTGGAAACCAGATCAAGAGGATGTACAGACCTTTACTTTAGCAACTTGTACCGGCTATTCAAGGACTCCGTATCGTTTGGCTGTCAATTGCAAAGTGACAAAAGAAAAATTCATCCTTTAAGGGAGGAAAACAGTGGGATGAAAAGAGTAATCATTACCATCCTGATTTTTTTATTTGGCATCGGCTGTGGCTTCGGTGCATTTTTTATGCTCAAAACGGGTGGAAATATGAAAAAAGAAGAACTAAAAAGTGTACAGCGGCTAGAAGTTCCTAAGACAGAAACAAAAGCAAGTAAAGAACAAAAGAAAAAGGAAGAGCCAAAGAATAGCGAACAAGTGAAAGAAAAGGATGATGTACCGAATTTCGGTACACAAGAGGAGAAAACAAAAGCAGTAGAAGAAATCTTAAGTGGTCCTGCACCAAAAACTGGAGAAGAAAGCAGAATTTTAGTGTTTTCTGTATTGCTTGGGATGTCTGTAACTGTGATGGGTGGAACTATTTATAGAATTAAAATAAAGAAGGGAGCGAATGGAACATTATGATAAATGAAGCAAACCAGGATCCGTTGTACCGAGATTTGAATGAAATCTACCAAGAACGGGAGAAACTGTTTCAGAAAAGGGAACGGGATTATCTGGAACAGAAAAAAACATTAAATAACTTACTCGAATCGATCAAGCAGGAAAAAGAGACGTTGAACCAAAAAGGACAGGAACTGAAAAAACAACAAGAGGAACTGCATAAAGAGGAACAAAATCAGCAAACTTGGTATCAGCAGCTCTGTGAAGAAAAAAAACAGCTTGAACGAGACAAAGAAGAACTGAACAAAAAAGAAAAGGAGTTTGAGACAGCAAAGGATTCCATGGAAGTACGCTATCAGGTGCAAATTGAAAAAGCAAAAAACATGGAAATCCAGGCAAAACAGTCAAAGGAAACTTTTGAGCATAAGTTAGATATGCTAGGACTTGTTTTGGATGCAGATGGCAAGCCAGGAGGAGAAGCAACCAAGTTTTTTGAATCCTTACTTGGTGGAATGAATAAGTGGAATGAAGAAGAACTGCAGAGTCTTGAAGAAGAGAATAAAGCTTACGAAAACGAGAGCAGATATTTAAAAGAGGAACTCGAAGAGCTGAATAAAAAAAGTAAACAGCTTGAAGAGGAGAATAATCAGCTACAAAGTGAAAAGGAGCAACTTTCTGAGGAAGTTAAGAGAATTGAAGCAGAAAAGAACCGTTTGTTAACATTGGTATCAAGTATCTCTCAAAGCAAAGAAGAGGAAGCTGTACCGAATTTGGGTACAAATGAGGAAGAAGAGGAAGACGTACCGAATTCCGATACAAAAGAAAAACCTTATGTTCCAACCTTTGGAAGAAAGCAGGAGTCCAATGAGTCAGAGCGAAAGAGTGCAGTATTTGAAGAGCTGACAGCATCCGTTTTAAACAGATATTTGAAAAAAAATGAACCAAAATATATTTCTGCTGAAATCAAACACTCCGAAGAGGGGGAACAGCTGCATGTTAATATCAATAACTTAGATTATGTGTTCCTGTTTTCAAGTCCGGCAGCGTTTGACATTTCAGCCCCAAAGAAGAAAAGCAGAGCATTAGATAAGCTGCTTGTTCGTTTAAATACACAGCATCCGGGAGTGAAGTTTTATTATGACGAACAGGAGCATCGGGTTTATGCATCCGGATATTTCAGCAATACCATGACTCCGGATTGTTTAATGGAAAAAGTCCATGAAGTAAGTGACTGTTTCCGTCAAAAGTAGAGGTGAGTAACGATGACAGCTTTACAATACATGGGAACAGGCATTCTTTTTGCATTAGTTGCCGGAATTTGTTTTGTGGGTGCGATCGTTTATTTCCTTCTTACAAAGCAGAAACACTATCTGTATACCGAACGATTGGGAAGAATGAAATTCCCGGAGCAGTTCTACAAAGATATGAAAGAACAATATGAAAAGACGGAAAACATTTCACAGACGCTAGATCTTCTGTTGGAGCAATATCCGAAAGGAAAAGTAGCAAAACGTTTACGTGCATCTAAGGATTATTTAAAGAACAGTCATTATAAGGATTATGAAACTGCACTGTATCGTTATCTGTCAGATAGTGATACAGCAAATGTGATCACAGAGCTTCTGTTAAAGGATTTACAAAAAATATGCAGGATTCCATGTAAGCAGGAGAAAAATACTGGAGAGGAGAATAAAAATGAGAAGAAGTAATTGGAAAACAAAAGTAATAGTAGTAATCGCATTTATTTTAAGTATTGTATTAGGAGTTGTAGCAGCGATGTTTGCACCAGATGTATGGAAAGGTTTAGTAGGGTTTGGAACCTTTGCGGTTGTGCTGCTTGTATTAGTATTTATTTTAGTAAAAGTTTTACATATTGGGAGAGAGTAAGGATATGAGAAAGAAATTGATAAAACTGGATAGAAAAAAATTGGTAACACTGATGACACTTTCTTTAATGATGTCTGCAGTATTTGTTTTGCAGTTAGGATTTCCGGTTCTTGCTGCAGAAACTGATGGAAATACAGTAATCAAGACTGGTTTTAATACAATCTATGGGCTGATTGCAGCAATCGTATCCTCCATCGGAAGTCTGTATCTGCTATGGGGTGTTTTTGAGTGGGCACAATCCATGAACTCTCAGGACGGTGGTGCACAGTCTATGGCATTTAAACGAATTGCAGGAGGTCTTGTTGCAGTTATCACACCACAGTTGATTCCAGTGATCACTTCAAGTGTAGGAGCATAAAAAGGAGGAGAAGAAAGATGCCAGACTGGTTGCCGGATTTTCTAAATGGCAGTTTATTATACGGACCATTCTATCAGATTGCCAGTGCGATATGGAATACTGCCATGTCAGCATGTATGGGAATCATGACAAAGACACCGGAAGGATTTTCATCTGCTACATGGACTTATGTAAATAATGAATTGTATCCGTGGGCTTTGTCCATCGGAATTATGAGTCTGAACTTTTTTGTGATGATGGGATTTTTTAAAGCAGTTGGAAACTTCAAAGAAAATATGACAATTGAACTTATGATCGAAGCAATGATCAAGGTGGTTGTCTTAAACGTACTGTTGGTAAAAGGATTGGACGTGATCAAAAAGATTTTTGAAATGGCATCGGCAATGGCAGGAACGGCGGTCATGATTGAACCGCCGGCCTTCTTTACTGGTGATGTGGATGTCGGTTCTGTTATGTTTTTCTGGATCTATGGGTTGTTCTACTTCCTTGTAGCAATGGTCTGTGCATTTCTGATTCTGATCACGCTGTACAGCCGCTATATTAAGTTGTATCTTCTGGTTGTAACATTCCCACTTGCAATGCCTTCGATCACAGGAGGACGTGGAATCGAAGGAACAGCCTATGCATGGATGAAAAGCTTTCTATCCAATACGTTTGAAATTGTCGTTATAGCACTTGCCATTGCAATCGCAGGAAGAATCACTTCCGGTATCTCCATTTTTACATCTGATAGTGCCATTTTTAATGCGTTTGATGGATTTGCCCAGGCTCTTAATTCCATGATCTATATGATCCTGATGGCAGTTTCCGTAAAAGGAGCACCAACGTTTTTAAATAAAACATTCAATCTGTAATGAGGTGAACGTGCATGAAAATAGATTTAAATAAAGATTTTGAGGAACAATATAAAAATGAGTTATGGAAAGGTTTTACCGCAAGGGAATTAGGGTATGGTGTGGTTGCTCTGCTTGTTGCCGGAGGAATCGCATTTTCTGTGTGGAAGGCAACAGGCCTTGCAATCAATCTTTCTATTTATGCCGGAATCCCATTCATGGTTCCGATTATTTATCTAGCAATGGTGAAGCACCAGGGACATACCTGGATTGAATCATTAAAAAATATGTGGTTTTATATGCAAACCAAAGAACTGCCTTGTGAAATGGAAGAAAGGAATGTTTCACAGCACAGAATCTTTTCTATGGATACAAAACGTATCAATGAGCCAAAGAAAAAAAGAACTACAAGGAGGAAGAAATAAATGTCAATCTTTAACGGAAACAGTCTGTTTCTGTCAAAAAAAAGCAAAACAATGCCGGTAGTAAAAGTACCAAAGAATGTAAAACAATCTCTGCAGATTGACAGAGCCTTTGAGAATGGGATATTTAAGAACGAGCCAAAAGAAAAAATGGCGGTTTATGACAGATGCTATATCTTTGAAGATATCAATTACATCAACAAGAATATCGGAGAACAGAAAGATTTTCTTATGAATCTGATGTTTTGGTTAAACTCGATGGATGTAGAATTTAAAATCACATTAGCCAATGAATATCAGAGCATGGAAGAGTTTTTGGAGTCTATTCGTGCAGAAAAGAATAAAGCAGAGTATCCGGATATTGCAAATGGAATCAGACAGTGGCAGGATGAAAGAATCAAGGAAACCAATCCGAATGTAACTACGCTGCGTTATCTGACCGTGACTACAAGAGCAGATAATGAAGCGAATGCAAGAGTGTATTTGAATGCGATTGAGACAACCATTATGGAAGCATTTGCCGGATGGGGAAGCCGTATTGAAAAGCTAAGTACCTTGGAACGTTTGGAATCACTGCAGAAACTGATCTGTCCGAATCATCCAGAGCAACAGGATTATATCAATCTCCCATCCGATAAAAAGAAACATCAGAAAGACTGGAAGAATGATATCTTACCACGAAGCATTAAACAGTATCCAAACTATATGGTCATGGGAGATACCTATGTTACGGTTTTGTTCGGGCACAGATATCGTCAGGCAATTGATACGGATAAGTTTATTCATTCCATGTCAAATGTTTCTTATCCATCTTTTCTCACACTGGATTATGCTCCAGTTGAGACAGACCTGGTAAATGACAAGCTGATCAATGCACAGGTCAATAATGAAAGAGCAATCACCGAGGAGATTGAACAGAAGCGAAATGCAGGTATACCGGCCATTAATGCATCCTATCCAAGAGAGAAGAAAAAGAATGAGATCGAATCCTATATCGATCAGCTTGATGAAAATGATGAAAAGGGATTCTTTCTAAATTTGTTGGTTGTAATCACTGCTCATGATGAGGATGAGCTTGCAGAACGTATGAAAGAAATGCAGGCGATCGGAAAAAGAGAAGGTGTTGTGCTAGAAACCTGTGATTATACACAGTTAAAAGCATGGAATACGGCACTCCCGATCGGTGGAAGACAAGTTGATTATATGCGTTTCTTCTTAACTTCTTCCCTTGTTGCATTTCAGCCTTTCTTTGCACAGGATGTCATTGAGCCGGGAGGACAGATGATGGGACTCAACCATACTACAAAGCATTTCATTGTGGGGAATCGAAAGAAACTGCCGAATCCGCATGGAATTATCGTAGGGCTTTCCGGTTCCGGTAAATCTATGCTGATCAAGTTGACTGAGCTGTCACAGACATTGCTTGCAACAGATGACGATATTATGATAATCGACCCACAAAACGAATTCCGAGATATTGTGGAGAAAGACAAAGGAAGTTATTTTGATCTGACACCAAAAAGCGGAATCTTCCTAAATGGATTTGAGGTATCAGAAGAAGTGTTTGCATCTTCCGTAGCAGTGCAGAAAGAATTTATTGCGCAACAGACGGAATATGCCAAGACCTTGTGTGCAGCTGTAATGAAAAACATCAATGTTACACAGGAGCATGATTCGATCATCAGCCGATGTACGGAACGCATGTTTAAGGATGTATTTGAACAGAAAAAACTAAAGAAACAGCCGACACTTTTGTGGCTGAGAGAGGAAATCCATAAGGAATTACAACAAGTCGATAATGAGCATGATGAAGCCTTGATCCGAGAGATCTACAACAGTTTGGAAGAATATACCATTGGTAGCTGTGATATGCTGGCTCATCCATCCAATGTAAGTCTGAATCGTCGTATGATCGGCTTTGGAATGTCCAATGTGCCGGAGAATAATTGGGAGGCAGTTATGGTCACGATCCTGCATTATCTGTCCGTTCGTATGGATTACAATAAGAGGTTCCAGAAGGCAACGCATCTTGTGATCGATGAGACACAGGTAGTATCTAAGAAACCAGGGAGTGCAAGTCAGCTTAATAATGCGGTTATTACGTTCCGTAAGTTTGGTGGGATTGTAACAATGGCTATGCAGAATGTAACAGCAGCCTTATCTAATCAGACACTGATTGAATTGTTTCAGAACTGTTCCTACAAAGCTTTTCTCGATCAGGGTGGTGTAGATGCACAGAGTCTTGCTGCTATCCAGGAATTTAGTGCAAAGGAATTTAAAGCACTGTCTTCCGGAAATATCGGTGAGGGTGTTATGGTGTGGAATAAAAAGGTTGTGATGTTTGATGCACTAATCAGCAAGGAGAACGTATTGTATAAAAATTACAGTACTAACTTCCATGAAAAAGCGAAGGAGCAAAAACGGTTATCTTTTGAAGAAGAGGTTGTACCGAATTTCGGTACAAAAGAAAAAATAGAGCCACGTTCTGTGTTGAGTAAAAAAGAAGAAGAACTGATTCTTGAGGTTTCCTGTATTATGGATATCACAGTAACAGATGTGGAACGTTTGTTTAATAAAGATACAAAAACTTGTCTTGGATATCTGAAATTATTAGAGGAGAAAGGAAAACTCAGAGAAGTAGAGGGTAGATACAGAAGGGTTGGATAGGATGCGGATTAATGCAAAAGACGAAAAAACATTTAAAGCAACAGCACTTGCCTTAAATGCTGCAAAGCAGTCAGTTAAAACTTCCAAGCAGCATATGACAGCCTTGAGCATGGGAAATGAACCAGACCGTCAGGAAGAACAATCAGCTTATGTAGATCCAACAAGGTTTTTAGATGGAAAAGAGGTTCATAAATGGAATCAGTTACCGCAATCGTTAAAGAAAAGATATATAGCTGAAGGAATAAAAGAAGCTAAAGCAAGTTCAAAAGCAAGAAGCGGAATTTTAAAAGACAATTATGATTTCACAGAAGAGATTGAAAAAAAAGTAGCAAATGTTTATACAGCAGATCTTTACCGTATGGAGGATACATCAGGGGTAAATACATATCAAAGATTTGAGTACAATCCGTTGAAAAGATTCCAAAATCATTGGAATCACAGAGAGAAAAACAAAAAGCTATCATCAGAAAATGAAATACAAGGAATTACGGACAAGAGAAGTTCAGCTGCAGGACAAGAATCCATCCGAAAAGGAGAAAGGTATCTTTCCAAAGAACAGGAGCAGATAAAACTACAAATAAAAGCAGGAATCAATAAGGAGAGTGTTACGGGAAAAGCGGTAGCTGATTCTGCAACAGCAACAAGTACAGCAACTTCCGGAGCAGTTACAGCAGGAGGAAGTCTGGTGGTCACGGCAGGGAAAAAAGCAGCTGATAAGTTCAAAGATTATATGCAGGAACGCTCCATGGCAAGTGAACAGGCAATTAGAAATGTAGAATCCAAAATGACAGAGATCAAGAATGCAAATCATGAAATGGATTCCTTGCCATCCTCTTTGAAATATATTGGTGCGGCAGTTGGTGCGGTATTACTATCCGTACTTGCCGTTGTGGTTCAGGCAATATTTTCATTCCTTGCAGTTATAATTGGAGTGATCATTGCAATCTTAGTTCCAATCATTGTAGTGGTAACAATCATTTCAACGCTTATAGGGATTATAGCTTCCCTGATGTCTTCGACTCCTGTGATAGCAGGAGGTGGAGAAAGAATTGTACAGATCGCTTTGCAGGAAGAAAATAATCCAAGTGGAGCAAAGTACTGGCGATATGTTATGGGAAGCCAATTTGTTAATGGTGATGTGACTCCTTGGTGTGCGTGCTTCGTGTCCTGGTGTGCAAACGAAGCAGGACTGATTGATTCAGGAATTGTACCCAAAGCTGCAGCGGTTCGAGCTTATCATCGGTATTATGCAGACAAAGGGCGATTCCATTATGCATCGGAAGGATATACTCCCCAGCCGGGAGACTTTATTGTATTTGGTCAGGACACACATATTGGAATTGTGCAGTATGTAGAAAATGGAAGAGTCGTTACGATCGAAGGGAACACTTCGGATGCAGTACATTCAAGAAGCTATGCATTGAATAGTTCGTATGTTACGGGCTATTGTAATCCGGAATATCCGGCAGGAACTACAATCGAGATTCCGGAAGGAATGGGAACAACTCACACTTATATGGGATGGAGAACAATTACAAGTCGGACAAGTCTACAGTATCAGCTAAGAGAACAAAGTGGAGAACATTATGACAGTGAAGGATTTGGAATCATCGATGGAAGATATGTGATCGCCTGTACAACTTTATATGGACAGGTTGGAGATTATGTAGATTTTTACCGGGAAAATGGAGATGTCTTGCATTGTGTGATCGGAGATATCAAGAATCAAAATGATCCGGGATGTAACCAGTATGGACATCAGAATGGGGAGCGTGTGGTTGAGTTTATTGTTCAATATAGTACGTGGTATCCGTCTCATGCGAATCCAGGAACTCCGAGCTGCAAACCAGAATGGAACTCAAGAGTTGTCAGGGCGGTGAACCTTGGCTATAACTATTTTCATTAAAGAAATGGTGAGAGAAAGATGAAGAAAAGAATTTTAATCAGTGTTCTTTTACTAGCTTTTCTGTTTGGAATTTTGTTTGGTGGTATTTTTCTGCTTAGAAAAAATGCGAATGAAAAAGAAAAAATAAAATCTGAAGAACAGACAGTTGAGCTTGAGAAGAAGACAGAAAAAAAAGAAGAACAGCGGAAGATGGACTTTGTAAATGTCAATTTATTAGAGCCTTATTTTTCTGCTGAAGAAATCAAAAGCATGGAACAGCAAGCAGAAAAGTTGTTAAAGCAGGATGAATTGTTTGCTTCTGTCACTACGCTTATTTGTACCGATGCAATTTATGAAACACAAAATCAGATCCGCTTCTATTTTACATTGGGTGATGGAAGTGCTTTGTTTGCGTCCTATAAAAAAGAAGACAATAGCTTTTTCTTCTGGACAGAAAAGAAGGAAGATTCTGAACAGGCGATCGCAGAATGGTTGAAACAAAAAGAAGCAGATACAAAGGCTGTCGATACAAGTTCCTGGGAGGAATCGCAGGAACTTCCAATCAAATGGAATGAAAAAGGACAGGAAAATATCCCGGTAGTTTTATCCGGAAAAGAAAATCTGCAGGGAAAAATTCCAGAAGAAGACTTGAATTATTTGGAAACAAAGTTGCAAAAATTTCTAGAAGAGAACAACGAGTTGAGAAGAGAACTTTCAATTTCGGCAGACAAAATCATCCAAACAGATCAGGAGGTAACATTTGAAGCAGACTTTATAACACCACGAATTGATAAAAAACAGTTGCAGGTAACATATCATATTGCGGAGGGAACATTTGGATTTTCATTGCAGTAAATCTGTGGAACTGTTGAAAATAGTCTAGAAATTTTGTACACTTATATTAATTGAAATCACAAAAATATGCTGAGAGGGTGATGATATGGAGAAGTGGCAGGAAGAAGCAGTGAAGAAAAGTTTGAGCAAATTTAACGTAGTAAAAGGTAAAAACCTACCAAAACAGATATATCAGGAGAAGAGAGATTGCTATTCAGATCTAGCAGATTACGTGACTTCGACAGATTTAAAATATTTTGGTAAAATTTGTGCATTGTATGGACTTAGAAGAACCGGTAAAACAGTTATGATGTATCAGTGCATTGCAAATTTAGACCCAGAAATTCAAGAGCAGAGTGTATATATTTTTTGTAAAGAACCGTGCGATATGCTTGAATTAGAGTATGTTATGGATGATTTATATGAGCAGGGATTTCGATATTTTTTTATTGATGAGATTACCAGAGTAGAAGATCTCCAGGCTTATGGAAATGTACTTTCAGATTATTTCATTACAATAGGAACAAAAGTTGTTATTGCAGGTACAGATTCTCTTGGAATTTATCTGGCAAAGACGGACATCTTATATGACCGGGTGGTGTTATTGCATACTTCGCAAGTGCCATATGCAGAATTTCACAGACTATGTGGAGGAAATTTGGAAGAGTATATTGAATATGGAGGAACTCTTACAAATGCTACTTACAAAGATAATCAGTCGGCAGAGGAATATTTAAATACTGCAATTGTAAAAAATATTTTACATGGATTGATAAGTCGTGAAGAAAAGAGAAAGCACGCTACAGTTTTAACAGACTTATATGATGAAGAAGAATTAGTTTCAGTTATTCAGAAAATGGTAAATAAATTTAGCTATGAAATCACGTTACGAGCAATTAACCGATCATATAAAAGTGGAGCTTTATATGCAATATTTCAAAATTCAAAAAAGAAATATTTTGATAAATTAGATATTGATGTTGTTAATACAGCGACGAAAAAAGCATTAGAAATAAAAGATTCAGAGGAAATGAAAATAACTCTTACAGAAGAAGATTTAGAGAGTGTGAAACTTTATCTGAAGTTATTAGATCTGTATATATCAATAGTAAGTTTCAAATCTTTTAAACGTGGAGGTGGAATAGAATTAGAAATTTTACAGCAGCCGGGAATGATTTATTCCCATGCTACAGAATTATTAAATCAGCTTGAAAGAGATGATGTTTGGAGTCAGACGTGTGAAATCGAAGACAAAACAGAATTCATTCAGAGAGCAGATTATTTTGTAAAAGGAATTCTGCTTGAAAATATTATTCTTTCAGAAACTTATAAGTGTTACCAGACGATTGACAAAAAAAGATTTTATGTCTCTCAATTATCAGTTGGGGTGCAAGAAGGTTTATCTAATTCAGAAGCTGATCTTATCATCGTAGACAGAGAAAAAAAGGAAAGTTACTTATTTGAAATCAAGCATTCTGATAAAGTTGTAGACAGACAGACTCGCCATTTACAAAATGAAGACTTTATAAATTATGTCAGTGAAAATTTCGCTCCAGTGAAAAAATGTTGTGTAATTTACAATGGACAACCTACAAAAATAGATTCTATTGATTATTTGAATGCGGAAAAATTTTTAATGACTGTTCATGAGATGGAATTATCAAAAAATGCGGACTTGCAAAATTTGTTTCAGCAAAAAGAAATAGAAGAAATCAAAAAGCCGGATGCGAAACCAGTGAGAAAACAAGAGAAGAAAAGTTCGATTCACCTGACAAGATAGTATATAAAATTCAATGACAAAGAAGTAGATGTAAAAAAGGAACAGTAAAAAATGCTGTTCTTTTTTTATGGATTTATCCGGAAGAGGAAAGGAAAAATGAAATTATCAGAGTATTTAAAAATCGGAACAAAGATGAAAATTTTAAGAAAAGAAAAAGGGATTTCACAAAAAGAGATGGCGGAAATTTTGGAGATGATCCCATCAGCGTATTCAAATTATGAAAATCATTTTACAGATATTCCGGTTGAGATTATGAAAAAATTTTGCGATACCGTTGGATGCAGCATGAGCGAACTGATTGGATTTGATGTAAGCATTTCAGAAGATGTGCATCCAATTTCTTTGCTTTCCGATTTGATGCTGGCAATCATGGAGCTCAACAAAAAGAAGCTCCCTGTGTCAGTCACATTTCATTCAGATGGAGAAAAAATGAATGTGGATTTTCAAGTGGCACAGACAGAGTATGATGAAATTTTGGATGAACTGGAGGGTGAACTTGGAAAATACCAGGAGAAAAAAATTGATAAAAATCAATTCAGACAGAATGTGCGATCGCTTCTGGATGGAGAAACTAACTACAAAAATAACTACCTAAATAACGAAAAAAAGGGTCTTAGGGAAGTTCCCTAACAAGAAGGTGAAATGTCTGACATTTTGCGTATCTTGCAAATCACCTTCGGTGATTCAGAGAAAGCCATACAGAAAGCTGTACAAAAGCCATACACTCAGCCATACGAAAAACAAGGGTTGCCATACGCAAAGCTGTACAAGATGGCTCAATTGCCATACGATGCCATACAGAAAGCTGTACAGTACAGCAGGAAAGCCATACAGTGCCATACAAGGAGCTGTACAAGATGGCTCGAAAGCCATACAGTACGGCTCAATTGCCATACGATGCCATATACAAAGCCATACAGTACAGCAGAAAAGCCATACAGTGTACATACAGAAAGCCATACACGAAAAAAGATAATAAAAAGAAGGAGACAACTAAGATGGAAAAATTAAAAAGAACATTCAGATTATCCGAACAGGCAGTGGAAGCGATTGAAAACAGAAATCGGAAATTATATCCGACTGCGACTGATTTTTTAGAAGCAAAAATTTTGGCACCAGCAGATAACAGTACAGAAATGTTACACAAAATTTCTGCGCAGTTAAGAGAAATGGAAAGTCTTCTTGTTCAACAGTATCATAAAAAAATAGAAGAAGAGCAGCCATTCCATTGAAAATGTGTACCTAAAGTAACCTAGATAAAGGTGATTGGATTTGATAAAATAAAATTAGAAAACCAGAGGTAAGGGATGCAATTCAGCATCTCTTTTTTAAAACAGGAAACGGAGTAGAGTGAAAAATGGATTTAAAAGAACAATTAAAAAAAGCAACGGAAGATTTGGAAAAGCTGGAAAGAAAAAAAGAAAAATTTTTGGCGGATTATGATGAAAAACGGAAAAAAATTCTGACAAAGAAAAAGGAACTCGAAAATAAAATTCAGAGAGAACAGGAAGAAAAAATATTACGTGCCGTTCAAGACAGCTTCGGAAAAATCAATGAAAAAAATATTGATACTTTCTTGGATATTCTGAAAAAAAACAGTGAGGAATTATCGATGGAGATGGAAATTGCATTAGAAAACTTTGAAGAAAATAATGAAGTAGTTTCCGATGATCTACCGAATTCCGGTACACAGCAAAGTGTAGAAGAGCAAGGATATTCATATGAAAGCAATGAGCCATGAGCCGACGAGACATTCGATATACGATTCGATTTTCAGAAAAGGAATGGGAAATATTAGAAGAAAAAATTAAGAAAGAGGATGCGTGGAAATTTAAATATGGAACAAAAGAAGGAAGCGTAAATGTATCTGCATTTATCCGGGAAAAATTATTTCGAGAAGAAATAAAAGAACTGGCATATTACCGGGAATTAAAAAACTTAACTTATCAAATACGAAAAATCGGAGTTAATATCAATCAGGTGGCTGCAAAGATCAACAGTGGTCATGGGAATATCGACTCTGTTTTTTATTTGCAAAAAAATCTTCTACAGGTTGAAGAAGAGGTAAAAAATCTGATTGAAAAACTGGAGGAAGATCGTGGCAATCACAAAATTGATGAACATTAAACAAGGTAGGAGAGGTGGCAGCAAACATTTAAATAATTCGATTCGTTATATTATGAATCCTAAAAAAACAAATGATGGGGAATTGATTGGTGGAAACTCAGGATTCACACCGCAAGAAGTTTATCAGGTTATGATGGATAGCAAACTTGACTGGGATAAGCTGGAAGGAAGACAGGGATATCATTTTGTTATCAGTTTTCAACCTGGAGAGGTAAATGAAGAAATGGCATATCAAGTCATAAAAGAATTTTGCGAAGAATATCTTGGTGACGATTTCGATTATGTTTTTTCAATTCATAATGATCAGAAGCACATGCATGGACACATTGTTTTCAATTCAGTGAATCGAATGAGTGGATATAAGTACCGATACGAAAATGGAGACTGGGAGAAGTATATTCAGCCGATCACAAATAAAATTTGTGAGAAGTATGGACTGCCGCCACTGGAATTCGATGCAGAAACAAGAAAAGGAAAATCTTATGCACAATGGCAGGCAGACAAAAAAGGTGCGCCAACCTGGAAAAAAATTATTCGTGCTGATATTGATTATATTATTTCTATCTCTGGCAATGAAGAAGAATTTATTTCTAATATGGAAAAAATCGGTTATCAGATTCGTAAGGGAGATTCTCAAAAGCATGGTGCGTATTTTTCATTTCGTGCAATGGAACAAAAAAGAGGTTGGAGAAGTTACAACCTTGGATCTGGGTATCATTATGAGGAGATCCTTTCAAGAATTCGAAGAGAAAAATTTGTATATAAAAATCCGAGGAGTCCTCGAATAAGATTCTATAAAATGAAAAGGATAAATACGCATCAGGCGGTAACACAATTTCAGAAAAAAAGAATCCGGAAAATATATTTTGTATCTGTCCAATATCATAATATAAAAAATCCATATGCCGTAGATTATCGGGAAGTACGAAAAAGTCTGCTACACATTGACCAATTGTGGGAAAACATTAATTATTTGAAACAATTCCAAATTAATTCCTATGCGGAGCTTTTAGATAGAGAAGCGAAAATAAAAGAACAGGAAAAAGCATTAAAGAATCAAATATACAATAAGGATTTTCTACAGGACAATGAAGCGTATATAAGATATAAGAAGTTAAAAGAAATGTTAAGCGAAGTGCCAGAATCCGATGATAGTTTTGAAAAAATATTGGATGAATTGGAAGAATTGGAACAGGATTTTCCAGATGCAATATTGGATGGAAGTGAGAAGGTTGAACAAATGGAAAAGAAGTTACAGTCCATTCGGGATGAAAAAAGAATTATCAGGCAGATAAAAGAAGAGGAAGAGGAAGACAAATTATTCTATACCGCAGCATGGGGACAGCCAACGGAACATACTTATCAAAACAGTAAAAAGAAAGAGGTGCAGACGCAGTGGGCGAAAACAAAATAAATACGATTAATTTAAATGATATTTTTCAAGATGTAAAGACAGATCTGATCGGAAATCTTTTAAATGAGACAAAAGATAGTAAGAAATGTATGTGGTATCTCATATGCGCATTAGATGGAATGGGAGATCAGGAAATACTGGAACTTTCAGGATATACAATTCCTCAAATCCAAGATGCCAGAACAAAATTTCTGAAACAAAAATATCAGGCAAAGACTTCCTTATCCAATGAAATTCAGATGTTAAAAAAACAGGTTATGGATGTAGTGAAGGAAAACAGAGATGTACGATCTTCTGTTGAAGCTGGACTAGATAAAGCAATTCAAGAGCAGATTGAAAAATCGAATAAACTGATCGAAGCAAAAGATGAAATGATTACAATGATAAATATGCAAAAAGTGGACTTGCAACGACAAAATGAAGAATTAAAAGCAAAGGTAAATGAATTGGAAAAGCAGTCAACATCGGTAGTGGCAGCAACGAGTAATCCTGCAGACAGGAAGGATGCAGAAACACAAATAGAAAAACAACTAAGTGAAGAGGAAAATATTGAAAATAAGATAGAAGTCAGACGGGAAGAAATTCAACCAGAAGAGAGAAAAAAGAGTATAGGAAAACGTATTCGTAAGTATCTTTTTTCGTCAACAGATACAAAGAAATTTATCGGGAAATATTTGGAGAATGATAAGATGACGAAGGAACAAAAGGATTATCTGTTGGAGTGCCTGGAAAGTGGAGTTGGTGTAAAAGAAATGTCAGAATTTGCATTTGAAAATCTGACGGTTGAACAAATGGAACGTTTAAGAAAGATAAATGAAAAAAGGAAGGAATAAAGGATGGATATTCATGTAGAGATGCACTTATCTTATGAGACGGATGTGTGGGCATATGGAATGGTCACTTTAGAAAATATCATCCGATTTCCGGTTCAGCTTCGTAAATTTAAAAATAAAGATACGGGAGAAGAGACTTCGTTTCTTAGTTATCCCAGAAGAGAACGTTGTGGAAAATGGGAAAATATACTTGTACCCGAAAAAAAATTAAGGGAAGAAATTGAAAAGGCTGTAGGAGAAAAAATCAAAGAGGAAATGAGAAAAGATTTGTATCTTCCAGAGATAGAAATACTTTCCATCAGCCCAATTGTTCCACGGTATCCACCGAATGCGAAAGCATATATATGTGGTGTTGCATCTGTTCAATTGCTAGGACTTACAATTAATGGAATCACTATTAAAAAAGGACAAAGAGGCTATTTTATTAATATGCCACAATATAAAAGTTCGGATGGGTATCATGATGTGATCTATGCCATAGGGAAAGCAATGCAGAAGAAAATTTCGGAGTGTGTTCTTCAGGAATATCAGAAAATAATGGGCGTACCGAATTTCGGTACAGAGGGAGGACTGACAAAATGAAAAAGGAAGAATTCATACAATTTGTAGCTAAGAATATTAAATATCATCTTCCATCTGAATTCAAAGATTTCAAAATTGAGGTTGGAAAACACATGGGGTTAGTGATATCAGAAAAAAAATCTCCTAACACAATAAGAATATATTTGGATGAAGCATATGAAAAATTTATGGAGAACAAAAATATATTTCCAGTCATGGAAACTGTTGCAAATAACATTACGCAGGGGTGGCATACTGTTGGGAAAATTAGAGACGAAAAAAGACAGGCGATAGAATTCGTGAATAATTACACAGAGGTAAAGAAACATCTGCAGTTCGTGTTGCGAGATCCGGATTTTACTGAAATTCCGATGAATCAGATAAAAACGGAGCTGGGAAGTTATGTTGCGTTGTATGAGATCAATATGGACAAAAATGATGCGGAACATATATCTATACCAATAACCGATAAGTTAACCAAACGTTGGGGGATTACGGCAGATCAACTATATCAAGACACGATAAAGGTTCAGGCAGCATGGAATCAACCTTTACTGGCAGATCTATTGGAAATGGGAACTTATTTGAATGGGGGGACAAGACCTGATAATCTGCTATCAGCAGACAAAATTGATGATACCGGGCTGTACGTGCTAACAAATTATAAGCTGTATAATGGCGCAGCGATGATTGCACATGATGAAATGGCACAAAAAATAGGTAATCTGTTACAAATGGATTATTATATACTTCCGTCTACTGTACATGAATTGCTGGTGTATCCCGATAATGGAGTTATATCAATAACACAATTGCAAGAAATGGTAAAAAGTGTCAATGCTACAGACGTGTTGCCGAAGGATAGGTTGTCCGATAAGGTTTTATTTTACAATCAGCAGGAACGCAGATTAGAGCTTGCTACGGAAAGAGAGGAGTATTTTGAAGACAAAACAGAGGACACTCAAGAGAAAAAGGAATTAGCTGAAGGCAAAGATAAATCAGAATCAGAGAAAAAAGAAGATAAAAGTTTGAAATTTTCAATCCGATTGTAGAAAAATGTTTTTCTAGAAAGTTAATTCCTATATTTAGCACAAGAGTCGGAAAGCGAGGAAAATATGATGTATGAAGCATTAGTACAGAAATTGAAGTTCCTTTTAATGTAATTATTCCAAACAGTTATAATTACGTACATAAGGAATCATAGATTTCATAATAAAAAATTAAAGAGGTAACGCATGAAATTTAAAGGTATTGAATTAAAAGATAACACAGAAGCAGAGTTATTAATAGAAATTGAAATCGTTGATATTAATGACGAAGATGAGCTTGAAGAATATGGTGAAGAATTGGAAGGAAAATTAGAAGATATTTTAGACTATGATAATTGCTCTCCATATGTAGATTTTATAGATGATAATTTATTAAATATACGTTGTGACGAAATTACATTTGACGAAAAAGGTGTAGATCTTTTAACTGTCATCTATAAAAATATTCTAAATGCAAATTTACAGAATGTAAAAGTTATGATTAATGTTCATGTTGATGGTAAAGAGTGGTTTAAAAAAGAAGATGGATCGGAATATAATGAGGATTCTGTTACTTTAGAAGAATTTTTATTAAATATTGAATATTAAAGTCTGGGGTGAAAGTATGGCTTACATAGAGAATGTAGTAATAGGAACTCCAATAGTAGATCCAAAAGATATGTTTGTTTCGGACGAAGATGATTGGACAAGGATGGAAGAGGAAGAAATTATGGAAAGTGTTTCGGAGAAAGAAAGGGATGAAACTGAGCAGGAAGATCGAACAAATGAAAACAGTTTTTTTGAACGTACAGATGATTCTTATGCAATCTATCAATATGATAACACAGATGGAAATTGGGGATACAAATTCATGGGACTGAGCATCATAAGTAATATGGGATTATCTGTGGATGGGAAAGATTACCGTATGATGTTCATGGAGCAATTGCATGAACATGATTCCCTGGATGAATTATATCATAGGTTCAATGCTGAACGACCAGAAGGGTTTGATGGACATTCATTGTCTGTTTCCGACGTTGTTATAATGAAACGTAATGGAGAAATGAAAGCGTATTACGTGGATGATGTTGGATTTTCTGAGCTTCCGGAATTCACGAAGCAAAGAGAGCAGATTATAGATAGGTCAAATGATTCTCCAGTTTATGCAGGAACACTGGAACAGGCGGTAAGACAGAAGGATGCGGATGCATATTTGGATTCAAGAAAATTAAATATTGATTGTAAAAAAGCGATAGAAGAAGCAATTCAAGAAAACTATGATGGAATACGTTTGAAGGATGATGTAGCGAAAGATGTTGTGAGACGTTTTGGGGAAGAACGTATGAATTTTGTGATGGCAAATACAATCCGGGAAAGCTTTTTAGAGGGACGATTTTCTAAGCAGAATAAAGAGTGGGCAGAACATATTAATATTCCGGAAAATATCAGTCATGGAAGGAACTTAAATCTTGATTATATAATTGAAAGTCATCCGGTTGTATTAGATGACTTTATTTCAATGGCAAGATTTGAAATTCGGATGCTGAAAATTGAACGGGCAATTGAAGATGCAGAGGTATCGATTACTACAGATACAAATGATTATGTAGCAGATGGACATGAGGGAGCCTGGCATACGATTGAGGAAAGGAAATATGCCGGAAAGAAGTTCTTTCTTATGGAACATAATGAGTTCGGCTCAAATGTAGCAGAAATTATTGTGACAGAAAATGGACAACTTGTGGCAGAGGATTTGTGGAATGGGTTTGATAAGGGGGCATTGGAAGCTATATCAGAATATCTGCAGGACAAGGGGATATCAGAAGAGGAAATATACAAAGAACCGGATGAATTGGCATATAAAATTCATGATGGATATTTTTCTATTCACCGCACAGACGGAGGTTATGACTACACTTTCTATACGAAAGATTATGAAGATATAGATGGCGGTATCTATGATAATCCAGACAGTCCTATAAAGCAGGTGGTAGAGGATATTCTGGAAGATGCAGGAATTTCGTTAGATGATGCAGAATGGATGGATTATGAAGAGTTGGATGCCGAAGTTGAGCATGCAGAAGAAATTAAACAACTCGCTGTGGATTTAGACAAATTCAGTTATGAATATGATACATACGAGTATAAAGATAGCATTGAAGACAGAGAAGAGCAGATTGATAAACTTACAGAGGATATTTTGACGAGGAAAACAGATGATATAAAAAAATGGCTGATAGAGGTGTCGGAAAATTCAGAGATAGATAATGATGTCAGAACTGCACGCTCATTGTTTTCTCGTCTGGAAGAAGCGGAGAGAGTATTTATATCTGACGAAACTAATGTCAGTTTCTATGCGGCTGAATGTATGGAATTTCCAGATTTTGGAGAACTTCATGAAAATCTTACTTTGGATGAAGCGATAAAAAAATATGAAAGTATTCCAGAAGAACGGATGCATGGGGTGAAAGGAATTGGATTTGAACTAGAAGATGGAAGTGATTACGAGGGCAAATATGGGTTGATGTATCATGGTCGGGTAGATCGAGAAAATGTTGAGATGATTCAATATTATAAAGATAATCCAGTGATTCAGAAAGCATTAGATGCATTGGAACAATATTGCGAGACTTCTGCAGATAAGTCAGTAGAAAGACAACAAGAAACAAACAGAAAGAAAAAACAAAAGAGCATTTATCAAGGACTTCATAGATAGAAGTCTTTTTTTGTTGTACCGAAATTCGGTACAGAGAGGATTTACTATGGCAACAACGTTATTGAAATTAAAAGAATTATCCCAACAAACAATTGAAGCGATTGTAAAAAGTCCGGATGCCTGGAAAAAATATTTAAATGCAGCACCAAATATTTTTCGATATTCTTTTGAGGATCAGCTTCTGATCTATGCGCAAGCACCAAAAGCAACCGCAGTTGCAACGTACGATGTCTGGAACAAAATTATGCACAGGGCAGTAAAGAAGGGAAGCTGTGGGATTGGTCTGATTCATACGAAAAGGCGGTATGAAAAGATTGATTATGTGTTTGACGTAACTCAGACAGCAGAAAAATATGATTCTCGATCCTTAAATATATGGAAAGTTACCGAAAAGAATGAAACTCTTGTTAGAACATATCTGCAGAATACGATTGATATTGAAGAAGGGATGGAATCTATCCCAGAGTTGGTACATGAACTAATCAAAGAAAGTGTCGATGATGTGATCGATGATCTGCAAGATGCGCTTAAAGAAGATGTTGAAGGCACATATCTGGAAGACCTGGAAGAAGATCAATTAAAACATGATTTTCAAGAACTGCTGGAAAATAGTATATTTTATGTCTGTTTGTCAAAATGTGGATATGATCCGGAAATGTATCTTTCCTCAGATTCTTTTCAGTTTATTACAAACTTCAATGATATTTCAGTGCTTCGACATTTAGGCTATGCTACGACTGAAACGTGTAATTCAATTTTGCATGGTATTACCGTATTTTTGATCAGAAATCAGAAAAATATAGATCAGAAAATAACACAACTGGAGACAACACCAGAAGTTTTAACAAAAATATCTGCAGAAAAGCGTGTACCGAATTTCGGTACACAGAAAGAAGAACATGCAGAAGAGGAAGAACCAGATAATCATGTTTTGCGAACAGTACCAAAAGCTCCAGTTCGAGTAGATGAAGTGATCGAAGCAGATGATGACTATACACAATTAGAGTTCATTCCATCAGAAGCGGAACAAAGCGAACAAATCCAACTTGAAATTGCTTCACGTAAGACAGAGAATGATGCAGAGTATATCTTGGATTCAGAAATAGATGCGATATTGCGGCTTGGAGGAGGAGAGGAAAATTCACAGCATTCAATTGCTGCCCGTTTGATTAATGGTTTGGATAAGGAAGAATTTGCGGAATTCCTAAGCAGAGAATATGGTACTGGTGGTAAAGGGGTATACCTAAATAACCGAAAGATATCAGTATGGTATGATCAATCAGGACTACGGTTTGCAAGAGGTGAATCGGCACAGGATAGATATGATCGATTAATCCCCTGGCAAGAAGCGGCAGATAGAATTAAAAAATTATATGAAGATGGGAAATATCTGCCCAATTCGATTGTAGTAAATGCCTTGAAAGTGACAGAAAAAAAGTATGCTCAGAGGGTAGAATTATTATTTCGAGATGCGGGTGTGCTGCCGGAGGGGCTAAAGTATAAGGAAGAATGGGGCGATGTTATCCAACAAGAATTGTCCGAAAAAAATGGACAGGAAAAAATAAAAACAGTGTTTGACACAATAGATAAAATGATTCAAACTGATTCTTCTATGCCAAGTTGGATAAAAATAAATAATGCCAAATATCAAAAAATATTTGAAGAATTAATATCGGAAGAAAAACATTATATTCTGCAATCTTCCGATATTTTTATGCCGGAAAAGCAATTTATTACAGAAGACGAAATCAATGCTATATTAGGGAGTGGTTCTGGGGTAGAGGGTGGAAAAAAACGCATCTATAACTTCCTGACAAAGGAACATAGTATAAAAGAAAAAATAGAGTTCCTAAAAAATGAATATGGGATAGGAGGACCTATGCCGGGAGTCGTCGGAAGCTGGTTTTCATCTGAAAACCATGATGCAAAAGGGATTGTCATTGAAAAGGAATTTTGTGGAAAGGTCATATTAAAATGGAACATGGTTCTACGCCGTATCGAAACCATGATACAGAAGAACCAATATCTAACAGAAAAATCGGAATCTGAAACGGTGGTTATAGAACAAGAACAGAGTTCGCAAAAGCCGGATACTGCAGATCAACAGGATAATGTACCGAATTTCGGTACAGAACAAATGGCATCTGCAGAAAATGAGCGCATACGAGTAGCAATCGAAAGCAGTGAGGATGTAGAAGAACGGGACATTGGATTTTTTACATATCATTATCCAGATGGAAGAGATGGAATACGTTTCCGTTTGGTACGCATTGGTGAGGATGGGAAGTTAGAGGTATATCCTTCAGCAAATCGATTCTTTATTAACCAGGCTGCGGTTGATGAGTATATAACAGAACATGCGGAGATTCTTGAGGTGATTGAATATGATGCCATTGTACATGAAGCAAGGGCAAGTGTGCTGGAAAACAGACCAACTACACCAGAGGAACAGAAGCAGATCCAGGAAGTATTACAGAAAGAAAGCAAAAACAATACGCAAACAATTCGTCCTAGTAATTTCTATATTACGGATAATCAGTTGGGAAATGGAACTGCAAAGGAAAAATATCAAAGAAATGTCGATGCAATTCGATTGTTAAAGCAATTGGAGCAGGAGCATCGGCAGGCTGATCGGTATGAACAGGAAGTTCTCTCGCAGTATGTTGGATGGGGAGGTCTTGCTTATGCATTTGACGAAGGAAAATCTAATTGGGCGGATGAATATAAAGAACTAAAAGAGTTGCTTACAGAGTCCGAATATAAATCTGCACGAGAATCTGTATTGAATGCACATTATACGCAACCTGTGATTATTAAAAGTATGTATAAGGCGTTGGAACAAATGGGATTTAAAAACGGAAATGTGCTAGAGCCTGCAATGGGAGTAGGAAATTTTTTTGGAGCAATGCCGGAATCCTTGCGTGATTCAAAGCTATATGGTGTGGAGTTAGACAGTATCAGTGGTAGAATTGCAAAACAACTGTATCCGGATGCAGACATCCGGATTACTGGTTATGAAACTTCCGGATATCCGGATGATTTTTTTGATGTTGCGATTGGAAATGTTCCGTTTGGTAATTATCAGGTGTATGACAGGCGATATGAACAACATCATTTTCTGATCCATGATTATTTCTTGGCGAAAACTTTAGATCAGTTAAGAAGTGGTGGAGTAGCAGCGTTTATCACATCCAAGGGAACAATGGATAAAAAAAATAATCTGGTTCGTTCCTACTTGTCACAGCGAGCAGAATTATTAGGAGCAATTCGCTTACCAAACACTGCATTTAAGGGCAATGCAGGAACAGAAGTAACATCGGATATTTTGTTTTTCCAGAAAAGAGAAGGAATTTCTTATGATTCTCCGGAGTGGCTGGACATTGGAGTAAATGAAGATGGTATTGAGTTAAATCAATATTTCTTAAATCATCCAGAAATGGTACTCGGACACATGGAAGAGGTAAGTGGACCATATGGAAAAGAAACCGCATGTATACCGCTTGAAGGGGCAGATCTGAAAGAACAACTAGATGTCGCAATCACGAAGGTTAAAGGACAGATTTTTGTGGAAAATCCGGAAGTTGTAATCGAGGAAGATCAAAGAGACATTCCTGCAAATCCAGATGTAAAAAATTACTCTTATACATTAGTTGATGAACAATTATATTTCCGGGAAAATTCCAGAATGTATCCGGTGAATCTTCCAACGGCTACAGAGGAACGTGTGCGTGGAATGATTGAAATCCGAGAATCAGTAAGGAGATTGATTTCTCTACAGATGGATGAAAATGGAACAGATGAAGCGATTAAAACGGAACAAGAAAAGCTGAATAGAGTCTATGATGAATTCTATAAAAAGTATGGTGTTATAAGTAGTACTGGAAATAAGAGGGCTTTTTCATCAGATGCATCCTATTGCTTATTGTGTTCATTGGAAATACTGGATGAAAATGGAAATCTGGAACGGAAAGCGGACATGTTTTCAAAGCGCACGATCAGTAAAGCGGTGCCGGTTACCAAGGTGGATACGGCGATTGAGTCACTGACGGTTTCAATGAGTGAATATGCAAGAGTAAATCTGCTATTTATGGCGCAACTGACGGGTAGAAGTGAAGAAACTGTAATAGAAGAACTGAAGGGGATAATCTTCTTTAATCCGGAAACCAATCGTTGGGAAAATAATGATGAATATTTATCCGGGAATGTCAGAGAAAAATTACAAGTCGCAAAAGAACATCTACAGACAGATTCCAGATACCAGGAAAATGTAGATGCCTTAGAAAAGATACAGCCCAAAGATCTTGATGCGTCTGAAATTGAAGTCAGGATCGGTGCCACCTGGATTGAACCGGAAATGTATGAACAGTTTATGGAAGAGGTCTTCCATACACCAAAATATCATCTGAATAACCGGAGAATTGCAATCGAATATTCCAAAACAACCGGAGAATGGCGGATTAAAGGGAAAAACCTGGATAGTATTGGAAATACAATCGCTTATAACACCTATGGAACGCAGAGAATTAACGCATATGAAATTCTTGAAGCAACATTAAATCTACGGGATGCCAGAGTGTATGATAGGGTAGAAACCGATGGAACTGTCAGATATGTCGTAAATAAGACAGAAACAATGTATGCAGCCCAGAAGCAGGACGCTATAAAAGAAGCTTTCCAGGAATGGATTTATGCCGATCTACAGAGAAGAGAAACGATCTGTAAAACATATAATGAAAGGTTTAACTCGATCCGTCCACGGGAATATGATGGAAGTTACCTGGTATTTCCAGGAATGAATACCGAAATTACATTAAAACCACATCAGAAAAATGCGGTTGCACATCAGTTGTATGGGAAAAATACTTTATTGGCTCATTGTGTTGGCGCTGGAAAAACATATGAAATGATTGCTGCAGCAATGGAGTCGAAAAGACTTGGGCTGTCGCAAAAATCACTGTTTGTTGTGCCGAATCATCTGACGGAGCAGTGGGGAACGGAATTTTTACAGCTATATCCTGGGGCAAATATCCTGGTTGCAACAAAAAAGGACTTTCAGCCAATGAACCGGAAAAAGTTCTGTGCCAGAATTGCACTTGGAAATTATGATGCGGTGATTATAGGTCATAGTCAATTTGAAAAGATTCCACTGAGTGATGAACGTCTGAAGAAAATGCTGAATGGACAGATTGATGATATTATTGCAGCAATTGAGCTGGCAAAAGAAAGCAATACAGAAAACTTTACCATCAAGCAGATGGAGAAAACCAAAAAACAATTAGCGGTAAGATTAGAAAAGCTAAACAAGAAAGAAAAAAAGGATAATACAATCACGTTCGAGGAGTTGGGCGTAGACAGGCTTTTTGTAGATGAGAGTCATTACTATAAGAATCTTTTTTTGTATACAAAGATGAGAAATGTTGCAGGAGTATCACAGACGGAAGCACAGAAATCAACGGACATGTTTAATAAGTGTCAATATATGAATGAAATTACAGAAGGAAGTGGTATTACATTTGCAACTGGAACGCCGATCAGCAATAGTATGACAGAATTGTTTACGATACAGCGTTACCTTCAGATGGAGGAACTGCAAAAGACTGGTCTCACACAATTTGATGCCTGGGCAGCCACGTTTGGCGAGACGGTTACAGCAATTGAATTAGCACCGGAAGGAACGGGCTATCGAACAAAAACGAGATTTTCACGTTTCTTCAATGTTCCGGAACTTATGAGCATGTTTAAGGAAGTTGCAGATATCAAAACATCTGATCAATTAAATCTTCCTGTCCCGGAAGTGGAATATAAAACGATTGTTATCAAGCCAACAGAAGAACAAAAAGAATATGTGGCAGAATTAGGTGAGCGTGCAGAGCAAGTAAGAAATGGAGGAGTTGATTCTTCCATTGATAACATGCTGAAAATAACCAATGATGGTCGAAAACTTGCATTAGATCAGAGATTAATAAGTGATGCGATCCCTGATTCAGTGGATGGAAAGGTATCTGAATGTGCAAGACAGTGTTACGATATATGGGAAAATACCAAAGACACGAAATCAGCACAATTGGTGTTCTGTGATCTGTCGACACCGAAAAATGATGGAACATTTAATGTGTATGATGATTTGAAACAAAAATTAATGGATATGGGTGTTCCGGAAGAAGAAATTGCTTATATTCATCATGCAAATACAGATACAAGGAAAGCGGAGCTGTTCTCGAAAGTAAGAAGTGGACAGGTTCGCTTTTTGTTTGGCTCGACCGCCAAAATGGGAGCCGGCACGAATGTGCAGGACAGACTGATTGCTCTTCATCATTTGGATGTGCCTTGGAAACCTTCGGATATTGAACAACAGGAAGGACGTATCTTACGTCAGGGAAACCAGAATGAGAAAGTACAGATTTTCCGTTATGTTACAGAAGGAACGTTTGACAGTTATATGTGGCAGCTTTTGGAGAATAAGCAGAAGTTTGTTGGTCAAATCATGACAAGCAAATCACCAGTCAGAAGTTGTGAGGATGTGGATGAAGCAGTATTATCATTCGCTGAAATAAAAGCATTGGCTACCGGAAATCCATACATTAAGGAGAAGATGGAACTGGATATTGATGTTGCAAAACTGAAGGTGTTAAAAGCAAACCATAATGCCAATAGATACAGATTGGAAAATCAGATTGTACATGATTATCCTTTGAAAATCTCTAATGAAAAAGTAAGAATTCAGCAGCTGCAAGAAGATTTAAAATGCTACCAATCCTATCAGATAAAAAATCAAGATCGGTTTGAAATGATAATTGAAGACGTAACTTTTGATGATAAAGAGTTGGCAGGAAAGGCAATCCGGACAGCAGCCAAAAAAGAAAACAGGTTAGGTGAATCTGTTGAGATAGGAACTTACCAGGGATTTACTATGTTTGTCAGTTATAACCATATAAGCAATTCATATAATTTGAAATTACAGAATCAACGAAGTTATCTTATTGAGTTAGGTGAAAATGGTCTGGGAAATATTATACGAATTAATAATGCATTGGATAATATTCCAAAGCATATTGCAAGGGCAAAACAGAATCTGCAGACCTATGAATCACAGCTAGAGGATGCAAAAATCGAGGTAATGAAAGAGTTCCCCAAAGAAGCTGATTTAAAAGAAAAAACAGATCGTCTGTCGGAACTTAATGCACTTCTTAATATGGATCAATCCAATCATGAGATTGTTGCTGAAGAACAGATTGAAGAACAAGAAACAGCAGAAGTAACCAATAAAACGCAAAAAAATGAAGTTGTACCGAAATTCGGTACACGATAAAGGAGAAAAATTATGATTGAATCAAACAAAGAATTAGAACAGATTAAATCAGAGATGGAAGAAATCCGGAAGATGCTAGGAGAAATCAAAGAAAATACAGCATACTTTAAGGGCTTTATGGAAAAATATAATATTCCAATGCAGGAAGAAGAAAAGAAGGATATATCTGTATTACCAGAGGTGAAAACAGAATCAAAGCAGAGAAAACAGGTAAAAGCAGTTTCACCGAAATTATGATTGTACCGAATTTCGGTACAATCCATCAAATCTGAGTAGAAATCATGAAGAAAAATAATTGACAGGAGTGGAGAAATGAACGAAGAATACAGAGATGCGGAAGAAGTCTTGATGGTGATCAAAAAGGCTACCATGTTTGCAGATCCAATTATGAAAATAGCAACGAAAGGGCTTGCAAAAATTGTGCAGTTTCTTGCTAGAATGGTGAAGGAGAAAATCATTGACAAAAGGGAATTTAAAGACTTCCAAAATTTTGCCAAACGAACAGAAGGAAACTTTGATGTATTTAATATTCCGATAGATCAAACAGGAGATGATATTAAATTAGAGGATATCGAGGAATTTGCGGACCTAAAGAAAAAAGAAGTACGCTTCTATGAAATGCCGGATCTAAATAAGGCTGATAACTATATACAGATTGCAGTATGCAGAGATGATGAAAATATTTTTGATCTATGGTATAAGAGGTATTTAAACAAAAAAATGGTTGGAGGAGAAAGAACGGAAGAAAGTTTGAATGCATTTACAGAAGGAAAAACAAGTATATTTAGTGTACCATTTGAAGGGAAAGAGGAGGTGTATAAAGAAGATTTTGACAAATTAAAAATAAATTATAGTGTATTACCAGATTTAAAGATTGGGGATGGAAATATACAGATTATTGTAGCAAACAGTGATATCCCGAAAGTACAACACTGGTATCAATTGTATCAGAAAGATATGCTTCAACGAGGAGAAAAAGTTCCAGATCTAAATATAATTGATATGTCTACCTATCAGAATACGGGAAAAATGTCTACAGAGGAATACATCAATACCGGAGATGAAAAAGTGAAGGAAGCAAATCAAAAATATGAAAAAGAAAAGTCGTCTGCTCCTAAAATAGCTTTAGATGAAGGAAATATGACATATGAGGATTACGAAGAAAATAAAATGTATCAAAAATTTACAATTGATCCGGATACATTAGTAAACCAATTAGACAAGGAAGCAATTAAATCTTTCAGAGAAGAAAAGTATTTTGTTAGCAGAATACCGGGAACTTTTGGAGAAAATGTACAATATTTGGTGATTCCAGGAGATCAAGTATTCCATTCTGTCGATTCAAAATACTATACGGCATTTTTGGAGAAAGATAAAAAGCCATTGATGTATGATAAAGGCTTGAAGCTTCCTATTAAACTCGAACGACGTCCATTTGCGAGTGAATTATATGAGAAGCATTATAATCTGTCGGAAAGAGAGCAGAAAGCAACAGATCGATCACAGAATAAAGCAGGAAAAACAGTTGAAAATACAGCTCGTAAGAAACCTGTAAAATCTCCGAAACCGCCTTTGAAAGCAAGATAATCCGGAGGGAGAATAGATGATTGAAAAAAGAAAAACTCCATGGGGAATCTTCCTTATTATTCTTGTAATATTAATCATTGGAGCGTATTTTGGCTGTGGATTGATGAAATTAGATGGTGTCACCATGTCAAATTACCAGGAAAAATTATTGTATATTGTAATGCATCCGTTACGAAACTGGTGGACAGATAAAACGCCTGCGTTTATGGGCTGTGCATTTATAGCATGGATCATGTTTATCGCATATTATTTAGATCAGAATCGAAACTACCATTTTGGAGTGGAAAATGGCTCGGAACAGTGGGCAGATGTAAATAAATTGAGTAAAACATTAAGGGATAAAAATGAGCAGAATAATACCTATCTAAGTGAACGCATTGTAGTTTCTAATCATTCAGTGTCAAATATGAATATGTTGGTAATTGGAGGATCTGGTTCATATAAAACAACCTCTGTGGTTACTCCAAATCTGTTATTAGCTGGTATGACAAATGTAATATTGGATATTAAAGGAGATTTGTTACGAAAACATGGAAAATATTTAAAAGCTCATGGAATAACTGTGAAGTCTTTCAATCTGATTAATCCGGAAGAGTCCGACAGATATAATCCAATGGCGTACCTTGAAAAAGAGACAGATGTAATCCGATTAATTACGAATATGCAGGCATCCGTAAAGCCACCAGACGCAATGAAGGGAGAGCCATTCTGGGATGATGGAGTTGCACTTTATCTGCAGGCAGTGTTCTTTCATGAATGGCTGACAGCAAAGGAAGAGGGACGAAAACCAACTTTAAACAATATCTTGAAACTCGTAAATATGGAATCGAAACATGTGGGAAATGAGGATGATGATATGACAGAATTACAGCTTGAGATGAACAGACTCGAAGATATCCACGGAGATGATTACCCACCAGTGCGAGACTACCGGAAATTGAAAAAAGGTGCGGCAGAAACAGTCCGTTCTATTATTATAATGGTGAATGCAATGTTGCGATTATGCGAAACATCTTCATTAAAACGTCTTTTTGAAGACGATGATATTGATATTCCATCTTTAGGGTTGGGAGTAGACGGAAATCCAAATAAAAAGACTGCATTATTTCTGGTTATGCCAGATAATGATCAGTCTTTTAATTTTTTGATTTCCATGTTTTACACACAGCTATTTGATGTTTTGATCAGAATCGCAGATCATAAGTGCAACGGAAGTCTTCCTATACATGTAAGACTATGGGCAGATGAATTCTATGCCGGTCCGAAACCGAATAATACAGAGGTATTAATGGGAACAATACGAAGCAGAAATATGTCGATGGTTCCAGTTTTGCAGTCCATCGCCCAGATTAAGGCAACCTTTCCACAGGAAAAATGGGAAGTGTTCCTAGATAACTGTGCAGTGATGATCTATCTTGGCTCTGGTCCAGCAGCATTTTCTACGCATGAATACATATCGAAACTATTAGGTGATATGACCATTGATACGAGAAATGATGGAGTGACCACTGGTGTACATGGAAATTCAAGTTTGAATAATCAAAGAGCAGGAAGAGGATTAATGACTCCGGGAGAAGTAAAAAGAATGAGTCGTAAGGATTGCCTTATTTTCATGGAGGGACAGTATCCAATTAGAGATCGAAAAAACTTCCCATTTAACACACCTATATGGAAAGAATCTAAAAAACTTGCAGGGAAGAATGGCTATAAGCATCCGGTACGTGTTGTATATAATCCAAGAACGATGACTTACCGAACAATTCGTAATAAGCAGGATTTTCAGGTGATTGATAAAAAAGATGTGGCATTTTATAAGGAAGTAGAAAAGACGGATAAGAGTATCAAAGTATGTGAGATAAATGAGGAAGATTTCTTGTATCTAAATTTTGATGTCGATCCGAAGCCAACAGAAGAAGAACTTATTCAACTGTTCGAGAAAAGTAAGAAAGATACAGGATTGCAAGAAAGAGCAATAGAAATGGAAGAACAGTTAATGCAAGAGAATCGTTCCAATGTACCGAATTTCGGTACAGAAGAGGAAACGACGGAGGTGGATGAGGAAGAGCAGAAAGAAAAGAAAGAAGAAAAATGGGATTTGTCCGGAACAATCAACCAGTGCATTCAGCGATACGCAGCACAACTCACAGAAGAGCAGATTAATGAAATCTTGCTTGGATTGGAGAATGGACTTACTGAAGAAGAAGTAAAATCCTACTTTACATTTCCAGTAGAAAAAATGAACCAATATCGTAGAGCATATCAGTTTACGCAATGATGTGGGAGAGTAATAGGATTTCACCAATTATAGCCCCTGTTATCTTATGGGGCTATAATTGAAAGATGTGTTGGTCGGATTGTTAATTGTTTTGATCATATGTTGTTGTTTCGCCACTCCAAGTAATCTTACATGGTCGGTCTGGTTGAGCTGTATTGATCATGTATATTCGTGTAGCCCAACTGGAAAGTTCTGCAGAAATAATTGCTGCTATGATTATTTTTTTTATTGTTCTTTTTCTCATTTTTTTACCTCTTTTATAAGCCAATCTTTTTCGTTTTCTGTGCAAATTCCAAAACGTTCGTCTGTTCTAGTGAAATGATAATTAATATGGAAAATCTGTCTAAACATGATCTGGTATACTTCCCATTGAGCCTGGCACCAATCTGCAAGAGGTTTTGTTTTAACTCCACCTCTTAAAGCCCAGTCCCATGATTCTATACATTCCAGCAAATTGCTGCCAAGTTCAGAATTTAAGAAATCTTCTTTGTTTAATTTCATAGGGTTACCTCCATAGCATGAATCAAATTAATACTTGTTTGCTTCTCTCTATAACTATATTATCACTAAAATTAGTGAATGTCAATAAAAAATCACTAATTTTAAAGAAAGAGAATTGACTAATTTTTCTTTTGATAGTAAACTATATCTAGAGTTATATGGGAGGTGAAAATATGTTAGAGTATAAGATTGATGTTATAAAGGAACTTGATAGAATAGGTGTAAATACGACAATAGCAAAAAAAACAGGGATTTTTGGGCAAACAACAATGAAAAAATTCCGTGAAAAAGATACATCTATAACATTGGAAAACTTGAATAGATTATGTGCAGTACTGGAAATGCAACCAAGAGATATAATAAAATATGTAGAGACGGAAGATGACAGAAAAAAAATAATCTCTAAAATTAAAGAATAACGCATTGGAAATATTTTAGATAATACTTGGAAGATCAATAACTTACAAGTTATCAGTGGTGAACTGGAGAAAGGAAGAAAACGGATGTTAGATAAATATCAACTTACGCTGGAAGAAAATATTTTTCTTGCAAAGAGAAATATTGTTGACAGTATATATAAGGAATCTAAACTGGAAGGAATTGCAATTACATTTCCGGAAACTAATGAAATCTATGAAGGAAGAGCAGTGGCAGGTATGTCCGTTGATGATATTGTCAAAGTCAACAATTTGAAACATGCATGGGAGTTTGTACTTGAGACAGTGGAATATCCGATTGATCTGCGCTATATTCGCCAATTAAGCCAAATTATAGGAGATAAGATTGTTCCACTTGCAGGCGAACTAAGAAGCTCGGATGTAAATATTGGAGGAACTACGTGGAAACCAGAAATTCCTGATATGATCAGAATATCGGATGAAGTGCATAAGATTATGAATCAAGATACTTCTATAACAGAAAAAGCAATTACATTAATGCTCTTTTTAATGAGAAGTCAAATTTTCTATGATGGAAATAAACGTGTTGCGCAACTTGCAGCAAATCAGGTGATGATTCAGAATGGAAAAGGAATCATTAGTATTCCAGTAGAACATCAAGAACAGTTTTTTGTGATGCTTGTAAAATATTATGAAACAAATCAAATGGATGAAATAAAACAATTTGTATATGAAAGTTCTGTTAGTGGAATAAATTTTCAAAAAAAGATGGATGTAAAACCTGTTTCAAAAGAAGAATTTTATCGGAAGAAAGTGAAACCGATAAGTCCCAAATTATAAAGAGAATTTCCAAAAGCAATTTCCGAAAGTAATTTCCAAAAGTGAATGGATGTACTTTTGGAAATCTTTTTTTATGAAAAATCACCAAAAAATAGTATTGGAATATGTGAAAAGCCAACTATTGAAAATGAAAGTATTACATAGTATTTTGTATACATGTATTCTTGTAGAAAAATGATTTTCATATAAAGGTTGGTTTGATATCACATGAAAAAATATAAACATATAACAAATTATGACCGTATACAGATTGAGGCTCTGATGAGAGCAGGACATAGCATTCGAGAAATAGCAGAGCAATTAGATAAGAACTATTCAACAATTTGGAGGGAATTACAAAAGGGGAAGTATGTACATAGAGATACCAATTGGATAGAAGAAGAACGTTACAGTTCTGATCTTGCACAAGAGATATGCGATAAAAATAAACTTGCCCATGGTAAAGGGTTGAAACTTGGAAAAGATTATAAATTTGTTGAATATATTGAACGGAAAATCTTGGAAGAAAAGAAATCTCTGCAGGTGGCTTTATATGATATCCGTCGTGAAAACTTGACTTTTGATACAGATGTGTGTCTGAGTACGCTGTATAATTATGTTCGATCGGGCATGTTCTACAATATAACAATGGTTGATATGCCAATGCCAAGAAAAAAGAAAAGAAAAAATCATAAGATAAAAAAGCAAAAACGGGCAAGTGTTGGAACGAGTATAGATCAACGTCCAGAAGAGATAAATAATAGGGAGACAATCGGACACTGGGAAATGGATAGTGTTGTAGGTCCTCAAGGAAAATCAAAAAAGACTTTCCTGGTTCTTACTGAAAGGAAAAGTCTGAAGGAAATTGTTGAGCCGTTAAAAGATCATACTTCAAATGAGGTAGTTCGTGCGTTGGATCGGTTGGAACGTGAGATGGGAGAGAAAAAGTTCAGAGAAACATTTAAGTCAATAACTGTGGATAATGGGGTGGAATTTAGTGATTTTGATGGGATAGAACGCTCAAGAAGAAATAAAAAGAAAAGAACTACAGTATATTATTGTCATGCATATCGTTCCTGTGAACGTGCCAGAAACGAAAATCAGAATCGTTTTATAAGACGCTTCTACCCGAAAGGAGTCAACTTTGACCATATAACCAGAAAAGAAGTGAAAGAAATCGAAACATGGATGAATGACTATGCCAGAAAAATGTTTGATGGAAAGACTGCAGGAGAAGTCTATAAAGCCTTCCGAGAAGAAGAAATGGAGGTTAGAATGGCATAAGATGAGAAACTGAATATTAGAAAGAGCCTTTAAACGAGCTGAAGTTTAAAGGCTTAGTTGACGTTGTAACAACTATGTAATTCAATACACTTTGAGATCTGGCACAGTAGAAAATCTGCATGATTTTAAAGGAAAATTGGATAAAATTAAAGAATTGAAAATTTTTTAAAAAATATATGCAGTAACACTTGACAAATGCGTTCATAGAATGATAATGAAAATAAGGTTGCTAAATCATAGATCAGGGATTATAATAAAAATTACTGTTCAATGGTGACAGAAATTAATTGAAAATAGAAATATGTAAGGAGGAAACAGTGATGGCAATTTCTAAAAGCACAACAATTGGCGAACTTCTGGTAACATTTCCAGAGTCAGCTCCGATTTTGATGGAGATTGGTATGCATTGTCTTGGATGCCCGTCATCTCAGATGGAGTCTCTTGAGGAAGCAGCTATGGTTCATGGAATTGATGCAGATCTGCTTGTAGAGAAGATCAATGCAGCAATGGCAGCCGCTGGTAAATAATAAAGAGAAAAGATATACAAGAAGCTGTTGTGCTCTCAAAAAAGAGAGTATGGCAGCTTTTTAGTATCGTTAAAAGTTTTTGTGGATAACAAGTGAAAAAGACGGTCTGAAGTGTGGGAAAAGTTATTCCCATAATTCCAGACCGTCTTTTTTATTCGTTGTTTAAATTGTGGATAACTTCTGAATTGCGTCTGCGGAAACAATGATTTTGCAATGCTCCTCCAGAAATGCAAGAACAGAAGAATCTCCCTTCTCAGGGGAACTGTACTCCGAAAGCATATTACATACTTTATTAAATTCCTGATCTGCACCATCAGCAGGTGCCAGCGCAAGGATAAAGGTATTATTATTCTCATCGTCCTTATATAGTGTATTTGCACCTGTATAGAACGGAGCAAGCAGGCGGGAAGCCTCAATTACAGAATCTAACGTGTCGAAGGAGAACAGGCGGACAGGAAATACCGGTACTGTTTCTTTAGGTTCCGGATCTTTTGCTTCGGAAGCCACTTCCTTCACTTTGTTAAGCAGATCAAAGAATTCATCTGCGCCTTGAAGCTTTTCAAGAACATTGCTGTTCAGTGTATCAGAATCTCCGGCAGGTGTAAACTTGGAAAAACGTGTATCAAGTTCTTCCGGATCCTCCACCTTTGTTATGATCAAAGTGATAGAGTCTGAAGAAGAAGGAATTGCTTCTATCATCAGAGGAAGGTCATCTGTCTCGAATCCAAAGTCGAAAGATGCCTGCTGCATCATATCTCGAAATAGTGATTTTGCTTTCTCGGTACCATAAGCCAGTTCGCTGATCTTGAGATTGCGGGCTGCAAGATCGGCATGTGTCAAAGTACAACGAATCTGATTGTCATTGATTTTTTCAATTTTCATATGATCACATCCTTATGTCTTATGATATTAAGATAATCTGTGGATTAAGAACTGTTCATTATGTTCATAACTAGATATATCTTTTCATCGTTTAGTATAAACAAAAAAAGAAAAGATGTAAAGGAAAACGAAAATTGTTTATAACTATTTTAGGTTATCAACAAATCCCACCCACTTATCAACAATAAACACATTGAAATTCCGAAAGGCTGCTCATATAATGGCACTTACAGAAGACACACCATTTGATAAAACGGAATGTTAAGAAAGGAGGCACTGAAAGCATTTCTGATTTTCAAAAAATTCAATTCCCTGAAATCAAGGGAAAATTCACAATAATTATGAGAAGGAGACCCTCCGAAGATCAGGGTTGTCTTCTTGTCCGTCACTTGTTCTACAGTATGTCACAGATACCCTTTATGGTCGAAGATGGCGGACAACGTTTTATCAGGATCCCAGGAGAGAAGGAGTACATACGATATGAGAACGGAAGATGGATATAAGGAATTATATGCGGAGCTAAGAGGTTATGAAGAAAAAGGAGTGGACATAGTTATGGATGGATATCCGATGAGTCCATTGCAGATTGTGACAGCATATATGGCCAGAGAAGAAGGTACTTATATGAGAGATTATGTGATTGATCCGGAAGGAAGGATAGAATCATTGGTTTTTACAGATGTGAATCATAACAGACAGGCAGAGATTACCCCTTGAACTGCCGGACAGAAGTATATTTGTAAGCTGTTATAATTGATAGAAGATGGACAGACATTGAAGGTGTAACAACTTTTTGATATGTACAACTGTTGTAGATGCAATTTGTTAATGACGCAAGATGAAAATATGATATAATGAATTTCAGAATCATTATTTTATCCAGAGATGTGGAGATATTAGAAATACACACAGCAGGGCAGGAAGTAAGGAACTGTTTGTGTAGGAGAGCGCCAGAGATATAAAAATTGCAATCAGGAGGGTTGGCATGGACAAAAGAAAAGGCAGTACCCATGCGCAAAGCAGGGGAAGAGTAAAAGGACAATCTGGACATCCGGGGAGTTCCCGGAGAAAGGGAAGACCAATGACAACAGGCAGAGGCAGAAATGGAAGGTCGGGAACACGTCATGCAAAGAAAGTGAATAGAGCGCGGAAAAGACGTAACAAAATTCTTTTCATAATGATCATCATATTATTGATCATGATTTTGGCAGCAGGCGCAGTTTTCTTTAAGAGATACGGTTCATCAAATGAGAAAGCCGATAAAGAACAATATTATGGAATAGAAAACAGTGATGATCTGGCATTGATCATTAATAATGAAGTAGTGAAAAAAGAAGAGAGTTCCGCGAAATCTTCTTCCGATTCTTCTACAGATAGTGTTATACCGGGTAAGGTTTTTGATGGACAATATTATGTAGCATATCAGGTTCTTCGTGATAAGATAAACAGCAGATTTTACTGGGATGCGAACGAACGGGTGCTTTTATATACCTTGCCGGATGGAAATGTTTCTGTAAGTGAGAACAGCAGCGAATATACAGCAGTGAACGAAACAAAAAGTGAAGATTATGTAATTCTTAAGACGGATGGAGATATCGCATATATCGCACTTCCGTTCATACAAGAGTATACGAATATGGAATATTCTGTGGAACAGGAATCAAACAGAGCAATTATCACATCAAAGTGGGGCGAGATCGAGACAGCAGAAGTGAAGAAAGACACACAGGTTCGTTATCTTGGTGGCGTTAAGAGTCCGATACTGACAGAAGTTAAAAAATCGGACAAGGTGACAGTGCTTGAAGACGAAGATGACTGGATGAAAGTTGCCACAGCGGATGGTTATGTAGGATATATTAAGACCAAATCTTTAAAGAACCAGAAAAAAGAAAAAACATCCAGAGATTTTACGGAACCGGTTTATTCAGACATGACAGAAGATCATTCGATCAATATGGCATGGCATAATGTGACGAATGCGGCAGCGAATAATGCGGTTCAGCAGGTACTTGCATCAACCAGTGGACTTACGACGATCGCACCAACCTGGTTTAGTCTTGCGGATACGGAAGGTAATATCAGTTCAATTGCAGATGCGGACTATGTGAATTATGCACATACGGCAGGACTGGAAGTGTGGGCTGTATTCCGGGATTTTCATGGTGGAACGAATTCCTATGATGAGACCTATGAGACATTGCGTTATACATCAAAAAGAGCAAAACTGGAAGATCAGGTTGTAGCTGCGGCAGTGGCAGCAGGAGTGGATGGAATTAATTTAGACTTTGAATTGATTTCTTCCAAGTGTGGTGTGCATTACGTGCAGCTTGTGAGAGAGCTGTCTGTGAAGTGCCACCAGAATAATCTTGTATTTTCAGTTGATAATTATGTGCCACAGTCATACAATTCACATTATGATCTTAAAGAGCAGGGGATTGTGGCAGATTACGTGGTGATTATGGCTTATGATGAACATACAGAAGGATCCTATGAAGCGGGATCAGTGGCATCGATCAGCTATTTGCAGGATGGAATAGAAAAAACATTGAAAAAGGTATCAGCTGATAAAGTAATTGCCGGAATTCCATTTTTTACCAGATTATGGTTTGAGACAGCAAAGAGCCCGGAGCAACTTTCGGAAGAAGCTGGTACAGAAGCAGCATCTTATCCGAATAAAGTATCAAGTAAGGCACTGGGAATGGAAGAAGCGGCGCAGAGTGTTGTGAATGCGGGAGCAACAGCACAGTGGGATGAAAAGACACAGCAAAACTATGCAAAATGGTCTGCGGATGGCGGAACCTACCGTATCTGGCTTGAAGATGCTCAATCATTGGAAGCAAAGCTGAAGGTGATACAGGGAAATAAACTGGCAGGTGTGGCAGAATGGAGCCTGGGAAGAGAAGAAAGCAGTGTATGGAAGCTCATTTCTCAGTATGTAAATTAAATAAAAGATAAGTTAAAAAACGGCTTCTCATTGCATATAGATAGAATATGTGAAGGGAGGTCGTTTTTTTGCAAAGAAAAATCAGGTTGATGATAGGGATTCTGATTATGACAGGGCTTATCGCAGGTTGTTGGAAAGTTTCGAAAAACTTACAGAAAGAATTAAAAGAAGAAATGGAGACAATCGGAGAAGCAGAAAAGTCAGACAGGATAGTTGTTTTAGATGCAGGACATGGTGGTACTGATTCGGGGAAGGTCGGAATCAATGGAGTGAAAGAAAAAGATATCAATTTAACGATTACGAATTCTGTAAAGAAAATTTTGGAAAAAGAAAATATACAGGTAATCATGACCAGAGAAACAGATGAACAGCTTGCACAAAGTAAAGTAGAAGATTTGAAATACAGAGTAAAGATTATGAATGAAGTTTCTCCTGTATTAGCAGTCAGTATACATCAGAACAGTTATCATGAAGAAAATGTTTTCGGTGCGCAGGTCTTCTACTATCAGACATCGACGGAAGGAGAAAAGGCTGCAGGGATAATACAAGACGCTTTACAAAAGGTAAATCCGGATAATACCAAAAAGATAAAAGCAAATAATACATATTATATATTAAAAAAGACGGAAGTACCTACAGTGATCGTAGAATGTGGTTTTTTGAGTAACTATAAAGAAGCACAGAAGCTGGTTACGGAAGATTATCAGAAATCAGTAGCAGAAGCAGTGGCAGAAGGAATTTTATCTTATATAAAAGAAAATGAATAGCAGAAGAGAAACAGTTTTTTTTTAGAACAAATAATGATATAATAAAATTTATGGAAACGATTATTAGAAAAATAGATAAAAACCAAATAAACCAGGATGTAATAGAAGAAGCGGGAAATGTATTAAAACAAGGAGGTCTTGTTGCATTTCCTACGGAGACGGTTTACGGACTTGGGGCGGACGCATTAAAAGAGGAGGCGGCAAAGAAAACATATGCAGCAAAAGGACGTCCATCAGATAATCCGTTGATTGTTCATATTGCAGACTATGAGGACCTGAAAAAAGTGGCGGTGAATATTCCACCGGAGACAGACGCACTGGCAGCACATTTTTGGCCAGGTCCGCTGACGATGATATTTGAAAAAAGTGAGAGTGTACCTTATGGGACAACCGGAGGATTAGATACGGTTGCAGTTCGTATGCCAAGTGATCCAATTGCAGCGGCATTGATCCGGGCGGCAGGTGGATTTGTTTCAGCACCGAGTGCGAATACATCCGGACGTCCGAGTCCGACAACAGCAGAGCATGTGCGGGTGGATCTGGAAGGTAAGATTGATATGATCCTGGATGGAGGTGCGGTAGATATCGGACTGGAATCCACAATTCTTGACATGACGGTAGAGCCGCCGATGATTTTACGCCCGGGTGCAATTACAGCGGATATGTTTGAAGAGGTAATTGGACCGGTCAGTGTTGATGAGACATTGGTTAACAGTGAAAGCAAGCAGGCGCCAAAAGCTCCGGGAATGAAGTACCGACATTATGCACCAAAGGCGAAAATGATGATTGTGGAAGGAAATATAAGAGAAGAGATTCTTGCAATTCGTCAGCTTGCCTATGCCGCGCACAGGGAAGGAAAGGAAGTCGGAATCATTGCAACGGGGGAAACAGTTCAGTTCTATAATTATGGGATTGTGAAGAATATAGGAACCCGTGAGAATGAGAATACCATTGCAAGAAACCTCTATCGTGTGCTTCGCGAATTTGATGAAGAAGACGTTGATCTGATTTATAGTGAATCTTTTGCTATGAACGGAATAGGAAAGGCAATTATGAATCGTCTTGAAAAGGCGGCAGGACATATGCACCTGCAGGCAACAGAGATCACAAAGAAGCAGAAGTATCGCAGAGTGATTTTTGTCAGCGAGGCGGATTCGGCAGTAGGACCAATGGCGGCAGAATTACTATGTCACCAGGATCTTGAGCAAGAGTATATTATTGAATCCGGCGGACTGGTTGTGCTTTTCCCTGAACCGGTAAACCAGAAGGCAGAGGCAATTATGAAGAGCGCTCAGATGACGTTGGAAAATCATGTGTCAAAGCAGTTTGATGGCAGTAATCTACAAGGAGATACACTTGTATTGACATTGAATGAGACAATTAAGAACAAAGTTCTTTCGGATTATGAAAATGTAAAAAATGTATATACAATAAATGAATTTGTTGGAGTATCAGAAGAACTTCCAAATCCTTATGGAAAGCCTCTGACAGCGTATGGAGAATGCTTTGAGATACTCACAGGGCTTATAGATAAACTTGCAGACAAACTGAATTCATATGCAAAAGGAGAAGAATAATGTCAGATAAAAGAACAGATTATTTATCATGGGATGAATATTTTATGGGTGTGGCAATGCTTTCCGGAATGCGATCAAAAGATCCGAATACACAGGTTGGTTGTTGTATCGTAAGTCAGGATAACAAGATTCTTTCCATGGGATATAATGGTCTTCCGATGGGATGTTCTGATGATGAATTCCCATGGGCGCGCGAAGGCGAAGATCCGTTAGAGACAAAATATGTATATACAACACATAGTGAATTGAATGCAATTTTGAATTACAATGGCGGAAGTCTTGCGGGAGCAAAACTTTACGTATCTCTTTTTCCATGCAATGAATGCGCAAAAGCAATTATTCAGGCAGGAATTAAAGAAGTTATTTATGATTGTGACAAATACGCGGATACAACGGGAGTGAAAGCATCAAAACGAATGATGGATGCAGCAGGAGTGAGATATCACCAGTACCATCGAACAGGCAGAAAAATTGAATTTGAGATATAAAAAATACAGGTACGCTTGCATTGCGCTTGCGTACCTGTTTCAAAGAAGAGGGAGATAGAAGAAATGATTCGGACAATACGTGTAGAAGAAATAACAAAAAACATCAAAGAAATGTGCATTGAAGCAAATCATTTTCTGTCACCAGATATGGCAGAGGCAATGAAATGTGCCGAAAAGAATGAGGAAGCACCACTTGGAAAACAGATATTGGAACAGCTGCAAGAGAATTTGAAGATTGCAGGAGAGGATATGATTCCGATTTGTCAGGATACAGGAATGGCAGTAGTATTTCTTGAGATTGGACAGGATGTTCATCTTGAAGGAGGAGCATTGGAAGATGCGGTAAATGAAGGGGTACGTCAAGGCTATGTAGAAGGTTATCTTCGTAAATCAGTTGTTGGAGATCCGTTGATCCGTGAGAATACAAAGGATAACACTCCGGCAGTTCTGCATACAAGAATTGTAGATGGAGACCAGGTAAAGATAAAAGTAGCACCGAAAGGTTTCGGAAGCGAGAATATGAGTCGTGTATTTATGTTGAAACCGTCAGAAGGAATCGAAGGTGTAAAAGATGCGGTTCTTACAGCGGTAAAAGATGCCGGACCGAATGCATGCCCGCCAATGGTGGTTGGTGTTGGAATTGGTGGTACATTTGAAAAATGTGCTTTGATGGCCAAAGAAGCTCTGACACGTGAAGTTGGATCACATTCAGAAATTGAATACGTAAAAGAGTTGGAAGAAGAGCTCCTTACAAAAATAAATAGCCTTGGTATCGGACCTGGTGGACTTGGAGGGACAACAACAGCACTTGCGGTGAATATTAATACTTATCCAACACATATTGCGGGACTTCCGGTGGCGGTTAATATTTGCTGTCATGTAAATCGTCATGTGATCCGTACAATTTAATTCAACAAGCTAAGTGAAAGAGGAAAGTAAAATGGACAAGCATATAACAGTACCAATGAAGAAAGAGACCGTGGCAACACTGAAGGCAGGAGACTATGTTTATCTTACAGGAACGGTCTATACAGCAAGAGATGCGGCGCATAAAAGAATGTATGAGATTTTACAGGAAGGTGGGGAACTTCCAATTGATATTCAAGGTCAGGTGATTTATTACATGGGACCATCACCGGCAAGAGAAGGACGCCCAATTGGCTCGGCAGGACCTACGACAGCAAGCAGAATGGATAAATACGCACCTCAGCTCCTGGACCTTGGACTTGGCGCTATGATAGGAAAAGGAAAAAGAAATCAGGCGGTAATTGATGCAATTGTACGCAATGGTTCAGTATATTTTGCGGCTGTTGGTGGAGCTGGGGCGCTTCTTTCAAAATGTATCACATCTTCAGAAGTGGTAGCGTATGACGATCTTGGGACAGAAGCGATCAGAAAACTGACAGTTGAAAATTTTCCGGTGATTGTAGTAATAGATAAAGATGGGAATAATCTTTATGAAACAGCAATTAAGGATTATTGCAGAATGGAGGAGAATGCATGAGAAGAATTCTACTGATGGTATTGCGGAATCTTTTGATCGTGCCGGGGGGATGGATTAAACTCTGCTATCGGGCTTCACATGTGGATAAATATACAGAAGAAGATAATTATGAATTTTTGCGTTGGATTGTTTTTCGTGCAAATAAAGGCGGAAATGTAACAATCGATGTACATGGACAGGAGAATATTCCAAAGCAGGATGGATTTATGTTTTTTCCAAATCATCAAGGTTTGTATGATGTATTGGCAATTGTTGAAGCGTGTACGCACCCTTTTTCTGTTGTAGCTAAAAAAGAAGTGGAAAACGTTCCGTTTTTAAAACAGGTATTTAAAATCATGAAAGCATTTATGATTGATCGTGAGGATGTCCGTCAGGCAATGAAAACTATTACAAGTGTAACAAAAGAAGTTGTATCGGGTAGGAATTATCTTATTTTCCCAGAAGGAACGCGTTCAAAAAATGGAAATAATGTCGGTTCTTTTAAAGGGGGAAGCTTTAAAGCAGCAACCAAAGCAAAGTGCCCGATTATTCCGGTGGCACTTGTTGATTCTTTTAAACCGTTTGATACAAACAGTACCCGACCGGTGACGGTGCAGGTGCATTTTCTGAAACCGATGCTTTATGAAGATTATAAAGATATGAAGACCGTGGAAATTGCTGCTGCAGTAGAACAGCAGATCCAGGAAACAATCAATAAGAACCTGACGAAAGAAAAGGTAGAAGAGAAATGCTAAAGGAATGCTTGGATCAAGTTAGAAAAAAAGCCCCAGTGGTGCATAACATAACAAATTATGTAACAGTGAATGATGTTGCGAATGTGATTCTTGCATGTGGTGGCAGTCCAATTATGTCAGATGAGCCGGAAGATGTAGCGGACATTACATCTATATGTGGAGGGCTGAACATTAATTTGGGAACATTACATAAAACGAGTATTGAGGGAATGCTTAAAGCCGGGCATCGCTCTAATGAACTGGGACATCCGGTATTATTGGATCCGGTGGGAGCAGGAGCAAGCAGGTTCAGGACGGAGACGGCATTAAAATTAATAAAAGAGATAAAGTTTTCTGTGATTCGAGGTAATGTTTCAGAAATTAAGACGCTGGCTTATGGAAGCGGAAGTACAAAAGGCGTAGATGCTGATCTTACAGAAGCCGTTAATGAAAGAAATTTGCAACAGAGCATATCATTTATTAAAGGTTTTGCGAAAAAGAAAGAAGCAATTGTTATAATTACAGGAGCAATAGATCTTGTGACAGATGGCGAGAAATGTTATGTAATTAGAAATGGACGTTCAGAAATGGGAAGAATAACTGGCACGGGATGTCAGTTATCCGGTATTACGACCGCTTTTCTGGCAGCAAATCCGAAAAGAAAACTGGAAGCTGCTGTGGCAGCAGTTTGCATGATGGGCGTTGCCGGTGAAATAGCATGGACGAGAATGCAGGAAGGCGATGGTAACGCTACATATAGAAATAGAATTATTGATGCCATCTATAATATGACAGGAGAAAAACTGGAGAAAGGGGCTAAGTATGAGCTTTACTAAGGAACAATTAAGGGAACAGATGTTGCTGTATGCTGTTACGGACAGACATTGGCTGAATGGGCAGACGCTTTATGAACAGGTTGAGGAAGCGCTGAAAGGTGGCGCTACCTTTATTCAGTTACGTGAAAAAGATTTGACAGAAGAAGAGTTTTTAGAAGAGGCAAAAAAGATACAGCAGTTATGCAAAAAATACGGAGTTCCGTTCATAATTAATGATAATGTGAAGCTTGCGAAGGAAATTGATGCGGATGGAGTGCATGTTGGGCAAAGTGATATGGAAGCTCTTGATGTAAGAGCGCAGCTGGGAGAAGATAAAATCATAGGCGTCTCTGCACGGACTGTAGAGCAGGCTTTATTAGCCGAAAAGCACGGGGCAGATTATCTGGGGGTTGGAGCGGTGTTTCAAACAGGAACAAAAACAGACGCACGGGAAGTAGAACACAGTGTGTTGAAGGAAATCTGTACTAAAGTTGATATTCCGGTTGTTGCTATAGGAGGAATTACACAAGATAATGTAAAAGAGCTTTCGGGTAGTGGAATTAATGGTGTTGCAGTGATCAGTGCAATCTTTGCCCAAAAGGATATTGAGACAGCAACTGCGAAGCTGAAAAGCTGCGTAGAACAGATAGTTTAAAATTTTGTTAAAAAATGAAAAAAAGTGATTGACAAGATGACAGTGTATTGCTATAATAAATTTCGCACTGTTGGTGCACACAATTGAACAAAGCTATAGATTCTATAGTAGAATTCAGTGTACGGAGAAATACTCAAGAGGCTGAAGAGGCGCCCCTGCTAAGGGTGTAGGTCGGGCGACCGGCGCGAGGGTTCAAATCCCTCTTTCTCCGTTTAACTTAAATCAAAAGAGCGGGACGACAGAAGTCTGGCGACTTCTCCTGATTTTGAAGAAAGTTAAAAATCATGTAAAAAGAAAATAAAAAACTTCAAAAAAGTTCTTGACTTTCCAAAAAATACATGATAATATAAATGAGCTGATTCGCTGAAACAAAGCGAAGAAGTGAAAAAATAAAAAACTTCAAAAAAGTTCTTGACAAAGCGAAATGCTTATGATAAAATAAATGAGCTGTCGCGAATGAACAAAGCGAAGTAAGAACCTTGATAACTGAACAATAGACAACAACAACCCTTGAAAATTTCTTTAAGAGAAGATTTTTAAGAACGGTTTTTAAACAAACCAAAACAACAGTAAAAAGGGAAGAATTAGCTAGTTAGTTG
>SKEY01000070.1_pt1 | contig 162575 bp, 142 predicted proteins | sample 4843871 | NCBI WGS metagenome assembly SKEY01 (sample SAMN11008797, study PRJNA524170) | human gut metagenome | biome: Human fecal sample; material: Feces; isolation source: fecal sample from pouch patient p36 | host: Homo sapiens | place: Israel: Tel-Aviv | collected 2016-12-04
GGCTGCCGAATAGCTCCGCCAGCCGCCGTTACGTGCAATTTCACGGCTGACTGTACTCTTGGAACGACCTATCTCTTTGGCGATGGTATCAAGAGTTTTGCCTGTAGAGATACCAAGCAGTATCGATCCACGGTCTTTTAAGGTAAGATGGATGTACGGACTCATAGTCGAGTTCTCCTTGTAGTTGGTCTTGTGGTGATTCCATTTTACAAGGACTCAGGCGATGAGTCTTTTCTATTTGGCTAGTTTGTTGCACTTGAATTGTAAATCCGTCGCATAAAAATAGCACCTCACCGTTTGGCGGAGTGCTCGTGTAAATAAAAAGACGCCGAAGCGTCAAAGCCAAATAATATCAACTTTCCCACCCGAAATCTCTGGGCAGTGATCCCCGGCCGAGTCTAAAAACTCGGGTAGTTTAATTACCAGAGGACCATTCTTTAAATCTTCCGTTGATTCCGTCTATCCTCGCCCCCATCCCCATCTTATGTGTATTAACTGATTTTCCCGAATCGATTTCTGCCACATAATCTTGCAATTTGCTTTGAACTATAACTATGTCACTATATGTTCTAATCTCGATTTTGTTGGTAATCGAGATGAACTCCTTAGTGACGGCATCTGGATTCACACCTGGAGGAGTCATAGTAAAGAACTTTTGCTCATTTTCCTCAGGCAAGTACTCACGTTGAATATAACCTGCGTCAGTTTGTCCAAATGCCAAAGCCATGATTTTGTTACCATTAACTCCGCAAATAACAACAATTTGATTTACGCAATTTCCATCTATGTCTTTTGCCTCCTTTAACGTTTCCTTAACAAACTGTTGGATCACATTTGCGTAAAGTTGCCAGTTTAACTGAGCTCCGTTGCTTTGAACATGTAATCGCTTTATGAAGTCCTTTATTATGTCAGCAACTTGAGCGTTTCCTGTAGTTGCAATCAAAATGTTTGATTCGGCTAACATAAATTTTTTATAGTTTTCCCCAACCGTTTTTGCTCCTTGAGACATTCTTCCATCTGCCACAATTGAGCAAAAGTCTTTAGTCAAAAATCCAGAAATAAAGCTCATTTCTAATCACCTCAAAAAAATAGTACCCCAGCGTGAACTGGAATACTACATTGAGGTGATATCTGTGCTTCATATGTCTGCTGCTCGCTCTCCCAGTGTCAGATGGGGTCATCGCAAGCTGTGTCCGGTCGCTAAACTGGACAATGAGGCCGGTGGGATTTGGTCCCACAACATCTCGTTTCTTCGGCCTCGTTCTATGCCAAGCCGCTAGACATAGACGACAAATGCCATATCACACATTTGGGTATCCTAGCATTAGTCTTTTAACGCACCTCCTGATATTTTAAGCGGCACTTCTTTATCAGGTCGGGTTGCCAAAGTTCAGATTTTACGCCTTAGTTTGGCAATGTGGCATGCGGGAATCGAACCCGCCTGACTATCTCAGCCAGTCCATTTGCCACGCCTTGCCACAGCTTTATCATCACTGAGGCTCGGAGGAAAAACGCGGTGTCTCAGGTTTCTCACCTTTGGCACAATAACATAATAAGGCAGAAAAGCGTGTTTTTTGTTGCATCATTGTTGCACGGATGTTGCATCTAGTTTCACTAGCGGACATATTTCAGCAAAAGCATAGAGAGCTTCTTGTGTTTGTCGCCAAAGGGTCGTTCGGTCAACATGCAAGTGAGCGGCTAACTGAAGGCTGGATTTACGTGTCGTCTTTGGAGTCAGATAGCTCTCAACTAAAATGATCCGGTAGTCTTCATTCTCTATAGATTCAATAGCGCCTTCACAGCACGCTATATAGTACAGCTCGTCAGCGTGCGATACGAGCTTGTCCTCGGCTTTATTTCCATAGCTAGGTGACTTAGGCATGCCGTCCATCACGGGACTTCTGAGCGCTATTTTGGTGCGTTGAGCGAGCCGCTTGTGATGCCAGTAGTTCCCCAAGACCTCTTTGGCGTTTTCAATTGTTTTATCATGATCAATTGGGCTAAAATATCTCGTTGCTCGCACCACTGCGTCCACTCCTTATGGTATGATTTGGTTGGGTTTGTAGGATAAGCGTGCCTTCGTGGTGCGCTTTTGTTTTTTGTGATATACCTGCTGTTCAAATAATTCGATTTGTTAGACTGAGTCGTCCTGTTAATCCAGGGCGACTTTTGCTATACTACCTTTGGAGATGCTTTCTTACGCGTGTTAACCTTATAAGTTGGGGGAACAATCTGATTCAAGCACCTCCCGCACGTTGCTTATGTGACGCGCTTTTTGGTATACTGCATACGGAGGCCAACTCCTTTTAAATGATTCCATTTGCTATCAATCACGTGTACGTTTGGCCTCCAGAGCGCGTCAACACCCGGCGCGCTTTTTTGATGCTTTTAAATGTACTTTCAACATGTGCGTTTGCTATACTGTCATTGGAGGCCAACTCCTAATCTTTGATTTCATTTACTCTCAATCGTACGTCTGGCCTCCAGCGCGTCCCTCATCAGGCGCGCTTTTTATTTACATTGAATCAGGATTATTCCTGCTAATATTTAAGTTCGTTTGGATCGTCAATGTTGATTGGCAAGGTTAATACAATCCCGCCAGAAACTTCTGCAGCAGCTTCAGCGTCATGCCTTAGCACAAATAGTTTAGATGAATCAATTTCGCTTGATGTATTAAATTCCTTGCTACATTTGCTGAAGTAAGATACATATTGCTTTTTGCCAATTCTGACGATGAAGACCGTGCTGCCAATTTGAACCGTCTTGCTGCGCCTATTGCTAACAAAATGATCAAAAAGCAGCCAAAAGAAGTATGCACATATGACTACAGTAATAACCGCGCAAATAAGTAGCTTTATTAATAACGAATTCATTTCATTTTCCTCTTTCCCAGTTAGCCCACGCCCATATTGAAGCAACTGCGATGAGCAAGATGACGGCAATCATTGCTTTGCTTCCAGCCTACGTCCGCACATCGGACAATAATTGATTGCAATCGGTTCATCAACCTCAGCATTATCAAATCCGACTGCGGTGCAGGTGTGTATTGCCGCACCATTTATTTTTTCAGGATGAACTCCGTCCCAACAGTTCCCACCAGACATACCTATTCGCAGAAAACTACCATCTTCTGCTTCAATAGGTTTATGCGGCTCTTGGCAATACTGACAGCTTTTCTGTTTCTTGGTTAAGGGGGTCGAATTCGACTCCCTTTCCACTTTATTAGCCATGTTATGTCTCCTTACGCAAGTACTGTCACGTGCTTGCTAAATTTTACAAGCTTCTCACTAAGGTATTCGGCAACAAGATCAATTGCTGTGTTCCGCCACGCATCACCGTCAGCACTAAAGAGCGCCAATTTTGGACCTTCATGCATCCGAAAGACAAAATCACTTTCCTGTTGCTCAACTTCCAGAAATGTACGATATGGCCGTAGTGAGATTGGATTCGGGACAACTACCTTGCCAACGGATGCCACACCACTGCGTGCGGTTGCAACTTGGCTTACACCGTCATCAACCATCGTCTGTGCAGATTCGTCTTTAAGATTACCAACAAATTTAAGCAACACTTTGCCATCCTCAGTGGTCATGAACTGTGCCTGCAGTGCGATGATGAATGATTCCGAATCCAGCCATTGACCGTATGGGTAGCAGGGATGCATTGCCTTGGCCTTGATCAAGACTTCCCGGTTGCCAAAATCATCGAGCTCTCCTAATACGAATACGCTGTTCTCATCGACTACTTGCACAATTAAGGGACTGGCAGAACGTTCGCTGACCTTCCCGATATAATCGACAACTGCAGTAAATGTGTGAACTTGTAACGCTTCGTTTGCTCCATCATTTGGTCTAAATTCCCTTATATCACCGTTACCATTAATCAAAAATTGACGATTTTTTGTTTCGATAATTCGTTTACCATTTGCAGTAACTGCCTGTTCTGCTGTGAATTTAAGTGCATCTGCTTCTGTTGTCATATTAGTTGGCCTCCTTGGCGTTCTTGATTTTTCGGAAATCAATCGGTGCGTCTGTTACCTTATCGTCTTTAATTGGGATACCTTTGTCGTCTTTTAGCGTACTATCATCTGGGTCGAAGTATTCCTGCCCTCGTGTACCTGACTTTAACTCGTTCATTTCCATATATCCGTCCTCGCCACGTCCAAGCAATACATTGGTGGTGACACTGATGTCTGGTACTAGCGTTGTTTTGACATCGGTTGTAAGCTTAACGACTCCGCTATCGTCAGGCTTAAAGTTAAGCGCAATGGTAACTTTTCGTGCTTTGCTCTGATCAGTATTAGGATCAAGAATGTTATTGGCAACCTGGGCCAATTCCTTTGTCAACTTTTCTTTAATGGCCCCATCAGCCAGTTCGTTCAGATTCAAATTTAATTTATCCATAGTATTTCCTCCTACTTTTTCTTTGCTAAATTCAAGCTTGTTCTCCTCAAAATAGCTTTCCGTCTCGTGACTCCAATGCCTTGATAACTCCAAATGTCCTTAAACAGTCATCTAGCGCGTTGTGAGTACGGTTTACTGGTATGCCTAGAACATTCGCCAGTCCTTGCAGCGGAGGCGTAGCATTAAAGCTATACCGCTTTTCAACGATGTCTGCGATGTCGATAAACTTCCAGTTCTTGGGGATGCCATGTGACCCCTTTTTAAATGTTTCTCTGATGCGGCCCGCATCGCCTTCAATCGACCAGCCCACAATGTCAATCGTAGTTCTCATCCAGGCCACGTAGTCACGCACTGTTTGCTGCAGGCTTGGTAAAGCTAAATAGTCGCTGTATCGCATGTTACTTGTCCTAATGATGTGAAGCTGATCAAATTTATCTGGTGATGGAATGAATCGGTTGAACTGATCTGCAATGTGCAGACCGTCTCGAATTCTGACTGCTGATATTTGAATTGCTCGATTACTGGTTGAGTTAAACTCCGTGTCCATAATCACGTATTCTTTCATCAAGGCAACGCCTCTTTTCGCTGATCTAGGATTCCTTTAACGCCAAAGCTATTTCCTTGGCCGTGCTTGGCCATACGGGACATAGTTCGCTCGCCGTACCTCTTATTCAGATCTTGTCCGTGCAAATTGGTTGTCACGATAGTTGCTTTGTCTTCCCGCATTCTGAAAACATCATCAGCCGTCTGGCGTTCAAAATCACTACCACGCTCGGAGCCTAGATCATCGATCACAACCACATCAGCCTTGCCAATCTCATGCATAATTTTCTCGTTCTTCATTCGCACATCTTGTGCATCAGCACTCATGCCAGACTTGAGTCTCTGCATTAAAGCGTTCCAGTCAATAAAAAGGCATGTTTTGCGATAACCGGTCTTGGCCTGAGTATCAATTAATATGCCGTTAGCAATATGTGACTTGCCAACTCCTGTGTCACCGATAATCAATGCGTGTACAACCTCGTTACGGCATATTTTGTTAGACAAACCGACAGCGAAGAGTTTCAACTGCTGCTGTCCAAGGCTGCCATCTGTATGGAAGTTGTTGAAATCCTTTGCAATAATCGCGTCTGTACTAAATACCGAATAAGCTAGGTAGTATCCAACGGTGCGGTTCTTGCGGGCCTCTTTTTCCATATCTGGCGTGACGTTTTTAGGCTCCGTGGGTGGCTGTTTATAGCCACAATTCATGCACACTCCGGCCATTTTTTTACCGGTTACTTTGCTCAATCCCTTCGGGCGATACAAGAGGCTGCCACAATCGGGACAACGTTCAGCAAATGTTTCGATCGCTGCTAAACGTCCTTGATTAGTTTCAAGATTGCTCATCACACGCCTCTTCTCTACCAAGGTAAGTCTTCATCTTGGACATCCCCTTGGTTTTGATAAACGTCTGTAGATGCTTGCCGTGACGTTGATTTTGACTTTTGGCGTTGTGTTCGTTGGGCTTCATAGGCCGTCACTGCCTCTAAACTAGTAAGCCTTAAGGATTCCCAATTTTTTAAAATGGCATTGACATAGCTATAACGACGCACGTTATTGTCAATTGCGTTGCTCATGGCCTGTTTGACTACCTGAACTGCCTGCTCGTCAGTTGAGCCAATCTTCTTGAAATCATCTACCCAGTACATGAGGTCTTCACGGTTCTTTGGGCTGATAAAACAAAAACCGTTTTTCTCCCAAAAATTAATGAGCTCCGGTTCCCCTAATGTTGTTGTATTATTAATACTTGTATTATTTTCTGGACAGTTTTCTGACCGGGGGTGGGTCAATTTTCTGACCGAGGGGGGTAAGTTTTCTGACCGAGGGGCTAAACTAATAAATCTTTGTTCAACCTCCTTACTTCCACTTTTATATTTGATGACTCTGCGGATATATGAATTGTCTTCGAGACACTTTAGCCAACTTTTGATAGTGCCGATGCTAACCGAATAGAGCTTTGCGAAATAGTCATTCGATGCCCAGCAGTAACCGTTCTTATTGGTGAGTGCCGTGATCTCGCCATACAAGAGCTTGGCTCCTTGTGGCAGCTGTTTGTCATAGCGCACACCTGCTGGGATGATTGCATAGTAACCAGGCTTCTCATTCATGATCGACACCGCCTTCATGAAAGCATTGATCGGCAATGTTTTGGCGAACATCCATTAAGTCTGCTTCGAATTTGATCATATCGAGTGATGTTTGACCCAAGATATCCATGTATTTTTTAAAGTTGTCTTTTAGGAACAGCCGGTCTTGAATCTTCTCACCATCGGTCATGTGAGGATCATCATCCCTGAATAGATCGCACTTGGTTTCTGCCCATTCTCTCAAATAATCCAAAAGGTACTGATCAGTTCTTACTTTGTATGCAAGTGATTCAAGACGGTCAAGTTGCTTGCCAATTTCTCTGGCCATTGTTTTACCTCATTTCTTTCTGTGATATAATGAGGTCAATCAATGTGAAACCTCATTTTTGGCCGTTAAGTGTGCTAGCGCTTAGCGGTTTTTGTTTTGCCAATTATTTCGTTGATTAAGCTGTGAATAGAGCATATTGTTTGCTCCCTTTTGTGCGATAATCACGAAGAGGTGATTAGAATGAATAAATACGAACTCTTTTCCAGCGTCGTACAAGCTCTGACTTCGATAGTGGCTGTTGTTCTATCAACAATTGCTTTAATACGAAGTTCTAAATCAGAACGTGATGCAAACAAGCCGTACATCGTTTCTTTTCTTAAAGTTGTCAGATCTTCGCAAACTACAATAATTTACCTAATGATCAAGAACTTTGGCCGAACAGGAGCAACAATCTTATCAGTCAAGGCTGATCCGGCTATTGACAGTGGGCAACTAAAGTTTGAAAACAACCCTTTTGAATTATTTTCTAATCAGCTGATAGCACCCGACCAGACCTATGCAGCCGTTATTTCAGTCAAAAACTCAGAAATTGAGTTAAAAACCAGAAAGTTTTCTTTGTCCATAACTTATTCAGATGAGTTTGGTAAAAAAGAAACAAAAGACTTTTTGCTTAACGCTGATGTGGCCACGTCCTTCGACCACATCACGCCGGTACCAACAAAAACAGATGAAGTAGCGAAATCCATTTACATAACGAGCGCGGAAAGACTATTTAATCAGTTTTAATTCAGCGTATTGATCAAGATCTATCAAGTCTAAAATTGCTTTTGCTTCCGCAAGATTGCTCGTATGCCTACTCAAAGTCGCGACAATACCATCAACTGCCATTTGAACATCATTGGCCGAAACACTAATACCATCGCCAAATATTGGAGAATATTTTTTGTTCAATTTGGTCTCCGGGCTATTCAATCCACTTCCTCCAATTTCCGCTGTGGCCTAAGCAGTGGCCAACGATCACGCCGAAGCCACCAGCAATTAGTAAATAACCAATCATTATTTACCCTTCTCTCTAAGCGACCTTGAAATCTCTGGGAACCATTTGTCTAAGAAGTCGAGCCATGGTTTCGGATGAAACAGATACCCCTTTTTGCCAGGCGGTGGATATGAAACCACGGTATCTTGCAAGAACTTGTGGAAGCGTGGGACGTTCAAGATATTGTTAACTACCCACGTGTTGTTATGTCCTTCGACATAGCTTGTTGCGGTGGTGAGCGTCCACATGCCTCGTGCTGCTAGCTTGCGTTTTAACTCTTGGTTCTCCTCAATCATCTTTGCCAGTTCTTCTTCTTCAACCGCTAAATACTTTTTGCTTGAAATCTGATCATCTTCAACAACCTGCAACAACGGCATGGCATTTTCTCCTTTCCTGTGATCGCCTCCTGACGGATAATGAAACCGAAAGGAGGTGAATCTTCATGGTGCAAGTCCCTTATTATGACAATCCGGGCGGAGCTCTAGCTGTTACAGTCGAACTTCCGCACGCTGCGAACGTTTACTTGGTGGATCAAGCAAACTTCAACGCTCACCAACGTGGTGACCTCTTTACATATTTCGGAGGTCACTATGATGAGTCCCCAGTTACAATTCGGGTTTCTGGAGCTGGCCGTTGGTATCTGATTGCCGAAAATGGGTCAGGCGAACAATACCGTTACACCTGGTCTAAATAGTTGCGTTGTTCTGATAGTGAGACTTCACACGTGCTACAACTGATTCAAAGTTGGCAAATGTGAAGCCTTTTTGTTTGAGAAGATCAATGACCATTCCAGTTACTTGGTCTTCAACATCTTTGTCCTGTACTTTAACGACATTGGTTAACTTTTCCTTTGGGCGTTCATTCATTTAGATAGCCTCCTGTTGTTGGTCCTCCAATAATGAAATCTCGCGTGCTTTCATGAGAGTTGCTGTTGATGGCGTCCAATTCTGGATAAAGTCATCAGCCTTATCGAAGTCTTTCTTACGTAACTGTGTACGTGTCTTGATTCCGATGTAGTCATTTAGTCCGTGGTTAATATCGCGATAAAAGAGGCTGCGCTGTTTTGCGTTGAGTTTGCAGTGATGTACGTCCAGATAATTTGCAACAGCTCGATTGACTTGTTTGCTGATGTAGTTATATTCACCTGGTGCCAGCAAAGCCTTTTCTTCCAGATCAGTTACACGACCATCAAGCTTTTCAATCCGTTTTACAGTTCGAGTAGCAACTTCCATGGTTAAAGCAAGCTTTTCTTCTGGCGTCTGTGGAAGCCGTGTTTTCGGATTAAAGTAGTTCTCCTCCAGACTGTCGAACATATCCCAAGCCTGATCTGTACCAAGCATTTTTGAGTGACGTGCGGCGCCGCGGCGAGTCCAGAGATATAGAGCACTTGCATTTTTCCCAACGAACCCACAATTTGTCGGTTCGTTCTTGAATGCCCGAAGTTGCTCCCCTTCCAGCTTGAAGAAGTGCTTTCCTTCAATGAACTTATTCGAGTTTCGTTTAAAGTTCATTTGAACGACTCCAACAGTCGTTCCGTACAATTCTGCAAGTTGTTCGGTGGTCAGTACACGCTGGCCGTTTTGTTCAATTGGTTGTGGTTCATTCAATGCGTTTCCTTCTTTCATGAATTTTCATAGTTTGCTGCCCTCCGTCAGTGGGATAATAGTTCATAAGGAGGGAATGTAATGTCCAAACCAATTGATGCCGTAGCTGTTGAAAATATATCTAAAATCTTGGGAGAATATACGACTGGGCCCAAAATCACCAAAATGTTTTCTTTGCTTGGATTTTTCGATTATGATCTTCAAAGACAAACTGACAATCAATGGTTCAAAGCGTCTACCAAATGGCGTCGTTTAGACGAAACAATTAGGCACGAGTGTAATGCTTCACACAATAGTCGCCCCTTTTTTAGAGCCATCCAGTACATTGCTCGACCTCAAGACTTTATTTCAAAGCCAGAAGAATGGGGCCGCCTACGATATGAGATAAATGAATGCCTTATTTTTTATGGTTATTGTTTGGATGACAGTGGAAGAATCGCATCAGCAAAAACCGCGACTACGTTTTCTGAAGCCCAGCTACGCTTAAAAACTCTTAGCGCTCGACTTACAGAACTCAATGTTCACCCTCTAGTGATGAAATTCTGCAACGAACAATTTCTTCAAGGCGACTACTTTCACGCCATCTTCGAAGCAAGCAAGGGTGTCGTTAATCGAATTCAGCAACTTTCAGGCATACAAAAAGATGGCAATAGTTTGGTAAGCACCGTGTTTTCGGACAAGCAACCAATACTCGTTATTAAGGGCAACATGCTTGCAACGGAAACCGACAGAGACATATATTCCGGATTACGTAACCTTCTTAGAACCGTAATATTTCTTTATCGAAATCCCAAAGCCCACACCCCTAAGATTTACGATCCCTCCAGTGTCGATGATGCTGTCCAAGCGTTTGTTATCATGTCCGCAGCACAGACAATGCTTGATTCAGTTGTTAATGTCAGAGACTTCCTCTAGCCTTGTTGCCACCAGAAGGCCCAATACCGCCATCCCAAGGATGCTAACTTGGAATGTGGCTTTTGGGTTTCTTTTTTGTAGTTCTTGACTAACAGCAGACTCAAATAGATCTAACGTTTTGGACGTAACCACTGGAAGCTCATTGCGAATTGCATCAATCGGCTTGATCATTTATCTTCCTCCCTATTCCACATGAAGTTTGATTAGCCCGTTCATACCGTCATCTTCTTTTGCTGTGACTGCTTATATTTGACGTATTCAATAGCTCGCTTCCAACGGTCTTTGTCGATCTGATTAGCAGTTAATCCCTGACCGTCAGTCATCTTTTTAACCAGAATTGCCATTACCTGATCACTGATACCGAGAAATTTCGCAATGTCGAGCTGTGACAAATTCAAATGTAATAAGTAGCCTTTCCAGTCATTACGATTAGCAGTCCAATTGAGCTGAACGTTTACCATGTACTCACCTCCCTTACATTTAAAGAATCAATCAAGTTGTTGCATTAATTTATCACGAGTGGTAAATTAATGGCATAGCAAATAAGACAGATGATCTACTTATCCACCGTTATCGCCAAAGACATGGATGGATTAGCTTGTTGATGTTTGCTTAATTACTTGATGAATTCATAGTAAACCACACGTGATAAATTGTAAACCACTTGTGATAAATAATTCGTCATGACCGGGAGAACTCGTCTCATGAGTACTTACGACAGAATAAAAACACTAGCTTCAAATCGAGGGTGGTCACTCCAAAAATTAGCTCTGAAAGCAGGTATAGGCATTAACAGCATCTATCGATGGAAAAAGATGACCCCATCTACCGAGAATGTTCAGAAAGTTGCTGATGTTCTTCAAGTTTCTGTGGATTATTTACTTGGCAATACGGATAACCCCAATCCTGACAATGAAGGTTCTAAACCTGTTGATCTGTCAGGAACAAACATCTTTACCTATCAAGGACAGCCTGTTCGCCAAGACGATTGGGAAATCATTCAAGCTATTTTGGAACGACGCAATAATAGCAGCAAAAAGCGTGATCGTCATGAATGATCATATAGAGGACTTGTTGAATCAGGTGATTGACTATGCTTGGGATCACAATATAGGCTGCTCGACTATCCCCTTACACGAGGACCAAGGCCCTTTGGTTGATACAGAAGCTCGCCTAATTATTCTTAACAACAAATGGCCGAATGCAAATGAGTTGCCATTTCAAGCAGCTCATGAATGTGCACATATTCTCAACGGGGATAACGGTAAGCTTCGATACACAAATCAATACACTAAAAGCCGTACAGAGAATGGAGCCAACCAACGTGCGCTATCAATTATCGTTCCAATGTATTTCGCAGACATTCCAGAAGAATCAGCAAACATTGACCAATTCATGAATGATTTAGCGATACCGCAATGGTTAGAGGATTCTGCCGTTCAATGCATTGAACGGTTTTATGAAAACTACTGACTGTTCATTGTTGAATTAGCTTGCAACCAACTGGTAAAAGCAGATGATATCAGTATAATCGGAAAAGTCATTAATTAATTGTAGAAAGATGTTGATGTTGGATTATGACAAAAATATGCACATTATTAGATACTCAAGACTCTCAGATTTCTGAATGAATGAATCTGTTACCGGAAGACCAGGTTGATGCAGGGCAAGCATATGATGGTCTCGGCAACTCCGAAATTATTGATACTGCTTTTGAAAATAAGATATGGCAACTAAGTAAGTTTGCTGCCTTAAATCAACCAGTTTCAGTCGATATTGATGGGAAAGTATATGCCGAAATTAGGCAAACTAAGTACTTCATTGGAAAGATACCGAACGACAAAGTCAAAACATTCTCAGCCTTGTATCTAAATGACAAAGTGGAACTGTGGGTATCTATACACGGGGGGACATATAAACAAACAAGTACACGAAGCGATGGTTCTATTACTGTCAAAACTTATAGAGCCCCAGTAACTTTAAAACTTATCGCCGAAGATCAGCAACCAGCTAAGACGCTCAACAATAATTCCGGTGAAGAATGGTCTGAAGTCGGCAAAAAAATGTACGCAGCAAAAAGAAAGCCTTATTGCCTGAATTGTAAACATCAGCTTAAAGGCGAGCGCTTTTGCCCCAACTGCGGGGCTAAAATAATTTATCCAGGTGAACATCAGAACGGTATGCCAATCAATTCATGGGAAAAAGTTGCCAATGGTGCTGATAAGTTTTCACAATCAGTTGACAAAACCGGGAAATTTTTTAGCGACTTCGGTTGTGCGATGACTTTAGGATGCACAATACCAATTATTATAATAATTATACTGTTCGGTCTTATTTAGTCCCTTCCCCAACGCAAGCGGCGTCTCCGTGCAAGCCGGAGAGTGGGGCTTGTGCCACATACCAAGTAAAGGATGTGAGTCATCATGCTAAAAAAGATAGTTGCCATCTTACTCATTGTTTTGTTGGCTGGCGCAACAACCGCTTGCGCTAGTGATCAAGACGATGATCAAAATGTCGAGCAGTTTAACTGAGTGTTGGCTGGATACAAAAAAACCCCGGCCGCTGTGGTCGAGGAGCAATTAGATTATGTGGAGGAAAAGAAATTGCAAAAAGACAACTCAGATAAAGCTAAAAGTTTGCCAGATAAAAAATCCGGCCTCTTTTTTGACAGAAATGTACAAAATCGTTCAATCAAATTAGTTCACAAAGACCCTGTTCCCCCCAAACCAAAGATGCCGGATTCGGCATCTTCTAAGAATAAGGATTGATTCCGATAATATAAATTTTCAATTGTCGGTCGAAGTCAATGATTTGTTCACTGTTTTGTGGAGACTCATCATATTTTTTCTGTGCCAATTTCACGGTCCAATCCTGTCCATATGTCATCAACCCGATTTGTTGAGTTGGGTCGTCGCTTCCAGGTAGGCGATTGGCGTAACCACTAGAGATAAGCTTGTCGTTAAAGTCGAAAATGATGACAAGCTTTTCCTCACTGTATTCTTTATTTTTTAATGCCTCAACTAGCGGCGACCCTGGCAATACGGTGGCAACGTGAAATTGTTCTTGTATCCATATCAGGCATGAATTTCCTAGCTTAATTAAGAAATAGTAAGTGAAGGCTAATGGAACAGACAAAATCAGCGTAACTACGAAAAGGCCAAATTCACTCCAGAAGCTGCGACCAACTGTTCCCCAGATTTGCTGGTAAATTGCGAGGCCACCAGCAGCATTCAGCATAGATATCAGAATCAAAGCGATAGTACGATCTGCCTGTCTTGCTGGCAAATCGAAATGAATAGCATCTAGCTTATCGAGCCATATGAAAGTCAAGAACCCAGGGATACCCGCTAAGATTAGTTGTTGCATTTCCATGATTTATACTCACCTAATTTCTTTTTGCATGAATTTCATTCACTTAATTATATCACAAAAAGCCACACAGATTGTAGGGGGTAAAGCCTATGAAACCAATTACAGTAATCTCTTATAAGTTTGGCGAAAAAACTTGGAAAAATTTTGAAGGAGAACCGATCAAAAAATATGAGCACTCAGTTCTCCTAGACATTTCAGACACCGAAGTCTTCACTGATAAAGAAAAAACAGAACTAAACGACAAGATCGTTGTCCCCTTTTCTAGAATTAGAGAAAAACGATTCATCAAAGATATTCCGCTCAGTAACGTAAACGAGGCACTTAACAAGAAAAAAGCAGGCAGGAAATAGCGCAAAAAGCGCCTACCCCACCGACCAAAGTGAACGGGTAGACGCCTAACAAATACTCGGAGTCATAAGGCTCTTTGTATACTCGATTTTACCAGAAAAGGAGGCAATTCGCATGGCAACATTTAGGAAACGCGGCAAATATTGGGAATACCGGGTTAAGTATACGGACTCCGCCGGTAAACAGCTGGTTGCTTCACACGGCGGGTATCGGCTTAAATCATCTGCGCAAGATGCTGCGGAAGCTGTAGAAGATGACCTCAAACGTGGTGGCGATCCATCAAAACAAGACGTTCTGTTACTTGATTATTGGGATCAATGGGCTGAAGCATACCGAATCAATGGCAAGTCAATCAACACTGTATACCGTTACAAACTTTTCAGAAAGCACCTAAAGAGCCGATTTGATGGCCGAAAGCTTAATTCTATTCGACCTATCGAATGGCAGAAATTTATTAACGATTTTGCTGCTGGCAAAGATCGCAAGGAGAAAACCACACGAAAGCGGCCACGTGAGCGTTCGAAAGATATCGTTACCAAGATGAACAGCTATGTTCGTGGGATGGTAAAAGCGGCAATCAATGAACGCATTCTATTTTCTGATTTTACCTTTGGAACGAAGACATCAGGCGTGCGCTCTAGTGGGAAAGTAAAGGTGCTAGACAGCCGTGATTTCGCTAAGGTTAAAGCAATTGCTATTGAACGGGCTTCGTACCGCAATATCGGGGCGCTTGCTGTTTATATTGGCTCGATGACTGGCATGCGAATATCTGAAGTGTTGGCTTTAACTTGGCCTGACATCGATACTAAGCTCTGCGTCATTCACGTTACGCGTTCTTGGGATCATTTGTATGGAACAGGATTCAAACCAACTAAAACTGATTCGTCAGTTCGCGACATTGAGATATCGCCCAGCGTCATTGAGCTTCTTAATAAGATCCATCAGGAACAAGCAGCATCTTATCTTCGTACTGGATATCGTGACGAAGACCAGATGATTATGCGTGATCCACGTCACAACGTGATTACAGACAGCGCATGTAACAAAGCCCTGCACGTCATTCAGAACAAAGCTGGGATCCCTGAAGATAAGCAGATCACCTTTCACGGGTTGCGTCATAGCCACGTCAGCTACTTGATCAGCAAAGGCGTCGACATCTATTATATTTCAAAGCGGTTGGGTCATTCAGACGTGACTATTACGATGAAAGTCTATGGTCATTTGTTAGACTCACAGAGAAAACAAGAAGCACATAAGGCCGTGTTATTCATGGATCAGCTATGATTGTGTTTGTCCCCTTTTTGTCCCCCGAAAAATAAAAACAAAGTAACTCTAAAGATACCTAAATTGCTGTAAATGCTGATACATAAGCTTTTTAAAAAGCTAAAATAACCTAAAGAAAGCTAAATAATGCCTCCACCGGGATTCGAACCCGGATCTGTGGTTTCGAGGACCATTATGCTATCCGTTGCACCATGGAGACTTATAATTCCCATTATAGCCATTCTCGAATAATTTGCATCGTCCTATTGCTTCGAAATCTTCAAAGCAGTAAACTTTGAAAATTAAGTTCTACCTTTATAATCCTGAATAAGAGGCCCCCTATGTCACAAATAATACTACTCATTGCTGCATTGTTTTTCTTCACTCGTCATGTCTTTCGTTTCGAAAGAATCTCACGGTTAACATTAGTTATCATACCCGCTTATACCTTAGTGACCGGTATATTATTAGTTTCTCACAAGCGGCCTACCTTTTTGGCACTTGGGGTAACCATCTTGATTGGTGCCATTCTGGGCTGGTTTCAAACAACTGGTCTAAAAATCCACGTTTCTCAAAAACATGATGTCAATGGCCTTCCTATCATTGAAATTCGCCACGGATGGCAATATTTGGTAGGCTGGATCGTGATCTTTATTTATGGTCTTGGGTTTGCGTTGCTATCAGGATGGCATGTGGATGTTTTATCGGAACTTAGTGAGGAGATTGAAAAAGATCTTTTCGTATGGAAGAACTTTTCCTCAAGCACATGGAACATCATGATCATGTCAGCCACAGCTAGTCTGGTCTATACATGGCGACTGTTGCAGAAAGAGCCAAAAATTCAAGCCGTCATTTTCAAAGGAACTCATCTTGATCATCATGACTAAAGTAAAGAAAGAAAGAATGACGGACTGATGCCCATGATCATCAGTTGATGCATACTTGCATTTAATTAGTTTATCAAATGGTCCATATAATTTTTATCCATATAAAAGTGGCCCGATAGCTGACCTTTGTCAGATACCGAGCCACTTTCATTTCATGTTCTATTTCATCAATGCCAGCTGCAAAATTGTACCTTTAATCTTCGAACTTAAACAAGTCCGTTGACAAGTACCGTTCACCATTATCCGGCGCGACTGTTACCACACTCTTGCCTTTGCCAAGTTTCTTAGCAATTTCAATGGCACCGAAAATATTGGCGCCGGCAGAGATACCTGGCAAGAAGCCTTCTTCATGGCTAACGTGACGAGCCATGTCGATGGCTTGGTCGCTGGTGACTTCAATAATGTCTTGGTATAGGTTGGTATCCAAAACGTCTGGGATGAAGCCAGCGGAGATACCTTGGATCTTATGCTTGCCGCCGTGCCCTTCTTTGAGCATTGGTGACTCAGCTGCTTCAAGTGCATAAATTTGCACTTGCGGGTTGATTTTCCGCAACGCCCGGCCAACCCCGGTCAACGTGCCGCCTGTGCCGACGCCAGCAACGAAGGCTTCTGGGGTGCCGCCATCAAAAGAACGGATGATTTCTTGACCGGTGGTGCGCTCGTGCACATCCGGATTAGCCGGATTTTGGAACTGCATCGGCAAGAAGTAACCATTTTCCTTGCTGAGTGCCTGAGCTTTTTTAATCGCACCCGGCATGCCATCCGCCCCTGGTGTCAGAATCAATTCGGCGCCATAGCCCCGCATTAACGCACGACGTTCAACACTCATCGTTTCTGGCATCGTGATGATCAGGTGGTAGCCTTTAGCCGCGGCGACCAAAGCCAAGCCGATGCCAGTGTTGCCAGATGTTGGTTCAACAATGGTGCCGCCTGGCTTCAAAACGCCCTTGTATTCGGCATCTTCAATCATGGCCAAGGCAATTCGGTCTTTGACAGAACCGCCGGGATTAAAGAATTCAAGCTTCACATAAACATCTGCTGCATCTTCTGGGACGACACGATTTAGCTTAAGCAAAGGGGTGTTGCCAATCAAAGCGGTAATATTATCTGCTGCTGTCACCATATTAAAAGCCTCCATATTAGTTGATTGATTTTCCTAATGATTGTCATTGCGATGATCCGCAACATGTTGAATCCAATTGTCAAAAATCGTTCGTTGCGTTTTCTTCCAATTGAACTTGGGATGATCGTAATCATTTTTGTGATGATAATAATGTTTAGCGCGAACATAGTCTATCTCTGGATGAGCAGCGACTTCACGCTTGTATTCTGAATCCAATCCCCACCGATCGTATTCGATGTGTGAAAAGACGAAAGTTTGCGTATCAGTCGGTTCGGTCACCATGAAGAGTTTGCCCTTCGTCGTTGTCGCGTTAATCGTGAGCCGCGGATCGGCATGAATACCGCGGACATCCATTTCGGCATAGCGTGCATGCGGCGACTTGAAGTCATTTTTGAGTCCTTTTAAAAGCGGGTGCGGCTCAAGAATGGTTTGCGGATAAACGCCAAAAAGTTTATGCGGCAAGATTAACTTGCTGATGCCAAAAAAGTAATTCAATGCAACCATCCCACCCCAGCAAAGATAGAGCTGATTAGGGACATGCTGACTTAACGTTTTCAACAAGGTTCGAACTTCGGCGATATAATGCACTTGATCAAATTCCAAGGTTTCAATCGGCGAACCGGTGATGATGAACCCATCCATCGTCGCCACCTCATGAATGTCCAGCGGATCGAGGATTGAACTGACCGCTTCCGGCACCGTCCGTCCGGCGTAATGGGTCATGGGGTAGTAAAAATGCAAATCGACCGGTATGTCAGTGTGCGTCAAAACATGCTGTAGCCGAGTTTTGGTGTCAGCCTTATCATGCATGACGTTCAAAATACCGATCTTGAGTGGCGATTTTTCCAAGGTTCACCTCCTATTCCCTCATAATGACTAATTAACCTTAAAAGAAACTTTGCGCGTGACCGTGGGTAAGAAACCCCACATGTGGTCATTTGCCCGGACACATCAGGTGGATACCCTGACCGTTCGACTGGTGCCAACATCGTTTGAATTCAATGAGGTATTTCATAGTATCCTCCCTTTCAGTACTTATATACTAACTAAATGTAAGGCCAATAACAACCTTTGACGTTGATATATTCGCGAATACTTTTTATTCAATTAGCAGGTGACCGCATGCCCACTCAGTCAGCTTAGAAAACGCTGGCACATGGCCACGGAATGCAAAAAGCCCCGATGTCAGTGTGCCACTGGCATCAGGGCTTTTTTACAAGATTATCTTCTTTTTTGATTTGTCGAAATGACGATTTTAAGCGCGTGGCTGACTGCTTGAATTCGTCTTCTTGTTTACGAGTGCGCGACTGCCGCCGGTTCACCAAACACCGTCTCGCGAATATAATCAACTGGCATTTGTAGGCCTGTCCACAGATGGAAGGCGGCGGCGCCTTGATTGATCAGCATGTTAATGCCGTTATACACGTGGTTCACACCGGCTTCTTTAGCGAGCTGCATAAGCTTGGTTTCGCGCGGTGCATAGACCGTATCAAACACGATCGTCTCTGGCGTAAACCAATCGCTATCAGGCACATTACTAATAGTTTCTAGCGGCTTCATCCCCGCGGGTGTCGCATCAACATAGATAACTGAATCCAAAATGCTAGCCTTTAACGCCGGTTGATCATCGAGTGCAAACAATGTCGCATGGCCTTGTGTTTGGTCATTAATGATGGCCACATTACGTTCGGCATTTTGCCACGAAGCATCACGACGATTAAAAATGTTGATTTCCCGAACACCGTCCAAAGCTGCTTGAATCGCAATCGCTGTCCCCGCACCGCCAGCTCCTGCCAGTGTCATTTTATCGCCGCGAATATCCAAGCCATCGTTGCTCAGTGCTTGCATGAAGCCTGTGCCATCGGTGATATGGCCGGTCAGCACCCCGTGGTCATTGACAATGGTATTCACGGCACCGATCAATTTTGCGGCCGGCGATAGTTTGTCCAACAACGGTATGGCCTTTTGCTTATTCGGCATCGACAAATTACCACCCAGAAAATGCAGGCTGCGCATGGCTTGCAAGGCGTGTGCCAATTCAGGTGCATCAACATCGAAGGACAGGTAGGCATCATTTAACCCAAGTTTCTCAAATGTTGCGTTGTACATTGCTGGCGACATCGAGTGGCCAGCAGGATGAGCCAGTAAGCCAGCTAAAACGGTGTGACCGTCAATTTCATCTTTTAATGACATGTTCCGAACTCCTTTTTGCTAATGGACTTGTGAAACTGCTAGGATGTGCTTTTCCTGCGTCTTCACGACCAGTGCTAAACCGATGCCGACAATCGTGATGACAATATTCAAAAGAATGATCATCCGTGGTGCCGCATCGCCAAAGGCCTTGGTCAACCCGGCAGCGGCGGATAACACCGCATAGTTCGCAATACTTGAAGCAATCATGACCAGCGAAGTCGCTGTGCCTTTATGACTGGGGAAGAAACTGATAGTCGTTGAGGTGGCAAGTTGCAACACACCGCCAGCCGCGGCATAACCAATCACAAAACTACCAATGTAAAGAATGACCGGCGTCTGCACAAAGTAGCACAAGGCTAACATGACCACCGCAATCGTCGGATACAGGATCAAAACGGTGCTTTCTTTTAAACCGGCTTTGATCAGACGAGCCGTCAGCAACACCGCAATCCCAGCACCAACGGCGTATAACGATTGCAGCGTTGCTGGATTTTTAACCCCGTAAGCCGCCCCTAGTTCCTGGTTGCAATTCAACCAAACCATGAAGGTGGTCGAACTGGTGAAACCAATTAAAATAGCCGCCACAGACCCAATTGAAAAATGCATTTTTTCAGGCGTGCCAGCTGCATTCAGCTCTGGTTTTTCCCGCTTAGGAAATGGGAAAACGATAATGGCAATGGCATCCGCAGCCAGCGCCACGCCGCAGATGATGAAGATCGTCCGAAATGACAGGCCAGCCGCCGCAACGCCGCCAATGAAGAACGGCAAGATAAACTGCGCGGTGACCACAGCGAATTTTGTCAGAAGATTGGCAATCGACGCCGATTCCGGAAACATTTCCATGAGACTCGGGGAAACACAGGTGTCCAAAAATGAGTTCGCCATCCCATTAAGAATACCGATGAGATAAGCCGCCCAGAAACTATTGACCGTGATGATGCCGATGAAGAAGATCACATACAACCCGATCCCAATCGTCCCAGAAACCTTCCGGCCAAAATGATCCGACACTGGCCCGGCAAACGGATAGGCAATCAAGCGACCTAACCCGAACGCCGCAATCACTGACACGACCATGCTGACGTCAACGGTGCCATTGCTCAGTTGTTGCGCACCCCAATTCGAAGCAAACTGCGCCTTATACTGACTTAGAATGGAAGATGCAATCCCCAGCATCGCATAGGAAAAATACAGTGCCAGTGCACCCGGCAAAAAATGATTACGTTTGGTTTTCATCGTTCAAGTTGCCTCCGTTTTTAAACGTGTTCCCTACACCAGAGACCGGTCTGGTTCACGCTCTTTTTTAAACGCGTTCTCCAGACCAGAAACCTGCGTGTAAGGACCCTGAACGCAATGCCCAAAACCCGGCCATCACGTTCAGGCCCGCTTACACTCCGGTTTCTAACCGGTCTGGTTCACGCTCTTCTTCAAATGCCTGATATGCCTTCACCGGCATGTTCTGACCAGTCCACAATTGATATCCGGCTGCTCCTTGCCAAAGTAGCATGCCTTTACCCGGTGCTGTTTTTGCGCCAACTTTTTCAGCATCTTCAATCAACTTTGTCTTCAAAGGATTGTATACCGTGTCAGCCACCACCAAATCTGCGCGTAGGAAACTCGGATCAACAAGGGAAACCCCATCGTCTGGTTTCATGCCGACAGTAGTTGCGTTGACAAGAATATCGGCGTCCGCAATCGCTGCTTTGAGCCTGTCAGTATTTTCCAACTGAACCACATCTACTTTGACAGCAGGTGCTGCCTCGGCCAACTTTTTGGCGGTCGATTCAGCACGTGAATAGAATTCATCCTGCCGATTAAAGATGGTAATCTGTTTTGCACCATCTAGCGCCGCTTGGACTTGAATGGCAGTCGCGGCGCCACCAGCACCTAATACCACCAAATGCTTGCCTTTGATATCAATCCCGTGTTCCTGCAAATTCCGAACAAATCCGATGCCATCCGTGATGTGACCGATCAATTTGCCATCATCATTCACAACGACATTCACCGCACCAATGATCTTGGCAGCTGGCGATAACTCGTCCATCAAAGTTGCTGCTACATTTTTACACGGCATCGTGACGTTGCCGCCGCGCATTTTGAAAAGGCGCATGGCATTCAGTGCTTCTGGCATCTGCTCCTTGGTCACGTCAAACGCCACATAAGCTGCATCAATTTTTTGTTTTTGAAAACTGAAGTTATACATTGCTGGCGAGCCAGAATGACCAACCGGACTGCCCAGCAAACACAACAAACCAGTCGTTCCAGAAATCCACGTCTCCATGTTCAGTGCCTCCATTAAGTTCATATTTTCACGAGCATTTTGAAAAGAAGAACCTGACCCAAGGTGCGATCAAGTTGCTTCTATCAATATTGCAAATTACTTGGCAGCTTGGTGCGCTTTAATTGCGTATTCACGCCGACCACCCGGCTTCGGAATCATATCTTGCATCATGATGCCCAGCCCGCCATCAACTCGCAGCTCATCACCGTTTGTGTAATCGGAACGGTCACTGCTCAAGTAAAGGACAGCATTGGCGATGTCATCCAAGTTGCCAATCCGACGACTGGCAACTAAGTGCTCACGGCCGTCCAACACGTTAGGATCCTTGTAAAAATCAGCAGACATCGGGGTCTTCACCAAACATGGCATGACACAGTTGCTGCGAATCCCAAACTGTCCCCATTCAGCGGCCATTTGCTTCGATAACATATTGACCGCAGCTTTGGTTGTGCTGTACGCCCCGCTGTATGTCTCTGGGAAATCAGCCGCAACCGTTGAAATATGCACCATCGTCCCATGATGTTGGGCAATCATTTGCCGACCAAATCGTTGTGACATCAAGAAATAACCAGTCAAATTAATATTCACAGCCGTCTTCCACTCATCCAAACGCAAGTCCTCAAACGGTGAAAAGCGCAAGATAGCGGCCGTGTTCACGAGAATATCCACTTTGCCAAACTCACCCACAACCGCTTGCACCGCAGCATCGACTTCATCTTCATCTGTGGTGTCAGTTGCCACTGCTAATGTTTGAACGCCATATTGATCAGCTAATTTTTTAGCTGCTGTCTGAATCGCATCTTTCTTAATATCAACCAAGACAAGCTTCGCCCCATGCTCTGCAAAGGCTTCGCAAAAATGAGTTCCCATACCGCCAACAGCACCAGTGACAACGACAACTTTGTCTTTCAAACCTAACCAATCAGCCATAAAAATTACGCTCCTTTTAGTGTGTCGCAACAGTTTCCTTCAAAATTTCCGGCCATGCCGCCTGCAAGGTTTTCACCGTGGTGTCGTAAGTATATTTGGCAACCCAGTCAATCCCTTTGGCCATGTAGTGATCAGAAATGACTTCAACACCAATCACTTTTGGATCCACGCCAGCCTCTTTAATCATCTTGATAAACTTTTCAGTCCGATCTTCAAACCCAGTTCCCGGTGCTAAGCGATCGTGCATCGACTCGTCACGCAAAATGGACTTTGCATATGGCCGCTTGTAAGCATCATCAAGTTGAATTGAGATAACGCGCTTAGCTTGTTCCTTCGTCAGCAAGTCGAACGGCTGGTCTGCTCGAACCCAGTGCCACATGTCTAACAACATCATCACATTCGGAGCACCGGCGCCTTGGAGAATCGCCCAAGTCTTCTTCAAATCTGGCATGCCGCTATATGGCATCGGTTCCAGGGCAATGATGAGATTACCAGCCAAAGCTGCGCGATGTGCCAGTTCCTGCAACTTCTTGGCCGTGAAGTCAACTGGATAGCTTTCCATCAAACCGGTGTTGATATGTTCAACGCCAAACAAGTGACACATATGGAAACAGGTTTGCTCCTTATATTTTTGCTCGTATGTCCTCGGTTCTTCACACCATTGCACGATGTATTCAACCTCGGTGCACTTGATATGATACTGATCAAGAATGTCGAGAATCCCTTGATCAGTTAAGCCTTCATTCAGCGCATCGACGTAGGTTTCGGCGCGTAAGCCGATGCCATCGTACCCAGCTTTTGCGGCTGCTTTAACGCGATCTTCGAATTTGCATTGGTCGCCTAATGTCCATGAACTAACGGTAATTGGATGAGTAAGTGTCATGATAGTGCCTCCCAAAATGATTTGTGATTAATTTTTCAATCTTGTTTACAAATTGAATTGTATACGGTTGCACAAGCGACTTCTAATTCATTATAATGAGGGTGCTTATAGCTGGAGGCTATCGTTCCGGTTAAGCCTTCATAGGAGGACCAAAATGAACCTTTTTCATCTGCGATATTTTGTTACATTAGCCAAATCACAGAACTATACCCGTGCTGCCCGCCAGTTAAACATCACCCAGCCCAGCCTGAGCAATGCCATTCATGGTCTTGAAGCCGAACTGGGTCTTGCCTTGTTTGTTCGACAAGGACGCAACGTTGTTTTAACTTCGGAAGGCCGCGAGTTCAGTCGCATTGTGGATCACTCGCTAACCATCCTCGATAGCGGCATTGAACAGTTGCAACACCAAAACAACGAGCAAACGGTGATTAAACTGGCCGCCTTACGTACCCTCAGCACACGCTGGGTCCCTGGCATGGTACGCGAATTCTTACAAAACAGCCAACAAGATGTCCGTTTTGAATTCACGAACGAAAACGGGCTATCACCACAAATTATTCAAGGTTTACGTGCTAAACATTATGATATTTGCTTTTGCTCAAAAGTTGACGAGCAAGAAGATATTGCCTATTTTCCAATTGCTTCTCAGGCACTCGTCGTGATCACTCCGACTGATCATCCCTTGGCTACCCGCAACCAGATTGAACTTAGTGAAACCCTGGCTTTCGATCAAGTCACCTTCTCCAAAAGAAGCGGCCTCGCGCCCATCATCCGCCAGCTTTTTGCCGAATGCGGCGGCCAACCACACAGTGTGTACGCCATTGAAGAGGATGAAGCCGTCGCGGGTCTCGTTGCAAACGGCTTCGGCATCGCCGTTGTCCCCAATATGCCACTTCTTAAAACGCTACCCGTTAAAATCATTCCGCTTAGTTTTCCAACTTGGCAGCGTATTTTTTATATGGCAACTTTAAAAGATCACTACCAATCCCCAGCCGCCAAAGACTTCATTGACTTTGTTCATGCCCATCATGCGGACATTCGCCAGTAAAGTGTGCCTGACGCATCAGGTCAATAGTCTGGCGCTATTAATCGTTAAAGGCTGCGGTGCACTAATCAAGTTCGCGCCATTTTAGCGGAAAGCCAAAACTAACAAGATCAGACCATGCTAAATGGCTGTCGCTGTTCTAAAATGGAAGTGTTCAAGACATTTTCAAGGAGGTCATTGCATGCGTACACAAACAAAAACATCTGTCATGAAGCTTGCCGCGGTTGGCGCCGTTGCCGGTTTAGTATCAGGACTTGTCAAATTAGGCTGGGAAAATATTTTGCCGCCGCGGACACCTGAACGTGACGCAACCAATCCGCCGCAAACATTCCTGCAACAACACGGTCTCACCGCAGCACAAACCCATGCAACTTACACTTATTCAGACCATCAGATTCCCTGGGTCAGCCTCCTCATACACTTCGGCTTCTCATCAAGCCTCGGTGCGCTTTATGCTGTTGCCGGCCATTACGTACCGCTTTTTAAACTTGGCTATGGCAGTATGTGGGGCCTGGGCGTTTGGGCAGGTGCCCATTTGTGGGCAATGCCGGCACTGAAAATTGTACCCGCCGCTAAAGATCAACCGGTTGAGGAACACTTATCCGAAGCAGTCGGTCACATGGTTTGGAACACGGTCAATCAGATCGTCATCAGTGACATGCTGCGCGAAAAAAGCGGCAATTAAGTGATGCATTCAACTTCAATGTAAAAGCGTTAACTAAAAAGTCTGTGTTGACAACCGAATCTTCGGCATGCCAACACAGACTTTTTTTACTATGATCAATTTTTATTTACTAAAGTAACCGAGCTTCATCCCGTCGCGCAATGAACGGCAAAATAAGTCCCAATGCCAGGAAAATAACTGGCGTAATGATGTTTAAGCCCATCTGGAACCACCAAGTCCCTGGATCGTTGAGATAATTGATTTTCGGCAACATTCCCAACAAGCAGGCCAAGGCGGTAAAAAGAAAACACCATCCGCCTATAATCATGCCCACGTGTTTGTTTTTAACAAACATGTACTCTGCTTGGAATTTTTCCAAATGCTTATTAAGCAAATAATAGGCAAGGAAAACCCACAAGTAGCGTAACGGCATCACGACTGAGTTCAGATTTAACAACCACTTATACAGCTCGTTCATATTGCCAATACCAAGCGCTGGCACAATAATCAGCAAGCTGACTAGAATCCCTGTCAGCCAGTAACCATTGATCGGCGTGCCTTTTTTATTCAGATGACTCAGCTTCTTTGGAATAAAATGCGGATCAGCATCACTTAGCAGCATTTTCAGCGGCGCGTCAATCGAAAAAGCTAAGGCTGAAATGGAAGCGAGCGCGTTGGCGATGGCATAGAGAATGACGAAAATATTGCCAACATGATAATAACTGCCCAGCATCGCGAAGGCGGTATACGGTCCATTGGCCATCAAATCGGTGGGAATCTGGTTGCTGTTAAACAACATGCCCATGCCAAATGACCCGAGCAAGGCACAAAAGGCAACCATCCCGGCAAGCACTAGCATCCCCGTTGGAAATTCCTTGGCCGCATGTTTCGTGTTATTGACGTACGGAGAAATTTTTTCCGCGCCGCCAACCGCAAAAACCAGCATCGAAATAGTGGTGAAGTAATTCAGATCAAACTTCGGCAAGTAGGTGTGAATATCGCCCATATCCGGTGTGGCCACATGCACGCCTTTGACCATGAGCGGTGCAGTGACAGCCAAAATGATAAACAAAATCGACATCAAGAACATCGCCGTACCGGCCATACTGCCAATGCGATTCAAAGTGGTTAACCCACGTGATGACAGCCATAAAAATAGCAAGAAGAGTGCTAAACAAATTAAGGATACGGTCATTGAAGAGACGGTATTCACGAAATTGCCGTTGCCTTTAAACAACCAGCTCAACGCAATCAGAATGGCTTGCGGCTTTTGAGCTAAGTATGGAATATGAACAACCCAATAGGTCCAAGCAGCATAATAGGCCAACCTGACCGTACCGGTTTCTTTGATCCACGAGCTAACCCCACCGGCTTGATCCTTAAAGGTGGAGCCGAGTTGACCAACAATCAAAGCATATGGCACAAAGTAAATCGCCATGATCAAAATCCAGCTTGTTACGACGGAAAGGCCTTGCTGAGCGTAGTTGTTGAACACATTGCCTAAGCCCCAAACTGAGACGAATGCAATTAACGCCACGTTATACCAGCGCAGTTGTTTCTTTGTATCTGCCACTAAAAATCCCTCCAAACAGCCGCCTGTCCATCAATCAACAGCGACTCATTTTTCAGTGTACCGGTTTAACCCGTTTTCTTTCCCGTGAAATTGTATAGATGAGGATTAGATTTTTCTTAAATTAACGTTGTGAATTAACCATTATAAGCTATGAAAAATGTGAAATGAGCGTTGGGCTTTATCTTCGTGGCCAACAATCGCAGGAAAATCAATTGGCTAAAGACGCCATGCCGTGCCAAACTCCGCAATCTCCGGTCAGATGGGGCTGGCGACGCGTAGCTAGAGCGGTGACGGCGCTTCGAGCCCAAAAACATCAGCGACGAAACCGTCACTGTGTTGTTTGCACGGCTGAGCCCCCTCTGGCCTATGGTTGCTCCGCCTTGGCACTGATGTCTTCATATCTCATTAAGTTATTCATGAAACAGAAAAGGCAAACAACTGATGGTATTTTTCGCAATACTGCACAAGACGGATAGTTATTCGGCCTTATTTGATGACTGTAAATGCTGTTTCCAACGTATCGCATAGAAAAACCGCCACCTATTTTCAAAGTGACGGTTTGCAAATATTGAATTAAAACTTTTTACTTAACAGCTTCTGCCACAGCAGCCTGAACAGCCTGTTGCTCAGATTGAATCAGGCTGACGCGACTGGCAATCACACTGGTGTCCATAGTGATCTCCCGCGTCAGACCCGGTGTTTGCAGCTTTGGTTCAAAGAAGGCCTTGAACTCCGTCAATCGTTCCGGTGTGCGGAAAACGCCGGCGATCACCGTGATGTAGGTCGTGAATTCCATATCGCCGCCAACGGTTTTTTCAAGCCACTGCCACTCATTACGGAGCCAATCCCAAGCAGCTTGCTCGCCAGCATGGTTATTCAGAACCCCGCGGAACCATGACCGTAGATCCTGTGGCTTGATCGTGTCAGCATCCTCAAACTTATCAACCAATTTGGCAATTTGCGTTGGATCAGTTGTACTGGTCAACGCAGCCAGAATATCAGCTTTATAACTGGAATCTGTCGTTTGCGTGTAGGCTTTCAGCAGCTGATCAAATAAGTCTGCATTGCCAAAATGCTTCACTTCATTTTCCAAAACGAACATCCGGATGTCAGCTGGCAAAGCAACCAATTGTGCTTGATTAGCTGTAAACAACTCATGTCCTTGTGCAATCGCGTCTGGATTCTTAGCATATAACGCCATGCTCAGGATGTATGGACGGGTCAACTGATCATCAATGTTTTCATCAGCTTTCGGCGTCCATCCAAGGCGATCAAGCTGACCAGCACTGAGCTTGTCAAAGAATGCCTGTAACTGCTTTTCAGCGTCTGAATCAGGGGCTACAAACTTCTTCAAGTCGCCAACTACGCGGAACAAAGCATCCATGACAATCGCGCTGTGGCTCGCAGCAAACCGCGGCAGCAATGGCACAATATTGCCGTATGAATTCTTACGACCCTCAGCTAGCAGCCGCAGGTCTTGGATAATCTGCCGCTGGTCAATCGCATTCAGCTGATCCACATTGGCTAGAATATCGGTCATCAATTGTTCATCGTACTGAACAATGAAATGCGAGTTGTTGCCAACATTGACGCGGAATGGTTTGCCATTTTCCTTGCGTAATTGCGCATAGTCGCCAAGCGTAACCTTTTTCTCGGCAAAGATTTGGGGTGCCACAGCATAGTTGCTATTCAGCGGGATCTGCCACTGGCGGCCGACATCTTTGCCAGCACCAATGAAGAATTGCTGTTGCGACAAGGTCAGCTTGCCGTCCACCACAGCTGCAGTGACAACTGGATAGCCCGGTTGCTCCAACCATGACTGCATAATTTTGCCAACGTCCAGATGCGACGCCTTACCTAATGCCGTCCATAAATCAGCGCCGGCTGCATTGCCAAACTTGTGAGCTTCAAAGTAAGCTTTTAAGCCAGCCCGAAGCGCATCGTCGCCAATCAGTGCTCGCACCATGACAAGCATCCGCGCACCTTTTGCATAAACAATGGCGCTGTCAAACAAGGAATCGATTTCGGCGGGATCTTCCACCTGCACGTGAACCGATTGCACGCCATCTGTTGCATCACGTTGCAAGGCCATTGGTGCTTCAAGGGTTTGGAAAGCTTCCCAGATATGCCAATCAGGCTGCAAGGCATCCACTGCGACATATTCCATCATGTTGGCGAAACTTTCATTCAACCACAGATCATCCCACCACTTCATGGTTACCAAATCGCCAAACCATTGATGGGCTAATTCGTGCGCAATCACCGTTGCCACGCGTTGCTTGGTTTCGAGGGAGGTATTGTCCGGATCAATCGTCAGCAACGCTTCACGATAGGTGACCAATCCCCAGTTTTCCATCGCGCCAGCCGAAAAGTCCGGTAGTGCCAACTGCCAAGAATGCGGCAATGGGTATGGGGTTTGATAGAAGTCTTCATAGAATTCAATCGACCGCTTGGCAATGTCCAAAGCAAAGTCTAACTCGTTTGGTTTGTGGGCCTTGGTAGCAAAAACGCCAATCTTCACACCGCTCTTAGTCGTGGTTTGTTTATTTTGCAGATCGCCAAAAGCAAACGCGATCAGATAAGTCGACATCCGCACGGTGGTGTCAAAGTAATGCACACCATTTTCTTCGCGAATTTCCGGCATATTGCTGATGATCGTCTCACCCGGCTGTTCGTCGAATTTGATAGCCAAATCAAATGTCGCCTTGGCCTCAGGTTCATCAACGCTTGGAAAAGCCTGACGGGCAGCGGTTGTCTCAAATTGTGTCCCAATAATCTGCTTTTTGACTCCATCAACTTCGTAATAAGACGGATAGATCCCCATCATGGTATCCGTCAATGGTGCCGTGTAGTCAATCGTCAGCGTCACCTTTCCGGATTGGGGCAAAGTGATGCGAATCGCTTCTGCAGGATCATCAATCGTAAACGTTACATCCTGACCATCGGCTTGAAGGGCACTCACCTTCAGATACTTTTGATGAAGGGCGATCGCGGTTTGCTTCGCCTCACCAGTAATCGTTGTTTTCCCGGTAATCGTTTTGTTTGCCCGGTTAATAGCCAAGTAAAGCTCATAATGTGCCGGTTGAAATGCCTGATAAAAATGCGTTGCTTCAGTCATAATTTCCTCCTCGAATTGTAAGATTACGCTCATTATACGCCAAGCCAGACGGTTACGGGGTTGCCAAGTATCGAAAAGCTCACGGTGTTGGTTGAAATCGACAGACTTATTTCTTTTCGCCAAAAATCGGCTCAGCAACTTAAAAAAATTACATGCGTGAAAATACGGTTATTGAACTTGCGTGTCAGGCCGTTTCTCAACTGATCGTGTCCGCAGATATTAACGATAATTCAATTTTTAAATGCTGCTAAATAACCTTTAAGATCCTCAGTTATTTAGAAATTCAATTGTCGATTAAAAGTCAATTAATATAATGCGAATTGTTTATTTTAACAACTAGCTAACATACTAAAACCAATTTATTTTATTTTTCTAATGGTTGACATTAGTTTTATCTCAGGATAAATTACAGGCATGAGAGAAAATGAGCAAGACACTCGCTTCTCTAGAGCTGCTACAACTCACTTTTCAAGATTTTGTTTTAATGACTACCGGAGGAAATAACGTGTACAAATCGAATCCCTTTTCACAGGAAAAACGTCGCTATAAGATGTATAAGGCGGGACGGCATTGGGTTTATAGTGCCATTGCTGTTTTAGGCGGAGCTGGTATTCTGATGTTTCAGCCAACGCAAACCGTTTTTGCTGATGAAGCATCACCGACTGCCAGCGCGACGACGCTTGCCAAACCGCATACCGAACTCAAAGACAAACAGCCCGTTACCGCATCACCGACTCCCACTGATAACCCCCAGCCCAGCGTTGACAAGCCAGCGGTCCTCGCAATTGAAACTCAGCCAACATCAGCGGCCAATCAAGTCGAAGCGCCTTCAGCAAAACCGGCTGACCATTCGAAGGCAGCGTCTGACAGCCATGCCGCATCGATCGTATCAGCAACACCAACCCCTACGCCAAAAACTGCACCTGTTGCAACCGATAAAGTTAAAGTTACTGTGTCTGTTGAAACACCAGCGTCACCAGTCATGGCGCCAACCGTTGCTCCGCGATCTGCGGTCCAAACAAAGCCAACACCTGCGCCAGCCAAACCACCGATTAATCAGGCCGTTTTAACCAAAGGGAATGTGCAACCGCTTTGGGATGAAAATATTAAAGGACAAGGCATGGTTGCCGCCGTCATTGATAGCGCCGTTGAACCGCATGATATGTTGCGACTAAGCGACAACACGACGGCCAAGATTTCAAAAGAAACCATTGCCGACTTTGCTGCTAGTCACGGCTATGGTACCTATCTCAATGACAAGCTGCCTTTTTTCTATGACTACACCACCAATAGCAATACTAATCTGCATTTAGATAATCATATTCAAGGTGAACAAGTAGCCGGCATTATCGCCGGGAATGGACAAGAAAGACCAGATGGCCGCTATATCCTTGGGGTCGCGCCGGAAGCACAGATCCTAAGCATGAAGGTTTTAGGCCAAACAAAATCACTGACCACAAATAACGTTGCCCGTGCGGTGTATGACGCGGTCGCGCTAGGTGCAGATGTGATTTATCTATCGCTGGTCAAGACTGTCGACGTTGAAGATCCCACTGCTGAAGATCAAGCGGCGATTCAATTTGCTACCGATCATGGCGTCCTTGTCATCAAAACTACAAGTAACAACGGTAATGCCATGGCGATTCACGGTACCTCCGTCCCCGGCGGCACTACGGCTGGTTATATCACGACAAATGATAGCACGCTTTCGCTGACAGGTGGCGGCCTTAGTGCCCTCACAGTTGCTTCGGAAAATTCAGCGCTGGGTACTAAATCCGCCATGGCGTATAACTCGTCTTGGGGACCCACTACTGACTATAAACTGAAACCAGATCTCACGACACCTGGTGAAAAATCCGTCTCGATTGGCAAAAACAACACGCTAGCGACCAAGAGCGGCACCGCGGCTGCCAGTGCTTATGCAGCAGGTGCTGGCTTACTCGTTATGCAGCGTCTCAAGCAAACAACTAAGCTAACTGGTGTTGAACTCGTCAAAGCTGTCAAATTAGCGCTCATGAATGCTGCTACCCCTATGATGGATCATGATTATCCAGGCAACTTTGTCTCACCACGACGTCAAGGGGCTGGTCAAATTGATGTCGCCAAAGCCAGCGGTTTAACGGTGACGGCAGAAGGTACTGATCAAACCGGTTCCGTTTCCTTGCAACAATTCGAGGCAGCACCAACGTTTACTATCACGTTGACCAACCACGGCACAACCGATCAAACTTATACGGTTGTGCCCGGCCATCCCCTCACGCAAACCTTTGACACCGCCCACACTAATGGCATTTATGCTGTTGCCTTGCCAGGTGCGACGCTAACAACCGCAACGCCAACTTTCACTTTGAAAGCAGGCGCGTCACAAACCGTGGCCTTCACGTTGACCCTAGATCAAACTGTCCGGATGCATCAAGTCATTGAAGGCTTCATCTCCTTCAAAGCTGCGGACGACAGTCAATCCATTTCCATGCCTTACATGGGTTTTTATGGCTCAACCAATGCAGAAGTCGTCTTTGATAATGCTGCTAATGAAGGTCGAAGTACTTTTACAGGCAGCTATTTACTTGATGAAAATAATTACCCACTGGGCATTGCCGATCCGCTCACCTTAAGCGACATTGTTAACAGCGGTAGTTATCACGTTAATTGGGAAACCGTTGCCGCCTCTGCAAAAGATAATAAAGTGGCATTTTCTCCCAATAACGATGGGGTTTCAGATGCCGTCATCCCGCGCATTTTTGTTAAACAAAATCTTCAACAGGTCGCCGCCCAAATTCTAGACACAGACGGTCATCTTGTCCGGGTCATTGATCTTGAAAATGACACCGCTAAGTCACATTACGTGCAAGATACTAACTATAATATGGATTTGACCTTGTCTGATAGCATGCGGCGCCATCCTGATGGTTTCAAATGGGACGGTAAAGTTTATGATCGAGCAACAGGCAAGTTGGTGACTGCCGAAGATGGTCGCTATGTTTACCAGTTTGTTGGCACCACCTACACTGCTGGAATAAGAAATCGGCAAGGTATTAATCTCCCAGTTGCGATTGATACCGTCAAACCGACGATCACGGACTTCACTTATGACAATGGCGACATCACCTTCAATTACGAAGATCAAGGTGTCGGCTTCACCCAATATAGCGCCGCAGTATTGGCCATCGGATTGCGAACCTATGAAGTCCCTCTTGGCAATGATGGAACTAAAAACACCGGTACCGTGACCTATCAGCTAAGCGACGATCAACTTGACGCGCTGGAAGCAGGCGATGGCAAACTGACGCTGACAATCACCGATTTGGCCGGCAACAGCAGCCGTCAGACGATTCAAGCAGTTGCCGGCGAGTATCTGCCAGAAGTGGACACCACGCCGACGCCACAAGTTCGCTGGTCAATTCCGATTGTTCATGGTAACGGACTCAGAATGGATGGCAATTATGAAATCAGAACCAAAGATGACAAGTACACGGTTCAAGTGATGGTGCCTAAAGATGGTGATTATCTTGTCGTTTTAAAAGATAGTGTCACCGGCAATGTCTATGTTGAAAGAAGCGACCAAACCACCGGCATCGCTACTTTCGATGTTGAAAACCCCTACTTCTATGCCAACCTAGACGTTTATGCGCTTTATGAGCCACAATTCGGAACCTTCATCAAATCACCGGCTATTCCTTCGCTGTTGGTTTTCCACGATCCTGACGCTGGCGCTTATAGCAATGACAACACCAAAACTGAAAGCTTTGATGACGAAGCAACGGCCAAAAACGCTGCAACGCGATTAAGCAGTGCCGAACCATTGCCGGGGCGGAAATTCTCGGACAACTTGCTAAGCGCCATGCCAACAAGCGGTTTGATGTTTACCGATCTGAACGACAACAGCTTGACTTTAGTAGGTGTCGACAAAGCCAGTCATTGCTACGATGCCGAGCATCAACTGCTTCACATCAGAGGAAAAATTAAAGATCCTTCGCATACCGACTTGCAGATTTTTGCCACGCCGAATCCGAGTGACCCGCAAAATCGGGCAATCCTCGCAGCAGATGGTTCGTTTGACGTCACGGTTCCTTTCAAATCAACTGAAGAAAAGAACGTCGGTTATGCCTTAACGACCATTAACGCAACTGGTCAGAAAGTGACCACTGACGGCTTCCTTCAAATCATTTTAGATACAACACCACCAACATTGACCGTGAGTGACACAGATGGCATGACCGTTGACGCAAACGGGGTTTACAGCGCCGAAACCAGTGCCGATATTTTTACCCTTGAAGGCACCATTGACGATAACGTTGATGGCTATCGGCTTTACAGTAACGGCAGCAATGTCCTCACCCAGCATGCTCGTGCTGGCTTCAACATCCATCAACCGGCGGCAACAGCTGAGGCAGGCGCAAACAGAACGAACCCATATGACCCGGTGCCGTTTAAGCGCGGATATATTTTGCCCGTTGGTACGAGCATTGTCAGGTTGGAAGCCGTCGATCAAGTCGGCAACCGCACCGTCAAAGTGTTCAAAATCAAGAAAGTTGATGTTAAAGAAGAATCTGAATCTGACGTTGAAGATCAAACGGTGACTGATAGTCCTGAAAGTTCAAGCACGGAATCGGCTAATGACGGCGACGGCGTGACTGACGCTAGTGCTGAAATGGCTTCTGATGATACGCGGGATCCTCAAAGTGAAGATCGTGAAGTCAAAGATTCTGCAGAAGATGCCTTTGTAGAACATGTCGTTGACGAAGATTTAGTTGAAAAAGCTAAAGATGACTTAGTCCCAGATGGCGGCAACGACAGTGAAGAGACCGCTTCCTCGGAAGCGGTCCTTAGCGAAGCCAAAGAATCTGACGAAAATATTTCCACAGACGGAGATAAAGATGTTGAAAACGATATCTCGGCAGAGGGAATCCTCAGTGAAGCCAAGGAACCTGAGGACGAGACAACTTCGGATGGTGATGAAGATACTTCTTTTGAAGCGGTCCTTAGTGATGCCAAAATGCCTAAAGACAACGTGACTTCAAACGAGGACAACGATGCTACAAGTGATATTTCTTCGCAGGAAGCCCTTAGCGAAACCGAAGCATCTAAAGGTGAAGTGGCCCCCAATGATGATAAGGCAATTGAAGACACCAATGATGCGAAAGCAGCTGTTGACAGTATTGAAGACGCTCAAGGTAATGTCTCTTTTGATGACGCTATCACCCCTAAAAATGATTCATCTTCAGTAGTGACTGACACTGAAGTCAAAGATACCCTCGTGAAAACAGCGGTTCTCAATGACAAAGTGCCTCAAGATAGCAGCGATATCAACGAAGAAAAAGCTGCTAAACCTGAGACTTCTTCGCAAGCGGTCATTCATGAAGTTCATGATTCAGCAGCGGACACAGACCCAAGCGACACAGTTAACGCCAGTCATACCGCTCTGACGGCAACCGCAGACGAGAAGATCGACATTGGAGCTGCCTTCGCTTCTGTTTTAACAGAAAATGGGAAGAAAAAAATGCCTAGTAAAGAGGGTATTAAATCGGCAATTACAGAACTGACCACTGAACCAAAAGCTAAGAGAGCGTTTAAAGACGACAAAAATAATGAAAAGGAAGTCAGTGCGCACGCTGCCATCAAAACCGAGCGAAAGGATTCCTTTGAATCAACCGCTAATGGTGGCGACAACGATGCTCCAAAGATCACTGTACCAAATGCTACCACTGACAATGACCTAGCCACCAAAATCAACGCAGCCCCAACACCTGCCATGAGTACCAGAAACGACGCTCAATCCGGTGTCAGCTCCAAGTTGCCAAAAATGGCGAATTTGCATCGTAATGCCTTGCAAATTCTAGGGGTCATCATCATCAGCCTGATGACAACGCTAGGGATAGTTGTCACTGATAAGAAGAAACGCGAGAAAAACAAGGTCAATTCTTAAACAAGGGAAAGCCGTCCACAAAAACTATTGCGTTCAGTATTCCTTCAACCTCAGCCAAGAGAAAATGCTAATTGCTGGAAACAGCACTTAGCATTTTTTCGTAACGGTGAACCTGATATTGAACCCAATTTTTGATTGAAGGCATTGATTTTTATTCTGTCTGATTGAAAGTTTTTAAAGTTCGCGCAACGCCTGTAATAAAGCAAGCGTCTGTTCATCGTGATACGCATATGGTATCCATCTATATCACACAAATAATTTAGTTGATTCGTTTATTTTATGATTATCCATCGTTAAATAAATCTGGCCATTTCGTTAAACACCTATCTGAATATTTTTATAATTGTTTAATTATTCACCTCCTACAGTAATAACTAAATAAAACGTTAAACCGGGTTAATTTTCTACGCCTTATGATTGACATTAGTTTTATAACGGGTTAAATTACAAACAAGGATTCACTGGATCACTTATTGACACACATATCGCTGATGGCGCCGGTTACTACCGACTGCTTTAAATACCATTGGAGGAAATAAAAATGAACAGAGTCAAGCCGTTTTCACAGGAAAAGCGCCGCTACAAAATGTATAAGTCAGGGCGACATTGGGTCTACAGTGCCATTGTGACTTTTGGTGCAGCGAGTTTTCTGATGATGCAACCTGCTCAAGGTGTTTCTGCTGACGCCGCTGCCCCACCAACGACAACCCAAACAAAATCTAATCAAGCAGCGCCAGACGCGGCATCGGCTGACTCACCCGTCAGCAAGCCAGCATCCGCGACCACTGGACAAGTAACGTCCTCAGCCGACACCCCAACAACAACAGCTGCAAGTGCAACGCCGACAGCCACTGCGAAACCTGCTACCCCAGCACCAGTAACGTCACAGGCTAAACCAGAAGCATCGGCTAAGGCAAAACAACCTACTCAACCGACATCGGTCACCCCCTCCACCCCGGCAACAACCAATACCAAAACTGCTCAAAAAACAGTTAGCCAGCCAGCACAAAAGGCGCCAGCAGCCCCAGCAAAACCAGCTCCAATTGCAAAACCAGCCCCAACATCCAACCCAGAAAACAAAGCCAGTCTAACTAAAGGCAATGTTCAACCGCTCTGGGATCAAAATATCAAGGGTCAAGGCATGGTGGCAGCCGTTATTGATCAAGGTGTTGAGCCACATCCAGACTTTCGACTCAGCGATGCCAAAACGGCTGCACTTTCAGAGGATCAAGTCAAAGCATTCACTGCAAGTCATGGCTATGGCGATTATGTCAATGAAAAGATCCCATTCTTTTACGATTACACCAATAACGTCAACGAAAATCTAAAATTTGACACGAGTAATCACGGTCAACATCTCGCTGGTATCATCGCTGCTAATGGTCAACCTAGTGATTCAAAGAAATATGTAACTGGAATTGCGCCGGAAGCCCAACTTCTCAGTATGAAAATACTAGGCAAGTCCAGTTCTGACTCACTCAATAATGCCGCGCGGGCCATCTATGATGCAGTGGACTTAGGTGCGAATGCCATCAATATCTCCTTTGGCATGGGCGTTGATATTGATGATCCTACCGCTGAAGGACAGGCAGCCATTAAATTTGCAACCGATCATGGTGTTTTTGTGACAGTAGCTACCGGCAATAATGGTCACGCCGGTGGTATTTACGACAAGTCCGCTTCAAATGGGATCACAACCAGTTATCAGCCTGCCAATGCTTCAACTTTGACGACACCTAGTGCAACGCCATCAGCTATGGCAGTTGCTGCCGGAAACGATGTTCTGGATGCTAAGGCCGCATTGATATCCGCTTCTTCATGGGGACCAACAGCATCCTACAAATTAAAACCCGATATCACAGCACCTGGTGAAAAAGTTGCCTCTACCTTACTGAATGATGAACTTGGAAAAGTGAGCGGCACTTCACAGGCAAATGCCTATGTTACCGGTGCCAGCTTACTGGTGATGCAAAATCTGAAACGCAGTACAAACTTAACTGGTGCGCAACTCGTGAAGGCAGTGAAACTAGCCTTGATGAATGCCGCTAACCCAATACTCGATATCAATTACCCTGGACAAATCATCTCTCCTCGGCGTCAAGGCGCAGGTCAAATCGATGTTGCAAAAGCTGCAAATTTGACGGTCAGTGCAGAAGGCACCGATGATGCCGGTTCTGTTTCATTACAACAATTCACCGGTAGCAAATCATTCGTCATTACGTTGGAAAATCGCGGTACCGATCAGCAAACGTACACGCTTGATCTTGGCCAACCTGCTACCGAAGTGATTGACACCGCCAACAACAAAACCGTTCATGATCGCACATTGTCTGGTGCCACCCTCACAACTGCTACGCCAACTTTCACGCTTGATGCCGGGGCATCCAAAAAGATCACCTTTACCCTTTCGCTTGATGACACGGTTAAATTAAATCAAGTGGTAGAAGGCTTTATCAAATTCAAAGCCGCCGATGACCGTCAATCCATTTCGGTTCCTTACATGGGATATTACGGTTCCACCAATGATGAGGCCGTGTTCGACAAGCCCGCAAACGAAGAAGGCAGTATCTTTAAAGGTGGCTACCTTGTCGATAACAACCACAATCCATTAGGCATTACCGATCCAACATCGCTGAGCGAGCTAGTCAATAACCCGACGAATGGTTTCACTTGGCAAACGATTGGGGCCAAAGTTCAGAACAACAAAGTCGCTTTTTCACCAAATGGCGATGGCATTTCTGACACCATCACCCCCTATGTCTTCACCAAGCAAAATCTTAAACAAGTGATTGCACAGATTTTAGATCAAGATGACAAAGTAATGCGGGTCATTGATCAAGAAACTGACACCACCAAGTCTTTCCTTGAGGTCGGCAGCACTACCAATGCTGATCTTGCGAAATCAATCTCAATGTTTCTGAATCCTGATAAGCTCAAATGGGACGGTCAAGTCTATGATCAAACCACCGGTCAAATGGTGCCTGCAAAGGATGGTATTTACACCTATCGTCTGATCGGTATGACCTATACACCAGGCGAAAATAACATGCAAACCATGAGCTTACCAGTGGCCGTCGATACGATTAAACCAACGCTATCCAATTTGGCTTACTCAGACGGCAAGCTAACGGCTGACTATAGCGACCAAGGCGTGGGTTTCACCGCGTATAGTCAAGCCAAACTCACCATTGGTTCCGCAACCTATGGTGTTCCTTTAAATCACGACAATCAATCAACCTCAGGAACGGTAAGTTATCAGCTAAGCGATGAACAGCTTGTCCTTCTGAAAAAAGGAGATGGCAAGCTCATGCTGACCATCACAGACCTCGCAGGTAATCGTTCTGAAGCTTCCATTCAAGCAATCAATGGTGAAAATAAGGAAGTTGATCCGCCATTCATTTGGCCGCAAGTACGCTGGTCGCTTCCAATTGGCACTGATAACATCATCCGACCAGATGGCCTCTACCAAGCGGCAACCAAAGACAGCATCTATACGGTTCAAGCGATGGTGCCCGCGGGACAAGATTTTATTGTCACCGCGACTGACAGTAAAAGTGGACGCGATTATTTAGGAAATCTTGATAAAACGACCGGGACAGTCACTTTTAAAGTTGATGCGACTGGGTATCCTTATGCTCGCCTTAGCATCACTGCATTAGCCCGAGATGGGTTTGGTGATTTCATTCAATCACCTAGTATTGCTGAGTTCGTCATCTTCACTTCCAAAAATTACACTGGATACTCTAACGAAAAGACTAAAACCGACCCGTTTGATGACGAAGCTACCGTGATGGGCCGTGCCAAGGTGATTTCGGGTGCCGACTATTCAAAACCAATCACCACAAAGGGAAAGTTCATCAACGGCATTGCATTTCTTGACCTGAACAACAACAAACGAACATTGGTAGGCATTGACAGCGCCAGCACTTTCTATGACGCCAAGCTTAAGACCCTCACGCTTCGTGGCAAGGTATCTGATCCGAAAAACAGTAAGTTACGCATTTTTGTCACCCCGAGACAAAATGATCCTCAAAATGAAGTGACCTTTGCAGCAGATGGTTCCTTCAGTATGACCATGCCATGCAACCCGACTGAGGAGCGGAATATTGGCTATGTCCTCACAACTCTCGATAAAGACGGTAAAGAGAAGACCAATGGCGGCTGCCTGTTGCTTTATATGGATACAACCTTGCCGACACTGGAGCTTTCAGATGCTGATTCAATGAAAATTGACGATGATGGAACCTACCTTGTCACCACGGACGCTGACACTTTTTCAATTAAGGGGAGTGTGACTGACAATATCGGCGGCTATCGTTTGTATAGCAATGGTAACAACATCTTCACGCAGCAAAATCTGGCGGGTTTCAATGCACATCAATCTTCGGCCGCGCCGAATCAACTTACAAACGGGTACAACCCATATGGTGCAGCATCGTTTGACGAAACCTATCAATTAACCGATGGCCTCAATATCATTACCCTGCAGGCAGTTGATCAGGTTGGCAACACGGTAACGAAAACGTTCAACGTCACTAAGACACCAAAACTTCTCAAGGAAGAATCCTTGGATGAACTAGAAATTACTCCTGAACAACAAGATCAAAAACCTAAGAGTGATACAGATGAAGTACTGGTCACAACACCATCCACTGAAGAAAGTCTAGTAACGCCAAGCACCGAACCAACGATGGTCAATCCGGAAGACAGCAAGGTTGAAACAAGTAACCCCGTTGTCGAAATAGATACATCAAAGGAAGCTCAAAGTGACGGAAACGGTGACACGGCAACAAACACACCAGCATCAGTAACAACAGGTGTTGATGAAAATCCAGTTGATAACAGTCCTAATGCAGCCACAACGATGCCGAATCACGCTAAGGGCGTTGATTCTGACGCCGAAGCCACTGAAGCAACAAACACCAAAGACAACACACCAGGAACCGCTGCCCCAACTAGCACTGATCCGGCGACGAACAAAGAGAGCCCCACTAAGTCGGAAGTTGATCCAACAGCGACCTCACTACCTGACAGTCAAGTAGTTGAGACCGCAACAGAAACCACAGTCAATGAGGACAAAGACAATAAAACTGATGACGACGAACCAACTGTCACAAACCTCACGACAAGCAAAGATAGTGCTATTCACCCTAAATCCGATCCAGCCGCAAGTTTGCAAAGTAACGACAAAGCTGTTGAAGCGGCCATAGAAAACGATAAAATTGCTGAAAAAGAAGGTCATCAATCCGCCAACACCCAACCGGCTATCACTGATGTAACGACTGACAAAAATAGTGCCGTTAAGCCAGAAATCGATTCAGCTGCAAGTTCGCAAAGTAACGACAAAGCTGTTGAAGCAGCCATGGAAGATAGCAAAGTCGAAAATGATAAAGGCAGTAAATCTGATTCTGCTGAAACGAATATCGCCCCGACCATGGCCAAAAACAGTGGTGTAAAGTCCGAAATAGATTTAACAGCCATCGCGCCACGTGATAACACGGCGACGTCTTCTGGGACTGCAACGGAAAATGCCAATGTGAAAGATGATAAGGGTAATAAAACCGATACTGTTGAATCAGCTGTTACTGACACAGAAGATGACAATGAAGGTACCGTCAAATCAGAAATTGAATCAGTGGCAACCACGCCAAGCAGCAACACGACCACAGCCACTGAAATAACAAAGGAAAACACACCAACCGAAGATGAAAAAGACAATCAAGTCAATGTGGTTGAAACAACGGACACTCATCCGAAACCGATTAAAGATCGTGCCACTAAGTCAGAAATTGAATCAGAGGCAACCGCGCCAAGTAAAACCGAGGTCGGTGAAACAGTTGCGGAAGACGCCAAAGGTGAACATGATAAAAGTAACAAATCCGATGATGTCGAACCAACCGTTTCAGACCGGAAAACAGACGAAGGTCGTGCCATTAAGTCAGAATCAGACGCATCAGCAATCACACCAAACGAAGACAACCTCGATGAAACAACCGTGGAAGAGGCTAAAGCCGAAGACAATCGAGAGGCTGCAGCTGGTACCATTTCAACAGTTGCCGCAGACCCGAAGGCAAGCGAAGATAATTCCGTTAAGTCGAAAATGGACGCAACGACAATCGCACCAATTGATAACAAGGCCATTGAAACGGTCACGGAAACTACCGGAGTCGAAAAAGTCGAAAGCCATAAGTCCACTGATACCGAGTCACCTGTCACTGACCCAGCAATTGACAAAGATCGTGCCGTTAATTCCGACATCACGCCAGCCACAGCCTCACCAACTGCTGACAAAGCGCCGGAAGCCACAACGGAAAGCGTCAATGTCGAAAACACCGAGAGCCATCACCCCGATATCGGGGAAACATCCGTCAGTGACTCACAGGCTGGCAAAGATTCTGCTGCTGAGTCCAAAGTTGATCCAAAGGCAACCCCATCAAGTGACAACACAACCACTGGATCAACGGTCGAAACACTCACAACGGGGAGTGAGCAAAACAGCCAAATTAACACCTCGAAAACAACCGTGACACCAGCAACTGACGACAAGAAGGTTCCGTCTGAGACCATCGCACCAGCTAAAACAAGCGACGATACAGCGGAGTTCGGCACTGCAACGACAACATCTGGCCAAAACACGCTGACTAAAACTGAAGTCGAGAGCTCAAACCACGCAACCAATCACCCTGACACCACGGATTCGTCAACAGACGCAACATTGCAACCCGACGAACCTACTATTTCGATTGAAGCAACTAAACCAACGCCTTCAACCGAAGACAATCCCGTCCAACCGAACGTTGATCAAAAAGTAAGCGACCAAAAGTCGGACAAAGATAACCAGGATAATCCGACTGCTATCGAGAAAAATCCGAAATCCAAAGTGACTGATGACGAGGAAACCATCAGCAAGACGCGTCAAAAAGATCCGAAATCTAATATAGTTGAAAAAGAGGATGACACAATGCTTATTGTTCAAAAAGGTCTCAAAACAGAAACTGTTAAGGATGCGGAACCCGCCTCGCCTTTGGATCAAAAAACGTCGGCTCTCAAACAAAAAGAGTCAAAAGAAAAAACACTGGCAAAATCAGTCCATTCAACTAAATCAGCTGCCAAAGCCCTACCACCAATGGGGATGCAAAACAGTCATTGGTTGCAAGCTCTAGGCATCGCCCTCCTTGGTATGGTCTTTGCGCTAAGCATCGGCCTGACGAGCAAAAAGAAACATGAAAAAAACTAATTGCAACTAATCAGCCAGTTAGCAGCATCAGGACAAATCACCGAATCAACAAACACTAACAAAGAGCTTCATGCCAGCAGCAACCGGCATGAAGCTCTTTGCTTGTCTATCGCACAATTTCCAATCGCCGCCTTACCACCACTAATCTCGAGCACTAAAGCACCAACTAGCTGTCAAACTTTTTCCCTGTCATCCCCGAACCGGTCGACTTTTCAAACTCAGAAAACTGATCGCTAAAAATAGTCCAGCTAGCAGCATCTGAATCCAGTTGTCAGACACTGCCCGATGACGCATGAACGTCATGATATTCACCGCGCCTAAATAGCGATAACCGATACACAATGCAAAATACGCTGTTGGCAAGAGATACGCGACTGCCAACGATCGCGATAAGCTGTAACTCAAAACCGTGATGCTCCCAACTAACAAAATTTTGACGACAAAGTCGAACCAAAGTATCAGCAGATTGACCCCAACATTGAAAAAAGCATAAACGCCGATCAATACTGTGGCCAGCATCGCCAGTACCACCGCATACCAAATGAATCGCAACAGATAAAGCCACCATAGTTGCGTTTGCTTGCTATTAATGACTGCGCCAATCTCGACCGTTTGTTCTGGTAAAAACAGACTGCCAAAAGCAAAAATGGTCAGCAGTGGCAGAAACAACTCACCCGGCATGGCGGCTTGCGCTAAGTTACTTGGCGTCATCGTAAAAACAACCGGCATGAGCAGGCCACACCCAAGCACGATCAAACTAGTGTTGCACTCGTTGGCTTTGAGTTCTAACCCGACCAAGCGTTTCAAAGTTGATGGCATGACATTTTCCTCCTCGTTGAAGATTTAACAACACCACAGCTAAGCAAATAAAACCAATGGCGAGCGCGGCATAGGTTAATCGATTAAACAGTAATTCTGGTAGATGAGCCTCATAGTAGGCAACGTTATGCAGTGAATTATGTCGCGGTATCAGCAACCAGCCATAATTGCCAGCAACTTGCCGCGCACCAATCATCATCGTGCTCAACCACCAACCAATCTGCACCACGAATCCGAGAAAATTGCCAAAAAGCGCATCACTTAAAATGCCCACTGCGCTGCTAACCATCACTGTTGGCAATAACCACAGTCCGGTCATTTTGAAGAACGCGAGATAATCGATTTGATACCCTTGATAATGCAAAGCGATTTGAATGGTTAAGACGATTCCCATCAAAAAAATCGGCATCAAAAGTGTCACGAGACTTGCTAAGTTTCGACTGCCTACTAGTCGCCAAGTACTGGTCATTTTCGATTGCAGACTTGTCGTTGCACGACTTCGACGATCAGCATAACAATAAGCGATGACGACAACGGTGGGTAGAATTCCCATGACAATACCGGCGTAATCGGCAAATAGTCGTGCAAAGGTACCACTGATACGGTCTTTTTTGAGAATCAGATTGTGATCTTGCCGTGCCTCGGCTTTTGTCATCGGTCGCGACGCAAACCCCTGAATGTTCTGTGAACCGTAAGCCGATTGTCCGCCAATCAGCCTGTCCACCTGTCCCAGTGCTTTCACCAATGTGGCTTGTGTCTCTGCTTGGTTGGCTTGTGTCAGTAAACTACGAACGCGGGCCTGATCTGCCTTTGGTAGTGTCACTGTTTTTGCAAACCCCAAGGGATACGTGACGTAAGTATTGTGCTGATAGTCGTATCGTAACTGGCCAACGCCGTTTGTTTTGCGCGTCTGGAAGTCGGTTGCTGTGATATCGTCGTAGCTATTAGTTGATGTCGGCAACGCCGCCACGTTTCGTGCGAGCATTGGCCACATATTTAACAACACAAATGCCATCACTAATAAGGTATAAATCGTAAAAGTCAGGCTCGTTGTTTGCCGTTTGACCTCCATCCAAAATAGTTTCATAAGAAGGCTTCCTCATGCTTCATCTGCAAATATAGATAAGCCTCCTCCAACGTTGGCAGAACTTGCGCACTGGTATTGATCTGACTGCCAGCTAAAAATCTCAATTTAACCATTGTCCCATCCGTTACTTGCTCAGTAATCCGACGATGCCGTTTAAACTCGTTTAACTTTGCCACTGGCACTTCTTTTTCAAACACGTGGCCATTTGCCGCCAATAGGAGTTGATCGGTTGTGCCATTGAACAAAAGCCGGCCTTGATCAAGAATTCCGATCGTATTGGTCGTTGCCTCAATGTCTGACACGATATGCTTCGATAGAAGAACGATGCGCTCATTTGCAAAATCTGTCAGCAAATTTCGGAAGCGAATGCGTTCTTCTGGATCTAAACCAGCAGTTGGCTCATCGACGATTAAAACTTTTGGACGATTGACGAGCGCCTGTGCAATCCTCAAACGTTGCAACATGCCGCCAGACAAAGCTTTTATTTTAGTGCGGGCCTTGTCTGCTAAATGAACCTCTTCGAGCAGATGTTGAATTCGCTGAGATTGCTCCCGTGCTGGGACATTGGCTAATACCGCAAGATAAGTCATGGCATCGACGACTCGCATGTTGGGGTAAAAGCCGAATCTTTGCGGCAAATAGCCGATTTGTTGACGAATCGCTTTTGCCGCTTTGATCGGCACCCTGCAGACTTCAACCGTCCCTGCTGTCGGCTGCTCCAGCGTGGTCAGAATTTTCATCAAGGTTGATTTACCAGCACCATTTTTGCCTAACAGCCCGTACATCCCCGTCTCAATTTCTAGCGATACTTGATCAAGCGCCGGCGCCGCCTTGCCGCGATAGCGTTTGGTGAGCCCTTCGATGTTAATCTTTTCCATGAAAAAAGCCTCCTTTAGCTTACAAGGAGACCTTAACAAGCAATTCACAAGATTTTGACAACAATACTTTTTTTCAGCATTTTTCTGACGTCGTTGGTAACATTAGCTTTTGGCGCTGCCGTCAAAATAGCCGAAAACCGCTGTCGTACAGACACCCGCCGCATGTTCACGGTTTTGAATTTTAAAGTAACCGCGATGTGCTGCACATAGTTGATTGCAGATATACATGCCCACGCCAAGGTGATGCGCTGCTTTATCATTTGAAAAATAAGGCAATTTGACCTTGCGTTGCTCAGTTGCCGTTAATGGCTGGCCATCGTTGCAAACCTGCAAGGTGATTTGCTGGTCATTGAAGGTGAGATGAATCCCCACCTTTGTCTTAGCGAACCGGAGGGCATTATTGATCTGGTTATCAAACACCTCAAGGATAGCGTCTGGCGAAACCGATAACTTGTTGTCTGTCGACCGTGTGCTATCAACTTGCCAGTCAATCGTCTTGGCTGTTGGTAACTTATCCACTTCTGAACGAAGCTGTTGTTCAACCTGTGCTTCTGTGATTGCATGATGATTCAACCGAATATTTTGAATAGAGGTCACATGACTCATCGTTTTGATAAAGTTGTTCATCCGATCAAGCTGTCGCTGCATCTCGTCTAGTAAATGTTGATCTGGTGGCTGGCCTTCTTCATTGAACGTCAACAATTCCAGATTTCCCTGCAAGACAGTTAGCGGCGTCCGCAGATCATGAGCAAACGCGGCGTTGACTTGTTTTTGATCATCAGCCAATTGCCATGCGGTTTCGAGCGCCTTGCGTAATGCTTGGCGCATTTCCTCAAACGCGGCTACTAATTGACCGAGTTCATCATCAGATGTCGGCTGTAGTGTGAAGTCCAGATCCTGCGTCTGAATATGAGTAACACCATATTGTAGTTGATCCAACGGCGGCCCCAATTTCACACGATAAAAAAGTCTGGCTGTGACATTCATAACTGCGTATAGCATGGCAAAACTACCAATAATTGCCCCACCAAAGTATATGCTCATCCCGCCAATGAACCAGCGCTTGGCCAAGGCAGTTGCAATTGGCATCATCACCACATGCCAAATCAGCAAGTAGACCAACACCACCAATGCAGCGGCAATTGTGCCGATCAGAATCAGATGCAGCAAAGCTTTTTTTATTGGCAAACGCGTTAGGCGCTGCTTTAACTTGTCCATTTATAGCCCACTCCCCAAACGGTTTCGATTGGTGAGGTTACTTGATATCGATCAAAAAGAAGTCGAATGCGGCGGATATGTTCCGTAATGACTCGATCATCTCCAAGAGCGTCATAACCCCATATTTTTTCATAAAGCTGTTCACGACTAAAGACTTGCCCCGGATTCAGGCTTAACAGCTCAACTAGTTGATATTGCTTCTTTTCAAGACTTAAAACTTGATCGCCAATTGACACTTGTTTAGCGCGGTAGTCGATGAGAATCTGATCAAAAATCGCCATCCGTGCCCGTTTTTGCGGTTGGCTTTCCCGTCTAAAGTGGGCCTTAATGCGAGCCCCAAGTTCAGCAAGACTGAACGGTTTCGTCACATAATCATCGCCGCCTGCACCGAGTCCACGAACTTTATCCTCATCAGTCACCCGTGCGGTCAGAAAAATAATTGGTACCGATGTTATCGCCCGAATTCGTTCCGCCAACGAAAAGCCGTCAGTATCAGGTAGGTTGACATCAAGCAAAATCAAATCAGGATTATTGGTCAGCCGTTGCAACGCACCCGCGCCTGACTCGGCCGTGATTAGGTTAAACGTCGGAAGGCGGGCAGCAAAATAACGATTCAACATCCTTAGAATATCGATATCATCGTCTACTGCAAGCACTGTCCCGCGAAGCCTTTCATCACTTAGCATCAGCTTTGCCTCCCTGTTGACAACAATTTATTCATGGAAACTAATTAGCATTCTTTTCAAAGAATATTTTCCTTCGTTATGCTTACTGTACCCGCTGGCGGAATCGCTTGCAACACGTTCAAACAGCTGGTGGCGTCAGGCTCATCAAAAGTAGCCCGTGCAAACTGGCCAAAAAACCACACAAAAATACCGATAAATCAGTTTTTCTCGACTCATCGGCATTGAAAGTACCCGCTTAGCTTTGTCCCATCAACTCAGATTGACATTGATGATAGCATCAATCTAACCGCGATGTTTAATAGCGAATACGGAATGTTTTAGGCGCCACGCGATAAATCACGATGGTGCCCGCCACCACATAGATGCATGTGATCACCCCAATGGCAAGCGCATAAGTGTAGCCGGAAAGATGGACCTGAGTGAACACCCACGCAACCCAATACATCGCCCAATATAAAATACGATATAACGGCGACACGACTTCCATATCTTCCGTAAACGGCTGTAGCAGGTAATAGATAAACAAATCATGAAAGGAAAAGAACAACACCATCCCGCAAACTTCTAACAATAAAACCAGATAGAAATTCAAGTGATCCGGCACTGGTGTCACCAATTGAAGGGCAAGTAACAGGCCATAGATTAACGCACCTGTCACGGCGTTGTACTGAACAATCCGCCAAAATCGATAGAAAAACCCGCTTAAAACGGCTTTAGGTTGTCGATAAAATGGGTAAAAGAGCATCGCCGAATCACAGTTAACGAATAGTAGCTGAATAATCGGGCCGCCCAGCGAGGCCAGATACATCACGAAAAACAAGGCGCCGTAAATTGGGGTCAAATCCCCCACGGAGTGAATCGCGAATAATTTTAAAAGAATCAAGCCGCTGATGCCAATGCCGCTAATCCATAACACGCGGGTACGCAATTTTTTCCATAACTGACTGCGGTAGCGTGCAAATAGCAATGCGTTGAGATAGTTATTGCCAAGTCGCTGGTTCACTTTGACCGAAACCGTCGTATCAAGGGTCAATTTTTTCTGCATCGCGGTACCAGTTGCCAAAAATTGTTGCTTCTGTGTTGCCGCCACCTTGTTCAAAGTTATGACAGACTGTTGAATCGATGCCATTAACAGAGGAATATCATTCGAGAAGCGGTGCTGATACCACCACAACCCGAAAACCCCAATCCAGCAAATGATCAAGCCTATTGGCGAAAACAACCCAGTCACGAATGGTGTAAGCTTGCCGGTCAACACGAGCGCGATTGGCACGCCCACTAACCCGCACCAATACAGAATTTGTGCGATCATCCCCAGCCGGTGGTTCGACCAAGTCAAGCGTGGGATAAACCCGCGCCAGAACCAACTAAAAACGGATACGCCTAAACCAACGAATAAAATCCAATAATTTTGAGTGATCATCGTTAGTCCAAAAAACGGCAAGAATGGTCCAAGGACGATACCAATCACTTGCTGTATACGCGTCAGCCCACGAGCCAACGCAAGCCGATCGAGCACAAAATAGTCGGCTAATTTAATTGCTTTTAAATCAACTGGAATATAACGAAAGACCAGTCCCCGAAACAGTAGGCCACCCAGCGTATAGATCGTCACTGCCATCATCGCACGAAATGTGAACGTTGTCGGTAACGGATGGATAAAATCGTTGTAGGCATTGGCTACTAAGAAATCCATCGCTAGTAAAAGCACTGCGATCAGTGGCTTCATCATGAACATTAAGCAGCTCATGATAATCGCAATCAAACTTTTTACGGCACCCATACGATATAACTTAGTCGGTATCTTTTTACCTAATATTGGGAGCCGCCGGATAAAATAAATGAGGCCATTCACCATAGTCGTTGCATCAACTTGCGCTTGAAACCAGTAGTAACGCCACGCTTCAACCATCGGCCCGCACCTCGTCACTTAGCCGAGCAATCACGGCATCCTCAAACGCCTGACTATGGATGTCCAAGCCTGAAAGCTCTGTCAACTGTTGGTTATGCAACAGCACCACAGCGTCACAAATAGCTTGGGCTAACTGCATAATGTGGGTTGAAAAGATGACCACAGATTCCGCCTTCATCGCCACAATCAACTGTTGCATCTCATGGGCCGCCACCACGTCAACTGTTGTCAATGGTTCATCTAACAACAGTACTGGCGGTCTTAGCATAAGCGATACCACAATCTGCAACTTGTTCCGCATTCCCTCAGAATAGTCGCGTAAAAGCTTGTTCGCATCAGCCTGACTCAACCCAGCCATTTCGAAAAAATCGGTCGCCTGCACAGACGAATGTGCTTGTTCAAGACGCGTTCGGTTAATGCTCATAAAGTAGTTAACAAATTCAAGCCCCGTCATAAACGCCGGTAAGTGCGGTTGCGTGTATACCATCCCCACACTTGTATCTGCGTAGTCAGTAATTAACCCACGACCATCATCGGCATCAACCGCAATCGTCCCGTGATCATGTGGCAAGTTGCGGACAATCATATTAAATAAAGTCGACTTTCCGGAGCCGTTACGGCCTAACAAGCCATATATTTTACCTTGATTAAACATGAAGCTGGCATCCTTAAACAAAACTTGCTGATCAAAAGCTTTGTCCAAATGCGCGATATCAAGTTGTTTCATAGCGTTCGCCCCCTTAACGCGTTCCCCAGATCAGAACCCGATCTCGTTCATATGCTGCTATCTGGCATCACTAAAGTTTTCTTTAGTATACCAAATCATTCACAAGTTGCTGTAGCGAATGCTCTCACTGTCAAAGCCGACCATACCAAAAATAGACCAGTTGCTGAGTCATCTAATGACACAGGTACGCTCAAGATCGTTTAAGTGTGAATTTTTTATCCTGAATTTTTTTGACATAAGCCTTGTACTTAGTCCGGCCAAGCGGCGTGACAATTGCGACTCGATAATGATTACCAGGCAGGCTGATGTCAGTCACCCCAGTTTGATCTGATTTAAAAGAATGTATATGTCGACCTCGTTTCACCACGACTTGTGTGGCTTCAGCCGGTACTTCCAGCAAATAATGCTTTCGGCCAAGCATCAAACTGCGCATTACGAAACCGATCAGACCTAAAATGATCACCGCGCCTAAAAGTGCGACTATTAGCTTTAATTTGTTCCACCAAACCGCCCAACTTGAGGCCTCGTCATCTGCCTTAACGTAAGGAATTCGGCGACCCGTTATCAACAATCGATGAGAATTGATCATATAAGGCGTGCAGGTCATTAAGGTCACAAGATCCTGTCCCGGCACAATTCTTAGCTGCCGGGTATCACTTGGCTCAATAACCTGGCGCTTAAAGACTTGGTAAGCCAATTTATGATTGCCTATGCTAATAAAAAACTTGTCGCCTTTTTTTAACGCTGGTACTCGGGTAAAAAGTTCAGCGTTTGGCACACCACGATGCGCTGAAATGACAGCATGGGTATTTTTACCACCAGTTGGATAACTTGTACCATCCAATAAACAGGCGCCAAATTGTAGAAGCCAATCGCTTGTATGATCAAAAACCGGCAGACTAAGGCCAATTTTGGGAATCGTCAACTGAGCAACTGTCTGACGAGTCAAGGTTTGTTGATTGCGTTTGGCTGCTGTTTTTGCGGTTCCTTGATCATTAACAGCATGATTAAAACTGGCAACGCCGGGCACTTGCTGACTTGCTGCCAACTGTTTATTTTTTTGCTGATAGTCGTGATATCCCGCCGCAACACCATCTGATTCTTCCGCGCTTCTTGTTGTCGATACCTGTCGATGACTTGCTGATTTTGGTAAGAAACGTAAGCATCACTTGCAAATGGATAGCATAAAACACCAAAACCCGCTAAAAGAAGGCATCCAATCACAATATCAATCAAGCCTAAAGGTCGACGTGTTCGTTTTGTCACTCTGATTACCTCGCCATATCAAAACAAGAGCGCCATCGACGCTCTTGCTTGACTCATTTATCTTATTAACTTTTTAGAAACCATTGCGGCGCTTGCGATAGGCAACTGCTCCAAACGCGATTAAGGCAACGCCCAAAATCGCAAAAATGACTGTGCCAGTACCACCAGTGTGTGGCAGAATACCGCTTGGTGCATCTAGAATGTCGCTAGACGAATTATCAGCTTTAAAGTCTGTATTGGCAGCAGCATCATAACCATCCGGCACGTTTGTTTCAACTGCCGTGTAAGTTGTGGTGTTATCAGCAAATCCATTTAAGCCAAACTTACCGCTCTTATCAGACGTGAAAACAGTAGCATCGCTTTCAGCAACCCACGTCAATCGATAGTTATTGGCCAATACATCGATAAATCCTTCGCCGATGCTGACGCTTTGACCATCTTTATCTGTCAACTTCAAAAACTTGCCATCACTATTGCTAATCTTAAAGCCGGCTCCTTCAAGCACTTCTTTAGTCTCAGCATCTTTCTTAACAAAAGTGCGCTCATAGGTGGTCTTTTGAACATTCTTTGGGTAGACATAGACATTCCCGTCGGCTGCTGCCTTGGCTGGTAAGGTTAACCAGAAATCGGCAGACGTGTTATAACCAGCTCGCGGATTGGTTTCATGGAAAAGATAGACAGCAGCACGAGTCTTACCGCTGGCATCTGTTGATTGGGTTGGCAATGCTTGGGTTAGTTGCCCCTCGTCATTAGTCGTACCGGTTGCGACAACCGAAGTACTATCAAAACTGCCTTTATAATCCTTAGGCGATGCCCAATAATTGGCTGTCACGTTGTAAATGGTGAAATCAACGCCTTGTAAAGGCTTAGCACCATCGCCGGTCCAAATTTGATCAGTCGCACGATCAATGGCAGTAACATCTTTTTCAAACCCGTATTTAGTAAGGACAACGTTTTGTGTTGTCGTACCATTCGTATCTGATTGAACCCGAGTGCCATTAAACCCGAGAACCATCAGTAATGTCATTAGGATCGTGCTGGTTAATGTCAGCACTTTCTTGGCAATTGTCTTTTTCATTCTTTTCTCCCTAATTATCAATTTTTTGTTTTTTCATGTTAAAAGCAAGTACTGTCGCGAAAATTATCAACCCGAGCGTTGAAAGCCAAGCTGCAACTGTATCACCCGTTTGTGGCAACAATTGACGTGTTTTCTTTGGAACTTTTTTTGGGGCGTCGGTGTGACGACTTACCATTTTGTTCTTAGGAAATAAATCAATGCGTGATTGATTCCCATGTTGAAGGTTGCTTGACATGACAACCACAAGATTCTGACTGGCTTCAATATTCTTAGGTGCCGCCGTTTCTTTAAAAAGATAAACCGCAGCATGCTGCCCCTGTCGGAGTGGTAAATCGCCAAAGTACGCTTCTCCCTGACCAGCCGTCACAACCTGTGCGATAAGGCTGGAGCTAGCAGGCTGATAGCTATCTTGACTCAACGTCGTTTGTGCTGCTTCAATCGCACCGCCATTTTTGGAGACAAGCTGCCAAAAGTCAGCGGTCACGTCATAAACTGTGAACGTCACACCGTTTAACGGCACATCTGCCTGCGAAAAGTCGGGTTTTGTTGTCCCGTTATTTGCTTGTTGAGTTGGCAAGGTATCTTTAAACAACAGCTTATGCAACACAACATCAACAGTGGTCGGCACAGTTGCCGCCTGTGTCTGCTGCAACGTTGTCGTTGCCAAACTGACTAGTAGTGCCAAGCAAAAGGTCAAAATCACTAACGGACGGAAGGATTTAGTCATGTTGCTTCACCACCCGTCGCTTTATCAAAACAACCAGTAATAAAAGGAACGCTGCGCTGATCAATCCCAGTGCGATACCAAGCAATCGCTGATAGCCCTGACCACCTGTATGTGGCAAAATTGCAAGTGGCTGATTAATCGCCTGCAAAGTGATCGTGCTGCCATCAATCGCTAATGTGTATCCGTTCTTACTTTCGCCCGGCTTCAATGCCTCACCGTCAATCGTGACGGTTGCCTCTTTACCAGTCGTAGCTACCTGAATGGCAATCTTGGCAGGATTGCTTTGATAGCCATCTGGTGCTTTTGTTTCTGACATCGTATAGGTACCATCTGCAATTAATTTTGTCGCAAACGCTTGTCCCTCAGATGTCGCCGATGATGTTATCGTCTCAGCTTCCCCAGCACTTGGTTGCAGGGTGAACGCTGCACCTGCAAGATATTGGCTTTGATTATCCTGTTTGATGACCCGCAAAGTCATGGATGGCTTTGGTTCATCATATTTCGTCAGCGTCAGAATTTGCTGGTGATCCCCGGTCACCGTAAAATCATCTGACTTATCACCAACAGGATTCAAAGTCTGCTGGCCATTAATAACACTCCCTGATGTCACATTGTCCTTTGTGCCATGGTATTGCCATTGCCCATCAGACGTTAGCTGAAAAAGATACGTTGTCCCATCAAGTTGATAACCTGTAGGTGCTGCAGCTTCCTGAATACCGTAATACCCCGGCGCTAGTGCCTGCAGATCCGTTGACGTGATGGCGTTGGTTTTGGATGCCTGCTGAAAACTGTTATCGCTGTACTGGGTTAAGTTAAACTGCATGGCCTTCAACTGATCTGCTGATAAATCAGTACCATCGGTTGTTTTTTTCTGAAATTGAAAACCATACTGCTGATTTGTCAAAGTCAACGTTGCTGTTTGCTGATCCATATTTTGAGAACTGATAAACGAACTCAAATCAATTCCCGAGGCATCTTCACTCTTAACGACATATGAAAAACTTTGACCCTGATTGTTATACGCAGGTGCCGTAAAGCTAGCTTTCCAGTTATCAGCTTTTTTAAGGACTAAGGTCTGTTGCCAATTTGGATCAAGCGAACCGTCAGCCACTTTTCGCTGCACCGTGACGTTGAGCGTATCCGGTAACGATTGATTGCTTAACTGGCGCCATTGCTTCTGCACATAAACTGTAGTTGCTGGTGCCCTGCCTGAAGGAATCCCAAAGTCAACAGCGGCAGCGCCCGCTTTTGGTGTCAACAATGTTTCACCATTCATTTGGTACCAAAAATCAGGCTTGAAGCCAGCATCCTCTGTTTTGATCCGTACTTGATAATGGATTTGAACTTCCTGATCCTGACCCAAGTTCATGTGATTCACCGTCAATTGACCATCTTGGATCGTCGCACTTGGTAACTCACTTGCTGGCACAGTTTGCTTGCCGACACTCGTAACGGTCGCCTGGTTGTTCGCATATTGAAATTGCGTACCAATCGGGTCTGTGATCGTGCCGTCAATGATAGTATTAAAGTTTTTGACAATGTCCTTTGCCTGATTATTCAAATAAGCCTCAACGGCATCGGCACTATCGGCATCTTCGTATAGATCTGGTGAAGTGGGAATAAGTTCCATATTTTGACGCACATCTTCGTCTGACATGTAGCCTTCCGACCAGTAGCCGTCGTCGCCAGCCAGTTGAATGCCTAAAGCGTGCACCACATTACCGCTATCTTTTGCCTTCTTAGCCTCACCTAATGTTGCTGGCCAAGTATCATATATATAATCACCTGAACTATCGATGTACGGATTTTTAAGTTCTGCGGTATAGCCGGGTTCATCTCTGGTAGTTCCAAAGTTAGTGCCATACAATGTGCCGTTTTCAACCACTGAATTTTTTACCTTATCAGAAAAAGTCGGCACACCATCTGTTAACAAAATCATCATCTTTTTATTGCCACTGGTGTCCGCATTCAGCATGGCTGATCCTTGCCGCAAACCAATCTGCGTATACGTACCACCATTAAAAGTTGGGCTCAATGCGCTATTAATCGCTTGTTGCTGACTGGTATTTCCTGCTTTGCCTAATCCAACGCGAATATAACCCGGTCCAGTGGTTTTATTGCCGCCACCGATATAGCCGGGACTAGAAAAACCAATTAAGCCAACATTGACGTAATCACCCAGACCGGCGTTTTGAATAGAAGTCAAGAAATTCTTAACGCCAGTACGAACGGCACCAGCTCGATCTGTGCCGCCATTATTTTTTGACTCCATTGACCCAGACATATCAACAACTAAGACAATATCTACAGGTTTCACATTTTGCTGGGTATTGCCTTTGACGTTCAAATAAACGTCGTACAATCCGGGGGTATTCGTCTCTTTAGCATATTTTCGAATCTGATAATCCGGATTATTGGGGTCACCAAATTTCAGGTAAGAATTCGTGGTATCAGTCGCATCACCATTCCATATTGTATTGTTATCCCACCCTGAAACTTGATCCCCGCCACGTTGATTGATTACATTTTGTTGTCCCGTGACCTGCCACGAATTTGTCGAATAGGTACCATTAGCATCGGTTTGATAGGTTGGGCGAATGTTAGCAGCGGCTGTCACAACTGAACTGCCACTTGTCACTAAGCCTGTTAACATGCTCATCAAAATCAATAAGACCGCGAACAAATGCCCAGTTCTCGCCACTTTAGCTGTCATCTTCGTCACATTTTTACCCTCCTCTCAGGTGAACTTTTAGCCACTGACATTGCAATTGTTCTTGCGCTTACAACTCGACACTTAAGAGCCAGTCTTTTTGTCCACTTAATAACAAATAAGAAACAGCCTCAACGATAAATACCGATAGTTATTTAATTCTAATTGTTTCCATAAAACATTTTTATGCTATAATTTTGGGAGTTCTTGCTTTCGGCTCTAATCTTTCAAGTTGTGATACAATTCGGCCTTGATGATAGGAGTGTTTTGATGAGATATGGCTATGCACGCGTCAGCACTGAAGGCCAGCGTCTTGAGTCACAAATAGAAGAACTGCGTAGAGCAGGTGTCGATGAAATTTATCAGGAAAAATACACCGGCACGACCACGGGTCGGCCGGTTTTTAAACAGTTATTATCTAAGTTGCAGTTTGGTGATATCTTGGTCGTGACAAAGTTAGATCGCTTTGCGCGGAATACGCGTGAAGCATTGGATGTCATGCAGACATTGTTTGATCATCATGTTGGGATACACATCCTGAATGTTGGTCTCATTGACGAGACACCGACCGGCAAACTGATATTCACCGTTTTCTCGGCTTTCGCCCAATTTGAACGAGACCTGATTATTAGTCGGACACAAGAAGGGAAAAAATACGCTCGAGCACATAATCCCAATTACCATGAAGGTCGCAAAAAGCTTTATAGTGACCAACAAATTAGGAAAGCTTTCGATGCACATATGCACGGTAAGACGTATCAACAAATTTCCAAAGAAACCGGTATTAGCACGGCTACCCTTAAACGCAGAATTCGAGATTTAAGTACGGAGCATTGTTCTGTGGCCGAAATGTGATTCTTAGCGCTAAAATTAAAAAGTGGCTGACCACATTAGCTTGTTGCTAATGTGGTCAACCACTTTTTAATTTAGGCTCAGTATGCTGACACATCATGTTATAAAAACTAGGGCAATAAGCCACCTCACATGTTTGTTTTGACGACATTTTTAAATTGTTCAAAATTCCTAACACGTGCAAGGGCAGTCGCCACTTGCGGCTCACTGAACATCGTGATTAAGGCTTCATACAAACGCATAAAGCGCTGTTGATCATTTTGACTAATAGCTGCAAGAACGACAATATTGACACGTCGCTCTCCCCAACGAATTGAGTTTTTCGCTATGCCGACACTAAAAGTTGTCTGCCTTGCTTCCATGTACACAGAATGTGGCAGAGCGACCGTCCCAAAAGCAGTACCAGCCGCTTCTTCACGTTCAAAAACATGCTGTCGAAAACTTGGAGACACAATATGGCGGTGCTCCAGTTGATCACACATCAAGGTCACAACTTGATCCCGTTGCATGATTGGCTGCAATGTAAAGAAGATTTGCTCACCGAAGTAGATATCAAAATAGCGCCTTAAAAAATCCCTTTGTATGTTACGACGATGTTCCTCAATTGTCGCCATGATGGTGCTTTTCTCTTTACTCGTCATGAAAGGTGAAATTGTCACGACTCGATAAGCCATCGATGAAGCCTGAGGTACTGTCGTGATAAGCAGCGAAACATCGAGCCTATCAAGCTCAGAAGGGTCATTCACCAAGGCAATAACATTCAGATCATGCTCAAATTGCTTAGAAACATGCTGATACAGTTGCGTGTTCAAATTCATATAGTTCGGTGAAAAAATAGCCGTTCTGATTTTTTCAGAGTGTTGCTTTTGGCGATCTACTTCAGCACCAATATGCAATGCAATATATGCTCGTTCGCCTTCCGTGATTGGAATGTGCAACAATTGACTAAGCCGAAAAGAAACAAAAACTGCCAGCTCAAAAACTACCGGAAAATCCTGCTTTAAAGATTCGGTTAGCGGACTGTTCAGACTGGATCCCTGCATGGCACGAGAAAATAATTTGTTGAGATGCAAGCTAAACGGAAAGACGAAATAATCGTTATCCAGATCAATCCCAAATATGTGTTGGACTTCTGCAAATAATGAGCTCATCGCTCGCACAATGTTGTCACCAACAGTTGTGGTTAACTTGTCACGATCACTTAGCGGTAAATGGTCAACATTAGCATGAAACAACATGTGGATCTCTTCACGCTCATGTTTATTTAAAATAAGGTTAAAAACGTTCTCAATACGTTTAATAATTTTCATGACAATAGCCGCATCATACGTGTTTAGCCATGAACTGTAGGCATCGCGGGATAGCAATGTATCGTCGTGATGCAAGGATTGAATCATAATCAATAAATGCATCATGAGATTTATCAATGCATAATCATTGAGTTTTAATGTTGATGGCGCTAATTCTTCTTTGATAATTTGCTCGATCTGTTCAACATCGGTACGATTAAAGTTTTGTGTGAGCAAGGATCGATCAACGAAATGATGAGGTGCTTCCTCCATAATGAAATGCGAAATCAGTCGGCGTTTGTCTTTTTCATTTCCGGTAACCTGAATTTTATTATCGCGAATGACTACCCTAACGCCAGATTTCGAAAACATCTGATTGATCTTTTGAATATCATTTTTTAAAGTTCCATAGCTAACAAATAAGCTTTCCTCCAAGTCAAAGACATCCAACTGCGCCTTATGAATCATGCTTTGTTTGATGATGTAAAAAGCACGATCACGAAAGGTTTGTGGGATATCACTTGCATTGTTTGTTGAAATTAGTAATTGTTTAGCCTCAGTTTTTAAAGCCACGTAACCTTGTCGTGACGATAGAATCAGTGGCTCCGCGGCTAATCGATTAATCTGCGCAACATAAGTTTTGGCAGTTCGCACTGAACAACCGAGCTTCTCTGATAACTGATTAGCCGTCAGTGGTTGATTGGATTCGAATAACAGTTGCAATAGCCGTTGCTGGTTGTTATTTAGCATCTTGCTCCCTTCCGGTCTTTTTATAACCGGTTCTCCCAAAATTCAAAAAAGCCTATTGCTTGCACGCAACCGCTAACAATTCGTCAACCATTTGCACTGTCACGGTGCATTTTTTTAGTTGAGCCGATTTCTCCTCATTCGCGATAATAAAGTCACAAGAAAGGAGTGTTCAAAATGAAAGCGGTTAATATCATGTTATGCTGCGGCGCTGGCATGTCAAGCGGATTTCTTGCTCAGCGTGCTCGCAAGGCAGCACAAAAGAAAGGACAGGCTGTCTCCATTGAAGCAAAAAGTGAAAGTGAAATTGGTCAGTATTTTCAAGATATCGACATTTTATTACTTGGCCCGCATTACGCCTCGTTAAAAGATGAACTCGCGAAACAGGCCGAACCCTTCAATGTTGTCGTCGACGTCATTCCGCAAGACATCTACGGCAGTCTCGATGGCGCTGGCCTCATTGCTTTTGCAAATCGGCTGGCAGAGTAAAGAAAGCTGCCGGGAGGAAAATAATGAAAATATTCATGGATTGGTTGGCTAACGTTTTTGCCCCTAAAGCCAAAAAGTTCACCCAAATGCCTGCTATCGCGGCACTTTCAAGTGCGATGCAGAATCTCATTCCTTTTATTTTAACTGGATCAGTGGTCTTCTTCTACAACGTTTTTCGTTCCTATATTCCGCAGTTGCCTGACTTAACGAATATCTCCAATTATTCGTTCGGCATGATTGGTTTGGTTGCGGCTTTCATGGTTGGTCATCAATTCATGGAAAAGTTTCGACATCCACAATACGCCACCACAGCAGGAATCGTGTCAATCTGCGTTTTGATGATGACGCTTCATCCAATCGGCGAGAAACAAGGTGTCTACGATTTAGGTAGGGTTGGCCCGACAGGCATCCTGATTGGCGTTCTATTCGGCGTTGCCATTGGCGTCATCTTCCACTTCTACAGCAAGCTGAATTTTCTAAAAAATAGCTCGTTGCCAGATTTCGTGGCTAATTGGATTAACAACATCATCCCCATTTTTATCAGTCTCGCCTTGTTTGCGACCTTCATCTTCGCCTTCAAGATTGACGTCTTCCAAGTTATTTTGAATCTTTTTGAGCCAATTCAAAATTTTGGCCAGTCACTTCCCGGCTTGATTCTGTTGGTTTTGATTCCTGCCTTTTTCTACTCTATGGGTATCTCAACTTGGTTATGGACAGCTTTGCAGAACCCTATCTTCATTGCAGGCATCGCGGCAAACGCCTTAGCGGTTAAAAGTGGCAGCAACGCCGTCAACATTGTCACCAACGAAACCGTTTATAGCCTTGGCCTGATTATGATGGGCGGGACTGGTGCAACTTTAACCTTGAATCTCCTGATGTGTTTCTCAAGAAGCACCAAATTGAAAACCATCGGCAGAATCTGCCTTGGCCCATCGCTATTCAATATTAACGAGCCAATTGTCTTCAGTACCCCCGTTGTCATGAATCCTATACTGATGATCCCAATGTGGCTCAACTCAATTATCGGCAGTTGTGTCATTTGGGCGGTCATGCGAGGCGGCTTACTGAACATTCCGGCTAGTTTGATGCAAGTTGCGCAGATTCCCGCACCAATTTCCAGTGTTATTATTCTGCAAGATTTTCGCGCCATCATCTGGTACGTACTGCTTTTTGTCATTTATCTAGCAACATGGTATCCATTTTTCAAAGTTTACGAACGGGAAGTCCTCCAAGAAGAAAATCAGTTACAACCGGCAGTTTAATCATTCGCATATCGGACTATGACAAGGAGAAAAGTGATGACGCAAAAAGACACCAACGAGAGTCCTCTCATTCCCGTTGCCATGCAAATTATCATTTATGCAGGCAACGGTCGCAACAAAGCACTCGAAGCGGTTCAGCTTGCCAAGAACAAGCAATTAGCAGCAGCTTACCAAGCGCTGGCTTCTGCAAAGAAAGAAATAACGCTTGCCCATCAAGCACAGACAGAAATCATTCAAAACGAAGCCGCAGGACGGCACTATGAGCCATCGCTGCTATTTACTCACGCGCAAGATCATCTTATGACCATTGCCAGTGAAATCAGTATGACCGAGAACATGATTGAACTTTTTGAAGTTGTGTTGACCGATGCCGTTTCGTCGAACCAGCCATCATCTATCTGATTAAAGGAGTGTGACCACATGAAACAGCGTTTTCCAGAGAATTTCCTTTGGGGTGCTTCAACAAGTGCCTACCAAGTCGAAGGTGCCGCGATCACCCACGGCAAGGGCCTTTCGCAACAAGATTTTATTAACAATAACCGATCTGAAAAGTTTGGCTTCGCCGATACAAGCATCGCTAGTGACCACTATCACCACTTCAAAGAAGATATCCGCTTATTTAAAGAAATGGGTTTTACTAGCTATCGTTTTTCGATTGCTTGGTCGCGGATTTTTCCAAAAGGCGATCATCAAGTTAACGAAGAAGGTTTACAATTTTATCGCGATTTGATTGCTGAACTCAAAGCAAACGATATCGAGCCCATCCCTACTTTGTATCATTACGACCTGCCTTGGGCTTTGGTTGAAAAATATGAAGGCTGGTTATCTCGCGAGGTTGTCGAAGACTTTGGCTATTTTGCCAAGTTTGTGGTCAATGAGTTCAAAAATGATGTGAAGTACTGGATCACAATCAATGAACAGAACATCATTGTCCAATATTGGACCCAGAAGTGTTATGTGCCGGAAAAATATCAAAGTCAAAACCAATTGCGTTATCAGATCAATCATCATATGAACCTCGCCCAGGCATTAGCCGTGAAATATATCCACGAGGTCGGTGGTTTGGCAGGCCCAGCATTAGGCTACGCACCAGTTTACGCTCGCACCTGCAAGCCTGAGGATCAGCTGGCGGCCTTGAATGCCAACGACCTCCGAAATTTCTATTATCTTGACGTGTATTTTAAAGGTTATTACACCGATGCTGCCTTCAATTATTTGAAGCAACATCAGTTGGCACCCGAAGTCTTTGACGACGATGAAACCCTCTTTTCACAAAATATCTCCGATTTTCTTGCTGTCAACTATTATGACAGTCAGTGCGCTCACGCTTGTCCTGAAGGTGCTGATCATGCTTGGTCAGGGTATAACTTAACTGGCAAAAAAGGTGACATGTCAGGATTTGAAACGCATCCTGGTTTTTACCAAATGTGTCCTAATCCCGAACTGCGGACAACTGATTGGGATTGGGACTGGGCCATTGATCCCATTGGGTTGGAGATTGTCTATCGCGATCTTTATACTCGCTACCGCATCCCGTTCATGATTACCGAAAACGGGCTAGGTGCACGCGATGAGCTCACAAGTGATGGCAAAGTGCATGATGACTATCGGATTGCTTACTTACGCGAGCATATTGCCGCCACGCAACGCGCCATGGGTCTCGGTGTGCAGGTTTTAGGCTACATGCCATGGTCGGCTTTAGATTTGCTTTCTACAAGCAATGGCTACAACAAACGTTACGGCTTGATTTATGTTGATCGAACCGATGACGATCCTAAGACATGCCAGCGCATTAAGAAAGATTCCTTCAACTGGTACAAAAAAGTAATCGCCTCAAATGGTACTGATCTCAGTTGATGACAGCAATCAAACGACAAATCATTGCTGCCATTGGTGCCGCCATCGTCGGTCTTGGTGTGGGCACGTGTGTCACGACTGGACTTGGCGCGGATGCGTTAGGCGTTCTTTGGGAAGGCATCGCAACCAGATTAGCCATTACAGTCGGTCAAGCCTCACTCGTGGTAACCGTCGCATGCATCGGTTTGGTGGCTGGGATCAATCGTCGCCACTTAGGATTAGGAACGATTATCAATCCAATCGTTACCAGTCTTGTCACCGATCTTGTTATTCGCTATCTTTTAGTCGATAGCCATATGGGCATACGTGTCAGCATGCTAGTCTTGGGGGTTGCCTTAATCGCCATCGGCTCCGGCATCGCCGCAGCAGCCAGTACCGGTAAAGAAGGGTATATTGCTTTAAGCTTGGCCCTAGCGGAAAAATGTGCCATTGATGTTGCTAAGACACGTATGGGAATGGATCTTGTCTGTTTTTTGAGTGGCATGTTGCTTGGCGGCAAAATCATGATCGGACCGATCATCGGTATTCTCTTGATTGGCACAGTCTTCAAAAGAACGCTGGCATTTTGTGAACTTAAATTTTCACGGGTACTTAATGAGTGACTAAACAAAAAAACTCGCAGTATCTGGCTGCGAGTTTTTTGCCGTCATAAAGACTATTCTTAATTAAACTAATGCTTTTCGCCGCACTTTATATGCTTCACCCCAAGCTGCCATAGCCTGAATGACAGGTGCTAAGGTCTGGCCTAGTGCGGTTAATTGGTATTCTGTAGCCCGTCCGTCTGCATGACCAGCTCTCTTGACAATAATATTATCGGCCTCGAGTTGCGCCAACTGTAATGCCAGCATGCGCTCGGTAATAGATGGAATGGCTTTGTTGAGTGTACTGAACCGAGTCGCATCGCCTTGAAAAAGATGATAGAGAATGACGCTCTTCCATTTACCGGCAATCACGTCAACCGTATTTTGGACGGGACAGCCTGCAGCACAATCGTAAATTTCTCGTGACATCAATAGGACTTCCCTTAAAAACACGTTTGCTGATGCAGAAGCTGACTTCCACATCGTTTTCACTTACAATTTGTTCACTTACTATGATAGTGCCTTCCAGTTAACATACAAGGTGAAGCTTAAGTCATTGAAAGGAAGTCTCGTCATGAAAGCAATTGGATTCACCCAGCATTTGCCGATTACTGATGAACATAGTCTTGAAAATATAACGTTACCGACACCAACACCTGAGGGCCATGATCTTTTGATTAACGTTCATGCTGTCTCAGTCAATCCTGTCGATACCGGTACGCGCGGCGCTGGTCATGGTCGCTTAGCTCATCCAAAAGTGATCGGCTGGGACGCAGTCGGAACCGTTGCCGGTATTGGTCGCGATGTCACCCGCTTTAAGATTGGTGATCGCGTCTTTTACGCTGGCAGTTACAAGCGGTCTGGCAGTGATGCTGAATATCAGCTAGTTGATGAACGCATTGTCGGGCATGCCCCGGCATCTTTAAGTGATCCGCAAGCCGCCGCAATGCCATTAACCAGTTTAACCGCTTGGGAAGCTTTATTCGAAAAGTTGCACATACCACTGCATGATCGAGCCACGAACGCTGAGCACACCATTCTAATCATCAATGGCTCCGGTGGGGTCGGTTCAGTCGCGACGCAGCTTGCACATTGGGCCGGCCTGCAGGTACTCGCCACTGCTTCACGGCCTGATTCGCAAAAATGGATCAAGGACCACGGTGCCGATTTCGTTCTCAATCATCGGCAGCCATTGCCACCACAGTTAAAAGCGGCTGGTTTCAAGAACGTCGATTATATTTTAAATCTCTCCCATCTTGATGACCATTGGAACGAGATCGCGGAGATGATTCGTCCTGATGGCTGGGTTGCAGCGATTACCGAAAATCGGCGCGGCATTGACTTGCAGAAACTCACTAAAAAAAGAGCGACGTTCGCCTGGGAATGGATGTTTTCTAAGTCTTGGTATGGTTATGACCTTGCCTCACAAGGTCACATTCTCGACCAGGTGGCTAAGCTGCTTGATGACGGTACTATTCAATGCACGCTAACCAAAACCCTGCAGCCATTGAATGCCGAAAATCTGCGCCAAGCCCATGCCTTGGTTGAGTCAGGGCATATGATTGGTAAAGTCGTGGTTAATGGGCCTTGGGCTTAATATCGGCAATCAACTGAGCAGTTTTGATAAATCCCCACAAGGATAGCAAAAATGAGGCGCTTTTTATCAGCACCTCATTTTGTCGTATCAATTTTCTGATATTACCAGCAGTGTGTCGGCACTAACTCAAACGATCACTGTAAACCGGGAACTTCTGAAACTGACCATAATCCGTCAACGGCTTCATCTGCTTGAGTGTGGTCATGTCAGCATCGTCAATTGAAAAATCGACATCAGCATTCGCCTTCATATGTTCTGGGTTGACCGTTTTTGGCAATGGTAGCAGGCCCAGTTGCAACAGATACCGCATACCAAGCTGAGCAACCGAAACGTGGTGCTTAGCAGCCATGGCTTGAATTCCGGTGTTTTTGAACATTTCGCCATGACCAAATGGTGAGTAAGCTTCAACCAAAATGTTGTGTGCCTTAGCATAATCAATCGTTTTGAATGGCGTCTGCGTGATGTGGGCCAAAACTTGATCCACCATTGGCGCGATTTTGGCATGCTTGATGATATTTTCCAAATCAGTCGGGTCAAAGTTAGAAACGCCGATTGCGCGGAGTTTGCCTGCTTTGTATGCCTCCTCCAAGGCGCGCCACGCTTCTAAATTGCCCTCAAAATAACGATTGGGTTCATCATACTTAGCCCAGGGTTTCGGTGCATGAATAATCATCATGTCAATGTAGTCCAAGTTCAGCTTCTGCAATGAGTCATCAATCGCTTTTACCGCTTCATCATGGTTTTTGATTTCGGCAGCCAGTTTTGTATTCACAAAAATGTCTTTGCGATCGATCCCAGACGCACGCACACCTTCACCAACACCGACTTCATTACCATATGCCTCCGCGGTATCAATATGGCGATAACCGGCGTCAATGGCTTCATGAACAGCTTTCGCAGCATCAGCATCGGCATCGGCATCAATCATCCAAGTGCCAAACCCAATTTTAGGAATCTGTACGCCATTTGCTAATGTATAAGTTGCTTCTAACATAATAGTCCCTCCTCGACAAATAATGCTGCCTTGATCTTTCATCCCAGTCATCACTACCAAACGTTCGTGACCGAGTGGATTTTCCTTACGCTTGATCAAGTGCTACACTCACCCTAACCCCTAAAGTTAGCTTTAGGTCAAGCGATTATTTAAAAAATTGGAGGTCATCATATGTCCAAATCTTATTCAATTGGTGAAGTTGCCACGATGACAAAGCTATCGATCCCCACCATTCGTTACTACGACAAGGAAGGACTCATCCCTGAACTCAAAAAAGACGCTTCTGGTGCCCGTTGTTTTGATGACCAGAATCTTGGCGCTCTCGAAATGATCGAGTGTCTGAAAACAGCAGGTATGTCGATCAAGGATATCAAAACGTTCATGCAGTGGAATCTTGAAGGCGATACAACCTTAAAGAAACGCCGTGACTTTTTTGACCACTTACACGTCACGGTGCTCGCCCAAATGGCTGACCTACAACGAACCCTCGATAAAATCGAGTACAAGCAAGGTTACTATCGCCAAGCCGTGGCTGATGGTACGGAGAAGTATGTCAAGGCCGGCATTAGACATTCGCAAGTTGTAGCGACCGACCGATAGTCGCAACCTACGTCCAATCAAAAAGCCCACCATCAAAAATGGTGAGCTTTTTGGGTCATAACTTTAAAAATCTTCCAAACTCGTTTCAACATTGCGCCGCTTGGTTGCGACCCACAGACCGATCAGGAACCAGATGATCGCGATATATGGGAAGGTGTTCATCGGGAATGCCGGGATCGGCCAGAGACTGGTGTAAATTGGGTAAATGAGCACGAGAATGCCGATGACTGGTGCCAACACATGTTTAAACATTGATCGCCCCTTGTCTTTGCGGAAGTAAACAATGGCGCCAATGTTGACCAGCACGTAAACCGTTAGCAAGCCGAGCATGCCAATCGTTCCGAACCAGTTGTACATGTCGCTGGCGCTCACACCTAAGCCGATTGCAAAAATCGCATAAACGATTAACGCTAAGCCAGTGATGCCATCCAGCGCGTGCGTCGGGGTCTGCTTGTCACCTGATAGTTCTGCCAGCCAAGGATGCAGATAGCCACTTTTGCCTAAAGCTTCCAGCATGAAAGCGCCGGCGTTGAGCGCACCGAAGTAGCAGGCAAAATAACTAACCATCGCCGCAAAGTCCATGAAAATTGCGGCGTTCGTGCCTAGATAATGGGTCGCAAGAAAGTTCATTGGCGCGGTACTTTTCGCAAGATCGCCGATGTGGGCGGAACCAAAACCGATGACTTCGGCGTAACTGACAAGAAAATAGAAAATTGCTGCAAAGCTAACGGCACCCAGCAAAGCAATACTAATCGCTTTGCGCGGATGGGTGGCCCGTGGCGCAATCGTCGCCGAGCCTTCAAAGCCGGCAAAAGACATCAAAGCAAATACCATGCCCATACCAAGGCCGGTCGCCATATGCGGTTGTGGAATAAACGGCTGAACAGAATTGCCGCTGCGACCACCTGAGAAAATGATCACGACAGTCAGGACACTCAGCACCAAAACCGCCAACAGCTCAAGCACCAGCGTTAGCCTTGTCGAGAATTCAATGCCTTTATGGCTAAGCCAGCCGCCAAGCAGCAGCACAATGATGTTGTACAAGTTGACTGGTAAATGAATACCAAAATGACTTAAAAACACGTCAGCAAAATTGCCGACAATGGCGCCCGAACTGAAAACAAAGGTCACGTACGTCAACACGAGCAGCCAGCCGGAAATGAAGCCCGCCTTTTCGCCAAGCGCCTTGGCATTATAAGCATAGGCTGACCCATCACCGGGAATGCGCTTGCCAAGTTCGACAAAAGAAATCGCAACGAATAACACGCCGATCCCACCAAGCAAGAAAGCAATGGGCATGTTGATGCCTGCATTGGCGGCAGCACTTGCCGTGTTAAAGGACATGGCGCCAGTTGGAGCAACCATGGCTATCGAGAGGCCGAATACCTCGAGTAAGGTTAATTTTTTACGTTTTTGCATGATTAGTGAAGGAACTCCTCTTTAAACGCGTTCTCCAGCCCAGAAACCTCAACATCAGGACCACAAGCACAATGGCCAAAGAACGGCCCTCGTACTTGTGTCCACTTATGCTCCGGTTTCTAACCGGTCTGAATCGCGCTCTCTTTTAAACGCGTTCACTTGCGCAAAAACCTCCACATAAGCGGCCTTAAGCCTAAATGGCCAAAACCCGGCCATTTAGGCTTAAGGCCACTTATGCTCTGGTTTCTAAACGCGCAGTTCACGCTCTTGATGATAGAGCTTGGCACTGGTTTGCCAGCAGATGGCGTTGATCCATGCCTTTTTCTGGGCGAGGTCAACGAATGGCAATTGGTTAAAATGTGCCACCAAGGCTTGCTTGAACTGCCGTGCTGCCAACCCGTACATTTCTGGGTAGGTGCTGGCGTCGGAGGCAAATAGGATGCGCGTATATGGTGCCAATTCGACAGCTTCATTGAAAACCCGACTGGCCCCACTTGGCCCTAAGTTATCCAACAGTGAAATATCAAAGTACAGATTAGGAAACACGCTGGCAAGATATCCGGCTTCGCGATGGTATGGATAACAATGTAACAGCACCACTTTCAAGCCTTTTTTGGTAAAAGCTTTCAAGTAGTCGCGCATGAGCAGCGGATTGCCAAGATACATATCGGTATCAGCATCACCGTAACCAACATGAAATTGCAACGGCATATCTTGCGCGATTATGAGCGGCGCAACGTGATACAACATGTAGTCAATCAACGGCTTGGAAGTCAGTCTCTTTTCGCCTGAATGCTTCCACGTATCGAATCCAGCTGCTGCCTCAATCACGTTGACCGGTTCAAGGTGCAGTCCAACCCGATAAGCAGCAATGGATTTGAACCCAACGAACCCGTGGGCCTTGGCCTGCTTCACATCGTTACTGAACGCCTGCCACCAAGCCGCAAAATTATCATGTTCCAGCATGAAGTCTTCGGCGTGCGTTTCAAGCCGATAGATCGCCTTCACTGGTATACCAACGAGCTCTGCCGTCCGATCAAGATTAAGAATCGGATCATCCGGCACAAACCCAGTGTCAATAAGTAGCTCCTTAAAGTGAAAATGGCCGAAAATCCGATGGTTGTAGGTCGCATAGCCGGGATCATTCATGGCCGCTAATGGATTGTTTGCGTCAAGCGCAAACTCCTTAGCCAAGGCTAAAAAGCCGTGATAAGCCAGTCGATTTTTGGTATCGGCAAGCGGATAATCTTTGTCTGCTTCCGTTGATACCTGCGCGAGCCGGTCGTCACGATTCGGTACCTTGCCGTCAATCAAAAAATGGCAATGATGATCCAACAATGGGACTTGGTCGACAAACTCAGATAAGTCGTCCAAAATACTTCCTCCTTCACACGTTTGCTGGTGCAATGACCAGCTCACGCTTTCCTAGAAGTTTTAAAGCGAAGTGCCTTCATACAACGTGATCGCTGCCAGCCTTCATGACAACGATCATGTCAAAATAGTTTAATACAATTCGCGATGCAAGGCAGCAATTTTTTCCAATGCCAATTTGGCATAATACTGATCGTCCTCGCGCTTGATTTTCGCGTAGGCATCGACCAATTGCTTGCCAAATACTTGCTGGAATAGCGAATCTGCTTCAAAAGCGTCAACCGCTTGGCTCAGTGTGCGTGGCAGAAGCTGAATCCCTTTGGCATCGCGCTCAACTTGACTGAGACTGGCTGGATCAACATCGCAATAGCCATCCGGTTGCATGTGATTTGTGATGCCGTCAAGTCCTGCCGCCAGCAAACCAGCAAAAGCCAAATAAGGATTAGCCGTCGCATCACTTGCCTTGAGTTCGATGTTCATCGAGCTGGCCGGATCACCCCAACTGGTTGACGGAATGCGAATTGCCGCCTCACGATTGTCTTGACCATATGTGGCGTATGCACTGCTCCAATGACCAGGTGCCAAGCGCTGATATGAATTAGCCGATGGACAGGTCAATGCCAGCAAACCTTGAATATGTTTCAAAACACCGCCGACAAAATACTGCCCAATCGTGGATAGTTGCATCGCTGCCTTGTCATCAAAGAAAGCATCTTCTTTATCTTGCCAAAGTGACAAGTGAATGTGTGCTCCTGACCCGGCTGAATCAACTAGCGGCTTTGGCGCGAATGAGGCATACAGGTCAAAATCCTTCGCAGTATTTTTGATGATCCGTTTGTAAATCACCTCATTGTCCGCAGCAGTCACCGGATCACTCGGCAACATGCTCAGCTCATGCTGACCAATGCCACCTTCTGGGTAATAAGCGTTCGGCATAATGCCGACTTTTTGCAGTTGATTGATCGCCTTCAGAATGAATGGATACGCAAAATCCATGGACTCGGTGGAAAAGGCGACATGTGGCATTGCCGGTTCGCGATGATCTTTATCTCCAGTAAATAACTCGAATTCATTTTCATAGGCCATTTTGACCGTGAAGCCAGCATCAGCAAGCTGCTTGACGACTTTTTTCAAAATGGACCGCGGATCAGATGCGTACGGGGTTTTATCAAGATTGTAAATATCCCCCATTAAGGTGGCGACTTGCGGCATATAGGGTAGGACATGTGCCGACGCCGGATCACCAACAAGGCGCAGTTCGCCAATTGGCGTCATGTCCGCCACCGGCAAAATCGTATCACGTTCACTGACATTCAAGGTTGCTTTGGTCAACCCAATCCCATCAGCCAGCTTGGCCTTCAAGCTGGCAAGCGGAATTACCTTACCACGCGTTAACCCGTTATAATCCACATACAGAAACTCGATCAGCTCAGTTTGCTTCTCTGTCAGCTGCTCGATGACGACTTCATCGCCCATGTTGATTTCCTCCTCTTAGAATGCCCTCGCCAATTATTCAGATACACCCGGTTAAAAAACACCGTTACATATGTATCGTTCGGCCCTAATGTTACATGATTTTAAATAAAAGGAAAGATTGTCTAAAAATTATCGCGGGGGAATTTGCAAATAGCGTCACTAATTTGGCAGGTTTTACAGCAGCTACCATATCCTTGTCCCGAAAAACTATCGACAATCATGAAGCACCAAGGCCTTCATCGAAATAAAACAAGCACCCGACCAATCTCAAAGAATTTTTGAGCTGATCAGGTGCTTGTTCTGTTATTCGAGCTAATCGTAACATCCTTATTTTTGATGTGTAGCAATCCGATCCAAAAAGTCTTGAAAAACCACTAATTGTTGCGGATCTTCTTGTTGCCACATGTTCTCTGGATGCCATTGCACCCCGAGAAAAAGATCATTGTCAATTGACTCCATCCCCTCAACAACGCCATCAGGAGCCACCGCTGTCACCCGCATGCCCTTGCCGACAGTTTTAACTGCCTGATGATGCCGCGAGTTCACTTTAATCGTGGTCTTCCCATACAAGGCAGCCAATCGGCTATCAGGTGTCAAATCAACATGGTGGGTCGCAAATTGGCCCAGTGTGGCTTGGGGATGCTGAATTTTCAAATCAGGGTATTGACTTTCCAAATCCTGATACAACGTACCGCCCATCGCCACATTCATGATCTGAATGCCACGGCAGATACCAAAAATCGGTTTATTTGCCGCCAGTGCCGCTTTGATCAATGCAATTTCGAAAAGATCTTTCTGATAAAGCGTCATGCCAATCTTGGGATGCGGTTCTTCCCCATAGAATGTGGGATCAACATCCGGACCACCAGGCAACATGAGGCCATCAATCAGCTGCACATAATCTTGCGCAAGCTGCTCAGTCTGGCTGACATCATCAGGAAACGCAATGATCAGCGGCAAAGCATCAAGTTTAATAAAAGCCTCTTTCAAATCATGCGGCGCATAGGCAGGATGGTTGTTTGGCATCACTGGGTTAACTTCGATCAATTCATCTGTGGGAATCCCAATTTTTGGCTTCACGATTTATTTCCTTCTATTCTACTTAGGATTTATTTTTCATGAGTATACGCCGTTTTGGTAGTCGCCACAATGAGCATCATCGGCCGTCGCAATTCATCTGCCATCCCCGGAATGGTTTTAACCATTTCATCTGTCGGTGTCGGCTCAATCACGCGATTCAACCGTAACTGATGATCAAGCAAGGTATTGAGATAGGTCGTCAAAGTGCGATGGTATTTTTTAATCTGGTGCCCCAGAAAATCAGTCTTCCGCTGGCTTTCATCGAAATAGCGATCAACTGGCCAGTAAAGGTTGTGCCCTTGATCATCCGTGACCCACTCTTCTTTGCCTTGGGCTGTAAAAATTGGATGTTCAACCGACATGACAAAATGACCGCCAACTGGCAGCTTATCACTGATTTTTTTCACAAGCTGGGCGTAATCCTCAATGTAGTGAATGGCCAGCGAGCTCAAGATAATGTCAAACTGATCCGGCAATTGATCAATCGCCTGCATGTCCATCCGGCGATAAGTGATCCGCTGGTCGGTCGTCTTTGCTGCTGCCTCAGCCAACATTTTAGCGGAGGTATCAATGCCGAGGACACTTTTGGCGCCATGCTCAGCAGCATAGCGGCAATGCCAACCATAGCCACAGCCTAAATCCAATACCCGTTTACCAGAAAAATCTGGCAGAACTGTTTTTAATTCATGCCACTCACCGGCACCTGCTAGTCCCTTTTTGGACCGATCCATCTGGCTGTATGCTTTAAAAAATGCGGGATCATCGTATATATCTGACATAACATAACGCTCCTTCTAAGAATATAAGTCCATCATCGCAGTCACCGCTAGCATGTGCAACCATTGTGTATATGACGCAAAACAAACAGATTGGCAAAATGAGATTTTGATTTGAATTCGGTGGCAAGCGATGCTACAGTTGCTTCATACTTTCTGAATCTTGTCTGTCAGGTTCAGGTACAGACACCACGTCTAAAATAAAGGAGTAAGCGATGGAAATCACAGCAATCACGGCGTTCCCTCGGCAGGTAAAACTTAAAACGCCTTTTAAGTTAGCCTTGGGCGAGTTGCGGGACATCACCACACTGATCATCAAAATCGAGACTGATGATGGCGTCACCGGCTATGGTGAAGCCTCGCCTTACGCACCGGTAAATGGCGAAACTAATGAAACCGAACAAGCTGCTCTGCCAGTTTTCGTCAATGCTTTAACTGGCTGCGATCCGCGCAATCTTGAACAGGTGCATGCACGCATGGATGTCGTGATGGCTGGTCATACAGCATTAAAATGTGGGATTGACACCGCCTGTAGCGACATTTTAGGTAAAGCAGCCAGCTTGCCGCTATGGCAACTGCTTGGTGGTCATAGCCATATCGTCACCACGGATATCACGATTCCGATTGGCACTCCGGCCCAAATGGTGGCTTCAGCGCGAACATATGTGGCCGCTGGTTTCACGGCATTAAAGTTAAAAGCTGGGGACAACGAAGCCGCCGATATCGCCGCCATTAACGCGGTGTGTGCTGCAGTCGGCCCCACCATCTCGGTAAAAGTGGATGCTAATCAAGCTTGGACTGTATCGCAAACGTTAAGAATTGCAGCCCAACTCAGGGCCCCCAATTTAATTGCCATAGAACAGCCGGTGCCTGATTGGCAGTTGCTGTCTCTACCTTTGTTACGCGCACAGTCACCCGTTGCCTTGATGCTTGATGAAAGTATCCACAACGCCCATGATGCTGCCGATGCTATTCGCCTGAACGCCGCCGATTTGATCAACATCAAGCTGGCTAAATCGGGCGGGCTGTTCGGCGCCGCGGCGATTGACGCGACTGCCGCAGCTGCCGGCGTACCTTGCATGGTCGGTTGCAATGCCGAAACTCGCCTAGGAACAGCCGCATCCGCTCACTTCATCGCCGCACACGAGAATGTGCACTACGGCGATATCGACAGTTTCATGTTGCTGGCAGAAACTGACTGGCTTAGCGGCGGCTTCACCGCAGACGGTCCGACCTTAACCTTATCAGATCGACCAGGCCTCGGCGTTGACGTCCGACTTTAAGAGAGCGTTCACCAGCCCGGTTTCTGGGCTGGTGAACGCGTTTAAGAGCCTGAGCTGGCGCGGTTAGGAGGAAATCAATTGACTGATTGGCAAGGCTATCAAAAGATTAATGAAAAGTACCATCTCAATGGGGCGACCATCATCGTGAATCCGACTGAAATACTTTCAAGTTGGCAAAATGGTGCCGCTGATTTTTCAATGAAACGGCCGTTTACCCTTCAAACAACTAGCGGCTTAGGTTCGCTAAGTAAACAATTCACCGCTGACAGCGTGTTGCTCCTGAACGCTGCTGACAAGCTCGACATAGAGGCGTCCTTAGTAGATTATGTGCCGAACTATCGCTATGCCGATCAAGTCACCTTGCGTCAGATGTTGAATATGGCCAGTGGCATTCCTGATTACACCGAGCTTTTACTAACTGATTATGCCAAACGCATGCCTGGTGCCAGTGAATCTCATCTTAGCTACCCTATTTTGGAAGATCTTGGTCATGGCGATGAGATTACCGAGGTCATTTCGTTGCTAAATCAACATCCACTGGATTTTACACCGGGTGAAAAAGGCGTTTACTCCAACAGTAATTACTTATTGCTTGGTTTCATCATCTCAAAAATTACTGGCGATTCGTTAGCACGCTTTTTTGAGGAACATTTCTTTGAACCGCTGGCGATGACTCAGACACGACTTGGGACACAATATGCTGAGGCCAACAGTTATGATGACCTAGACGTTACGGCTGGTAAACCTGTCGTGCTTGGCCGAGGTGCCTACCAAGGTGGGGACGGGGCCGTTGTCAGCTCCTTAACCGATCTTGCCAAATGGGCGCAGGCCGTGTTGCGCCACGATATTCTGTCTGAAAAAGATTGGCACGAGGCACTGACCCTCACCCACGACTTCTACGGTATGGGGTGGATGCATTCGAAAACGCCAAATTGGTTCAGCCATGCCGGTCACGTTTTCGGCTATTGGACCTATTTCGATGTTTCGTTCGACAAGCAGCTGGCGCAAGTGACACTTAACAACATGTCCCCTGGCGATGAGGCTCGCAAGACATGGCAAACAGAGATGGCGGCTTGGCGGGAGACCCTCTAAGTAAAAAAAATCCTCACTTCGGACATGACTCGGAGTGAGGATTTTTTATTGAAGCCATTTATTTTTGATACAAGCTAATCGAAAATTAGAAGAATTGCCGCATAATATCCTTCAATGGCGGCATGGACGGAATCTTCCAATAATTCTCAAGATATTCGGAACCGTACTTCATGTAACCCTTTGCTTCTTCACCAACGATTTTGCCTGGAAGCGGTGCATCGTCTTGGACGTAGGTATTGATCAGAACCGGTTTATCGGTCTCTTTGTATGCCTTGGCTAATGCATTTTTGAATTCGTCATTGCTGCGAGCGGTGTAGCCAATACCGCCTGCTGCTTCAGCAATTTTGGCATAGTCCATATCAGCCAAATCAATTTCATAGTTCAGCTGACCGGCACTTTGCTGCTCATATTCAATAAATGCCAACTTCTGATTATTCATGACAACCATGATGATCGGCAACTTGTACTTGACTGCTGTGACAAAGTCTTGCATGACCATCGCGAAGGCACCATCCCCTGCGACACTGATATTTTGCCGCTTTGGAAAAGCCTCAGCACCCGCAATCGCGCCTGGCAAGCCACAGCCCATGGTTCCCAACCATGCGGAAATTGTATACTTTTGCGTTGGCTGAACGTTCAAGAAACGGGCACCCCATGATGTGGACGTACCGACATCAATCGAGTAAATCGCATCTTTTGGCGCGGTTTGATCAATCGTCGCGAAGACTGCTTCAGGCGATGCCGGATTAGTAGCCAGCAAGCGCTTTTCGCTCATCCACTTATTCCAGCTCTCCATATTCTTCTGGCAAGCTTTCAGAAAACGATCATCATCACGCAAGGAGCCCTTCGCATTCAGTTCGGTGAAAAAGGTGCCAACGTCGCCGTCAACAGCAACATCAACTGAATAACGTTTGCCCAAGTTTTCTGGGCGCGTGTCGATTTGAACGCACTTAGCTTGACCTTCGGCTGGCAAATAAGGCGTATATGGATAATTCGTCCCGATCATGAAGAGGAGATCAGTCGCTTTCATCGCCTCATATGCCGGCTTCGTACCTAGTTTACCGACATTACCCAAACTATTGGGATGATCATCGGCGATAGTGCCTTTTGCTGGCATCGTTTGAATAAACGGTATGTGATTGGCCTCGACAAACTTTTGAACCAACGCACCTGCATGCTCAGCACCGCGACCGATCAACGCAAGTGGTTTTTGTGCCTGTTGCAGCATCGAAGCAACGTCCTCTAACTGTTTAGGATCAACTTTCGGCACATTCAAGGCAAAAGCAGCAGCGCTGTCCTGATAACTAGCAGTTTCTTTTTGAGCTGGCAAATCATCTGGAATGGTTAAAACTGCCACACCTTTTTCTGTAAAGGCTGTGCGAATCGCCGTATCGACAATTTGTCCTAAGTTATCCGATGCCATGACAGTTTTGTTATAAACCGCCACATCGTCAAAAAGCTTCGGTGTATTCACTTCTTGGAAAAAGCCTTCATTCATGTTGCTCGTCGTCACCTGACCGAGCAGGGCCAGAACCGGGACATGATCCATTTTGGCATCATACAAACCATTTAATAGATGAATGGCGCCAGGGCCGCCAATGGAGAGACAAACACCCAAACCGCCTGTTAACTTAGCAGTTGCCGCTGCGGACAAAGCGGCGACTTCCTCATGCCGCACCTGCACAAACTTGATCTTATCCTGATGTCGACGTAAGGCATCAACTGTGGTATCGATTGAATCACCAGGCAATCCAAAAACGTGTTTAACTTGCCAATCCATCAAAACGCTGACTAACTGATCTGCTGCTTTTGTTGCCATATCAAAATCTCCTTTATCGCATTTCGTCATGCAAACAACTCAATTGTTATCAATTTATTGACAACTCCACCTTAGTTCTTTCAACGGCATGGTCAACTGCTCTTAGTGTGATCTCATTTATCAAAGAGATCAGACTTTGTGAATTCAGATTTTTTCAAACCATACAACAACTAACCCAATTTAAGAAATACCCACTTATTGCGATTTGCTTTTCTATTAGTTAGCATTTTAAATTGTGAAACGTGCCACTTATAAACAAATTTCCGTCTTCTTTTTATGAGGGTAATCTCATTTAATCTTGACTAAATATCCGATTGCGGTCACACAACTACCAGTTTCAAACAAATTTCAATTTGATGGTCATTTTTTATTTTGTCGGCAAAAAGTGAGCAAATCAGTAGCATTTTCCCTGATTACGGGGTACATTCAAAGTGACTTTGCGTACACACAGACATATGTATGACGGGTGTTATAAAAAGCCGTCACGCTGCTCGAGTAGCTCTCATCATTTTCTCGCCCTTTTCTCCCGCAACATATGATAAAATACAACGGTTGTGAATTGTTTATTTCCTAGGAGGATATCTACATGCCATTAGTTAACGCTGCAGAGCTTGTAAAAGCTGCACATAAAGGTCACTACTGTATCGGTGCCTTCAACACCAATAACTTGGAATGGACACGCGCCATCCTTGCCGGTGCGCAAGAATTGAACGTTCCGGTTATCATCCAGACATCCATGGGTGCTGCTAAGTACATGGGCGGCTATGAATTCTGCCAGACCATGATCGAAGCAACGGTTAAAGCCATGGGCATCACCGTTCCTGTTGTGATTCATTTGGATCACGGTAACTACGAAGCTGCCAAGGAAGCTATTGCTGCCGGCTACAACTCCGTTATGTTCGACGGCCACGACCTCGACTTTGAAGATAACTTGGAAAAGACCAAGGAAATCGTTAAGTTGGCTCACGCCAAGGGCATTTCTGTTGAAGCCGAAGTTGGTTCTATCGGCGGTGAAGAAGACGGTGTTGTCGGCGAAGGCGAATTAGCTGACGTTGAAGAAGCCAAGACATTAGCCGCTACCGGGATCGACTTCCTGGCTGCTGGTATCGGCAACATCCACGGTCAATATCCAGACAACTGGAAGGGCCTGCACTTCGATCGTCTGCAAGAATTGAACGACGCTGTTAAGATGCCGCTCGTTCTTCACGGCGGTTCTGGTATCCCTCAAGAACAAGTTCAAAAGGCAATCACCATGGGTATTTCCAAGTTGAACATCAACACCGAATGCCAGCTTGCCTTTGCTAAGGCAACGCGTGAATATATCGAAGCTGGTAAGGATCAGCAAGGCAAGGGCTTCGACCCTCGTAAGCTGCTCAAGCCAGGCACCGATGCTATCACCGATACCTTCAAAGAAATCACTGGCTGGATTGGCAACAAACCAGTTAAGATGGTTCCAGAAGCACTTTAATTTTTTCATTAAGTGCCATTCAAAAGCCCACTCGCAAATTTCAGCGAGTGGGCTTTTTCATACATATTTCTTTACTCATCAAGTATTTGATTAACAAAACAGTCGGCTTCATGATCATTGACCAACCCTGCAGCCTGCATAAATGAGTAGATAACGACGGGACCAGTAAATGCAAAGCCATCTGCCTTCATTTGCTTGCTCATGTGCTTGGCCAAGTCGGTTGTGTTAGGCACCTGATCATGACTGGTAATATGATGCCGAATCGGCTGATTGTTGACAAAGGCCCACACGTAATGATCAAAGTCCTCGCCTTTGGCAGCTAACTGTGCGATCACGCGCGCATTGTTAATGATCGCCGTCACTTTCAGCCGATTCCGAATAATTTGCGTATTTTCTAAGAGCACAGGAATCTCCGGTGCCATCCGCTGCACCTGCCGATAGTCAAAGTTAGCAAAAGCCTGTTTGAAAGCAGCACGTTTATTCAAAACGGTCTGCCAGCTCAAACCTGCTTGCATGATTTCAAGCGACAAAAGCTCAAATAAGTGGCGACTGTCATGGCTGGGCCGCCCCCACTCTTCATCATGATATTCACGCATCAAGTCATTACTGGTTTGTCCCCATGCGCAACGGTGTTTTTCAGCCAGCATATCGTACCTCCAGCGGTTGTATCTTAATCGGCTGGGTCACTTGCACGCATCGATTCTGCGTCAAAGCAAGTTGATGCTCAGCGACAAGTTTAGCCATGACATCATTGCCTAGCTTGCCAGCCAAATGAACCCGGCGTTCCGAAAAATCAATGCAAGTCTGAATGTTCAGCTGATGCACTGGACGCCCGAGGAATTGTGCAAATGCGTGGCGGCCTTTTTCAGTAAGCTGATACCCATTTGGTGCCGTCAGCACAACCATCTTTTTGGCTAACAGCTGGTCAAATAAGGCAACACCAGCTTTCCCAGCCAAATGGTGGTAGCAAGTTCGCGCTACTCCAAGCGCATGGGCTGCCTGTCGTTGATCTAAGTAATCATCTGCAACTGCACTTAATTTGCTGGTCGCCTGTTGCGGCTGAGTGGTCTGAAAATAATCGCGCCCTGCAAAGTGACGTCGGTTCATTTTCTGTAATCCTACTAAGTGTAATAAAGTTTCCTCAACCGGCTTCTCTGGCATCTTCAATAACTTAGCTATTTCCTTAAGTGTCAAGAACCGGCAACTGTCTAACAAGTCTAAGATCTTCTGAGATAAATTTTCTTGCATGCTGGTACCTTCTTCCCAAATAGCAAACATACGTTCTTATCTCGAGTATACCTTTCTCATTCTTCAAGAACAATAGTGTCTTCGTTGTAAATGGCTTGGATGCTGTGGGGCGGCCACATAACTGAATTAGCAAAAAAATTTAGTCTTCCAGTACTAGCTTCATTGAGCCGTACTGTATGTGTTTAACGACTCGTCTGCAATTGCTTAAAATATCCCTGCTGGGCATATAACAACATCGCCAAGCTTGCGCCAATCGCTGTAAAAACGGCAATCCCCGAGAAGCCAGTAAACTGTTTAATCAAGATACCGCCGATCACACCACCGATGGCCTCACCTAGGTACATGGCGGCATTGGCCAACGCGGAAATCGTGCTGCGGGCTGATCCCGCGTGTTCTTGCAAGGTACTCATAAACAATGGCAGCAGTGCGCCACCGATTGTATAGATAAATGCCAGGATGACCGTTGCCGTCAGTGGCGAATTGGTGAAAGGCAAAACCAGATACCCAGCAATGAAAAGTAAGAACTCAAGCAGAAACGCATGCGGCTGACCCAACCAAGTGACTAATCGGCTGCCCAGCAAGCTGCCAACAAACTGACCAACGCCGATTAAAAGAATGAAGCTGCCAATGGCACCAACTGATAAATGGAAGCTTTTCGCAAACCAAGTGCCGATAAAGGCGAAACCGCAAAAATTTGCAGTTTGAAACAATAAGTATGCCCCTAGCAGTTTAAGCACGGTTTTGTTCTGAAAAAGTTTGCGATAGATACCAGTTGCAAGACGTGAAGTTATCGCCTCGTTAAGACTGGGCATGAAACGCACGACCAACATCGTCAACATCAAGGCAATGACGCCAACGAAGAAGAACGGAAATCGCCATGACCATACCGCTAAGTAACTCCCCAATGGTACCCCAACGATTTGAGCAACCGCCAGACCGGCCGTGGCATATCCCATTACTTTGACAACTTGCGTCTTTGGAAACAATACCGGGATAGCCGCCCAGATTTGCGGTCCGGCCGTGGCCGCCGCGACACCAGCGACGAATCTGGCGACAAGCATCATCGCAAACGTATTCGCCAGTCCGCACCCGGCAGTCGCCAACGTGAAAACCACTAACCCGATGACCAAAATACGTTTGCGATCGTGCCGGTCAGAAATCGGACCAATCAATAATGCCGATATCATGTAGCCCACTGCATAAGCGCTGACAATAAAACCAGATAGACTAGTCGAAATGCCATAGTATTGCGTCAACGTCGGTAACAACGGTGAAACCAAAAAGGTATCGGTGCCAATCACAAACATCACTAAGAAGAATAGAAACGAAAGTCTACGTTCTTTCATCAGAAAGTCTCCAATCAGTTTTACGGTTTTAAAGTTATCAAACAATCAGCGCTAAAAAATAAGCAACCATGTGCTTATTTATAGCTTCTCAAGTAAACCCGGGAAAACCGATTCAATTTTCCCTGTATTCAGCGTAACAAATTTTTGTCGTCCTTGGGTACGCGTGGTAATCATGCCAATTTCCCGAAGCGTTCGCAAATGATATGACATCGTTGATTTGTCAATCTCCACGTGCTGGTTCAGCTCGTTGCAGCCCATCTCATGACCGACGTGGTAAAGCATGCGGACAATCGTATAGCGACCAGGTTCAGACAAAGCAAAGAAAATTCGTTGTTTGAAGGCAGTTTCGTCTGTTGATTGTTTGATATCCATACAACAGTTATGCCACAAACTTAATCTGTAAGCAAACTTTCTTTGAAAAAATAAGCTTTTCAATTCTCCATAGACGGTTCATGTTTTGGGTAAATAAGTTTTTAACCCACATTCATGGGTAAAGGCCCCTTTTACCTGCTAGTCTCGAATAATCATGGCAAAAATGTGAAATCTCGTATCCACTTGGTATACTATTCCTGTGTTCAAAATTTCACTCAAAGGAGGTGTCACCATGGCTCGTACAACTGATCGGCAAAGAAATACACGCTCACCGCGGCAGGCTCGCCGACAATTGAATAAATTGTTGCGTGACCCCATCGTAAAACCCCACAATGCCGCCGCAGTTCGCATTCGCTTAGATGAGATGTTGGCGATTCTCCAACATCGCGAGTACCGTCCAGAGCAGCCAAGTTCAACCAATCAAGTCAATACACATGGGCAGGTTCAGTTTGACCTCGCGCGCTGGTATCCTGAAGGCGGTCGCCTACGCTTTACCTTACGACCGCGTGGCGCCTTACTCCCAATCGCATTCACTGTTCAAGACTTTGGTAATCATCGCAAAAGTCTGACGCGCGGCCTCGCTCTAGCTGTCGCTGGGGCAGCTCACCAGTTAGATCAAATGAAAGCCGCCAACAAATTGCCGTTGATCATGCAACCTTTTAGCGACTGGGTGCACCTCCTTGCAATTGGCTTACAAAATTGGCTTGAAAATGGTCAGGTCGTTTTCTCTTTAGCCGATCTTAACGGCGCCTATGTTTTGACCAGCATGCCAACTGCTCCTGCGACTTGGCTGGCCAGACTCTTCGGCATTTCGTTAGGCAATCCAGACCAGTCTTTAGCTGATCTGCGTCGTCAACGGCAAGAGCAGGCCGACCGTTTGACAACGCGACTTGCGGCCAAGTTTGCCATTGAAGAAGCGCCGTTGGTCCAAGCAGCTAATGATCGCGCTGCTAAGTCAATTCAACTTGATGCAGCTACCATGGCCACATTAGCTTCAGATCAAGCCCCACTGCGCTCGCAAAAGGACGTTGTTGATCGGCTGGCACGCGGCGACTACATCGTCATCGACACTGAGTTCGTCGCCGATCGCAACCAACTTGATCTGACAGAAATCAGTTTACTCCGGGTACGCCATCACCAAGTTGATGGGGCCTTCGATATTTTTACCCAATTACCTGAGGACCACCACGTCATGCCATTTTCAGTCAAAATCACAGGCATCACCGATGATCTGTTGTCCCAATATGGTCAGCCGTTGCCACTTGCCAAAGCTGCCGTTGAACAATTGTTGAAGCATGAACTCGTTGTGGGTTTTGCCTTAAGTAACGACCTGCGTGCGCTACGAGCGGGACTGAATGTCGATATCACCCCACTGCAAGCCTTCGATGTTGCTGCCTTGGCACGTAAAACATTCGGTATTGGCAAAAAGCACACCCCGTCGTTGCAACATTACAAAGAGGCGCTTGGGGTTGATTTGCCTTCCCACACCGCCTTGAGTGATGCGCAAACCACAATGGCGTTGTTGGAACATCTCATCTGGGAAGGCAGTCCACTCATCACTAAAGACATTGGCTTTGAACAACGGCCACCTGAGCACGCCAATGACCCAGAACCTTATCAGAAACCTGATCCAAGTAACAGCTAACTGTTACACCATTCAATTATCGAGCCATTATCTAGAGGATGGGTCATAATTCTCGCAGTGAACTGGTGATTCATTAGGTTCCGAATAGTCAGAGAAGGATCTAGGCTTAAGAATCCCTTGCCGTGCCAAACTCCGCAATCTCCGGCCAGATAGGATGGTACTGCGAAGCTAGAGCGGAGACGGCGCTTCGAGCCCCATCTGGCCTAAGATTGCTCCGCCTTGGCACTGAGATCTTTAAAATTGCAATAAATCACCCATGTGAAAAGGCAAACAGTTTCCGCTATAAAGACGGAAACTGTTTGCCTTTTCTTGGTGACTGTGAATGATGGTCAAATCTCATTTCAAAATAGTTTTTGGGTTAATTTTCAAAGATCTGATCCAATCAATATTTTTCTCAAAAAGTACATCATCAATCAGCTTCGTTGCCTCTAAAAATGTTCTCAATTCGTTTGCGTTTTTTACGTCTAAGGGATTCAACTTAAATTGAATGATGAGTTTCAAAAAAGTCACGTGATGCCGCATATAGAGAACATGATGATCCAATTTTTTCAAATCAAGAAAACTTAAAAATTGAATGGCCGAAGAAGGATCATCTTGCTCAAGAAAAGAAATTGATAAATTGTATAGAGCATTCACTATCAATTCATCGTAACTAGGTAAATGAAATTGCTGATAAGCATGAAACATCTTCTTGGAAATTCTCAAATTGATCTTGGCTGGCATTGAGAATGCAAGATTGGCAAAAACGATGTATTCAAAACTAAACCACCGTCCCGGTCTAAGAAGATAGTCTTGCACGAAATCACAATCCTCTTTCGAAAATAAAGTTTCATGTTGAGATAGTTCATCAATACAACTTTGAATCATCAGAATAACCATTTTATTTGGCGTTGTCAGAATGTTTTGCTCTTTATAAGACGCTAGCAAGTCGTATAAACCCGCCAAGTCAGTCGAATCATAATAATGAGCAATCTGTTTAAAAATTGCAGTTGATGTTTCACTTCCGTTGTCTATCAGACGGCAAAACTCTTCAGCAGACATAAAAGTCGGGCGAAGTATCTTTACCATAGTGCGTAGCGTCATATCACTTTGATCATGCTCAAGGTGAGAAATCGTGGATTGATGTAAATCACCCTTAACTTCCTTGATTCGCAAGTCCCGTCGCCGACGTACCTCGTGGTAAATAGCCCCTGCCGAATAATCCAACACATGAACACCTCGTTTGATTTTTTGCCAAAATATGAATGATTTCATATTAACATGAACGCCAAGAATAGAAGCGTAAGCTAAAAAAAGCAGCATCTGAAGTTGCCTCATATAGTTTGGCATCTGCCACAGCATGGTTGTCGTGTCATTTTTCGAACTCAATCATTGAACAATAAAAATCGTGTAAATCTAATAGTGAGGTATAAACTACATGCAAAAATTGTGGCTTCTTGATCTGGCAACGTTCATTATCGCCTTAATTGTAGGAATCCTCTATGAGCGTATCGGCGCAGAAATGCTTTTGCTGACCTCAATAGCTTTTGGGTTGAGCAGCCTTTTCATTCTGATCGTGATCGCTTATAAAATGATTTCTAATATTTTTAAATCATGAACATCGAAAAATTCGTGCCATGAAAAATTAACTGTTTGCGAAGATCATGTAAGCGCTTATACTGGATAGAGTTATCAACTTAGACAAAAGTCTGTTCAATTTCAATAACTTCAAGAAAAACTCGGTTTAACATCCACGCACCAAAACTTGAATTACCGCAATGACCTATATGAGGAGGCGTCACCATGCAAGATGAACGCTGGAACCACCCGCTGTATACAGCGACGGCTATTAATGACGAAGGGCTGGAGGGCCACGCTTATATTCCCGGTGGACTTAAAGTGCAAACCAGCAGTCCGATGAATGATCATCCCGGAACCAACCCTGAGCAACTTTTGGGCTTATCATTAAGCACATGTTTAGAAGCCACGCTGGAAGCGGTTGAAAAGGAGCACGGTTTGCCGCATACAGGAGCGGTGCGGGTGAAGGTCGCTTTCATTGGCACCCGTGCTGAATATCAATTTTTGGTGCACGCCCAGGTCATGGTCAAAGGCGTTGATTTCGATACCGCTAAAGCGTTCACCGGTGAAATCGAAAATCGCTGTCCCGTTTCGAAGCTGCTCAAGAATAGTGGCAATTATACGATCGAAACAGTGACTGATTTTAAAGACTAAACTGCCCGAGGCCAATGATCGAAGCCTGATTCCTTCAAATGTGTCTTCTGCCAGGCGCGTACGCAACAAAGTCAAATTTGTTGTGTCTTTTTGTGTAAGCGATTGCAAAGATTTTTGACTTACTTTATGATTAAGATAAGTTGATCAACCATGCACCCTTAAAAAGTTTTTCCCACCCGCTTGCCGACTGCTATCAGCAAAACGGGTTTTCTTATGCGTCCTTCTGCAGCAAAGCATTGCCATCTATTTGATTTTGCTGGATACCCACCCACCTCAGCATGACATGCACCATCACCGTTTTTAAGGCAATCTGAACATCAATATCTGCTAGAAAATCACTGTATTTTAGCATTGTTAGGGTTACACTGATAACTAGAAGGGAGTTGCAAATATGAAGAAAATCATCAATACACCGGGCGATATTGTCCCGGAAATGATTGCTGGACTCGCTGCCAGCTATCCGCAATATTTGAAACAGATTCCTGATACAACGGCGGTCGTCAGAAATGATGCCGCGTTCAAACAACATAAGAAGGTCGGCGTCATCTCTGGTGGCGGTTCCGGTCATGAACCGCTGCATGCCGGCTATGTCGGTCAAGGCATGCTTGATGCTGCGGTGGCGGGCCAAGTCTTCACATCCCCGACCCCAGATCAAATTTACGCTGCTATTAAAGAAGTTGACCAAGGTGCGGGCGTTTTGATGATCGTCAAGAACTATTCAGGCGATGTGATGAACTTCGACATGGCCAAAGACCTTGCCAGTGTTGACGATATCACCGTCGAATCCGTAGTCGTTGATGACGATGTTGCTGTCAAAGATTCACTGTACACGCAAGGTCGGCGCGGTGTCGCTGGTACTATTTTTGCCGAAAAAATTATCGGTGCGGCTGCTGAAGCTGGTTTAAGTCTAGATGACCTGAAGAAGTTAGGCGATGCCGTCGTTAAGAACACCAAGTCCTTTGCCGTAGCATTGCACGCTGCAACGGTTCCTGAAGTCGGCAAACCCGGGTTTGATTTAAAACCTGATGAAATTGAATTCGGTGTTGGCATTCATAACGAACCTGGCACCGGTCAGGAAAAACTGCCGACCTCTAAACAATTGGCTAAGCAACTGATTAGCAAGTTGACGGCGGAGTTCAAAGATCCACAAGCCCACAAGTATGCCGTCTTGGTTAACGGCATGGGTGCTACCCCGTTGTCTGAACAATACATTTTCATGGGCGATGTGCTGAATGAACTGAAGACTGAAAAGTTACCTGTCAGCTTCACCAAAGCTGGCAACTATGTCACATCACTCGACATGGCTGGCATCTCATTGACCATGTTGGCTTTAGACGATCCGCAATGGCTGACCTACCTGAATGCGTCAGCCCACACTGTTGGTTGGGGGGATACCGATGTTAAACGCTGATACATTAACCAAATGGATGACGAATTTTGAAACCCGCATTACCAAGGAAAAAGACTATCTCACCGAACTTGATCGCGTGATTGGCGATTCTGACCATGGCAACAACATGGAGCGCGGTGTCGAAGCGATCAAAGCGGCCTTCGAAAAAACGCCACCGACTGCCGATCTGGCTCAAGACTTCAAGACAATTGCGATGGCCATGCTGAGCAAAGTCGGCGGTGCCAGCGGACCTTTGTATGGTACGGCTTTTCTCGAAATGGCTAAGCTTGCCAAAACCGACACCGATTTTGGCGACCTCGTCGATGCTGCCGCAAAGGGTATCGCTAAGCGCGGCCAAGCCAAAACCGGCGATAAGACAATGCTTGATGTCTGGGCACCAGCAGCTGATTTGATCAAACAAGGCAAGCTCGATGACGCCGCCATTGACAAGTTGGTTGCTTCCACCGAGCCAATGATCGCTAAACGCGGCCGGGCGTCTTATCTTGGTGAAAAGAGTGTCGGCCACATTGATCCCGGCGCCGCTTCAACTGGCGAATTGTTGAAAGCCTATTTAGATGCGACCGCTTGATCGACAACCGACAAACTATGAAGGCAAATACTTGTAAAGGAGTGATCCTATGGCACTAGGCATTTTACTTGTTTCACACGTTCCGGCGATCGCCAATGGTGTTGAAACTTTAATCAAACAAGTCGCTAAAGATGTTCCCATCACCACAGCTGGCGGTACTAGCGACGGCAAAATCGGCACGGATCTCGACCATATTCAAAAAGCAATTGGCGATAATCCAGCTTCTGAACTGCTTGTTTTCTACGACCTCGGCAGTGCGAAAATGAATTTGGACATTGCCGAAGAAGTCAGTGATAAACAGATGCATGTTTATGATGTCGCGTTTGTTGAAGGGGCTTATGCAGCCGCAGCATTGCTAGAAGCCAACGTCACCCTCGACAAAATCGAAGCGCAATTGAAACCACTAAAGGTAAAGTAAGTCATCGCCGCTTGTCGGCTTGAACAACTGACAAGCGGTTTTTCATGCCAAAAATGTTGACCATGGCTACAGGAGAGATTGCATATGTCCACATCTGATCAAACTAAGGCGCATCTTGCCAAGGTTCTCAAAGTACAAATGCAGCACAAACCATTAGATCGCATCACGATTGCCGAGTTAAGCGCAGCTGCACATGTCAACCGCAACACGTTTTATTACCATTTTGATGACATCTATGCCTTACTGAAATGGACCTTAGAGGCTGACATTGGCCGTAAAGTGATGCAGGACTTAGGCGCAGCCACATGGGAAACAAAGTATCAGCTGGTGCTTGACTATATCGTGGCTAATCAGATCTTTTGTCTGAATGCGTTTCATTCAGTTGGCCGTGACATGCTGGAAGAATTCTTATTTCAGTCAGCCACCGACATGGTGAAACCAGTCGTTTTGGACATTGACCCAGCAACACCAGCCCAAACCGTTGCCGATATCTGCAACTTTTATGGTGCAGCCATCGTAGGGCAAGTGCTGCTGTGGTTAGCGCAGTCCTTGAAAGAACCGGAACGCAATCTGATCAAGCGGGCTGATTTGATGTTAAACGGGTCGATTGCTTTCATTGTCCGCAAGCGGTCACTTGGCCCACAATAAAAGTTAATTTTCGAACAAACATCACAATTTGACTAAAGACGCTTCTTTTACTTGTGCCTATAATATAGGTGACATCAGAAAGGAAGCGTTTTTAGATGAAGAAATTCTTATTGACAGCGCTAGGCGTTGCGCTGGTTGCTGGCAGCACCGCATGCTACTTCGCAAACAAAATGGAGCTGTTTAAAGATGACGCTGACGCATACAATAAGTTCGAAAGTCGCTAGGAGGCGGGAAAATGATCAAGCATAAGGCGATCATGATCGGTGCAGGGCTGGCCAATATGGCTGCAGCTGTTTATCTCATTCAGGAAGCTCATTGGCAAGGTGATCAAATCACCTTCTATTCACTGGATGACCATGGTTCAAATGATGGTGCCCCAACAGTCGATACTGTGGATGAATATTGGAACAAAAATCATCCCATGGAAAACACGAAGGGCTATGTTGCTCGGGGCGGTCGGATGTTGAATTACCGGACGTATGTCGATTTGATGGATTTGCTTAGTCGGATTCCATCGGCAACGGAACCGGGACTCACAGCTGAAGAAGACACGCGCCAATTCGATGCCCAACATCGGACGTTTGATAAAGCTCGGTTGATGGAAGGCGGTATTGGCATCATCCAAGCAGGACACTTGGGCCTGAATAACACGGATCGCCTTTTGCTGACGAAGTTAATCATGATGCCTGATTCCGAAGAAGAAAAGCTCGACAATGTTAGCATCGCCGACTACTTCAAGGATGATCCGCACATGTTCCAAACCAATTTCTGGTATATGTGGGAAACCACCTTTGCCTTCCGCACACAAAGTTCTGCGCAGGAATTGCGGCGGTACATGCACATGATGATTTATGAATTTACTCAAATTGAGCATTTAGTCGGCGTTAACCGGACCCGCTATAATCAATTTGAAAGCATTATGCTGCCACTGATTAATTACCTGAAGGAGCAAGGCTGCAAGATCATTTTGAACCGGCGTGTCACCGCGTTTGAATTTAAAGACACGGCCATGACCGATGAAATTACAGTTACGGGCCTCACCATTCTGAACACAGAGACTGATGACGAAGAACATGTTACCGTTGATGATGATACCGCCGTTTTCTTCACGAATGGATCGATCACCGACTCCGCAACTCAAGGTGACTTTGATCATGCAGCAGTCGAAAACATGGACTACGGTGCTGCCGCGAGTCTGTGGAAACAAGCGACTGAGCATTTTTATAACCTTGGTAATCCTGATAAGTTCTTTGCGGATCGGTCAGCCAGCGAGTGGGTCAGCTTCACCTTGACGACCAAAGACCATTTGTTGCTTAACGAAATCGAACGTATTACAACGCAAGTCCCTGGTAACGCCCTGAATTCGTTCATGTCAACCCAACCAATCACGGCACTTGGGCAAAAAGATGTTATGATGTCAATCGTGGTACATCATCAGCCGCACTTTACCACCCAAAAACCAAACGAGACCGTCTTGTGGGGCTACTTCCTTTATCCACGGCGCTACGGTGAATTTGTCAACAAGCCGTATATCGAAATGACGGGTAAAGAGATGGCCCTTGAATTGATTGGTCAGCTTGCTAAAGTTGATCCCGGTCCTGGTAATATTCGTGATCATCAAGATGAGATTATGGCAAGCATCATCAACAACATCCCTGTTTATATGCCATTTGCTTCGGCACTCTTCAACAATCGCGCCAAGGTTGATCGGCCAGACGTGATTCCAGCACATTCAACAAACCTTGCCTTTACCGGTGAATTCGCTGAACAACCATTCCAAATGGTCTTCACTGAGCAAAGTGCTGTTCGTTCAGGTGAGATTGCCGCTTATCATTTCACCGGCATTCCAATGAGTCATTTAGTTAAAACACCGCGGTATGATAAAGACATCAAGACATTGATGCGTGCCACGAAAAAAATGTTTGAATAATAACGTTCAATATCAAAAGCGTTGTCCGTGCATGGGCAACGCTTTTCCTTTTTGTGCACTAAAAATAATGCTAACAGCTATCAGCTCAGGCTTGTTACTGTTAAACTGTTCTTAGTGAATCCAACCAATTTTAATGGAGGCAGATCATGGACTACGAATTAAAACTGCGACGTCATGCCAGTCGCGAAATCGATAAATACTGGGAAAATTTCCAGAAAAGCACAAGTTATCAACACCTGCTGACAGTTCCCGGCTTTAGCCAGGTGCCACCAGATGAAATTCGATTAATCCTCGTCACCTTTTTCGTGCATGCCTTTGATAACCTTCGTTCAACCATTCAAGCACTTGATACTGAACACGTTGCAGCTGGTTTGCAGGAGACCTTACAGACTTATCATGATGATGCATTGGATCGCAGCGAGTCGTTAGCGATCGCGGCGGAACTGTTAAAAACATTTATGATCTGGTTGATTGCAACAAATGAGATTAAATTGACTATCCTTGAATTTGTTGATGCCTTGATGAACGTGTTCGTCACTGCCACCTATCTGCTCGGTTTGACGGAAGAGGAGGCCCTCACATCACCATTCGGCAATGATGATTTTGATCTTCCTGGTGTTGATGATGCCTTCAGTGACCCCGATAATGACGTTGACTTTGATTCCGAAAATATGGCTGAATTATTTCAATTGACGATGACCTTTTTAGAATCCAAAACGTGGCTGCAGGTTCCTAAGCCAGTTCAGAATCAGGAACTATTTGGTGCCACCACGTTGTTCCTTGCCCACACGATTCAGAGTTTGTTCGGCCACGATCCAAAGAATTGGACCGCTCAGGACATTAAGGCTGCCATGTCCATGCTACTATATGACAAAAAAACCATTGGTCCTGATCAGCGCGCAGTCATTGGACAAATGGTCGCTATTTTCATTCGATCTACAACAACCTCCCACCTCTGGACACCAACCCAGCGACAGGCACTTGCTACAGCTGCCGAAAGTCGCGTTCAAGAACTTGTTGCCGCCAAACCAGCACCCCAACAACCTACTAGTAACCCAACAGAAACGACAACGAATAATCGAGTTGTTCCGATCGCTGGGTGGCAAAAGCACAAACACGACAAATAACGATACCAAGTCACCACTCCGGCTCGTTAGATGACAAATCAAAAAGACAACACTGAACCCCAAAACCAATGATTGGTCCCTCGTTCAGTGTTGCCTTTTTTCATATCAATGATGTCAGTCTACAGTTGATTGAACTGTTCAGTTTTAGCCAAATCTTCATAAGTGACGTCAGTAATAGTCGGATCAAGTGTTTTCGTTGTCATTGTCAATGTGTCTGAATCTTGCACGAAAATCGTCTTTTTCGTCAGGTCATAGCCAGACCAGTATTGCGTGTAATCCGTTAAAACCTGATGTTGTGGGTCGCGACCTAGCCCCTGCGGAATCAAGACAGTCTTGAAAGCATTGTATAACACGCGAATGCCGTCTTTGCTATTGAAGGGATCAAGATTACGCGAAACAAACATTGCCCGCAGAAACCGCGATGGTGATGTGTAATCGCCTGGCAAACCGAACATCCCGTAGCCTGTGCCTAACTCAATCGGCTCAATATGGTAGTCGCCTAATTCGGACCCCTTAGGATAGTTATTGTCATTCAGACTGACATAATTGCGCAAATTGGTTTCATGCCACCCGTATTCAGGACTATTCGTCATGGCGCCGATGCTATCATACAGCTTAAAGGCGCCGTGATCGGTTGGTTCGACAACAATCCCTTTACCTGATGGATCAACAAATGTGTAATGTAATGGGATTTTCACCCCTTGGCCGCCAAACTCATAAGGTTCATCCAGCAGGCCATACTCACCCGCCAAAGCGCGTACTTCGTCAACATTTTTGCATGTCGTCAAGGCCAAGGTCACAAACTCCTCGCCTTTAATAGCTTTCAGCCCACGCTGTTTCAAAGAATCCGCACTCGCCCAGCTGCACTCTACCAAAACCTGCAAGTCGCCAGCCAAGCCTTCGCTATTGACGCCGTCGAAAAGTGCCGTACTTTGATCAATACCGACGCCAACCGCTGCATACTTTGTGGTCCATTTGGCACTTTGTGTTGGTAATGCCTTGTTTGCTGGCAAACTGACAATTTTACCAGGAACCCCGCCGACTGGTGATTCATGAAAGAAACTGGTGTTGTAATCCATGGTCCGGCCCCAGAAAATATCACCTTGTAGCGATTTAATTGTCATTGAAGAACACATAGCAACGACCCCTTTCGAAAATAAATGTCAGTGTTTAAAGCTTAATTTTTACGATTACTGTCATTATAACCCGAATTGCTTAATGGCTCGATCCCCTTCAACAAAAAGCTGCTCTACAGCCCCATAAGTACTGGTTTCACAGCGATCTCGTTATTATTATTTTTGTTGGAGATAACTGATCGGTTTATTCACATCAAGTTTCGTGCCAGAAAAAGTCTTTTTAATCCAACTCTGAATCGTTGGGTCATGGTAAAGCGGCACTAACTTTTTAAATTCTTCCTTTTTTTCATTTTTCACTGCGGTCACTAATATATTGACGTTGGCGCGTGTCGTTTGGTTCAACTTCTCATGCACCAATGAATCTTTCAAAACATTCAGCCCACCATCAAGTGCCCGCGTATTCGAAATCAGTTCTGCGTCCAAATCGGGCAGCATTTGCACCGATGGGTCGACCTCTTTAAACTTTAAGTGCTTCGGATTGGCTTGAATGTCCTTCACGGTACTTAAAGCATTGAAGTCAGACTTAAGGGTGACAAGCTTGGCCGTTGCTAGCAAAAGTAACCCTCGTGTCGCATTAGCAGGATCGTTTGAGATGCCAATCGTTGCACCATCTGGAATCTCTCGCAGCTGTTTATATTTTTTAGAATACAGTCCCATTGGTTCCAGGTAGGTTGTGCCTAATGCTGCTAATTTTTCGCTCGGATTTAATTTGTTATATTGCTGAAAGTAAGCATATGACTGGAATGCATTAACATCCAATTGTCCCTCGGCAGTAGCTGAGTTAGTGACGTTGCCATCTGAAACTTGCTTGACTTTAATCCTCAGACCAGCCTTCTTGGCCTGCGGTGATTTAGCAATATGTTGCCAAATTTGATAATCCGAGCCACTACTGCCGATGATGATTGACTCACTTTTTGAACTAGTATGACTGCTATTGCTACTAGCTGCTTTGCCACATGCTGTTAGTGTTAATAATGAAACCAATGCAATCCCTGTGAAGATAGCTTTTTCCCAACGACTCATAAGAGATCCTCCTCCAAACATTTCCACCAGCAAACTATCAAGACCATCTCGTTAAACAACTTTGATTTATTTTAGATAACCTTGCGCTGCCACAAAAAAACGCCCCTTAACTACTTTTGTTGTAGTCAAGGGGCGACAGTGTCGCGTTACCACCCTTATTCACGATGTTGATACATCGTCTCCAGTACCTGTTGATACCTGACAGCATAACGGCCGTAACCGACTCGTGAGCGTTAACCGCACGAATAACTATTCGAAGCTCATCTTCACCTTCTTGCAGATGACCCTTTTCCATCAACCGGGCTTTCTACAGCGTCTGCGCCAAGGTTACTCTTCTTCTCAAAGTGTTGTTTTTATAAATGTCATTCAGCTCGCTTTGAAAGTTGCGCTGAGTAACACCTAAAGTCTTGTTGGAAGGACTATACGGCCCGCGCTTGTGAATGTCAAGACAAAGGTTTGAAAAGATATGTTGATTGTTGATTTGCATCTTGCACTCAAATCAACTCAATGTACGAGAAACCCGCCTCGATCTAATCACCGAGGCTTTACCTCAGCGGGAATAGGCGATTCAAACAACTTATTCCCAAAATGTGCTGCAAAATCTTCTTTTGCGTCTTCGACCAATTGCGGATTCGCTAAGGCATCGTAGGCGGTCAATGCAAAAACCTTGCCACCTAACAATAGTCCCTTATGAGCAACACTAGAAATGCCATTTGAAACCCATTGCCAGCTGTGTGGAGAGGTGCCTTGAGGTTCAAAGCCATTCGTAAATTGAGCGGTCGGCACGACTTGGCTGACATCCCCGACATCAGTGGAGCCAGCAGTTTCATCACTAAATTCAAGCGGCAACTTGTGCAAAGCAATGCCAGAATCAGCTTCTGCTTTGATCTGCTCTTCAGTCCAATCAGGAAATGAATGCTTAGCCCGATGATATAAATTTTGCTTGCTGGCATCAGAAACAGTCTCAGAGAGTTTCTTTTCAAAGGCCAATTCTTCCTTAGTCAGCTTCAAAGGTCCTACGATATCAAGATTTCTATCAATTGCGCGGGTTAAAGGCTTGTTAGCGATAAAATCGGAGCATCCCGCATCAAACTCTTTGGTCAATTTCGTTTCGGTCATCAACGCAGCCCCTTCCGCAATTTTGTTAACTCGAGCAAAGATCGCCTTAGCTTGGTCGACATGTGGCGCGCGAATAAAATAATATAACTTGGCACTTGGTTGGACCACATTGGCTGATTCTCCACCAGCATCAATAAACGCGTAATGAATTCTGGCTGAATCAATGATATGTTCGCGCAGAAATTGAACCCCAATATTCATTAACTCCGCAGCATCTAAAGCACTGCGCCCCATCTCTGGTGCTGCGGCGGCATGTGCTGGAATGCCAGTGAATTGGTAGTAACATTGCAGAACGGCCAAACTACTACTGCCCCACCCGGACATAGAATCCATTGGATGATTTGCTAAAGCAATGTCTAGGTCGCTGAAAATACCATCTCTAGCCATAAAAGCTTTTCCGTAACCACTTTCCTCGGCAGGACACCCGAACAGTTTAATCGTCCCTGAAAGGTGTTCTTCTTCCATCAAAGTTTTGATGGCGACTGCACCAGCAAGTGCGGCCGTACCCAACACATTGTGACCACATCCATGACCATTATCGCCTGCAACAATTGGTTGATGTTCAGTCGCTCCTGCTTCCTGACTCAAATTTCCCAACGCATCATATTCAGCAAGCATACCAATAACAGGCTTCCCCTTACCCCAAGTCGCCTCAAATGAATAGTCCATATCAGCAATACCTTTTTTGATCTCAAAACCTTCTTTTTCTAAAACGTCATAGTATGGCTGAACCGACTTTTCAACAGCAAACCGGGTTTCCGGAGTATGCCAAATCTGATCTGAAGCCTTAATAAACTCATTTTGCTTGTCCTCAACAATCTGCATTAAGCGTTCTTTTGCATCCATTTTCATTTCCTCCTCTTTGTTTTAAGCCTTTGTCTTAACAGCAATAACAGTCATACCGCACAGTAAGCTCATCACGGCCATGAACAAAAATGCCGGAACGAACGAACCACCAGCGGCCTGAACCAGAAAACCAATGACCATAGGCGCTAAAAAACCGCCAAGTGTGCCCCCAGTGTTAATAATGCCAATTGAAGAGCCAATGATATTGGCATCCATAATTTTATGTGGCCAAGTAAAAATTGCTGTAAAAGCCGTCACACTAATCATGCTGATGAGCAGTAACAAGACGACCGAGATATACAGGTTACTCGACAATACAAACCCAACCAGCAGTGCAGCAACCATCAGTGTGGCGATCAGAATAACTCGCTTTTCTTTATGCAAGAACAACTTAGAGAGCAGTTGCCCAGCAAAAATTGTGGCAATCGTTTGAAAGACAGCGTTAATGGCTAATATCATGCCGGCTTGACTGATACTTAGATTAAAGGTAGACGTGATATAAGATGGGAGCCAAGACATGTTGCCGTAAAGCAAAACATTTAACAGAAGCATCGCCAGAAACAGAACGAACACATTTCGGTTCTTAAGCATAGCCAGAAAACTCGTTTTTTCAGTTTGATCGCTCGCCTTACGATTGCCGTCTTGACCTTTTGGAACAAATCGCCAAACAAACAAAAGTGCTACCAAGAAAAGTGTTCCCATTGCGATATAAGCATAGTGCCAGTTCATATCCACTAGTTGGGCTCCCAAAGTGAACGCTAGAATGCCTCCAATGCCAGACGTTGAAAGAATCAATGATTGAACAAAAGTACGCCGATCTTTTGGAAAGTTTTCCGCAATGGCTTTTGAACCGCTTGGCGGATAACCACCATGCCCTACCCCGGCACAAAAGCGAACAACGATGAAGAAAAGTAAGCCATTGGCAATACCGAATAAGTATGAAAAACAGGCAATGATAAACAGTGAGGCCATTAAAACACGTTTTGACCCGAAGCGATCGGCTAACCAACCACTCGGAATCTGCATCAATGAATAACCAAGAAAAAACAACGACATCATTAGGCCAGTTTGACCTGAGCTGAAATGGAACTGCGAAGCAATTGGGATAATTGCTGTTGAAATCATGCTTTTGTCCATGTAAACCATCGAATAACCTGCCATCAATGACGTGATGAGCATTGTCTCTGATGATCTGGACGTTTTACCGATAACCGTTGCCATGTTGCCACCCACCTTCAGAAAATTTTGCTGATAACCATATTGTAGGTAGTTACTTCATGGCTCATAGGGTATTATTCGTTTTTATATAGCGCTTTCACAAGCCGATTATCCGCGCTATCATGATTAGAGCTAATATTGTCGGACAAAATTCAAAGCGCACATGTGAAGTTATAAAAAAACATCCCTACACTTCTGCAGAGATGCTACTTGTGTTATTGTGATCCTTAATCATTCAGCGGTCTTATCCGATACACACGCATGCTATTAAAAGACTGGGTAGCCGACAAGACCAACTTGCCATCTGTTGTTGCGATATCCTCGATCTTAAGTCTCGGCTGTGTCATGGTCGCTAAATACTTAATATATTGGGGAGAATAGTTTATCACTGCGCCAACCTTAAGCCACTGATTATAGATACCACCGCAATCCTTATCTAACAATTCACTGACAATTCGATAACGTTGCCCTCTAAGTCCAACAAGCTGTAGTTGTAATTCCTGCGACTGATATTGCATGAGACTATCACTAATCGACATACGCGGATCAATATAGGTAGGATTGGAAAATAAAACTGTATAATCTTCACCGTTACGGTAACAACTGAACCATGGCGAACTCAAGATGCGTTCACCAATCAAGGCGTCCAGAAACCGCACGACAAAGTAAACTGGTCGCCGAATGGTGCCATACAAAAACAAGGACAAACACTCATCCGTTGTATCTGGTATAATGCTGATTCGACTTGTGATACTGAGCCAAAAGCTGACATTATCAAATCCATTATTCTGTCTCAGTATCTCTTTGATTAAAGCTGAGCGAAAGAAGGTTCCAACCGTAACCGCATCGTTACCAGCCAAAGTGTTCCAATCATCCAGTGCTATTTCAGGCGCGTATTGCCGATCCGGTGCCAGCCGCTCTTGGATACTATCAAGACGCGACTTAAGTTCGGACAAGTCTTCTTTTATTTCAGTTCGAAGGAACAGATAATCACATGATAAATAGACAAACCGGTTGCCAAGGTTCATTTTCTTGTCTTTTTCGGTGTGATGGAAGTTCTTTTCCGTGACGTGAACACCGATGCGTTGCCAATTGTTGCTTTGAAGGAAATATGATATCACAGTTTGGCTATCTTCGTTGTCGCTGACAAGGCAGTCATACTCAAATTCAATAATCCATCGGCGGACAACACTTTTACCAAACATTTGCGCAATGGCCTCAAATCGGGCTATTAAATCTTCAGGCGAACAGTGCAACACCATTTCTACTGATAAACGAATAATTGGCTGGGCCCTTACTGCGAGTATCGCGTAAAAAGCACTCATTAAATTCTTCTCACTCGTCACAACCGTGCTAAAAATTGGATCAGTTCTAACTTTGCTAACGCCAAATACTCTGATGTAGGCAATCGGCATTTCTTCAGTCAATTGATTCAATTGTGTGACACATTCTTGGTTATTCAAGTTCAACACGTCGCCAACATTGACGGTATATGTGGCGGTCTTGTGGGCAAGTACTTGGGCCGTTTGGACATCTAATCTTTTTTGTTGAGAGGTCACGGGCTGTATAGATGCAAGATCCTCTTCTGCCAGCTGTCCTGCTAACCGGACCAAGGCCTCCTCTCGAGACAACGTGATGACCTGTCGAGTACTGTCAATGGCCGGCAGGTTTGCTGCGAGCGTATGCCGAAACTTTTGCGGAGACATCCCATATCGGTCTTGAAAATTTCGGGCCATCGTTCGAGGTTGGAGAAAACCGTTGTCGATACCGATTTGGGTAATGCTTTTATCTGTATACTTTAAATCTAGCTCAACATGTCGTAACCGAATAGCGTTGAGATAACGATTAAAGTTGAGATGCGTCTGTTCCTTAAATTTTTTAGACAGATAATTGTAAGAGACATGCATTTCATCAGCTACTAACCTCAAGCTAATATCCTCGGCATACTCGGTTTCTAATTTGGTGATCACTGTATTCACGAGCTGGTCATGGTCAAAGATTGACTTGCTTTCTTCGTGCCAAAGATAGTGAGCACGCAAATGACCCATTAATGCCAATCCGGTAGCGGCAACTGTAGCCTCGTCCACATCCTCAGAAAGACTGGTGATCATCATGCGATGCAGTAGCCGCCGACACGCTGCAAGGTTATTGCTAGTTTGATTGGGCGATGACATTGGAAGATTCCAAAAACGTTGTTTACTAGTGTCAGGTAAGATAGTCGTTAAATGGGTCGCATTAATGGTAACAGCGAGTATCAAAGCTGGCACTGTTGCGCTAATAGAAAATCGTTCGTTAGGGTTTAAAATGATGAAATTGTCTTTTACCAACTTATAATCAGTTTGAAAGATCGCCACCTTGATCTGACCTTCCAAGACCATCAATAGACGCCAGTCATGGGTGACATTTTCTTCCTTCACAATTTCCTGAATATCGACATGCACCATTCGGTTCATGGTCAGCCTCCTTCTGATAAATCGCTTTCATTTTCCCATTGAATTCGACGCATGTCTATCTTCTGTTCGTTCATCAAGGTGGTTCTCTTTTATTGATTTTTCAACAATTTCCCAATTTTGCGCTTTCAAACATCTATGCAGTGTTAGGCATCATCGTCCTTAAAAATAAGGTAACACTAGCTTGCTATCGACGCTTTACATCCCCGATATTGGTTAACGTAACAATACCTTTTCTAATGAAGTAAACCAGTCAGCCCACAGACGACTGGCTACTGTGAATCAATAAATACGAATATTCGCATGTTATAATCTACAAATACAAATTTGAAAATCACTGGAGGAGCACAATGCGAAACATAGGAAAATTAGTTGCACTGGACTGGAAGCGAATTGTTAAAAGCCCATTCGCTTTCTTACTCATTTTGGCGCTGGTTGTGATCCCCAGTCTCTACTGTTGGTTCAATGTCTGGGCGCTATGGGATCCTTACAGCAATACCCAAGATCTTACTGTTGCCGTGTATTCAGCGGATAAATCAACCGAATTCCGTGATAAAAAAATTGCCATTGGCGATGAGCTGGTCACCCAACTAAAGCATAACAAGCAACTCGGCTGGCGTTTTGTGGACTCCAAAAAGGCGGTTCAGGAAGGGGTCAAAAGCGGCAAATATTACGCAGGTGTCGTTGTTCCCAAAGATTTCTCAACGGACTTGCTTAGTTTTGTCGATGGTAAGATTCACAAACCAAAGCTAGATTATTACGTGAATGAAAAAATTAATGCCATCGCCCCTAAAATTACTGCAAGCGGGGCGTCCACGCTGCAAAACACCATTTCAGACGAATTTGTGTCAACCGTTGCCAAAACCTTGGTGACTGTCTTCAATCAGGCAGGCATTAAGCTGGATGACAATCTGCCGATGATTCGGCGCTTTGCAAGTCTGGTAACCAATACAAACGATCAATTACCGACAATTGAAAAATACATCGCGGAAGTCGGGGTTTTGCAGAGTAAAATGCCAGCCATCCGAGAAAAACTGGCGGCCGCCAACGAAATGGCCACCTACTTGCCTGAAGTCAATCAAATGGCCCAAAAATTAACGGCAGCCAACGGGTATTTACCGATGGTGGCCGATGCCGGTCAGTTGGCGGTCGATGTTCGCAGCAAGTTGCCTGAAGTGCAACAAGCCGGTGCGCAGCTTAATACAGTGACCACCAACTTTGGCCAACTAGAATCAGCGGTTACGAAGGTCGTGGGGGTCACCAGTCAGGGCATTACCGTCGTCAATCAAGTTGACGGCACTTTGCCTGCTCTGACCGACTTTGGCAAAAACGCTCAGGCGGCGATTGGCACGACCAAAGATGAAGTCTTGCCAAAAGTCAGCACAGCACTTGATGTGGTTCAAAATGCGGTCGATGCTGGTCTGACATTGATAGCCGCCGCGAATACTAGTTTAAGCGCTGACTTAACTACCTTGCAAAATCAGTTGCAGCAGTTGGACACTAGCAGTGATACCGCCGCTATCAAACAGGCAATGGTGGCCCGATTAACCGCTTTAGCTGATCGCCAAGGCAAAGTGGCAGCCAATGCCACCAGTCTGGCCGATACATTAACCCGCCTGCAAGCCAGTCTTAACAAGCTGACCGGTAAGGACGATCAACCGTTGGCCGGTGCCATTACGCGACTGCGTGATGTTGCGACTACCGCTACTGCTGTTCAGACGGCCGCCAGCGATCTCGCCAAAGACGTGCCAAATTTAAGTACCAATGAGTTACAAAGTCGTTTGGCGACACTCAATGATGTCGCTCAGAAATTTGCAAGTGATGCCAATACGCTCAAGGATCTGGATCTCGGCACGAGTGTGAAGCAAGTACTGAACGCTTTCAAGGCTGCGCTTGCTGATGCTGCCACAACGCTGACTAAAATCAACGATCAAGTATTGCCGGAACTGCCGAGTTTACTCAGCGGAACAAAGGACTTACTGACACAAGCCAACACTTTTTTGGTTAAAACCCAAAAACAGTTACCAGCCTTGAAGCAGGAACTCACTGATGCCAATACGCTGCTGAACGGTCATATGAACTTGATCACCAGTGGTATCACGACAGTCGCTGACTTATATCAAAATGACTTCCCAAGTCTTAAAACGAAATTGACCAAGGCAACTAATTTCATCAATCAAGACCTGCCAGACGTTGAAAGTGACCTGACATCAACGCTTGCTTTAGCCAACGAAAAAATGCCGCAACTACAAAGCGGGCTGGATGATGCACAAACCTTAATCAAAGATGACTGGCCAACATTGAAAGATGCCATTCAAAAAGGCGCAACGGCAATCAAAAAAGGCGAGAAATCCGTTGATCTGTTGCAGCTGATCAAACTGCTGAGACGTGATGCCACGAAAGAAGCCGGCTTTTTAGCTAAACCGGTAGAGCTCAAGCAAACGAGTTTCTATCATATCCCAACCTATGGCTCGCAAAGTGCCCCGTTTTATTTAGCCTTATGTATTTGGGTCGGTGCCTTGCTGCTCGGCGCCATTCTCATTACCGAATATCAGCTGCCGGAATCATTGGCTCATGCGACCGTCAAACAGATGTACACCGCTCGCTGGTTAACGTTTGCAGGACTGGGGATGCTACAAGGCCTCATCGCCGCACTCGGTAATCTCTTCCTAATCGGGACGTACGTTGTCGACAAGCCGCTGTATTTGCTGTTTGCAATGTTGCTAAGCCTAGTCTTTGTCTCAATTCTATACATGTTAATTTCCCTGTTCGGCAATATCGGTAAGGGCCTGGGAATCATTATTTTAGTTCTATCTATCTCCGGCGCAGGTGGCAACTTCCCCGTTGTACTCTCAGGTAAGTTCTTCCAAGCCATTAACCCATGGCTGCCATTCACCTATGCCGCCAACTTGCTGCGCGAAACCGTTGGCGGGATCTACTGGCCAAATCTGTGGCAAGATCTCATCATCCTCGTGGCATTCGGCGTCGCGTTCTTCCTTCTGGGGCTTTTCCTAAAAGAACCAATTCGCCCGTGGATCGAGAAAATGCACCATATCACGCGGAAGTCTAAGATTATTGAATAACGTAGAAAGCTGCGTCAGTTGAGCTGTAACAATCTGCTTACACCTTGTATTTGGGCAACTGTTGATAATCTTTTATCCATGATTAGGGACTGTTTTCAAGCCACCACGCCTTTATCAATCAAGTGTAAGAAAATCTTTTTGCAAAACATGGTGTTGACAGATTGTTACAAAGGCCTTGTCATGGTTTAATATATATGTAACGAAAAAGAGCCGCTGGCGGGAACCAGCGACTCCATGATTCAACAATGCTGCTTAACCGGTGGCCTATAGTAAAATTAAGCCGTCACGATAAGCCTACCCAGCTAGCTCGTGACGGCTTTTTGGTATCACCGATCATTCAGCTTCAGAACCAAGGTAATCAGTCCGAGAATAAACAACCCGAACATGATCATAAGGCTCAAAGCTTCATAGATCGACATCGTGCTCCTCCTTTCAAAGAATTTTGTGATCTCTACAGTTCTAAAACCATAGCCACCACCTCCTTCTTAAGAAAGAGCCACCGTCGCGTAGCATTGTCGTTTCCAGTCTATCAGTTGCTATTAGCTCACGCCATATATACCATTTGTTATATATTAAAAAGAGACACTCATATGAAACATACTAATCCGTTGATTCATATCAGCAAGACATGATAGCATTTGAGCGTACCAAAAGCGTTGCTGGTGGGAGCAAGCGCTATGGTTCAACAATGCTACTTAACGGCAGCTCGTTTATTGAACTAAGTCGTCACGAGCCGAGCAAGCAGCAACCCAGTTTAAAGATAAGCCGTCACGGAGCTGTACAAGCTTTCTGTGGCGGCTTATTTATGTCTATCTACCTACTTCAACCTCCAACTTCTCTGGAAACTTCTTCATCTTCAAAAAGCACCGAAGCATCGTTTGTCTACCCATTCAACAAGCTGATCACATGCATCTTTTTCAATCCAGCCGTAGAATGAGCTCAATAACCAAAACGGAGGCAACTGACATGCTGAAAATTTTGTTCGACCATATGCACGGCTGCGCACGGGTAAGTTTTTTTCTCGCGCCGTTAGCGATCATGGGCGAAGCATTGCTTGACCTGCAACAACCGACCTTGATGGCTAGCATCGTGGACGTGGGATTGGCTAAGAAAGATATGACTTATGTTTGGCATACCGCTATTCTCATGGCAGTGATTGCTATTGCTGCATTCGCTTTAGGCGCTATCTGTAACGCCTTCTCCTCCTATGCAGCTCTGAAAATGGGCCAAAACCTGCGGACTCATCTGCTGGCTATTTCACTGGCCGATCGCGATCCCCAAGCACTCAAACCCGAAACACTCATCACCCGCATCACAAACGATGTTACGCAAATGCAGACGCTGGTAAGCATGCTGACGCGCGGACTCGTCCGCTCGCCTATGCTGCTATTCGGCGGCATTGTTATGTCGATTATTGTGTCGCCGCGGCTGTCATGGATCATTTTGATTGCCTTGCCTATTCTTGCCATCTACATCTACGTCATCGTGCGCCGGTCGCTGCCAATTTACACGGCGATGCAAGGACAAGTTGACGTCATGAACCGGATTATGAGTGAAAACTTGACTGGCGCCAAAACGATTAAGGCATATGTATTAGAAGACCACCAACTGACTCAATTCAACACTGAAAATCGCAACCTGCAGACGATTAGTCAACGCGCCGTTTTGGCAACGGTCACTTTGGCGCCACTGATCATGCTGGTGCTGAATCTGGCAGTCGTCGCTGCACTGGCTTATGGCGGCAATCTAGCCATCAGCCGCACCATCACCACTGGCGAAATCATGGCGTTCGTCAATTACATGATTCAAATTACGACGGCAATGACCAATACCGTTAACCTCATCACGACCTTTTCGCGGGCGATCACTTCTAGTGCACGCGTCAACGCCGTTTTGGCCGAAGAAGCAGGCACTGAGGCCAGTGGGACATTACCTGCCCCAGCTGATAGTACCATCCAGTTTGAGCACGTGAACTTTGGGTTTTCGCAAAGTCGGCCAATCCTTGACGATATCAATCTGACCGTGCCAAGTGGGCAGTGGTTGGGCATTATCGGTTCTACTGGTTCCGGAAAAACCACGCTGATCGCCTTATTAACCCGACTTTATGAGCATTATCAAGGGAAAATCACGGTCGGTGGCACCGATATCCAACAAATTACCTTACCGGCTTTACACAAAAAGATCACGGTCGCTTTACAGGACTCACTGCTTTTTTCTGGAACTGTCGCGCATAATCTGAGTTATGGCGCGCCGCAAGCCACGCCGACACAATTAGCCAGCGGCGTTGCTATCGCTGAGGCAACTGAGTTTGTCGGGACTAATTATGATGCCCCCGTCGAAGAAGCTGGGAAAAACTTTTCTGGCGGTCAACGGCAACGTCTGAATCTTGCCCGCGCCATCATCCCCGATCCTGATATTCTGGTCATGGATGACGCTACCAGTGCTGTGGATCAGGAAACCAACACTGAGATTCAAGATGCCTTGGTCAAGGCCCGCCGCAACCGTACAACCATCATCATTTCGCAACGCGTCCCGAACATCATGGACTGTGATCAAATCATCGTCATGCAAAACGGGCAAATTACGGCTCGCGGAACGCATACCGAGTTGGTCAAAAGTTCGCCATTTTACGCGCAACTGGTTCAAACCCAACTGGGAGGTGACTACATTGATTAATCTCAACGGCAGACGCGGGCCACGTAATTTGCACCCCGAAAAAGTCACCTTAGTTGATTGGAAACAAACTGTGCGAAGGATTTGGGGCTATCTCGATACAGATCGCCGCAAGCTGCTGATCGTTTTTGGCCTCACATTATTCACAACGTTGGCCACCATTGTTGGCAACCGGGTCAATGGGATCGTGGTCGACCAGTTTATCACCAAAGGCCGTCTGCGCGAATTGTTCATTGTCAGCGGTTTGTTGGCTGGGATGTATTTTCTGAGCAGTATCTTCACGTATTTTCAAACAAGTATCACTACCAAAGTCGCACAACGCACTAGTGCTGCGATTCGTCACGACCTGTTTGCCAGAATGCAGCGTTTACCGATGCGGTATTTTGATACGCATGATAACGGCGATATCATGAGCCGATTGACCAACGATGTCGACAACATCAACACCGCACTGATGCAAACTTTTGTACAGCTTTATACCGGCATTATCAGTGTTGTCGGTATGGGTATTGCCATGTTACTACTCAGTCCGCTACTAACAGGTATTGTCGTTCTGGCGTCTGTCGCGACTTTCTTTTACTCGCGAACCGCAGCACGCATCACCCAAAAAGCCTTCACGATTCAGCAACAAGAATTGGGCAGCTTGAACACCCAAATTGAAGAAAATGTTTCTGGTAAACAGTTGGTCCAGCTTTTCGATCATCAACAAGATACCATTGATCGCTTCAATGAAACCAATGCCCGCTACACTGCCGCAGCCTATCGCGCACAACTTTTCTCCGGGGTCATCGGTCCCTTCAATAACATGACCAATAACTTCGCCTACTTGCTGATCACGTTTGCCGGTGCAGTTGCCATTCTTCGCGGTGGCACCAGCATCACAGTCGGCGTCATTTTCACCTTCCTGATCTACCTGCGTAACTTCACTGGGCCGATCAACAACATTCTGAACCTTATCAACACCTTGCAACTTTCCTTAGCCTCTGCCGAACGCGTTTTCCAAGTCGTCGATGCTGAACCTGAAAAAGATGCCCCGAATGCCGTCGAGTTAGATCACACAGCGGGCAATGTTAAGTTTGATCACGTCTCCTTCGCCTATGACGGTAAAACCGAGGTGCTACACGATATTAGTTTCACTGCTCATCAAGGGGAAGTCGTCGCCATTGTCGGTCCGACTGGTGCAGGGAAAACAACCATTATGAACCTGCTCACCGATCTATACCCACTCACCAGCGGCAGCATTACCCTTGATGATCACGATGTCACCCAAATTACCTTTGCTAGTTTGCGGCGGCTCGTCACAGTTGTTCAGCAAGAATCGTTCCTTTTTACCGCAACCATTCGCGAAAATATTCGCATGGGTCGGCCAGACGCCACTGACGCCGAAGTCGAAACTGCCGCCAAAGCCGCAAATGCTGACGGCTTCATTAACCAACTGCCAGACGGTTACGACACTATGCTCAGCGAAAACGCTAGCCGCCTCTCGCAAGGCCAGCGGCAGCTCCTCAGCATTGCCCGCGCCTTCGCAGCCCAAGCACACGTTCTCGTTCTTGATGAAGCGACCGCCTCCATCGACTCCAACACCGAAACTGATGTCCAGCATGCCATGAACCGCCTCATGCAACAGCGCACCAGCTTCGTGATCGCGCACCGCCTATCCACGATTCGCAATGCAAGCAAAATCCTCGTTATTGACCAAGGCAAACTCATCGAATCTGGCACCCATGAGCAACTGCTAGCGGCTGGTGGGTTCTATGCTAAGTTGTACAATAGCCCGCTGGCGGATATGGATAAGATGAAACGATAAACAAGCTTGCGTTCTAGAACTTAATGCTGCTTCAATAAAACAGCTTAAGTCAAAAACACTCCAGTAACAAAATCTATTGATGGAAATTTTCTGGCAAAGACACGATATAACACAAAAATGCTCATCTTCTAAGCCAAACTAGAAGATGAGCATTTTTCGTGAATTCGAACTCGCTCGTATTGCTATTGAAGCTTGTACACCACTGCGCCAAATGGTGGTAATGTCAGTGTTTTCTCTAGTGAATCGGAAATTTCACTATTCCGAATCAACACATCCACATCCTTAGCTTGCAAGTCATCCGGCACTGACCATGTACGCTCCTCATTTGAAAAATTACCTGCCACCAGCAAGGTCTCATGTTCCCCCTTGCGCAGGTAAATAAATAAGTTCGGATCATCAGGAGCAAGTAGCTCAAATACACCAGTGGTAATCAATGGCTCTTCATGTCGTAATTTAATCAGGTGTTGATAATAGTGGTAAACACCGTCACTATCTGCCAGATCCTTAGCCGCATTAATCTGCTTGTGATCTGGATTCAGCCCCAGCCATGGCTGCCCGGTGGTAAAGCCACCTTTTTCACTGCCGTCCCAAGGCATCGGCGTGCGAGCATTATCGCGCGAATGCAGATAAATGGCCTTCATGGCCGCTTCAGGACTTTCATGATGTTGTTGCGTGAGTTCTTTAAAAATGTTCTTAGTCTCAAGATCGTTATAATCGCTTAATTGATTAAAATGAACATTTTTCAAACCGAGTTCTTCGCCTTCAAAAATATAGGGGGTTCCTTGCAACATGTGCAACACCGTACCCAGCATTTTGGCTGATCGAATTCGATACTGGCCTTCATCTCCAAATCGTGTCACAGGCCGCGGCTGATCGTGGTTGCTCCAGTAAAGGCTGTTCCAGCCATCAACCTGTGCGAGTGTGGTCTCCCAACGTGCCAAAACTTCTTTGAGATCAACTAATTTAAATCGATTTGTCGAGAACTTGCCATATTGGCCATAGTCAAGATGCATATGGTCAAAATGGAAAACCATGTCCAACTCGTGGCGATCTGAAGCCGTGTATAATTGCGCCTGCTGTGCCGTTGTATGGGGCGTCTCGCCAACCGTCATGATATTGTAGTGCGACAACACTTGCTCGTGCATTTCCTGCAAGTAATCATGAACCTTAGGGCCATTTGCCGCTCCGGCATAATAACTACCGTATGCCTTGCCTTGGATAAGCGGGCCATCTGGATAAGCCGGATCTTTAGAAATCAGTGATATGACATCCATCCGGAAGCCATCAACTCCCTTATCTAGCCAAAAGCGCATGAGATCATAAACTTCTTGGCGTACCTTAGGATTTTCCCAGTTGAGATCCGGTTGTTGCTTGGCAAAAAGATGCAGGTAATACTCGCCCAGATCTTTTTTGTATTCCCAAGCTGAACCGCCAAAGCTTGAGCCCCAATTATTAGGCTCATGATCGTCAACTGGCTTCTTCCAGATGTAGTAATCGTGATGCGGATCGCTCACTGATGATTTGGCGGCTTTGAACCACGGATGTTGATCAGACGTGTGATTCACAACCAAGTCCAAGATAATCTTTAGATGTCGATCATGTGCTGCCTGCAACAAGTGTTCAAAATCGGCCATTGTCCCTAATTGTGGTTCAACATCGCGATAATTCGAAATATCGTAGCCGTTATCAACCTGTGGTGATCGGTAAATCGGATTCAGCCAGAGCACATCTACGCCCAAATCGGCTAAATAATCCAATTTTTCAGTGATACCATTTAAGTCTCCAACGCCATCACCGTTACTATCATTGAAGCTTTTCGGATAAACCTGATAGACAACGCTTTTTTTCCACCATGGTATTTCATTCATCATCGTCATCTTCCTCAACTTGAATCTCGTTGACATTGACGATTGCATCTTTGGCCTCTTGAATCAGCGCATCAATTCGAGCATCGCTAATATACTGATCAGCCGGTTCCATCGCAACGCCAAGTGCAAGTGGCAGATTCATGCCGCTGATGATATGTGTATGCGGACGTGTGCGATATTTGAAGAACTTTTGATTAACGCTCCCTGCCGTCATATCCGTCAGTACCACAACATCACGATCAGCTGGGAAAGCAGTCATAACCTCATCGACTTGCTTTTCAACCGGCTGATTGTCCAAATACGCTGCCAGCGTCACGATGTCTTGACCGCCGCCACTAATGAAATCCAATGTGTCTTTCAACCCTTCAGCGAGCCGATGATGTGACGCCAATACGATTGTGCGTTTCATGAATCTTCCTCCTCTAACCACGTTTACCAGACCAGAAACCTGCACCTAAGGACCTTGTCCGCAATGACCAAAAGACGGTCATTTCAGGCCTAATCATTCAAAAGTATCTCCAAAAGTACATCGCTCAGTGTTGCCGGTGCGAGACTGGCAACAGTTAATGCTGCTCTACTTGCTGGCATATCGTTAACGCTTTGCCACAACTGCTTTTTCAGATCAAACGCAACTTTAGCATGTTGCAGAATTGCAAAGATATGCTGCAGTTTAATTGCCTGTTGATCTTCGGCTTCTAAATCAAGTGTCAGTCGCTGATCAAATCGTCCCGAGAATGGTTTCATTGTGGTTTTAACGCCCACAATTTGTAATTGATAGGTCCGCTTCTCGGGTATGATGTGATTAGGATCAGTAACGGTCATCCCAAATGTACCGGCCACGGGATCCCAAGAAAATTTGGTTTGCGCTTTCCCAGCCGCTGTCTGTTCATGTAATACATAGGCATGTTGCTTGCCAGGGAAAAGCGTAACGGTCATAGCTTCGGGCAGATCATCAATGGCCGCCATAGCGTCATCAGCTAATGGCACGATGCCGCCTGAGCGCACAAGAACCGGATACTGAAACTTGTTGCGATAGAACTTAACAACTGCCGGACCAGTATATTGCTGATGGGTAAATAAATCGGTCCAGGTACCGGCTGGCACATAACCTTCTGCACTGGCTAAGCCCGTTGTGTCATCACTAGGCGCTGTGATCGGTACGACCAGCATTTCTGACCCGAAGAAGTACTCATTTTTGAACTGATAAGCTTCTTTTACTTCTGGATATCGATAATAAACAGGTTCAATCAATGGCATGCCTTGCTGATGTGTCAACACATCCGCCGTCGCCAGATAAGGGACAAGCTGAGCGCGCAATCGCATGAAACGTGTCATGCTCTTATCCGTTTCCAGATCATATTGCCATGGTTCCTTGCCCATAAACGGATTGTCCGAACTGTGCAACCGCATAATCGGACTGAAAACACCGAACTGCAGCCAGCGTAGTGACAATTCAGGATCATAGCTGCCGTGCATATGCCCGCCAATATCATGACTCCACCAAGTGTAGCCTATATTCGTGGCCGTTGCTGTGAAGTACGGTTGGAAAGCTAATGATCGCCAACTGGCAATGGAATCACCAGAAAACCCAATTGGATACCGGTGACTGCCAGGTCCAGCATAGCGTGACAAGATCAGCGCTTGATCCTTCTTTTCTTTCACCTGATCCAGAAAATGCAGCACATTAAGCGACCATAATGGATCAATCTGCGCACGTGATCGTGCAGCGCCCTGCTGCCAATCAAGCCACCAGAAATCAATCCCCTGTTTTTCAAGCGGATGATGAACCAAGTTAAAGTAGGCTTGAACAAATTTTCGATTGTTTAAATCAAACAACACTGGCTGCTTAGAGGCTGGATCAATGCCGACAGCCTTAGCAACTTCTGGATACTGCACTTCAGAAGGGCGGATACCAGCAGCCGGGTGCACATTGAGCGTGACATGTTTGCCTTGTGCGTGTAAGGTTGCCAATAATTTTTCTGGTTCTGGGAACAGCTTTTTATTCCAAGTATATCCAGTCCAACCGCTGCCATACTTCGTCGGAATATCTGTGACATGCCAGTTCATATCCAAGACAGCGACTGCTATTGGAATACCGGCTTTTTGGAAACGATCCATGAGTGCAAGGTAACTTTCTTGCGTATAAGGATAGAAGCGACTCCACCAATTACCTAACGCAAAACGTGGTACCATCGGCGGAAATCCAGTGAGCTGATAATAATCATACAAAGCCTTGCGATAGTCGTGACCGTATGCAAAGCCATAAAGATCAATTTCCTCAACAGGCCGATTCCTGATCGATGTGCCGGCTTGCAGCATACTGTTTGAGTCATCCAAAATAGTAAAACCGTCTTTGGACATAATCCCTGAATCCAGCGATACAGCACCATCTGCGCCATCTAACGTTCGGGCCGTTCCAAGCAAGTTCTTGACATCGGGATCACCGTAATGCCAACGCGGATAGTGCGTCTGAAAATTGTATTTTGTATCAATGAACAAGTTGGCCCCGTTGAATTCACCACCGCGATAATAGAGGTGAAATGAATCTGTCTCGATTTGGACAGCAAAACCTTCTTGATCACGGGTCACCTGAAAATCCGGCTTGCCAAAATCGCGATTAACCACTGTTTGCGTCGTTGCATCTTCAAACTGACCGGCAGATTGATATTCCATGCGGATCATCTTATTTGTAATGACGGTAAACCGATAATGATCCCCGCTGACTTGATTCTTCTGATTCAAAATATCAACCCCTCAATCTTTCATCATGATTACTTTGTTGGTTCAATCCCGAGAATACCAAAGAAGGAACCTACGAGTGCAATGGCTAAAATTAGGACAATGACACGATTAGGCGTCCATTTTTTCGAACCGAGCAACTTGTAAACCATCCAGGCAACCAAGGCAGGCAGCAAGGCAGGCATGATTTTGTCAAGAATACCTGTCTGCATCGCTAACTTAACTTTGCCAAACTGGAATTGTAGTGGTGTGTAAACTTTAACAACCGTTGCAATCAATGTACCGACAACGGTAATCCCCATCACGGAAGCAGCTTCTGTGAAAGCACTCAATTGGTTAGCCATGGTCGTAACCAGCTTAACCCCAGAATCATAACCGATATCAAACAGCTTAATTCGAACCCAGAACAGCAAAATATCAACGAGAATCCAGATAATTGCACCTAGTGGATTGCCTTGGAGGGCCATATAACCGGCAATAGAACCCATGATCGTCGGTAACAGAATCCAGATGATCGTGTCACCAACGCCGGCAAATGGGCCCATCAGCGATGTCTTCAACGCCTGAACCGCATCTTTGGACTTAATGCCATCACGTTCTTCCATGGCCAGCGTTGCCCCTAAGATCATGCCAGCCATTGCAGTGGTCGTATTGAAGTATTTAAAATGATTGTCCAAAGCAGCGACATACTCATCATCATCGGGATAAATTTTCCGCAGAACCTTTGAAAATGCCCAAACAACGGATGGCCCCTGCTGCGTTTCGTAGTTAAAATTGTTGACGCCCATGGCCATGTAACGAAGGATGGCACTGTGTCGTTCTTTTTTAGTCAGCTTAGGTTGTGTCGCACTCGGCTGGTTGGTTGTTTGCTGTACATCACTCATCGTAATCGTCTCCTTCGTCATCATCATCTTAAGCATCAGCACCATTAGCTGTCGCCGCTTCCTTCTTCTTAGAAGCACTGATCAGGTTCTGATAGGTGTAAATTGCTAGTGCCAAACCAATGATCGCAACGCCAAGAATCGGCACTTTCAGATAAGCTGACATAACGAAACCGATCATAAGAACCCAGATATACTTCTTCAAAGGCATGTAATGCATCAGCATCCCAATACCAACAACTGGCAACATGCTACCTGCGATTGTCAAACCATTTGTAAGCCACTTAGGAATGATCTTGAGCAAGGCACTGATGGCAGAAGGTCCAACTGTGACAATCAAGATCATGGGAATAAAGTTCTTGAGGGCGAAGAACAACGGTCCAAGCCAGTTAATCATCCGCATTTTATTAAATTCTTTGGCATGTGCATATGCTTGTGCCTTGTGAGCAATGAAGTTGTTGACGATTTTAATTAAAACATCCAGTTGAATCGTCAACAGTCCGACTGGCAGTCCAACGGCAACCGCGGCTCCCAATCCTGCGCCTGTCCGTGCTGACAAATAGATCCCAACGATGGTAGCTAAGCCGTAGTCAGGCACAGATGCGCCACCTAGGCCGGCAACCCCTAAACTCATTAACTGGAAAGTCCCGGCAATGGTCATGGCTGTCGGTAAATCACCCATAATCAATCCGGCAAAAAGTCCGACCGTCACCGGCCAGTAGTTCATAATCGTGATACCTTGATTATCAAGCGTTGCGTATGATGCCAAGAAAATGATCAGGATATCTTGCAAAATATGTGGCATGATGTTTCCTCCTCGCGCGTTCTTCAGCCAAGAACTCGCTGATTATTTAATGTCTTTGCCTGCAATGGCCTTATCAAATGGTTCGGGTGAATCAGCGGGTACATAGCGAATGTTCACAGGGACGCCGCGCTTTTCGAGTTCTTTAAAATCAGCAACTTCTTGTTGATTAACGGAAACAAATTTGCTGATCTGTGTCCGTCCGTCTTCTGCAAAAATGATACCGATATCGACACGCGGAATTTCGATGCCAGCGTCCAACAATTTCAACATGGTGCTGGGCTCCTTTGCGATAACGAATACCCGTTGGGCGTCATACTTACCAGCTTTAAAATTCGTCAAAGCTTTTTCAGTGTCGATGATGGACATCCCTGTGCCGGCTGGTTTGCTCAACCGCATGCTAGCTTTCACGTCTTCATCCTGACTAACAGCATCATCAATGACCATATAGCGCTTCGGCTGCACCTCAGCAGCCCATTGATTGACAACGATGCCATGAACTAAACGTTGATCTACTCGTGCTAATACGACTGTCATATTAATTTCCTCCATATTTTTGGTATTGATACCAATTTTGCTCAAAAAAGATTAAACCGACTGACGAACAACAACAGAAAGCGGTAAAACGACTTGTCTGGCTTCAACCGTTTTTTCTTCCAAGTCATCAGCGACCATATTAGCAATACGATCACCAATCTCATGTACTGGTTGATGAATGGTTGTTAACGGCCGCGCAACCACCTGACTCAGCGGTTGATCATCAAAGCCAAGAACAGCAAGTTCTTCAGGCACCTTCAATTGCATGGTCTGCGCTTCAGCAATCATGCCAGCGGCTGCTTGATCCGAGCCGGCGATCACAGCATCAGGACGATGCTTCATGACCATGATGCGCTGAAGAACATCTTGACCATCAGCAATGGTTCCAACATCTGTAAACTGCCATTCCACCGCTGGCTCCAAGTCGAATTCACGCAATGCCCGAAGATAGCCACGATAACGATCACTATTCAAATCTTCAAGTTTGTCATTGTATCGAATAGCTTGCTGCCCGGTGCAAAATGCTAGCTTGCGATAACCACGATTCAAGAGATATTTAGTACCCGCATACATACCGCCTTCCTGATCGGCACGCACCATCAAAACCTCAGGATCGGCAACGTATTCATTACAAATACCAATCAAACCGTATTGCCGATACTGCTTAATCAAATCCCAGTCATTCTCAATTGCGCACATAATCACAGCATCAACCTGGTTCGTCTTGAGAAATTCCAAGGCATTCAGTTCGTGACTTTTCTGACCGAATGTTTGCACAATGACTGTCTTATAGGATCGCTCATCCGCAGTGCGTTCAATCGCTGCAACGAGTTCTGAAAAAAACGGGTTCGTAATGTAAGGAACCGTCACGGCAATCGTCTGCGAGCCAGAACCGCGCATTTGTCGAGCAGCTTGAAGCGGTGTGTAACCCAACTTCGCCATGGCATCGGCAACCAGGGCCGCTTTGCGCGGTGAAACATGTGGTTTGTGGTTAATGATCCGTGATACCGTTGAAACCGAAACCCCGGCTAACTTTGCCACTTCTGAAATCGTTGCCATTTTTCACCGCTCCTCCGCATCTCCTTGATTACATGAATAATATAGCGCTTTCAGATTTCTTGTCAACGCTTTTTTGGTATCGATTTCAAAAACAAGCGAAATCAATTTTGTGAATTTCTTTTTAAAAGTGTGACATGACGTTAACCAATCCTTCACAAGTCACCACTGTCTTCGATAAAAATATTTTTCCATTGTTGTTCATTGCGGTACGCTTAAGAAAACAAGAAAGGCAGGTCCATCATGCCCCACTACCAACTCACACAACAATCACGCTTCAAAAAGCACCTCAAGCAACTCCTCCAAGCTGGCCGCTTTACTCAGAACGACTTTGAACAAGTCACCAACTACTTGAAAACCGGCGACCCGCTGCCGGAAAAATACGACGATCATGTCATCAAAAGTCGCAAACCTGATCGCGCTTTGTTCATTAAAGGAAGCTGGTTGCTGATCTATCGGGTAGAAGATTTGACGGTACGGTTGCTGGACGTGGGGCGTCATGGGGACATTTAACGTTATTTTGGTCTACTGTCGACCAAAGTTAAGGCGCCTTCTTTTGACAACCAACAACAATTGGCAAGACGACAATCTTTCATGTTACTATGTGCTTGGAGTAAAGCACAAAATATCATTCGATGATCACTGCGGAGTGGTCATCCGCGTTATTGAAGGTCATTCGAACGGAAGCGACTTCCTTTGTTCAGGAAGTCGTTTTTATGTCCGGCCATTACCAGCAGCGTTTATTGGCCATTTCTCACCGTTTATTTCCCACATTGTCCCCTCCCACCCCGCTGTGCTAAGCTGGCATGAGGAAGGGATGTGACTGCCATGTACCTTTTGATTGCGGTTGATTTGGATGACACATTATTAAATTCACATAAGCAGCTGTCACCCGCTACAATTAGCGGTTTAAAGACGGCGATTGCTGCCGGCATCAAGGTTGTGCCATGTACCGGACGACCTTTGCCCGGCGTTCATGCCACATTAGAGGCTTTGGGGCTAGAAGGCGACGATCAATATGTCATTGTTCAAGGTGGCGGCGTAGTGCAAAGCGCTAGCGGCAAAATCATTGCTGAAAAGTTTCTGAATCATCAGGATTATCAAGACTTTTCGACTTTTGCGGCTTCGGTCGCTAGCAACGGCATTGACAGCAACGTCTTGACGCCAGCCGGAGAGGTTTATACGGCAGATCGCAATATCAGTCGTTACACCGTTTTACAAGCATGGGAAAATACGGCCGGTATTAAGGTCCGTGAACCGCAAGAAATGCCAGAAGACTTCGTGATTGCAAAGGGCATGTTACTGGGCGAACCAGATAAGCTTGCCGCGATTCAACCCCAAGCCGAAACTGAATTTGGCAATCGTTTTACCGTCATTCGCAGTATGCCATTTATGCTGGAAATCATGCCCCATGGCGTCGATAAGGGCTGGGGCCTAGCGCAACTCACGCAACACCTCGGATTTTCAGCAGACGATGTCATTGCGTTTGGCGATGAACATAACGATCTCGATATGTTCGATTTCGCCGGGACAAGTGTTGCTATGGCTAACGGCCAGGACATTGTCAAAAAACGTGCTGATTTTATTACAGCAAGCAATGATGAAGATGGCGTGGTGAAGGCACTTAAGCACTTCGCGATTATCTAACCGTCAGGATGCCATGAGCTTTCAATAAGCAAATGAATGGTCGCTGCAACTGAGATATTGAATCTTACTGCAGCGGCTTTTTTCATGTCTTTGTGAACCATCAACGAGATTACTTTTGACTGGGTAAAAATGTTCTACAAAAAAACGTGCACGATGCCACCTTTTTGAACATGATAGTTGCCACGATCCCTGTTAGGCAGCGTCGTGGCCAAAGCTCATCTGCATAAAGTTAGCCGTCTCTAAAAATAAATTGTTCAATAATTAATTGTCGTCTATCATTGACTATAGATTGGAACTATTCTAATATAGAGATAGAGCCGATGACGAAAAGTCGCGGTTACTACATAATTAGGAGGAATTTTTGTGGACAAGCCAAAGATCATTGTTGTAGGGGCATCACACGGCGGTCACCAAAGCGTCTTAGAACTGTTGCATCGTTATCCCGATGCAGACATTACGATGTTTGAAGCAGGTGATTTTGTTTCGTTCATGTCCTGCGGGATGGAACTATTCTTAGAAAATCAAGTAACCGATGTGAATGATGTTCGGAATTTTCGTCCAGACGATTTGATCAAGCGCGGCGCACATGTGTTAAACAACCATGAAGTGACGGCAATCAATGCTGATGTGAAATCCGTCACCGTTCGCGACACGAAGAACGGCACGACGCAGGATTATCCTTATGACAAATTAATTCTGAGTTCAGGCGTTCGCCCGAATTCCTTACCAGTGCCAGGCAACGATTTGAAGAATGTCTTCTTGATGCGTGGCTACGATTGGGCCACCAACATCAAGGCCAAGTTAGAAGATCCGGCGGTTAAGCACGTCACCATCATCGGTGCCGGTTATATCGGGATTGAAGCGGCTGAAGCCAGTCATAAAGCTGGTAAACAAGTAACGTTGTTGGATATGATTGATCGCCCACTGGGTACCTATCTGGATCCAGAAATGACCGACATTCTGGCCAAGGAACTCACTGATAAAGGTGTTGAGCTCAAGCTTGGTGTCAAGATCGAAGCCTTCACAGGCGATGAAGCTGTTAGCGCCGTCAAAACGGACGCCGGTGACGTTAAAACCGATCTCGTGATTCAAGCAGCGGGTATCAAGCCAGCAACGGAATGGCTCAAGGGCACCGTTAACCTTGATAAACGCGGCTTCATCAACACCGATCCTTATCTGCGGACCAATTTGCCAGACGTTTATGCTATCGGTGATGCCACTTTGGTTTACTCAATCCCAGCACAACAAAAGGTACCGATTGCCTTGGCAACCGTTGCGCGGCGTGAAGCCCGTTACCTTGCCGAAAACATTTTTGCAGAAAATCCAGCACGGCCATTCAAGGGCGTCGTTGGTTCCAGTGCGTTGAGCGTTTTCGACTACCATTTTGCAGCTAGCGGCCTGAACACCTTCACAGCTAAACGGGCTGACGTTAACGTGCATACCGCTTTCTACACCGATTCACTGCGGCCAGACTATGTACCAGAAGCTAACGGCAATCCACAGGTGTGCGTCAACTTAGTCTTTGACCCGCAAACTCATCGACTGTTAGGCGGTGCAGTATTGTCCACTTACGACGTGACTGCACAAGGCAACGTCTTGGCACTCGCCGTTCAACAACAATTAAGCCTTGAAGACTTGGCTGAAGCCGACTTCTTCTTCCAGCCAGGTTTTGATCGTCAATGGAGCTTGCTGAACTTGGCTGCGCAACACGCTTTAGGCGAACCGCGATTCTAATTACTTTTAAAAAGACATTAGGCAAATGATGTCTTCATTTCAATCAGCCAGATAAACGATTAAGCTTCAAAAAGAGCCCTCTTGTGTCAGAATTCTGACACAAGAGGGCTCTTTAAGCATCTACCGCGTTAATCATACTGTAGCAACCAGTTGTTTTTCACTATGCTGCGTTGGAAGTGTCACCTTCGCTTAACTGACCATCCAACAAAGTAAACGTGCGATCCGCAAACTTTTCTAAGCGAACATCATGAGTGACAACAACAATTGCCTTATCACGCTTATGTGCCAGATCAGCTAGCAGCTGTCCGACAACTGCCACACGCGGACTATTCAATGCGGCGGTTGGTTCGTCGGCCAACACGATGGCTGGATCGGGATACAAGGCTCGTGCAATTGCCACCCGTTGTGTTTGGCCGCCGGATAAGGAAGCCGGATATTGATTAACTAGGTCACCAATACCGAGATCATCCAGCAATTGATCAAGTTCCTCATGACTGAGGTTGTTTTTTGGCTTAATCTTGTCGACTAAAGTGAACTGCTCGCCAACCGTCAAATATGGGACGAGGTTGTATGACTGAAGAACAAATCCGATCTTATCCAACCGCAATGCATCACGCGCCTTGCCGGATAACTTATCAAGCTCCTGTCCAGCGGTTGTCACGACCCCTGATGTTGGGGTTTGAATGCCACCTGCAATGGTCAAAAACGTACTTTTCCCTGAACCAGACGGCCCAAGCACTAGCGAAAGACTGCCGGGTTCGGCACTGAAGCTAACATCTTTGAGGACTTCGACATCGCTGGTTGGCGTTTTAAAATTTTTAATGATGTGTTGTAATTCGATAGCTGACATACAATCAACCTCCAATGGCTGTGACAGGATCAACTTTAAGAATCGTCCGGACTGGGACAATTGCACCGAGTAAGCCGGTGAGCAAAATGCCAATAACAACTGCGATGCTTAAACCGGCGGAGAAAATCATCGGCACACCCAGAGGCATGAACCGCGCTGTAACTGCCGTCAGCACCCCACCGAGGATCAGACCGAATGACACAAGCATGAGTGCTTGCGCAATGGTCGTTTTAACGAGGGTCCGCGCCGGTACACCTTGTGCCCGTAAAACGGCGTAGTTAGGAATCTTCTGCATGGTCAAAATGTACAGGAAGACCGCGATGACAATCAGCGAAATCACAAATAGAAAACCAATCATGAACGCAAACGTGCTATTTTGGGCTGAATAACCCGGCAGCTTCTGGATAAATGTATCCGCTGTATAGGTTTTCAAATCGCTGTTGTTAACTTTAAAATCAGCCGACTTGGAAATAATGCCGCTAGCCGTAAAAGTATCCGGCAAGTTGTGCAGTTTTCGCCATGTCGCCATGGTGCCGTAGACAACCGGGGCGACACTCATTTTGGCATTTTCCGTGAAACCGACGATGGTATATTGCTGGCCGTTTGTGGTTAGCCGCACCTTGTCGCCAAGCTTGTAGCCTTCATTTTTAAATTGTGTGTCCACGACAATTTGATTGTCACTTTGCACGCGATGACCGCTCACCAGCTGCATGTCCTTGCCGATGTACTGATTCCAATCAAGCCCGACCATCGTCGAACGAATTTCCGAGTGCTTGTTGCTGGTCGCAACCGCGCCGATTGTACCGACATAGGCTTGCGACTTGCCTAGCTTAATCGCTTTTGTCTGCTCTGACGTCAGCAGCGACTGGCTCAAATTGATATCCGAGTCCTTTGCCAATACCACCTTCGATGTGTCCCAGGACTCGATTGCTTGCGTATTCTGCTGGGCAAGCCCATTAGCCAACGCACTGAGAATAAATACAAGGTAAGTCACCAGCAAAATCATACCGATGATCAAGCCATAGCGTAATTTTTCATGCCAGATTTCTTTTAATGAAAGATACATTGTTTCACTCCTTAACTTGCAGCTGAGAAAGTGCTGCCTTCAAATGTGCCAAAATCAAGGTCGCGTCAGCCGGATCAGCCAGTACCTCGGAAATCGCACTGTGGCATAACGACGCGACAGCCCAGTCGGTTGCATCTGCGGGAACTTGTGGCCGGGCCACATTCACCAACCCGCTATTTTTAGTGAAATGCAAGCGGATGAAATCCCGGTCACGACTCTCACTAGCTTCATGCAGAAAGTCGGCTGTTGCTGTATATGGATCTTGCCGCATGGTCGGACCAGTGATACCCGCATGCAACCGCCCGATCACCTGTCCAAAAGCATATCGATAAGCATCATCTAGATCCGTGAAGTACTTATAAAAAGCACCGCGGGCAATGTCAGCCTGCTTCACGATACGTGCCACTTGCGCCTGCGCTAACGGATATTGAGAAAATTCTGTGATGAGTGCAGCTAAGACCCGTTGTTGTTTAGCTGCATTGAGATGTTGAAAAGTAGTAGATGCCATGATTGCCCCCTGAGGTGACACGGTGTCACTAATTGATAATTCGTAGTTTATACGGAAAGTGACACCGTGTCAACACGTTTTGTACAATCTTTTTGTGAATTTTTATTGAATTTGTTATTTTCATCTTTTAAAACAACTTGATATCCTAGAAAAAAGCTGTCTGTTCGGTCTTCTTGACCAATCAACAGCTTTCTTTGAACACGGGGATATCAATTCACCCGTAACTTATCCCCAGGGTGAATCACACTCAAAATCGTCTTGCCATTCAATGCAGCCAGCTTGTCCATGTCATGTCCGTACTGGTGCGCAATCGCCCACCAGCTCTCCCATGGCTGCACGGTATGAAACCGAATCGTTGGCACGCGCGCGACACCACCGTTGAGTGTGCCAGTGAGACGCGTTGTATAGTGGCCAAAAAAGTCGTAACTCATATCAACGCCTAGCCCTTGAAAGTTATTCGTGAACTGCCATGTGCCGACATTATCAACGCCCGGTTGATTCACACCATAACTGGCAAGCCACAGATTTTTCGGGATCAAGGCGACCCGATCAAAGCGCCGCGTGGCCAGCCAACTGGCCATGGTATACAGATCCGTGTGCGGATATCCGATCGCTTTGACCGTTTGGAGAAAAACATTCGTCAACCCCGTCAACTCACCAGATAAACCCGGATCCTCCACATCCGCCGCCATCACCGACTCGGTTGGCAACCCTAAAGCCTTGGCCGTGGTTCCGAAAAACCGTCCTTCCGCCACGGCATCAGCACTGTTGTGATAATGCGCATAATGATAACCATGCACCTGCATCCCCATTCGCCGGCCGGCCGCCAATTGTGCAGCAGCTTTGGGATTGCGGTAGGTGGTGCCTTCTGTCAACTTCACCACCACTGCATTTACACCAACATCCGCCAGTTGATGAAACCAACTGTCCGATTCCGGCTGCCAGCTACTCACATCTGCCATTAATATCACCATCTCGGCCTCCTACAACTTGTCCTTTGCATCCAACTTTGTCATGAATTTCTCAATACTCGTAATCAGGACATCCAACCGCCGCTCGATCCGCGTCAGTAAAAACACGGCAATCACAACGCCAACCGCCTGATCTAAGACATACGTCAATAATTCCTTATCCATTTTTTGTTCCTCCTAAAAAGTGAGCGGTCTTCAACGCGCTTAGCAGTCGGCTTATAAGCGGCCTTTGGCGTCATGACCGCTCTTTGGTCATTGTGGCCGAGGTCCTTATGTTCAGGTTTCTGCAACTGAGAGCGCGTTAGTCACTGCTCACCAAATACGCACGATCATTATCCGACCACCTGCCGATACTTGTCCTGCAACTGCTTACGTATCTTCAAAACTCGTTGCCGACTAATCTGTAATCGACCTGCGATGCCAGCATCAGACAAGTCAGCCAATCGCAAGCCCAAAACTGTTCGCTCCATAGGCGTCAAAATAGCCGCGAGTCGTTGCAGCTGACCATCCCATTCCAGCGATGTCTGCACATTCAAAACAGTGCTGGCAAAAGTCGTTTTCTGCAATAAAGTGATATTGCTTGGCAACCGCTCAATCACGCTTCGCTGCCGGTTTTTCTGCATTCGCTGCATCAACGTCAGATAAACAAAATGCCATGCCAGCTTATTAAACTTGCGAATGGCAGCCTCATCCGTCAATGGATCGCGATATCGGTTGAAGTAGTTGAGGTACACCAACATCCCATCATCACGCCAATCCCGAAAATCACTTCGATCACGCCGAATCCCCAACTGCGCCAAAGCTGCATACACCACCCCTTGATGTGCGAGATACAATGCAAATCCTGCCTCCTCCTGTGCCATCTCCTAATCCCATCCGGCGCCTAATGTCTTTCGATATCGATGGGTTTAGTTTATGCGGGCAGCGAGTTAGTTGTCGTGATCGCAATCAAGTAACCAAAACGCTGACCAATCAAAGCGATATGTCTGCACTAGCGCAGAGTCCCCAAAAGATCGCTTAACCATTAGCGCGCGACACGATAATTGCGTAGGAAAAAAACATCAAAAAACGCGATCGGCCAAAATCGTCCTATCGCGCATCCACCAGTATCGTATTGATCGTCAAGTCAGCCTGAAAACCACGAAATTTCACAGTTGTTAATTAATGTTACATAAGAGATAGATAAACATTTAAAAAAAGCGTACATTTTTTCCATTAGTAAAAATGCTTGTCCGGCAACTTAACATCATAGGGGGATTGACCATGCAGCCTTCGCGCAAGATCGCATCCAATATTTTTAAAGGATCGCTCGGCAATATGATTGAGTGGTACGACTGGTACGTTTACGCCGCGTTTGCTGTCTACTTCAGCCCCTCGTTTTTTCCAAGTCATGATCCAACGAGTGAACTGTTGGATGCTGCGGCAGTATTCGCACTTGGATTTCTGATGCGGCCGATTGGTAGCCTTGTGATGGGCCGGTATGCTGATCGCCACGGGCGCCGGGCCGGGTTGACCTTATCCATCCTGATCATGGCCAGCGGGTCGCTGTTAATTGCCTTATTGCCAAATTATCAGACAGTTGGTATTTGGGCACCTGTTTTGTTAGTGGTCATTCGGCTGTTTCAAGGCCTGTCGCTTGGCGGTGAATACGGGACAAGCGCTACTTACCTGTCAGAAATGGCCGAGCCTTCACGCCGCGGCTTTTATTCAAGTTTTCAATACGTCACCTTAGTCAGCGGCCAATTGATCGCACTTGGGGTTCAGATTATCCTGCAGATGTACCTGACTGAAACAGAACTCAGCTCCTGGGGTTGGCGCATCCCATTTGCCATCGGTGCAGCCGGTGCTCTACTCGTTCTCTGGCTGCGACTATCGATGGACGAGTCAAACCAGTTTCAGCACATGTCCACCAGTCAACGCCAATCAGCTGGCACGATACGCGCCTTACTTAAGTATCCCAAGCAAATCCTGACCGTGGTTGGTCTGACGCTCGGCGGCACTATCTGCTTCTATACTTACACAACTTACATGCAAAAATTCATGATCAATTCGGTTGGCTTGCCCAAAGGAACCGTGGCGTTAATCAACTTCGCCGCCCTCTTCATCTTCATGTGCCTTCAACCTTTGGCGGGTTACATATCCGATCACATCGGCCGACGCCCCTTGCTCTTCTTTTTCGGGATCGGCAGCACGGTCTTGACGGTCCCACTATTTTGGCTGATGCAAACCACCAAAACCCCACTGATGGCATTCCTGATGATGTTAGTCGGCCTCATTCTTGTCACTGGCTATACATCCATCAATGCGATTGTGAAAGCGGAGTTATTTCCAACCGAAATTCGTGCACTCGGTGTTGGTTTTCCGTACGGCCTGACCGTCGCCTTGTTTGGCGGAACAACTGAGTACATCGCACTATGGTTCAAGCAAGCACATCATGAAAGTTACTTCTTCATTTATGTTTCGCTATGTGCGCTTATTAGTCTGATTGTTTATTGGCGAATGACTGAGACGATGCATGCTGAGTGGGATTAACCGCCAAAAAAGGACGACTTTTTCAATGATAATAAGATCTTCCGCAATCAAAAATAAATATTGCTCATACTAATCCATTGACTTTCTAATCAACACACCATATACTCATTGTCAACTAATCAAAACATCATATTGACTTATGCGTTGAAGAGAAGAGTAAGCGTGAATCCGTTTAAAGAGACTGCCCGGTGGTGTGAGGGTGGAACGGTGAAGCACGGAAGATGAGCTCTGAGCATCGGCAACCGTGAAAGCGGGCGCCGCGTCAGGACTCGATACCGTCCCAGACATCGTTTTGACGGTGTTGTTGAGTTGGCGGGAGCAATCCCAGCCAAGAATTAGGGTGGTACCACGAAGGTCTTCGTCCCTGTATTAAACATACAGGGGCGAAGATCTTTTTTTGATTAAACAGGCAAAGGAGTTGGTAGCGGTGGGGTTTGCAACATTGTTCGAAGTTTTGCAGCATTTAGCACCATACTTAGGCATCACATTTTGGATCATTGGCGCATCAGCACTTTTCGTACTTGTATTCGGCTCATTAATCTCGTTGGTCCATTTCAGCCATTCGCGCGTTCTGGAATTGCTTTATAACGGGTTCGTCAGTCTCATGCGGGCAACACCAGTTTTATTGCTATTAATGCTGGTATTCTACGGCATGCCACTTCTATTCCAGTTAGTCGGCATTGACATTTCGTGGTGGGCCAAAACCAGTTTCGCCATTCTTGCTATCGGATTGGAAAACAGTGCGTACTTCTCTGAAAACCTGCGTAGTGCTTATGCCTCGATTCCACAGTCACAATATGATGCCTGTACATCGTTGCATTTCAGTCGCATCGCAGCCATTCGCAGAATTTTAGGTCCGCAGGTTTTTGCGGCCGCACTGCCAAATATCGGGAATACGCTTATCACAATTGTCAAAAACTCAGCCTACGTCTATGTCATCGGCATCACCGACCTATATGAGCAAGCCCAAATTATCGCCCAAGCATCATTTGGCAAACAGCAAGTGGTCGTTTTCATTGTCTTGTCACTCATCTACTGGGCAATATGTGCAGCTATCCAAGCATTTTTCACCCAACTTGAACGCCGCCGGTCTTGGTCAGGAGGTGCAAAATGACGATTTTCTGGCAAGATTGGCAACAAATCATCCCAAGTGTTTGGACAAGCATTTACATCGCACTGTTGGCAATTCTTTTTGGGATCCCGATTGGTTGCCTCATCGCTTGGATCCGTGTCAAACGTCCGCCAATCCTCAATCAATTAGTCGGCATCTATCTCTCGTTTGCTCGCAGTGTGCCGATGATCGTTGTCCTTTATATTCTGTACTTTGCGTTGCCGAACCTCACGACTGTGCTAAATGGCGGTAAGGGACTGCATATTCCCGCCACTGTGGTTGCTGTCGCTGCTCTCGCACTATTCTCCAGCGCCTACTTTGGTGAAACTTTCCGCGCGGCCTATCAAGCACTCGACCCGGCGCAACTGGAAGCAGCACTCGCCTCAGGACTGAGTAAGCGCACGGCGATGAAACGCATTGTCCTACCACAAGCGGCCGCGCTTGCCCTGCCAAATGTTTTCAATAGTGTCATGGACATTGTCAAAGGCACGGCCATTATTTACAACATCGGCCTGCTGGAGATCACTGGCACTAGCATCCTTGTTGGCTCCAAAACGTACCAATTCATTCCAGCCTACCTAGCAGCTTGGACAATTTACCTAGTTCTTTATTGGCTCGTCAGCGCTATCTTTCATCTCATCAAGCGTCAAGTCACATACTTACACTAAAAGGAGTTCTTATCATGAAAAAATCTCGTCTTGCACTCATTGCTGGCACCGCCGTTCTCGCATTGTTTCTCGCCTCCTGTGGCAAATCCGGCACCGCCAGTTCGACCAGCAGTTCAAAAGTTAAGACAGTTCAAATCGTTGGCCCGTCAGCATCTCAACCCTACCAAATTTATAAGAGTAAAGATAAAATGTCCGGCTATAATGGCGATATTCTTGCCGCTATTCAAAAAGACCTCAAAAACAAATATAAGTTCCAGTATCAAGTCACTGAAGCAAACTCCGTCTTTGTGGGCTTACAATCTGGTAAATACGATCTGGCAGTGGGCAATTACTACTACTCGACTGAACGTGCTAAAACCTACGACTACTCACGCAACCCTACCCTACTGAGTGACTTGCGCTTGGTTGTACGAAAAGATGATAACAAAATCACTGACCTTGCATCGCTGGCGAAAACAAATGGTAAGTTGGAACCGATTGATGTGGCTGATCCGCGGTATGGTATCGTTGAAAACTGGAATAAGCAGCATCCCGAACAGAAAGTAACACTCAAATCATCCGGTTTCGTTGATACAGCTAACCAGTTCAAAGATATTGTGAACAAACAATATGATGCCATTCTTTACCCACGGACAAATTTTGATACTGCACAGAAGAAGCTCAACGAACCACTCAAGCTTTCTAAGTCAATCGCAGTCTTCCCAGTGGTCTATTACTATCACAAGAGTTCAAGCAGCACACAACTACGTAAGGATATTGACAAAGAACTCCTCAAACTGCGGAAAAATGGCACCTTGGCCAAATTGTCCCAAAAGTGGCTTGGTAGTGATCCCTTTACTGCAAAAAATGATCGTGTGACTGACGTGACCAAGTCTTACGCTCAAGAAAAGTAGGTGATTTTGTTGGGCTTGTTAGAAGTTAAAAATCTCACCAAAACATTCAAAGAGAAGACAATTCTCGCCAACCTTAATCTGACCGTTAATGCCGGCGAAACCTTAGTCATTATAGGCAAAAGTGGTGCAGGCAAAACAACCCTTCTACGATGCCTGAACCTGCTAGAACGGCCGACCAGCGGCAATCTCACACTGGAAAACAACATTTACGATTACAGTCGGCTCACAGCAGACAATATCCGGACAATCCGTGATCAACTCGCTATGGTTTTTCAAAACTACGCCTTATTCAACAACAAAACCGCTTTGGAAAATATCACCGAGCCTTTAATCTACGGCCAGCATCAAACAAAAGCCGAAGCGCAAAAGACCGCTCAAACCTTGCTTGAGCAATTAGAACTAACTGACAAAGCAAACTTATATCCTGCAGAATTATCTGGTGGTCAACAGCAACGCATTGGCATTGCCCGAGCAGAGGCCTTACGACCATCAATCATTCTTTTCGATGAACCCACTAGTTCACTAGATCCGGCCTTGGTCGGTACGATCAGTCGTGACATTCTTTCGTTGCGCGAAAAAGGCCAGACGATGATTGTTGTAACGCATCAACTGGATTTTGCACAACGGATCGCAACGCAATGCGCTTTTCTAAATGAAGGCCATCTGGTCGAAGTCGCGCCTGCCGACCAATTCTTTACACACCCAGCGCAACCGGAAACAGTTGCGTTCCTGAATGCGGCAAAGGAGGCGGAGGCATGAAAGCAACGATTATTGGTGCCGGCAATACCGGTTTTGCTTGTGCAGCAGATCTTGCTCGCCATCATATCACGACAACGGTTTACTCACGCGATCCTGCCAAAGCCGCCAAGCTAACTGAAAACCCCTTCGCCATCACAGGCCGCTTCACAACTACCCAGCCTTTAAACGTCAGCTCTGACCTAGCCGCCAGCATTCAATCAGTCGACGTCATCATCGTTGCCACTTGGGCCAACGCACACACCACCGTTATTGATGCCTTGCGACCGCTCATTCATCGAGGTCAAGCCATTATTTTTCTCAATGGTAATTGGGGTCTACTTCAAGCTGTTGCGGCCTTCACACCAGCATGGCTCGCCGAAAAAAGCGTCAGTATTTTGGAAACATCAGGCATGCCTTACGTTGCTCAATGGCAGGACCATTCATTGCACATCAGCGAAATCAAGGCTAAAGTAACGGTTTCGACTTATGGCGCCAAAGAAGCCAGCATCAAAGGCATTAATTTGCTCAAGCAGTTATATGCTCAAGAGATCGAGTCGCCTAATATTCTGCAGGCAAGTCTAAGTGCGCTTAACCCAATCATTCACGTACCCGTCTCCCTCTTCAATCTTTCTCGCATCGAACACGCCGCGTCTTTTCACATCCTCACAGACGGTTTAAGTTCCGCCGCAAGAGCTTACATCATGCACATTGACGACGAACGCAAACACCTAGCAAGTGCCTTGCACATACCATACAGCAGCATTGTGCATCAACTTGCCACACAATGGGGAACAGACTTTGACACGCTACGAGAGGTGTTTCATGGACTACCTACCTACCGCGACCTGCCCGCTCCAGACAGCTTGCAATCACGGTTCATCGTCGAGGATTTACCATTTGGCATCGATCCACTGGTTAAGCTAGGCGAAGTTCTCGGTGTTTCACTGCCATACAGCGAGAAACTAGCAGCATTTGCACATGCTGTTTTTGATCAGGTGCCGGAACCGGATCTCGGATTTATTAATGCTGAGACAATTGCTGCTGTTCAGGGAACTGGGTCAGCATAAATAAAGTTTCAAGTTTCACAAAAAAGTTTTCGGCTAATTCGTTGTTGTTTGATGTATTGTTGCTGTGCATATCCTTAGTCTTTACAAACAGTATTAAGTATATGTTCGAAATTCAATCCTAATATCTTGGGATCAAATCCAGACACCATATAAAAATACCTCCAACAGAGAATCCTCTATTGCAGGCATTTTTAAGTTGTCGGTCTTCATTAACAAGTTGTGAATCAAAGAAATCCTATTTGGCATTGCCAACATTGGCAGGCAACTTCGCCTTCGCTTCCCAATACGCCTTCAGCAACTTCTCAAACATTGCACTATTCGGTTGAATCTTCGTATATTGAGCAATGGCCTTTTCAATTCCATGCGTTTGGATAAACTGCTGCATTTTGACCGCTTGCTTATCATCAGGATTATGGAAAAGCAAGGCACACGCAGCACCGCGTAATAAATATTGATTATCTAAGCCAAAAGACTCGCATTCATTCGCAGGACCAATGATCCGGTCATTGGGAGAAAGCTTGCGGATCGGTTCTCGGCCAACACGCGTCACCGGATCAGATAAGCCAGGCGTCGTCATCCGCTTAACGAACATCGTCTCAATATAATCTTGCAGTGACTGTTTCGAAAAATGATACTTCGCCTCAAGGGCTGCTGCCGATTCTGCCATAGCCGCCTTCACTTGACGCAATAGTACCTCGTCATGCAAGACTTCTTGAACCGTGTGATAGCCGTGAACTTGACCCAGATAAGCACTGATCGCATGACCACAGTTAATGATATAAATCTTACGTTGCAGGTACATTTCCAAATTATCAACGTATTCTGCGCCTTTAATTGGTTCGCTATTAGGATCTAACAGCTTTCCTCTTTCGATCGCCAGTTCATACGCGTCACCCACTTCAATACCATCTTGCCCCTGATGATGACCATCAAATACAACGCGATCAACAGCCGTATTTGGATAAACCGCTGCTTGTTCAAGCTGCTCACTGGTCATCTCGCCTGAATCAAGCATCGCCTTTTTTAGAATATCTGTGCCCATAATGGCATTCTCACAAGCCATAACCGTCATTTTAGGCAGATGTTTTTCTAACCGCGCCTTCAAACCCTTCGCGATAAGTGGCGCAACTTTTGGTAAGTTACTTGCCATGACGGATGTGGTCACTATGTCAGCATGTGTTATCGCCTCAACGACACCAGTAGGATCTTGAATGGAAGAAACAGCATCCACATTGTCGATTATCCGTTCTTGATAATCGTGATCAATTAGAAAAAGTCGATACTGTTTCTCTTTCCTCAACTGTGCCACTGTCTTCTCAACAACATCTGCAAAGACAATGTGATAGCCGCTTTGATGAAGCAAATCTCCAATGAACCCTAACCCTATTTTTCCTGCGCCAAAATGGACTGCGGTTGCCATAATCTCCATCCTCTCAAAAGATAACTTGTTAGTGCTCACTAAGTTTCAAAATGCTGAGGACCGTTTGCTTGTCCTTGGCCTCTCGAAGTTTTTGGATATTGTTATCCTCCGTCAATGCCTGCGCGATTTGACCAAGGAGCTGAACATGTTTCTCTCCCTTGCCGGCGACGCCAACTAGAAGGTATGCCGTGTTGCCATCGAAGTCAACACCATCTGGAACCTGCACAAAACAGATTCCTGAATGCAAAATGGAATCCGACTGGGTTAACCCATGTGGCATAGCAACTCCATCGCCAAGATAAACTGATAAATCTTCCTCACGAGCAAACATCTCCTGCTTGTAAAACGGCTTCACATAGCCACCTTCGATCAGGATATCAGCACACGCTGAAATGGCCGCATTCTTATCTTGGAAACTTGCCCCTAAAACAATGTTTTCAACTGGAAACAGTGGTTTTTCAAGCACTTGCTCGGCAACTTGTGGCGTTATTGCCGTTTCTTCGGCTGCTTGTTTTTGCGTTACATGATCGTCAGTGTCACCCACCATCGTTCTTATCTGATCAATGATGCGTTGATATTCTGTTCGATCCATAAAATTTTTAACCGTTAAAATTGGCAGACTGCCTTTACTCATCATTTCTGCCCGCGGCTCTAAACTTTCATTAGTAACAATCAGATCTGCTCTACTGGTTTCATCGCCAATATCTGCAACCGCCATATGGTCCACTTCTGGTGACAGGCCGACTTTCTTGAGTTCGGCACTTAATATTGAGGCCCCCATTGCTGATGAACCCATACCCGCATCACAAGCAAAAATAATCCGATTTAGGTGGCGCAACTGATTCTTGGGTGCTACCGCAATGCCATCATCTTTTTCAGCTGTTTGAAGTTCCTCAGAAACAGCTGGCGCGGCAGGGCCTGCAGTAGCTACAGCAGCCGTGTCAAAGCTTGAAAGCATCTTACTAGCATTTGGCTGCCGAACAAACTTGAGGATTAGTCCCGTCACTGCAAACGAAACCGCCAATGCGCCAAAGTAAGCAATGGAATTAACCAGAAGGCTGCTCTTAGGCGTCATCATGTAAAAGGCGAACACCGATCCCGGAGATGGCGGTCCAACTGTGCCACCACCAAAAAGTGAAAGGACGGTTAGTGAAAAGATATTACCAGCCATCGGGCCAAGAATAGTCAGCGGCATCATTAGGCAATAAGGAAAAACAACTTCAGCAATACCACCAAAGAACATGATAACCGCTGCCCCAGGAGCCGTTTTCTTCGCAATACCTGTCCCAAACTTTGCAAACGCTAAGGCTGTCCCAACCCAAATTGCGCCATTAGCTTCAACTAGGAACAAGATTGACTTACCCGCTTCGGCTGCTTGTTGCAGTCCAAGTGGCACCATGATGCCATGATTAATCGCATTATTTAAGAATAAAATCTGCGCTGGCTGCACAAACAAACTGGTTAAAGGAATCAAATCACGTTTGGTCATGAAATTAACGCCAGCAGACAAGAAGTTCTGAATGCCCGTAATAATAGGGGCAATTGCCAAGAAACCTAAAATGACAAGAATAAAGCCAAGAATACCCAGCGAGAAGTTGTCCACCAACATTTCCATGCCGGGTTTAACTTTGCCTTTAACCAGCTTATCAAACTTTTTCAATAAGATTGCGCCGATTGGGCCCATAATCATGCCACCAACCAGCATCGTGACACTCGAGCCGACGATGACGCCAAGGGTTGCAAAAGCTCCAATGACCCCGCCTCGACGTCCATAAATGTTGGCCCCCGCCGTGTAACCAATTAGTGCAGGAAGCAAGTAAGTCAGAATGGGTCCGACCAATTCATTCAAATGTTTATTCGGCATCCACCCTGTTGGAATAAATAGTGCAGTTAATAATCCCCAGCCAATGAACACACCAATATTTGGCATAACCATTGCGCTAAGTGTTGCTCCAAATTTCTGGACTTTCGCTTTCGCTACCTTCAGGTCCATAATGATCCCTCTTTCTTAACGCTCCGTTTGCGCTTTTATCATCATGATGACGGTGGCCTATTCCAAATTAGCGTGACGAGGAAACATCGTGTCAGTCGTCTCGCCAGTTAATTTCATTAATTCCAAAATAATGGCGTCATAAGTTAACCAACTCAGCTGTTCAAACAAGGTCCCCATTGGTTGCACCGAATGAGCAGTGTCGGCTGCCCCTGTTTCGTTTTTAGGCGTTTCGCCAGGAATCGCAATGATCGCATCGGCCAGACTGCCGATTTCGGCTGTTGGATAAATCGTCACCGTTGCCAATTTAGCGCCCACCGCTTTTGCCTTCTTAGCATCAACCACCAGGCTACCCGTCGATCCGGAACCAGAGCCGATCACAAGTAGGTCGCCTTCCCCAATTGATGGGGTCGTGGTTTCCCCGACAAAATAGGCGTGCAATCCCAAATGCATGAGCCGCATAGCAAAACCGCGACCTGCAAAACCAGAGCGGCCTGCACCGCCGACAAAAATCCGATTTGCTTGAAAAGCCATCTTGGCAACAGTTTCGACTTGGGTGTCATCAATCATTGGCGCATATTGATCCAGTTCGCTGATAATTGTCTTCAAACTTTTTGCTTCCATGATCATTTCTCCTTATTAAGCGCTTACATTTTCATGCGAATGAATTTTGTCGGCCAAAGCCTTCGCTGTTGCGACAGGATCGTCGGCATGATTCACCCCGCCGCCAACAATAATGATATCTGCGCCAAGGGCCTGATACTGGTCAACCGTGCTGACTTTAATGCCGCCTGCGACTGACAGCTGTGAGTGCTTACTCAGTTGTTTAACTTGCTTCAATGCATTCAAAGGTGTTTGCCCCACCGCTTGCTCATCAACGCCAACATGAACACTGATGCTATCAACCCCGACATCCTCAAGTTCCTTGATGCGGGTGTTCAAGTCAGGCACACAGATCGTATCAACAAAGACTTGCTTGCCATATTTCTTCGCCGCAGCAAGACAAGCTTTGATCGTCAAGATGTCCGTCACACCGAGAACTGTGCAGTAGTCCGCACCAGCTTTAAAGGTAAGCTCAGCTTCATACTCGCCTGCATCCATAATCTTGGTATCGGCCAGGATCTTTTTTTCCGGAAAATAACGCCGAAATTCGCGAACGGCGCGCATCCCTTCTTGGATGATAAACGGGGAGCCAATTTCAAAAATATCGACATAGTCTCGAACTTTTTCGGCCAGAACCAACGCATCTACAAGCGAGATATCGTCTAATGCAAGTTGCAACTTCATAAGAATTCTCCTCCTCAAGGCTGATATTCCTTTTGACAAGTTCAGTATAGCCGGCTAATGTGTATCTTGCAACATAAAATGTTTAAATTGCCACATTTTATGTTTAATAATCAACAAATCGTGGCGTTGTTGCGTTGTATTTGCTACAATCGAAAGCGAGAAGGTGATTAGCCATGGCAAAATTAAGTGCCATTGACAGACAAAAACAACTCGTTGATCTGATCTCACATCAAGGAACCATGAAGATCACCGAGTTAGCCACTTATTTCAACGTATCTCGCGAAACAATTCGGCGCGATCTGCAGGAACTCGACAATTCTGGTGCCGTCAAGAAATGGTACGGTGCAGTGATGCCCGTTCAGGATTTCAATATTCCGCCAGTTGAACAAAGAATGGCCAGTTTTCACGAACAAAAACTGGCCATCTGCAAAAAAGCGCTGTCCTATGTTTCCCAGCGCTCAACTATTTTTATTGATGCCGGCAGCACGGCGCTGACCTTTGCAAGTCTGTTAAAAGAAACGGCTGGCCATACGATCATCACAAACTCCATGCCTGTTGTGAATGAACTCGTGACCAGTCAAAATCATCTCATCAGTGTTGGCGGCTCGGTCGATCCTTTGACGTTTGCGACAATGGGCACACAAACACTCGGCTTCATCGAAAAAATCAGGATGGACATGGCATTCTTAGGCACATCCGGCTTCGCTGAGCACAATGGTCCAAGTTCAAACAGTCTTGACGATGTCGAAATTAAACACAAGATCATTCAAAACAGTCGACTGAACTTCGTCTTAGCGGACAGTTCAAAAGCTAGTTCCTCATCACTTTCCCAGTATGCAAATTGGCATGATATTGATTACTTAATCACTGACAACAGCTTACCTGCCAAAATTAAAGATCAGCTGACGGCGCAAACAGAAGTTGTCACGGTCTGATCAGGTTAAGTTCAGCTAAAAAGGAGGTCGTTGGTCTGTGCGATGTATTCTCTTTGACATGGATGGGACACTGATTAACTCTGAAGCCAAATACTATGCCATCTGGGACCAGTTACTAGCCGATAATGGCTACCATCTTACGGTTGACTTTTATCGTCATATTCTCGGCATGCCCATGAGCGGTATTCAGCAAACTTTCACGGACCACTATGGGACAGACTTTCCGTTTGATACACTCTTTTCGGCCTTTTTGAAACAGCGAACAGCGCTGGTTCAGCACGGCAATTTTGAACTCATCCCAGGTACGCGTGCCTTCCTTAAAGCTTGCGGCCACCACCAAATCAGTTGTGGCTTGGTCACTTCCTCTTATCGAAACGAAACCCAGGCGATTTTAGAAAAGCTCGATTTAGCTAGCTATTTTCAATTCGCCTTGTTCGGCGACGAAACGCAACATGGCAAGCCTGATCCCGAAATCTATCTGCAGGCCATCGCCAAATCCGGTTTCCCACCGGATGAAGTTGTCGCTTTTGAAGATTCTAAGAACGGCATTTTATCCGCTAAAAACGCAGGCTTAGCGGTTTATCGCATTGAAAATCCAGTCCCGATAGATGCTGATATCCTCGACTTGGTCACGGCATCTTTTAGCAACTATGATGATGCCCTTGATTTTTTTCATTTAAATCAAGAACAGTTGCAATAATCGGGTAACGGTAGCCCTTTCAATCAGGTTGCCGCTCCCACGCCGCCTAGCTGCTTCCTCTGTCAGGCGCAATCAAAAACGACGATCCGCAAAGGTCGTCGTTTTGGGCTTGCAAAATTTATTTTGGCTGCTTGTATTAACGTTTATCAAATTTCATAGAGAAAAATAATCCGCCAAAAGGTTATCAATATTAAAACGTATATGCACAGTAACTGAGCGTTTCTCAATAAAATTGAAAATCAAGATATAACACCCGTTGTCCTATGTGAGGTCGTCACGCTGCAGGCGACTCTGATAAACTGAAGCCAGCAGAGAAGGATAATGAGCGGTGGTGCCTGATTCGGAAAGTAGGTGGTGCCTATGGGACTAGTTCCTATAACCCACACTTTTAAAAGAAAGGAGTCATGTTTTGCCGGTGATCGCTATCATCACAACGATCACAGCCTGTGTAGGTTCATTGGTAGTGCTGATCATCGTGTTCACACGATTGATCAAAGCAACGACCATGCTGCTTCTAGCAGTTCACGAACTTATGCAGGCGCTCGAAGCATTTCGAGAAAAATAGGCAAACTAAAAGCCGCGCTTCCTTCACCAGGGTCTCGCGGCTGTTAGTTGCCTAATCCTGTTTGCCACTGCTTGTTAGCTGGCTCTGCAAGGGCATTTGTCCGGCCGTTGTGTTAGCGCACAACGGCTTTTTGCTGTCTTTAGTATAGCATTCGCTTTTGCAAAATGGCCAGCTATGTCTCTTAGTTTATCCTGTCAGTGCCAGATAAATCCTTGAGTTTTTAGATCTACAAGCGATCTGACCGTATCAGATAATCACTTGATTATTTTAGACTCGCTTCACCCGCCTCTTTAACCATAAAATACCTCCTACGCAAATTGCTAAGATCATTTGTCCAAGAACAATCGCTAACTCATTGACGTGATTCCCAGCTTGTGGCAATGTCTCGGTTTTCTTTTTGGTCATTGTTGTCTTTGCGTTTTGATGTATGTCGTCTCCGCCTTTGCCAGTAATCGAAGCAGGGGGATTCTCGCGATCGTTAGAAATGCTGGATCCGGTATTGTCTTCAATGTTTGTCTCTTTTTCTGTTAAAACCGTCACTGTGGCTTCTTTGCTGATCTTGTTACCAGCAACATCCGTATAAGTGTACGTAACGGTATAAGTTCCCTGCGTCTTTAGATCTACTGTACCGGTAACGGTTAAATTAGACATGGCCAAAGCATTGCCATCTGCGTCTGTTGCGCTAACTAAATTATTGGCCGCGTTCCAAGCGGCTGATGGACCTGCAACCATTGTTGTATCTTTAGTCACAATATCAGCCTTGGACGCGATGACTGTCACGGTGGCTTCCTTACTAATTTTGTTGCCTGCTGGATCGGTGTAGCTATACGTTACCGTATAAGTTCCCGGCGTCTTTGGATCTACTGCACCGTTGACGGTTAAATCAGAAAGGGCCAAAGCATTGCCCTTTGCATCTGTAGCGATAACTAAATTATCAGCCGCGTTCCATGTTGCTGATGGGCCTGCAACCATTGTTGTATCTTTAGTCACAATATCAGCCTTGGACGCGATGACTGTCACGGTGGCTTCCTTACTAATTTTGTTGCCTGCTGCATCGGTGTAACTATACGTTACCGTATAAGTTCCCGGTGTCTTTGGATCTACTGCACCGTTGACGGTTAAGTCAGAAAGGGTCAAAACACTGCCATCTGCGCCTGTAGCCTCAACAAAGTTATCGACCGCGTTCCATGTTGCTGATGGACCCGCGACCATTGTCGTATCTTTAGTCACAATATCAGCCTTTGACGCGATGACTGTCACTGTGGCTTTTTTACTAATTTTGTTGTCTGTCGCATCGGTGTAACTATACGTTACCGTATAAGTTCCCGGTGTCTTTGGATCTACTGCACCGTTGACAGTTAAATCAGACACAGCCAAAGCATTGCCGTCTGCGTCTGTAGCGCCTACTAAATTATCGGCCGCGTTCCAAGCGGCTGATGGGCCTGCTACTAACGTTGTATCCTTGGTTACAACAGACGCTTGAGACGCACGATAGGTATAAGTAATCGTTTGATTCTGGGTTGTATACAACTGGTTGCTATTAATATGGTCAGTATTTTCTTTTACAAAAACATAGCCCGGAATCGTTGCTGACTCAGAAGTGTAGCTTTGTCCTACACGACCGGTCTGAATTTTATCACTGGCTATAGTGTTTCCATTTTCATCTACAAATTTTTCAGTTAGTTGACCAGTACTGTTCCAAATTGAAGTAATTGGATTGATAGTTAAGTCGCTGATCTTTGTCGTGCCATCGTTCGAGTACACATAGACGCCTGTTGTGGCTTGGTCCCCAATATTTTCTGGCCGCATAAAGAAATTTTGGGTAATTGACTTTTCCCCATCATTCGCAAAGGCTTCGATACTTGTTTCGTCAACATAAACCGTAATTGTAATTGATCCATCCGCATTCACTGTTGCGTTCATTTTGTCTCGTGGTGCTCCCATGTTGGGTTCACCGGTATTGAGTCTCTGAACGTACAATAATCCCGTAGTTAAATCATACCCAACGATCATGTCATATTTTTGATCATCAGATACTCGCAACTTAAAGCCAACTGATTTCGGTTTGTCAGCTTCGTCCCAAGAAAAAGTTGCACTTATCTTATATTGTTTGCCTTCGTACTGGACTTGCTCATCGGAACGCGAAACCGTAAAGTTACTTTCAGCCTTGTTAATAACATTGGCCTCTTCGTTATTAGCAATTTCTTTGACCACAGTATTCGTCAGCAAGTACCCGTCCGTTGTATCAGCATTCTTTTTGAGGCTCAGCTCACGAGGAAGTGTCATATTGCCAGACCAAGGTGAAGTTTTGGCCTCGTCCACATAACTCCAATTCGACTGCCAAGCCAACATAACCGTTCGACCATCAGGCATGTTGGAGAAAGGAATACCCGCATAAAAATCCTCTCCTGAATCCATCGTCATTGGATTTTGCAACGTTTTTGAACTCTCAGGTACCCAAGTTCCGTCGGCTGTCATATTACCAACATAATATTGCATCCCAGATCCTGTGGCATGTGCGCCTTGTTGGACACTGATGCAAAAGACCCACTTTGTTTCATTTGTTCCAGCTACCTTCATCGGTACCAGTGATGGGCATTCCCATACGCCATTACCAACATCATTTTCACGTTCAATCTTAGAAGCATATGTCCAGTCCAACAGATTGCTAGATTTATAAATGAGGGCTTGCTGACCAGACACAACTGTCAAATAGTATTGTTTGTTAACCGCATCGTAGACCACGCTTGGATCGCGGAAGTTGGCGGCATCTCCTCCTTGGTTCATACTGGTTGGAATGATTGCCTGGGGATTAGCTGCATTACCATCCTTCGAATATTGAATAAACGTTTTGCCACCATCGAGGCTGTAAGCCAAATGTTGCTCCTGAATTTCTGTTAAACCAATCCACGTCCCCCATCCGTCTTCAGCACCATCATTTTTTCTAGTCGCGATCTGATAATCAGCAGTGTAGAAAGCCAGAATGGCGTCTTTTCCTAAGCCACTGACATTGTTAGTGTCAACAACAATCGAGCCACTGAAAATAGCCTTTTTGCCGTCAGCGTCACCCCAATTTGTTGTTGGTACGCCAACATATCTAACTTCGCCTTTATCTTTTAGCGAACCAGTTGTGTTGGTATACGTAAAGTCTTCCCACCCCTGATTCTGTAGCATTGGAATGGCAACGTCCTCTTGTGTCCAATTAATTAAGTCCTTGCTGACGGCGTGGCCCCAAGACATATTGCCCCACTGATTACCTTCCGGATTGTACTGATAATACAGATTGTAAAGCCCCGTCTTGCTATCATAAAAAAGACCATTAGGATCATTGATCCAATTCTGGCTACTTGAGTAGTGATACTGGTTTCGGTATGGTTCATTATACTGCTCGTTTTGACTGACGTCAGAGGTGACTGCATTGGTTGCAATTGTTGCGGACGATGCTGGTTGGTCAGTTTGAGATTGTCCCACACTACTTTGTACTTGTTCATTACTTGTCGGCAACGTGGTTTTCGAAGTGGGGAGCGCTTTGTCTGAATCACTCGTTGTTACAGATTTTATCAAATCATTGTCAGCAGTATCGCTTTTGGAAGTCTCTTTTTTATCAACAGCTGGTTGACTGATTGTACTACCAATTGATGACTTGCTGTCGCTCGAACTAGGCAAATCAGCCACACTTGATGATGATGCAGTTGCCGTACTATTGACTGAAGACTGAGCCGTCTCACCTGTCGTTTCATTATTAGGCTGACTACCAGTGTTTGTTTGACTAATTTGGGTAGACGAAGCACTTGTCGCAGCGCTTACATTTTGCCCGTCATTAAAAAATGAAACGATAAGACATGTTGATAAGCAGGCAAATACCCATACACTCTTGCTTTTATACATCTTGTAATGTTTCTTTTCATCCATTTCCAACTTTATTCATCCTCCTATTTGTTTGACGCATTTCATATACATGAAATCTTCTGGTTGCCGCTGTCCATTTACCACATTTTGCTAAGTAGCCTTACGACAAAAAAAGTCGATGAGAACTGAATCTCACCGACTTCTCAGTCCTGCCATAGTTGCACTTATCACTGATAAATGAAGTATCTACAATTAAAGTCACCTACAACAGGAGCTATTTGGCTTTGGGCGTAATGCCCGTCTGCTGACGAACCTTCTTTTGAAAATATTTGATTTTCTTGTCATAGTCGTCAACAACCGCGCGAACATTCTGCTGCCCTTTCCAACCTGAATACCCGAACATCAACATCCCCAGTGCACCCAGGACTAAGAGCACAATGCCAACGATGTTTAGCCACAAGGTCTTGCTATGGAAGAAGTAGATCAGAACAATGCCAACGCCACTGAGAATGGTGCAAAGTTGAAACCAGTAGCCTAGGTTTTTCAACATATGCTTCTGATACGCAACTTCTTTTTCGTATCCCTTAGTCATTTCGTCAATTGTCATTTTGATTTTCCTTCTTCCATACACGTTCGTAGTTTAGTAAGACAGGCCAGGGTTGAAGAAACCAACTAGAACACCGACGAGCGAAACAACAACGAGTAGCAGCATGGTCCAGATAGCTGAAACATGCTTCTTCGCCATCAACCACCAGCAGAATAATGTTACAAGTACTGTCAGCAAACCAGGATAGATGCTGTTCAGCTTGTCTTGCAGATTCAGGAAGACTTTGCCATCAGCACCGCGTAATTTGAGTGATGTTGTGACGTTAACCCATGATGCCAGAACACCACCAACAACCATACTGCCGACAATCCCGATAGCGTGACGAACAGCCGCGCCTTGTTTACCAACTAAGAAACTAACCGCTTGATCACCGAAGCGATAACCACGGAAGTAAAGGAAACGTTGGCCAAAGTATGCCATCAGTACCCAAGCAACAATGTAGAAAATCGCCCCGACTGGTGAACCGCCAGTCGACATACCAAGGGAAATCCCTAAGAGAATGGGAATCAATGTCCCATCAATCAATGAATCACCAATACCAGCGATTGGGCCCATCAGGCCAGCACGCATATCGTTAATGGTCTCGCCGTCAATTTCTTTACCGTTCGCACGCGCCTGTTCCATGCTGGCCGTGATCCCGACAATCACCGTCCCGAGCATTGGGTTGGTGTTGAAGAACGCGGTGTATGCGTGAATGGCTTTGACCTGGTCATCATGTTTTGGATACAGTTTTCTGAGAATTGGCAGCATTGATGCCATATACCCAAAAGTCTGCATATGTTCTTGTGAGAAGCAGGTCAACGCACCCCAGAACCAACGATGAAAAGATTTTGTCAGTGTTTTGTGATCAAGCTTTTTCATGTCATTTGTCGTTTCCATGATCAAATATCCTCCTCATCATCATCGTCACTTGGTCCATCTGCTGGTGCTGCACTACCTTTTGAAGGTGTGTTGTTAGAACCAGACATCTCAATTTCATAAATAATAACCGCAAACAGTAACGATACAACTGTGACTGAGACTAAGTTCAAGTGTAGTGAAGCAGCAAGTGTGAACCCAACTAAGAACGGAATGAAATCAGCTGCTTTACCAACAATTTGCCGAAGCAGAATCGCAATCCCGACACATGGCAGCATGCCGCCGACCGTGAACAGTGTCTTCATGGCAATGCCGTCCATTGGTAAGGCACTACGCAAAGCTGTAACCGCCGTAGCACCGTAGTAGGTGAGTAACATTGTTGGTAAAAATGAGAACAATGCATGTGAGATCCAAGGCCAGCCAAAGTTAACAGCTGTTAATTTATCAAGCTTGCCATTATGAACGTCTTTCCAACCAAAGGACTGCCAAACCAGGTTCATTGTTGCAACAGCGTAGTACAAAACCGTCCCGACAGTTCCGACTAATGTCCCAACTGACTTAGCCAAGTTAGCAGCACCGCCACCCAGCGGATTCAATCCTTGCGAAGAAATCGCAACCATTGCTAGAGGGATCCCAATATAAGAAATAGCACGAACATCGGCAGAAACAGTACCACCTGGGGTAACCAATGCGATATAAACCAACTGCATCGCAACCCCGCAGGCAATCCCTAACTGAAGATTACCTAGAATAATGCCACAGACAAGACCCCCAACCAATGGACGGCCAATGGTATAATTACCAACCGCTTGACCAGCCATACATGAGTTGGAACATAAGCAAGCGAAAACACCTAAAATAGCTGCTTGAAACCAACTAATTGTCATTTTTCTTACCTTCCTTTTTTGTGAGCGTGAGCAGGAGCGCTTAGAAACCGGAGCATAAGTGGCCTTGGACGTGATGGTCGCACTTTGACCATTGCGGCCAAGGTCCTTATGTGCAGGTTTCTGCGACTGCGAGCGCGTTATCGTGAGCGCGAGCCAGCGCGGGTGAAACCGGAGTGTAAGCGGTCTTGGGCGTGATGACCGTTCTTTGGTCATTGCGACCAAGGTCCTTACACGTAGGCTTCAGCGCTGGCGAGCGCGTTATTGTGAGCGCGAGCAGAAGCGTTTAGAAACCGGAACATAAGCAGCCTTGGACGTGATGACTGCTCTTTGGTCATTGCGACCAAGGTCCTTATGTGCAGGTTTCTGCAACTGCGAGCGCGTTATTGTTCAACCATTAATACCCAAAGCGTGACTTGAATTTGTCCCAACTACCAATCCGCTGATCTGGCAACAGCGCAAACTCAACTTTATAACCAGCCTTCTCAATCGCTTCAAAGGCATCGCCTTCCTCTTGGGTAAAGGACTGATTGTCTCCGAGTTTGACTGCGTTGTCGCGATCATTACCTGGACCGACAACAACTGTTTTAATGTCGCCCGGCTTGAAGTTCATATCGACCAAGATCTTTTTCATATCTTGAGGACTCTTGGTGATGAGAAAATACTTGGTTGCTGAGTTCAACACCTTATCCTTAACCTTGTCAAAATGATCTAACGTCCAAACGAAGGTCTTTTTGTCAGACGCTGCCATATAGGCTTCCTTCAAAATCGGATTGTTTGCCGCTTTGTCGTTTACCGCAATAATCCCATCCATCGGGTATTCCTTGCCCCAACGAACCGTGATCAAGCCATGAATCATGCGATCATCAATACGTACAAACGAAATTGCCATTTTGCTCACTCCTTAAATATCGTCATCGTCAGAAGCTTCTGATGAGGTCGTCTGAAATTCTTTGATGGCCGCGGTTGCTTCTGAAAATGCTTTTTCTTTTAACGCTGAGTTATCTAAACTGTCTTTCGACATCAATGTGGTTAACGCCATTGGGAAGTTCATCCCGCCAAGAACAAGCGTATCTTGCAGCTTGCCATGGTCGTTCAAAATGTTGCAAACCGTTGTGAGTGGACTACCGCCGACAATATCTGCCAGAACAACAAAGCTTGCATCCTCTGGCAGGGTCTTTAGCAATGCCTCAAACCGTGTTCCAAATGTTGAAGCTGCTTCATCGGGTTTTAAACCAACCGCAATGACAGAACCAATCGCATCATCGCCCGCAAACATACCCAAGGTTTGCTTTAAGCCACTGGAGAAATCACCGTGACTGACAAGAAGCAAATATTTCATCTAAATCATCCCTTTATCAAGACTATGAAAATATGGATTTACCGCAAAAGGCGACAATCAACCGAAGTACAACTGAAAGTGATCCATTATTGTTCGGACAGTATTGCGGTTGTCCCCGCGAGGAACGCCCTCCCTTCTGCAATCGTTATGTAAGTCGTTTTCTCTCTATATCTGGACGTCAACAAGGTTAACGCTTACAATGATTATGTTAAGCACATTACTAATAAAAGTCACGAAGACGTTGTGCTTAATTTGCGGGAATAGTGCTTAAGGGGTGGTTTCTTTGAACGCAGTAGAAAAACTTTATGCGACAATTGTGCAACACTTTCCAACTGAACGAATCACAACTAATCAGGCTGCCGATGCAGTGGGGCTAACACGCGGCGTGACCAGTAGTTATTTATCTAAGCTCGAAAAGCAAGGCAAACTGCTCAAGACCGGCAGTAGACCAGTTTACTGGCAAGTCAAGCGGGACCATTCCGCTTTTGACGACTTAATCGGTGTCCACGGTAGTTTAAGCACTAACATTCAGCTGGCAATCGAAGCAATCGTCTATCCAACACATGGATTGCCGATCTTCATCACTGGTCCAGCCGGTAGTGGCAAGTTGCCATTTGCTCAGGCAATTTATCACGAAGCCATTCGTCGTGAAGTGCTTAAGAAAACAGCTGTGTTTAAAATCATTGATTGTGCCAACTATAAGGATCATCCAGGGACACTCAAAAAGAAGTTGCAAAGTGAGAACAATGCAACGACGGCAGATGGCACCGCCGAAAGTGGCTACTTGTATATTAAAAATGTGCAGATGCTAGGCTCATCAGATCAACACTATCTTTTCACGCACACCAACCAGCAACAAACCACTGCTTTTCGTTACATCTATTCAGGAACAACTGAAATTTTCAAAGCAGCGCGCGTCTGGTTCAAAAGTGCAGCGGTTCAGATTAAACTAAGCGCTTTTAGCGATCGACCTTTAAACGAGCGCATTACGTTTGCGGCGATGTACCTTCAACAACAGGCTGATCAAATCAATAAAGAGATCTTGATCGCACCAAACGAGTTGATCAAACTGGCAAATTTTGATCACGTCAATAACATCACGGCATTGAATAACCGTGTTCAGTTGCTTTGCGCTGGCGCCTATGCCAAAGCGCCTGACCACACGCAGCTACGGCTTGGTCAAACCGATACAAGTGCGATTCTGGTAACGCCTAAACAACAGACCTTGCAAGCAAGAATCACATCTTTGATCACCAGCGCGTTGCAGCTTGGCCCAACAACTGATGCGCTTTTTAAGAAACTTTCTGACTCGCTAAACAATGGTGAGTCCATCACTGAACAGAATTTTCTTCTGGCGAAAGTGCTCAATCAAGTCGATACCATTGCTAGTGAAAAACTTCTATCTGTATTTGCGCAGGCCATTCAAAAAGACGCTAAAACGTATATCACGCATGTATATGGTGTAACGTTTCCAAGCGACAATATTTTCTGGCAAAATGTGGCACTTGCCTTCGCATTCGCGGGTCTTTGTCGCGACAACTTGCCAGACACACAATCAGCACTGAAAATTCAGAAAGCAATCAAGCACCGTTATCCTCGAAGTTACTACCTTTTCAAGCACTTTTTGACTAAGTTAAAAGCGCAGTATGCTCAAAGCCCTTACTATTATCTGCCATTCTTCATGATGATGATTCATTGCGAAAGTAAAATCGAATCAGTGCAATACAATGCCATCCTGCTTGCTCACGGCGAACACACCGCATCGAGCATCCAGCAAGTGGTGAATTCGCTTTGCGGTAATTACTTTTTTGAGGCATTTGATATGCCCATTGATGTGACACTTGATCAAATCAACGGTTACGTTCAGGAATACCTAACCGATCAAAGTCCATCTGCTAAGGGTAATATTGTCTTATTCGATATGGGTTCTTTGCGCCAGATGTTCAGAGAAATTAAAAAGGTATCTGATCAAGAACTGATTGTGGTCAACAACGTAACCACTGCTATGGCGCTCGATATTGGCCTGCGCGTTCAGCGTAATGATGCCTTCCAGTCCATCGCTGAAGCCAGCGAGCAATATGGTGCAACAACTGAAGCCCAATATTACGAAGGCTTATCAAACAAGAAGAACATTATCGTCTCTTGCATGTCTGGCGTCGGTCTGTCTGAAGAAGTCAAAAAGCTAATTGATGCGACCCTTTCGCCAGCACTTGAAGTCATTGCCGTTGACTACAAAGAACTCCATACCCTGCTCACCAATCATGATCGAAAATTTTTCTCGAATACCCAGTTAATCTTAACCACCACCGATGTTGCTGGCGATATCGGGGCCGATATCGGCATTGATATCGTGAATGTCTATAATGTTTTCGATAAGGCCTCCTCACAAAAAATGCAAACTGTCCTACGCAATTGTGGTGAAAGCCCCCAGTCCATTAATGAACTCATTGATCGATTGGTTCGCTTCTTGTCGATTGAAGGTATCCGCGGCCGCTTGCAGATCCTGAATCCCGATATTGTCATTCAAGAAAGTCAACGCATTGTCTCCCACTACGAAGATTTCTACAACGTCAAATTCGGATCCAGACTAAAGCTCAATCTCTTCATGCACTTGTCCTTAATGATTGAACGCATGATGACCAGCAAACGCAGCACTACTTCGATTGATCGCGCAACCTTAACCCCACCTGAGCAAGAATTCTTCTCCCTTTCCAGCGGCATTTTTCAGCCAGTTGAGCAAAAATTCAATATCAAGGTGCAGGACTACGAAATTGCTTTGCTTTATCAACTGCTCAAGGACTTTATTTTTGTGGCGTGATCACATGACAAAACAAACACCCCTCGCTATTGAGAAACCATAACGAGGGGTGTTTTCGTGCTTGCTCAGTAGGATCATCTAGTTTTAATCAATTTTCCGTGGACTCAACTCACCATTTGAAATAGCCTTTCTAAAAGCAGACGGTGACATTTGTCTAGCTTTTTGGAAAGCTTTGGCAAACTGCACGTAGCTTGAAAAGCCGACTTTGATGGCAATATCACCGATGGCATCATTAGTGTTTCGTAGCAATTCAATGGCTTGGTTAATACGCAGCTGAATCAAATAGCTTTTCGGCGAAACGCCTAAATAACGCATGAAAATGCGATAAAGATAGGTTCGCTCAACTTTAACGCGCTCTGCGACAGTATCAATCCGCAAGGTACTGTCGGTATACTCACTTTTTAGAATCTCAACCGCATCTATCACATACTGCTGATTAGGCGACAAGCCCAAACGAGTTTCCTGCTGATAGTCATCAATTAAGGCGCTGACAATCTCGTAAAACTTACCTAGCGCCCCATATAGATGATCGCGACTAAAATAATCATAGGCCGCCGCAAATAATTGATTCATTTGACGAATGTCTTCATGCTGATAAATAAAATTCGTTTTGCCCAAACCTGCCTTTTCAAAAATGGCTTTAGCCCCTGAACCACGAACACCAATCCAGCGATAACTCCATGGGTTGCCGACAAGCGGATAGTAATTATTGTCTGTGTATGGTGGAATCAAGAAGCCTTGGCCGCGCGATAACTGATGAATTTCATTGTTGATGAAGAATAAGCCTTCCCCTTTAACAATAAAATGCAGCAGGTAGTAATCCAGCTGTTCATATTGATAAGGGGCACGCGGATGGACATCTTCGTACCCAACTTCAAACACGGAAAGTTCCGAACTAACAAATTGGTCAGTTCGAAGCCATTTATTTTCTTTAAACATACGCAAACCCATTTCTTTCTATAGCGCTTACATGCATTCAGCTTAACACGTGTCGGTAATTTAAAAAGGGTTTCTAAGAATTGAGAAGGAACATGCTCATATTTTTATGAGGATTCGAAGCTTTTAATCCCCTCCATCAAGTAACATATGTCAGTTTGCCAAAACCTTGCCGTGCCAAACTCCGCAATCTCCGGCCAGCTGGGGTGGCGACGCGAAGCTAGAGCGGAGACGGCGCTTCGAGCCCAAAGCCCGGTCTCGAAGTCGCCTAACAACATCAGCTCCAAGCCCGGTCGCTGTGTTGTTTGCACGGCTGAGCCCCATCCGGCCTACGATTGCTCCGCCTTGGCACTGGGTCTTTAATCTCAATTAGCTATCCATGCGAAAACAAAAAGCAAGTAATTTTCAATATCGAAAGTTACTCGCTTTTATTCGGTCGCTGTGAATTGGGCCCCAATCTCTGGTCTGACAATAAAGCTACGACCGATGATCCCGATGTGGAGATAGATCAATTTCGTCGAGTGGAATCAGTTTCGTTTTGTTTTTGATCTTGTAGTAAACGAACAACACGATGAATAACGGGATCGACATGTACGAGATCAACAGGCGCCCCCAAGCAAAGTTGGCAAGCGACCCAATGTCTTGGCCAATGATCACGATCAAACTCATGATGATGGCTAGAATTGGACCGATTGGGAACCATTTTGCATGATACTTCAATTCATCCAGCGAGTGGCCTTGTTTGATGAAGGCTCGCCGGAAACGTAAATGTGAGACGGCGATACCCAGCCAGGCTAGAAAGCCGGTCAAACCTGATGCTGCCACCAATAATTGATACACACTTGGACCCATGATGCTGGTCAAAAAGGTCATCGCGCCGACCAAGGTGGTTAAGAGCAAGGCTGCGATTGGCACACCACGGTTGTTGGTTTTTTGGAAAATGCGTGGCGCAAAGCCAGAGCTTCCCATCGCCCACAGCATTCGCGTTGACGCATACATCCCCGAATTGGCTGAAGATAGTACCGAGGTCAGGATCACCGCATTCATCAGACTCGCGGCCCCGGCCATGCCGATGCGATTGAAAACCAATGTGAACGGTGAAATCGCCACATTGTTGACTGAAGCCCCTAGCAAGTTAGGGCTGGTATATGGAATAATCGCTGCGATGATCGCAATCGACAAAATGTAGAACAACAAAATTCGCCAGAAAACCTGTTTAATCGCCTTAGGAATACTGGTTTCCGGTGTCTCGCTTTCGCCTGCCGTAATGCCAATGAGTTCCGTTCCTTGGAAGGAGAATCCAGCCACCACAAACACGGACAATGTCGCTGGCAAACCGCCGACAAATGGTGCCGCACCGGTCGTATAGTTTTTCAACCCAACTGGATGGCTACCGCCCATAATGCCCGCAATCGTCAGTAATCCGACTCCAAGGAAAACAATGACCGTGATCACCTTAACCAGCGACAGCCAGTACTCTGTCTCTGCAAAAGATTTTGCCGAAACAACGTTGATGACAAAAATCAAGGCCAAAAATCCCACTGAAATCAACCATCCTGGCAAATTTGGCAGCCAAAAGTGCATCACAATCGCCGTTGTTGAAACATCGACAGCTAGGGTAATGGCCCAATTGAGCCAATAATTCCACCCCAGCGCAAAGCCAAATGCAGGATCCACAAAGCGACTGGCATATTCTGAAAAGGACCCCGAAACTGGCACATAGGTCGCCATCTCGCCAAGACTGGTCATCAGGAAAAAGACCATCAGACCAATTCCGACATAAGCAGCAATGGCCCCACCCGGTCCTGCTGTTGCAATCGCACTGCCGCTGGCAACAAACAGACCAGTACCAATACTACCGCCTAGTGCGATCATTGAAAGATGGCGTGTTTTCAGCACGCGTTTAACTTGTGTTGAGGCAATCTGGGCCATGTTCGCCTGCTCCTTTTGTACGCTCTGCCATCGAGAACCATTTTGATATGCTAACGTGGGCCTCAGCAATTGCCGAAACCCACGTCACCATACCTTAAACTAAAACTGACTGATTAATGTGCAACTGGATTTGCCTTTGCCAACCGTTCACGTTTTTCATAGCGATTCCAATAAATCCACGCCACGCCCATGAAAATCACGACACCAAGAACGTTGTACAGTAAGGTGCCGATTGGACTAGCGGTGCCTTTTGGCAGATGTCCAGCCAATTCTTCGGCGATCAAATGCGGATCTGGCACGGTCGACATGAAGAAGACGAACAGAAAGACGCAGAGCAGGAAAATACCGGCAGTCAGACCAACCGTCCGATTACCAAACCGGAAATCACGCGGCATGTCATCTTTCTTCCACCGTAACATGATGTACGCAATCAGCAGGAACAAGACTGGCAATAAGGAAGTTGCCGCGGTCATATTAATCAAGGTTTCTAGGAAACTGTCCAAATTACCAATACCAAGTGCAGGTACAATCATCAACAGCGTCACAACCACACCTTGAACGATCAATGCATTGGTTGGATTGCCTTCATCATTGGTTTTAACCAACCATTTGCCAAAGACCCCTTCAGGAATTTCGGAGAAGAAGACTTTAACCGGCGCTGCTGTCTAAAGTGCCAACGAACCTACACTACCAATAAAGAGAATCAAACCGACAAGTCGAACCATCACATTTCCGGGAATATTGAAGTGTGTTCCCAAAATCTTAAAAATATCAAAGATCCCATTGGAGAAGTTGCCAGCCAAGACTGACTTCGGCACAACAAAACCAACTGCAATGGCACCAAGGACATACATCAGACCAACCACAATCGTTGAAATAATCATGGTTCGAACAAAAGTTTTGTTGCCGCCTTTCGTGTCTTTAATGTAGACACCGATGCTTTCGCCACCCCCAACAGCTTGCAAAATCCAAGCCATGGTCATGAAGAAGGTCCAGTTAAAGTTCGGGGTAATTGACTGCATGCTAAAGTCTTGAGCAGGCTTTTCACCCATCCCCATCACCACAACGAAGGCGAGGACGACGAAGATCAAACCCATAAACAACCGCGCCGTACCAGCAAAGTTGGTGACCGTTGAGATCCACGAAACCCCTTTGATACAAACCCAAGTCGCCAGCCAGAATAAAACGATTGAGAGGATGGAGATAATTTTCGTTCCCATCGCGCCGCCAAACACGTTATGACCTAATAACGCATAGGATCCGTAAATCAGCGTGTTAGGTAACAAGGAAACAAAGAAGAACAAATTAACGAAGAAGTACGACCATGCACCAAGAAAAGCAAACTTGCTGCCCAAGACACTTTCTAACCAACTGTGAACCCCTGATTCCTTATCAGAGTTAGCCGATGCAAATTCGGCAATCATCAGAATGAAAGGCAAAAAGTAGAAAAGACTTCCGAAAATGTAGCCTGGGATTGTTGCTAGGCCGATCTGGATACTGTTATTGACAATACTCGGAAAAGCAAACACCGCCGAGAAAGTCATTAACATTAATGCCGCCGATCCCAACCGTTGCCGTGATTTATCCTCTGACATCGTGAAACACTTCCTTTCTTAATGCTCCTCCATTAATTGACTTTGAAGTTAAACCCAAGTTCAAAGTCATCAAATTTGCAACGATGGCGCTTGAGTTGATTCTGCCCACACGAGTTCGTCCCCAAACCGTTTTGGCGGAAATCCAAATATAGATTCAACGCATCCGACTTTTTAAGGTCAATGGTGTGCTTAGCAGCTTCCAATGTTTCGTCAGCATAGTTTGACACACTGAAGTTCAGCGGCTTTGCCATGGTCACCGTCAACTGATCTTGACCATCAGTCAACGCAATCTGATCAGTGTCCATATGGTTGCCGTTTTCTTGCGGTTTCACATAGTTCACAAACAAATCATCAACACTGCTGGTAAAGTGGCTATAGTACGCTGCTTGATGCGAGTCGCTATAATTTTCTGTCGGACCAAGGCCGTCATAGGATACTTGCTGATAAGCTTTTGGCAATGTCATTTTGACCCCAATTCGTGGCAGCATTTCCGGTGCCATGTCACGTTTACCGCTTGCTTTGCCAATGACATCAAGATCAAAACTGCCATCTTGGTGCATCGTATATTGTTGCTGAATCAAGTAATACCAACCGCTATTCGTCGTGCCCACTTGTTTCGTCAAGTTGACGACATAATCACCATTGGTTTGTGGGTGTAGCTGTACTTCTCGGGTGCTTTCGTGCCATAAGTTCAAGAAATACTTGTTGTAATAGTCATCAAGCAAGTACATATCGTTGTCGATGGATGCCCGCCAGAAGTTCATTTTGATACCATCAGCAATCAGTTTGTGGCCATCGTGTGTCAAACTGAACGTGCCTTTGATCTTATCAAAACGATATTCGTTTTGACCGCCTGTCACCATGATCGTGGTGGCGTTTTCGCTAGCTTGTAAAGCCGTTGTTTGTTGATGCGTCATGTGATGCTGTGGCCGCTGCAGGTTCACAACTGTCTGTGACAACACAGTACCGGCGTCAGCCCAACTTGTTTGGTTTTTCAATTCGGTAAGCACATGCAGGTTATAGATGACTTCAGGATCAAGTTTTGGCAACTCAATATCCAACTTAATCGTCTTAGTTGTTCCTGCCATAATCGTTGGTAGGTCAATCTTGCCAGTTGCCATCAGTTTACCGTCAGCTTCAAGCTCGTAGCCAAAATTAAATTGATCGGAGCTAAGAAAATCAAGCCGATTGGTCACGGTGATGGTCTGAGTTGGTAAATCACGAACCGTCATTTGGAAAGGTTCAAAGGTCTTCTTGACCTCTGTCAGCGCCGTTGATGGCTGACCATCTGGGCGAATTAACCCATCAATACAGAAATTGCTGTTGTTTGGTTGATCACCGAAGTCGCCACCATAGCGATAATACGTTTGGTCGCCTTGTTGAGCCGCAACACCTTGGTCAAACCATTCCCAGATAAAGCCGCCTTGCAGTTGTTGATGACCATAGAAGAGATCTTGATATTCTTTAAGGTTACCTGGGCCATTCCCCATTGAATGCGCGTATTCGCATAAAATGTGCGGCTTCTGCGTTTTCTGAAGGACATCGGCCATCGTCATTTTGGTATCATGTTCCAGCCAGGTGTACATCGTCGAATACACATCACTCACTTCGGCCTCAAAATCGCCTTCGTAATGCACGAGGCGAGTTGGATCTTCAGCCTTGCAGTAAGCAGCCATCGCACGGAAGTTATCACCAAAATCGGATTCGTTGCCTAATGACCACATGATGATGGCAGGATGATTCTTATCACGTTGCAGTGTCCGCCGCATCCGATCAACGTAAGCCGTCTTCCAGCGCGGATCATCGGTAATCCAGTCATAGCGCTCAGTTAACTCAAAACCATGACATTCGAGATCTGTCTCATCAATGACGTACATGCCTAATTCATCACACAGGTCATAAAAATAAGGCGCTTTAGGATAATGTGCGGTGCGAATTGCGTTGATGTTGTTGCGTTTCATCAAGATAATGTTCTTCTTGAAATCAGCTTCAGACATAACCCGGCCTTCAGTTGCACTGTAGTCATGCATATTGACACCCTTAAACTTAATCGCTTTGCCGTTAACTAAGAACGTTTTGCCATTCAATTCTATCTGCCGAAAGCCGATCCGCTGACGAACCACTTCAAGCGGCGCATCATTTTGCAGCACGGTCATGGTCAAGTCATAGAGATTGGGCGCTTCGGCAGACCATGCCTGAATATCATTGAGGGTCACATCCAAGGACACATCAGTTGAAAGTGTTTGATCAATCAAGGTGGCGCCGTCTTTGGTCAGTTCGTAGTGAATCTTTGATGGCACTGCACCAGACAAGGTTGGGGTAACCACTAATTCACCGGCACGATAATCCTTCAACAAGTAAGTACGCACGCGCACATCATACAAACCATTTTGTGGTCGCGAGTACAAACTCACATCACGGAACAAACCACTTAACCACCACATATCCTGATCTTCAAGATAGGTGCCATCCGACCATTGAACGACTTCGACAGCAATTGTGTTGGTACCTTGCTTCAATGCCTTCGTCACATCAAACTCGCTTGGTAAACGGGCACCCTTGCTATAGCCGATGAAATCACCATTGAGATACAGCTTAAACGCTGAATCAGCGCCATCAAAGCCAATGATGTATTGTTCGTTAACAGCTACTTCATCCACTGTAAAGGTCCGGCGGTACAACCCAGTTGGATTTTCGCTTGGGACAAATGGCGGGTTAATTGGGAAGTTGTACCAAAGGTCGGAATAATGCATCTTACCGTAACCTTGCAACTGCCAATTACTTGGCACTGGGATTTGATCCCAATCCTGATCATTAAAATCAACGGCCATAAAATCTTCTGGCGCATATTCCGGTGCGTCCAAAAACTTAAACTGCCAAGTTCCATTCAACAACTGATAATGCCGCGGCTGACGATCCTCACCTGGGAAAAATGTTTGAAAATGACTCCGTGGGGCCATCCGATTGATATCGGTCAATTCAGGCTTTTCCCACAACTTTGCTGTTGTCATTAATGGTTCCTCCTCGTAAATGCTTTTTTTGATGGTTGCTTGTTAAACCTCATTAATTTTGTTTGCGCTTTCATAACACGAGTTAATTAAGCAGGAAAGGTTTCTCTTTGTTGCTAGAATCTATCGTTATGTTGTTTTTAATAGCTGTTTCCCTAGAAAGAAAGCGGCTTTATTTTTGCTATTCGACACAAATTAGCGCGTCATATAGGCACTTATTGAGAGCTTCATTTTCAGTTGATCAAGACAACATCAGCATATAAAAAAAGTTCGGTGATCTGTTAAACGACCATCGAACTTTTTTGATGAAGGACATCAATCTGCAACCAAATCGACGAAATACCGTTGAATCGCATCTGCTATTTCAGACCGATAAGGTAGTCTCATTGTTGACTCAGTCGCACTGAGGTAAATATCGCGAAATACTTTTTGCGGTGCAAAATGATAAGCAACTGTCCCGCTAACATCAGTGCCAGCCCATGAATACTGTGGCATAAAACAGATACCCTGTCCCGCGCGAACGAGCCCGAGTATGGTTTGCCGATCACCAGTGACAAAACTAGGTCGAACAGTCACGCCTGCTTGCTGCAACATAGAAGTCATCTGGTCACGCAATGGATTCGATTCCGTCATGATCAAAGGCCACTTTACCAACTCTTCTGGATGTACCTCCATGTCGCTTGTTTTGCAATGCGCCTTAGGAAAACGGGCTATGATCTCCTCTTTTAAGAGATGAAAATTGCGATTGTTAAAAACGGGCTTTGTCGTAAATTCAAAATCGTAGTGATGCAATCGATCCTGTTCAAAGCCATTTTGCATCAAGTGGATGTGAATCATTGGTAATTCAGAATCTAATCGCTCAAGCAGTCCAGGTAAAACTGCCGTTGAACTTTCAAAACGCAGCGTCACTTGATTTGAATTGATTTCACTAAACCTATGCAGATCTCTTACGGCATGATTGACCTCGTTTAATCCAGCGCGAACCTGAATAGCAAAACGACGACCTGCATCGTTGAGTGCTAAAGAATGCCCATTACGTGTAAATAATGGTACCCCCAGTTCAGCTTCTAAGTCATGAATACTGCGACTGAGACTGGGTTGGCTCACATTTAGCGTTCGCGCCGATCTAGAAATATTCTGAGTGACAGCGACATTAAGAAAATAATTGAGCTGCAATAGACGCATTTCGTCAGCCTCCTATATCCAAACTGATATGGTGTATGACTATTATTGTATTTCCATTTTAAATGAGAATGCAATAAGATGCCGTCATTAAGTTCTTATTTAAGGAAGTGACTAATATGTAACTCATTGCTTCACCTGTGCACGTTCTACAGGAATTAGTCGGTTGTCGCAGCGTCAGCACTGATGATGCTGGACAACATGCTGCTATGGAGAAAATTGTAAATATATTAGAAAAGAATATTGGTGCAAAGGTGACATTGATCTCCACCGCAGGCAAGCCTGCTATTTTCGCGACGGTTTCTGGAGATCGTCCTGAAGCATTACTGTTCTATGGACATTATGACGTGATGACGCCTGGTGATCTAACCCAGTGGAAAAGTGACCCTTTCACCTTGGTAAAACGCGATCAACGTTTTTACGGCAGGGGGACAGGTGACAATAAGGGCCAACTTGTTGCGACATTAACTGGCATCAGCAATTTTCTCAATCACCATCCTGAGTTACCATACACCATTCAATTCTTGATTGAAGGCGAAGAAGAACAAGGCAGTGTGAATTTACCGGAACTTGTCCGCAGTCAGAAAGATGGCCTATTGCGACATGTACAGAAAGTCTTTGTCACGGATGGTTCCATGAATGCAAGTGGTGCTCATGTTTTACGCCTAGGCAATCGCGGATTATTTGGTTTAAGACTGACTGCGACCACTGCCACTCACGCTAATCATTCCGGCAATGCTGGTAATGTGATCGCAAACCCAGTAAATGTGTTACATGAAGTATTGGATCAGCTATATGACTTCAGCAACCAACATGTCCTAATTCCGGGATTCTATGATGGCGTTAACGCCCCTACCCCTCAAGAGTTGTCTTGGATAGAGGCTTTGCCTTTTAACCCCGAACAGATTGCGACTGTCTTTGGTAGTCTGTTGACCACCACCGATAAGCGGTCCTATTATCAAAAGCTAATGTACGAACCCACATTCAATATTAATGGCATGGCCGCTGGCAATACAGGCACAGACGTGAAGACCATTGTTCCTGATTCAGCATTTATTAGCATTGATATGCGTCTAGTTGGTAACCAAAGTATCCCAGTGATCGAAACAGGTATTGAAAAGGTATTGACCCCATATTTGAAGACGGGATCACTCGCATATGCTATCACAGGAAGGGTACCACCAACAGTTGTTCATCCAAGTGATACTGACTTAAACGCCTTTAAGGATGCATCACGACAGTCACACGTCAGTCTTGTCATTGAACCAATGATGCCCGGAACTGATCCAAATTATGTGTGGCAAGATATTCTTCAAGTCCCCGTCTTCACCGTTCCGCTGGCAAACTTTGATCAAAACAACCATGCGGCTAACGAGAACATCACCGAACAAGCTTTCTCCAGTAGTATTCGCTTTATTGAATCTCTAATTGCAACTTACGAGAAAAGAGGAAAATAAATGGAAATTACTCAGGCATCATCAAAGACACATCGAGGATCCATCACTTTCACCATGATCTACATTGGCTACATTATTTGTTTCATTGATCGCTCAGCTATCAGTATTGCGCTATCTTACATTGGTCAAGACCTTCATTTAAGTACAGCGACGCTCGGTGTTGTCGCTAGTGCCTTCTTCTTCTCCTATGCCTTTATGCAGATACCTGGAGGTTGGTTGACTGATAAGTTCGGCACTTATCGCACCATCATTGTCGCCATCACAATGTGGTCTATTTTTACCATTCTGACCGGGTTTGCATGGTCGCTGGTTTCCCTGATCATTATCCGAATACTCTTCGGGATAGGCGAAGGAACCTATCCTTCTGCCAGTCTTAAGCAGATCAGTGAAGCCGTGCCTTACAGAAAAAGAGCTTCTGCCACTTCGGCTATTATATCCTCAAATTACGTTGGCGCCGCCATTGCCCTTATCTTGATTGCACCAGTCATCGCCTTTGCCGGCTGGCGCACTGCTTTTCACCTTATGGGATTGCTAGGTATAGCCTTTATCATTGTTTATGCAATCATTCTACGTCCGAAGAAACAAGCAGCATTGAAGGAATCAGGGAACGTGATTCAGGAACATGTCCCATGGAAGACGGTTTTAACCAACGGTGTGCTGTGGCAGTTCTTCTTGATTGTCTTTGGTCTCAGTTCAGTAACAAAAGGTCTTGATTCTTGGATGCCGACTTACTTATTGGCAGCGCGTCACATTAATCTGGCAGGGATTTCTTGGCTTGTTCCACTACCTTCCCTAGCAGCGGGAGCGGGCTCACTGATCTCAGGATACATTATGGCTCGATTTTTCAAAGGCAAAGAAAAGTTGTTTATCGGCGTTTCAAGTTTGCTGGCCACGGGATTGATGTTCGGTATGTACAAATCAACTGCATTGCCCGCAGTCATCACTTTTGAGATCTTAACCTATTTCTGCAAATCCATTGCTTTTGCTGGTACTTTTGCACTATTCGCGGAGCTTGTCAGTAAAAAAGCGTATGGCTCCAGTGTTGGTATCGTTAACTTCGGCGGTCAACTATCCGGCTTCCTTGCTCCAATCATTATTGGTGTTCTGGTTCAAGTATCTGGCGGTTCGTACGCTGCAGCCTTTTTGTTTTTAGTCTTTACAGCAGGTGTTGCATTCATCGCAGCATTAACGCTCAGTCCATCAAAATTGAACAAAATGCGCGCTACAGTTGTCGCTGCTCCCGAGGAGGATTAGCTTATGAAAATTACTTCCGCTACGTTACGTCAAGTTGATATTCCTTTGCGGCATGCGTTCGAAACCAGTTTTACTCGAATGACCGCAAAAAAAACGATGATTCTTGAATTAACCGATGACGCTGGCACGAAAGGTTACGGTGAGGTTTCTGCATTCGATATTCCATTTTACAACGAAGAATTTCGTGCCGGTGCTTGGGAATTACTAATCAATATTATGCTTCCGATGATTCTGAACGTTGACATGGCTCATCCAGATGAAATGTATTCGCTGGTTGCAGGTATTCGTCGAAACAACATGTCTAAATCGGCGATTAATTGCGCCCTTTGGGATATCTTCGCTAAGGAAGCAAATATCTCCCTCGCTACAGCACTCGGCGGCAATAAGAAAAAAGTTGAAACCGGCGTATCCATTGGTATACAAGCCACACCGCAAGCACTTGTTCAAGTAGTTAATGGCTATATTGAACAAGGCTATCGAAGAATCAAGTGCAAAATAAAACCCGGCAAGGATTATGACTATCTAGCTGCTGTTCGCAAAGCATTCCCAAATGTCATGCTAATGGGCGATGCCAATTCGGCATATCGTCGAGCAGACTTTGCTTCACTCAAACGCCTCGACGATCTCAACCTTATCATGATCGAACAACCCCTTGAGCCTGGCGATTTACTTGACCATGCTGATCTGCAACAATTGATCACAACGCCAATTTGTCTTGACGAGAGCATCACAAGTTTAGATGACACCCGCAAAATGATTCGTCTTGGCAGCGGCAAGATTATTAATATCAAAGTGGCTCGTGTTGGTGGATTAACTGTCGCTAAACAAATCCAAGCATTGGCCGCTAAAAACGACATTCAGTGTTGGTGTGGTGGCATGCTTGACTCTGGTGTCGCTCGTGCTGAAAACGTCGCTATTGCAACACTACCGGGATATACATTGCCAAACGATATTGCCGCATCAACACGTTACTATGATCGAGATATTATCACGCCTCTTATCACACTAAATGGCACCTATGTGGACGTTCCAAATAGGCCGGGCATGGGGGTATCGATTGATCAAGATAATTTGAACGACTTCACTATCGCCACCAAGTCTATAACGGTAAAAGCTGCAACACATACATAGAAATAGAAAAAACAGTTTGGTCTTGAGATTTTCAAGCAACCAAACTGTTTTTAAGTTAGTAAAAAGACTTGCCATGAAACACTTGAGATTAGCCTTTAAATGGATTATAAAACCGTCCGCCATTAACATGAAACAGAAACAGGCCAATGACGATAATCACGGCAACACCGGCCAGCACGATCCAGTCAGGCGTGCGCAACGGCTGATCCATGTACCACGTCCGCCGCTTGCCTGTACCAAAACGTCGCAGTTCCATTGCTTGACTGATCTGATCAATACGATCGAGACTGGTAAAGATCAGCGGCATCAAGATTTGCCCCATGCCTTTCAGTCGCTGAAACAGCTTTGCCTTGCGTGACAGCTCATAACCACGAGCTTGCTGCGCTAGGCTGATTTGGCGGAAATTCGTTTGAACGTCAGGGATATACCGCAACGCTAGCGCAACAGAATAACTGATTCGGTATGAGACATGCAGCTTATTAAGACTCGCTGCAAACTCGCTGGGGTTGGTCGTGATTAAGAAAATCAGCGCCAGTGGCACGGTCACAATATACTTCAGCGCTAGATTCATTTCATAGAATAATTGCTCTTGTGTGACCGTGAAGTAACCAGCATTGAGCAAAACGTGCTTGCTGCCATACAAGCCAACGCCATACTGTGGCGAAAAAACAAACACCAGCAGCAGGTTGACCACTGCAAAAATCGTAATAATTTTGACCACTAAACTAATTTGCCGCCAATGAATTTTAGCTTGGGCAAACAGAATGATCGATGCGAGCATCACTGCACAGACAAACCGCGTGTCATAGCTCGCCATCACAATGACTGAGATACCAATGAAGGCGAGCATTTTCGTCGCACCCGTTAATCGATGCAGCCATGTGTCTTGCGGATCATAACCAAAAAGTGAGTTCATTGGCGCACCCTCCGTTCTTGGTCAATCACAGCCTGCGTGAAGGCTAATGGGTTAAGGCCTTCACGCTTAGCGAGGCGATACAAACTTGGTTGTGCTAAGGAAGCATGCTCAATGATGGCCGGATTGGTCAACACTGCTGCTGGCGAGTCGTCCATCAAGATACCACCGTCGCCTAATACAATAGCCCGCTGCGCATACTCCAACATCAAATGCATGTCGTGCGTGATCAGCATCATCGTAATCCCACGTTCATTCAAGGTCGTCAAGAAACGCATCATGTCGGTAAAATGACGCCAATCTTGGCCAGCCGTGGGTTCATCTAAGATCATTAATGCCGGTTCTAGCACCAAAATTGCGGCGATCGTGACACGCTTTTTTTGCCCATAACTCAAGGCGTTGATCGGCCACGATCGAAATGGATACAAGCCGCAAACCTTCAGCGCCTCAATGACCGCTGTTTTGACACGCGTCTCGTCCCAACCACGTAAACGCGGCCCAAGAGCGACTTCATCAAAAATCAGGTGTTTACTGATCATCTGATTTGGATCTTGTAAAATATACCCAATTTTATCGGCGCGTTCCTTCACCGACCAATCAGCCAAATCCTCACCATCAAGCGTCATCCTGCCAGCACCCGGCTTCAAAAACCCGGCGATCAAATGACTCAAGGTTGACTTACCAACCCCATTGCGTCCAACCAAGGCCACCATCTCACCATGATGCAAGGTGAAACTGAGGTCGGTAAAAATTTGACGGCCATTAGGATAGCCAAACTGCAACCCGTCAATCGACAATAACGGTGCCTGAAGCTGCTCCGGCTTAACAGTCGCAGCCTCCGCTGTGAAAGCAGCCAACTTAGGTCTGAGTTGTGGGGCCTCAAAACGCGAAAGGTCAGCCAAATGATCCGCCTGATCCAAATCAACCCCCGCAAACTCAGCCGCTTCCAAGTATAACGGCTCTCGCAATCCGATTTGTTGCAGCAACTGTCCATGCAATAAAGTTTCCGGGGCATCATCGGCAATAATTCGACCGTCCTTCATCACGACTAATCGATCCACTGGCCGCCGCAACACATCTTCCAAACGATGTTCAATGATGACTTCGGTGACGTAATAAGTCTGATGCAACTCATCAATCAAGTCTACCGATGCTTCACCAGTGGCCGGATCAAGACTGGCCAACGGTTCATCAAACAGTAAAATATCCCCTTCATCAATCAAAACACCGGCCATCGCCACCCGCTGCTTTTGGCCGCCTGAAAGTGATTGCGGTGCTTGCGCCAGTAAATCGCCAATTTTCAAACGATCGGCCCATTTTTTGACGCGTGTATGCATCTCACTAGGTGCGACAGCGCTGTTCTCCAAAGCAAAGGCAATATCCTCGCCTGCTGTCAAAGCAACAAACTGAGCATCCGGATCCTGCAAAACCGTTCCGACTTGCAGTGAAAGTGTCGCCAAGCTGGCATCCTGAACCACCGTCCCGTTGACGGTCACGGTGCCGCTCAATTTGCCCGGAAAAGCGTGCGGAATTAAGCCATTGATCAAGTTACCTAACGTTGACTTGCCTGATCCAGAAGGGCCAACAATCAGTACTTTCTCTCCCGGTTGAATGGTTAGATTAATATCATGCAAAGTCGGTTCTGCCTGACTGTCATACTGAAACGTGACATGATCAAGCTGAATTGCTGGTGCTGCCATATTAAGACTCTTTCTTTAAACTGCCAGACCGCGTGCGTGTGGCTGCATAAGTGACCAACAAAATGGTGCCAATAACACCGGTCGCAATACTATTTGAGATAGCTGACACGATCCCTTGAACATAAACTTTATTGGCCGGCTCACTGTAAATCCAAATATCCAGTGTTGGTGCGATCAGACTCCAACTCACCACATTCGTAATAATCTGCAACAGATTGAAGCTTACAATTTTCTTCATGCCAAAATTGCCCGCTTCGACATTGAAGCGACGCCAGAACAACCCGATCACCATGCCGACTAAACCAGTCGTGAATACCCATGTCCACCATGGTGTCCCGTATTGCGTAAAATCATTCAAAGCATGCCCTAAAAAACCGATGAAAAAGCCGGCAATCGGGCCGAAAAGCGTGGCGATAAAGCCAAGAAAGCCATAAGAAATGTCAATGTTCGTATTTGCAATCCCTGTTGGAATCACCGCAAATCGTTTCAAAATAAATAAAATAGCCGTACCAATACCGATTGCCACCACTGTACGTACGCTCAAAGCCTTTTGATCACGCATATGATTGCCCTCCTTGTCAAACGTACCGTTACTTACCCGTGTTGAGCAGCCGCCAAAGCCATCGCCGCCAGCAGACTGTTCATGCATTCAATTATACCGAAAGCCGCTTCACCGTGATATGCCAATCAACCCCAGTGCCAATATGATACAGCTTTGAAAATGAGTCCTGATTGATCGCAACGCCAAGATTCAGTAATGAATTCACGTAAACCAGCGGCTCACCAACCCGCACCGCGGCAAATGTCCGGGTAAACGGCATCTGGTTTTGATAACGCAATTGATCGTGATAATAAATCGATACCTGAACAAACTCGCCAGCTGCAACACCAAGTTTCTTAAAGGTAGCCAACGGTATATTTGTCCACAACGAGCCAAATCGAATATCCAAAATGTCGATCGTACCGGCAATTTGATCAACGCCTTCTTTAACCTCACCCAATGGCAACATCACCACTTGCTCAGGTTCGATTTCTTTGCCCAGATCCTCAAAGGTGATCTGGCCACTTGCTAATTTAGCGCCATTGTAAGCGTAAATGTCACGACCATGGAACGTATGACTCTCTTGACTGCCAGGCAAGGCATGCGATGCCTCATCAATCACACTCACCCGCTTCAATCCGACAAATTTTGCTAAATGCGTCAACGTCCCATTATCCGGCGTGATGATGAAATGATGATCCACCGTCTCCGCAATAATGCTACGCCGATCGCTACCGACACCAGGATCAACCACCGAAACAAAAACCGTCCCCTCAGGCCAATACTTCGTCGTTTGATACAACCGATAAGACGCTGCAAAAATATCATACGGCGGAATCTCGTGCGTCAAATCATGAATCGACAACTCACCATCAACGCCATAAGCCACGCCATACATCGCAGCAACCGCACCATCAACCAACCCAAAATCTGTTTGTAAGACTAACTTTGCCATTTTCTGTCCCCCTTGCGTCGACAGTCCCATTGGCGCTCAATCGGTTTGTCGAACGCGATCCTATTTTCTTCAGTATTCCAATTGCATCATTGACGATGTGCTTGTTGTGAACATAACCACCAAGATTCGAAATAACTGAATGTATTCTGAGTTTAGCCGAGAAATGTTCGGGTGTAAAGGTAAAGGTGCTATCTAACAAGCCAGATAGCACTGTCAAGACTTCAGTAAAGTCACAACACAAGTAACAGATTGAAGAAGGTTGCTAACATGATTCTACAAAGTAATATTTGCAGATTGTTGTATTGGATTGAAGTCAATATTTGAGACAGATTTTAAGAGACATTCAGAACCGCGTTTACCTTCCACAGCTCAAATAAATCATCAATTGCGATAAATAACTTATTTGAA